>Ga0268299_1000086_pt1 | contig 366208 bp, 297 predicted proteins | sample NOBtaG_FD_193484 | JGI IMG/M metagenome (GOLD analysis project Ga0268299, IMG submission 193484) | Activated sludge microbial communities from bioreactor in Nijmegen, Gelderland, Netherland - NOB reactor | ecosystem: Engineered > Bioreactor > Aerobic > Activated sludge | place: Netherlands...
ACGCCAAACGGAACCCAAACGTCTGGCTCCTCCCCGCTCTCGACCTCGACGCACTCTCAAAAGCCCGCGCAGAACGCGCCACTTCCAGAGAAAGCAAAAGGGGGTACTATGTACCTGCTTTACCCGCATGCGGTTGATCGTGACGGGTTCTGCCACCAACGCCTTGCACCCCCTGCGCTGCGAGTGGACGCTCCCCCGCCATGAGCGCATTTTCCTTTCAATTGCACAAGACCGCCGGCACGGCACGGCGGGGGTCGTTTACCACACCTCGGGGGGTTGTCGAAACCCCGTGTTTCATGCCCGTGGGAACCAAGGCCACGGTCAAGGGCGTCCTGCCCCGCGACCTGCGCGGGATGGGGGCGACGATGATCCTCGCGAATACGTTTCACCTGCATCTGCGACCGGGGGAGGGAACGATCGAGCGCCTCGGGGGGCTGCACGATTTTATGCGCTACGATGGCCCCATCCTGACCGACTCCGGGGGCTTTCAGGTTTTCTCGCTCACCAAGCTGCGCAAGATCACCGAGCAAGGGGTGCACTTTGCATCGCCGCTGGACGGCGCAAAGCTGTTCATCAGCCCCGAACGCTCGATGGAGATTCAACGCGCGTTGGGCAGCAATGTCGTCATGGCCTTCGACGAGTGCCCGCCCCCAGACATGACCGGGAAGGCACTGCGCGATTCGACGGACATGACACTGCGGTGGCTGGAACGTTGCCTCACCGTCGAGTTAAAGCCACACCAGACCCTCTTTCCGATCGTGCAGGGAGGGATGGACGCAGACCTGCGCGTGGAGAGTGCGCGCAGGACAGTGGCCCTGGTGCCGCAGGCCACGGGGTTTGCCGTCGGCGGTCTTGCAGTCGGAGAGCCCAAGCCCGTCACGTATCGCATGCTGGAGGCGAGTCTCGGGAACATGCCGACGGATCGCCCCCGCTACATGATGGGGGTGGGGACGCCGGAGGACCTTGTCTGGTCGGTGGATCGCGGGGTGGACCTGTTTGATTGCGTGCTTCCCACGCGCAACGCCCGCAATGCTCGTGTGTTTACCCGGGAGGGAAGCATCAACATTCGGAATGCGAAGTACGCCGAGGACTCCTCGGTCATCGATCCGTCGTGCGATTGCCAGGCATGCGCAGGTGGTTTCTCACGTGCGTACCTCCGCCATCTCGACGCGTCGGAGGAAATGCTGAGCGGGATTCTGTGCAGCCTGCACAATCTGCGCTGGCTCGTGCGGCAGTGCGAAGAGATGCGGGCCGCGATTGAACAGGGAACTTGGGCCGATTGGCGCGACGCATTCTTTGCCGCGCGAGGGATGTCACCGCGAGTCGAAGATGCGCCGACCAAGGAGAAGCCGGAAGCAACGTAGTATTGGAAGCCGAGGAAGGATCATGCAGCCGTGAACGCCGCCGCGAAGGAGCATGCTCTCTCCGGAGAAGCCGTCGGACTCGAGTTCGCGGGTGGGATTCGCGCGCTGTCGGGGGTGACCTTCGCCGTCGAGCGCGGCGAATTCGTTTCGATCGTCGGGCCGTCGGGTTGCGGCAAGTCCACGTTACTCCGTCTCGTGGCCGGTTTGCTCGACCCCACAGAAGGTTCGATCCAGACGGCGGGGCATGCCTCGCGCGACGTGAAGGGAAACCGCGACGTCGGTTTCGTGTTTCAACAGCCCACGCTGCTCCCGTGGCGGACGGTGGAGGAAAACGTGTCCCTCCCCGGGGAACTGGGTCCTGCTCCCAAAGCGATCGACCTCGCGCGGGTGCGGGGCGCGCTTGAACTCGTCGGACTGAGCGACTTCGCCCGCGTGTACCCGCATCAGCTCTCGGGCGGAATGCAGATGCGCGTCTCGCTCGCGAGGGCGCTCGTCACGCAACCGCGCGTGCTTCTCCTCGATGAGCCGTTCGCGGCGTTGGACGAGATCACCCGGCAGAGATTGAACGAGGATTTGCTATCGTTGTGGGCGCGCGATCAATGGACGGGACTCTTTGTGACGCACAACGTGACTGAGGCCGTGTTCCTCAGCCAGCGCGTCTTCGTGATGTCCGCGCGGCCGGGGCGCATTGTGGAGGAGATTGCGATTCCCTTCGCATATCCTCGGATGCCGGAACTCCGCGCGACGGGGGAATTCGCAGCGCTCTCCGGCCGCGTCAGCATGGCGCTGCGCGCGGTCAGCGAATGAGCCCGGCGATGCGGCGCGCGCTGGCGTTTCTGCTCCCGCCGATCGCGATGTTCGTCGTGTTCGTGCTGGCGTGGCATGCGGCTGTCATCGCATTCGATTGGAAGCCATTCCTCGTTCCCTCCCCCGGGGTCGTTGCCAAGACGTTCTTCGAGAAGCGCGAGACACTCGCAAAGGCGGCGGGGCTGACGGCGGCCGGCGCGGCCTGTGGATTTGCGACGAGCTTTATCGTGGGCCTCGTCATCGCGTTGGTGTTTTCGCAGAGCGCTGCGGTGCGGCGTGCGCTGTATCCGTACGCGATTTTCCTGCAAACGGTCCCGATCGTCGCGATCGCTCCGCTGATCGTACTATGGTCCGGCGCAGGATTCCGAAGCGTCGTCATCGTCTCGTTCATCATCGGTTTGTTCCCGATCATCACGAACGCGACGGCGGGATTGACAAGCGTGGATCGGTCACTCGTGGAACTCTTTGAGGTCAACAACGCCACGCGATGGCAGATCCTCTTTCGCCTGAGGCTTCCCAACGCGATTCCGAATCTGGTGACGGGGGCCAAGATTTCGAGCGGCCTTTCCGTGATCGGAACGGTGATCGGCGAATTCGTCGCAGGATACGGGACGCAGAATTTCGGGTTGGGCTATCTGATCGTGATGACGAGCGGTCAGCTCAGAACACCCGAGTTGTTCGCGGCGGTGTTCACATCGACTCTGCTTGGCTTGGCCATCTTTGTGACCGTAGCTTTCGTTGGCGACTTGATTGTGGCACGCTGGAGCGACCGGCGGTGAAGACTTCCTCTCGTAAGGGATTCGTGCGATGATTCAACGTGTCTTCGGGCTGCTCGCCCTTTTCTTCCTGCTCGCGGGCGTGCCCGCGTCCGCGCAGGACAAACCTGCGGCGAAGAAGGAAAAAGTCACTGTCGTCCTGAACTGGTTCCCGGAGGCGGAACACGGCGGGTTCTACGCCGCACTTGTTCATGGGTATTATGACGAGGCGGGGCTCGAGGTCGAGATCCTCGGGGGTGGCGTGGATGTGCAGGTGCTGCCGATGGTGGCCACTGGACGCGTGACCTTTGGCATCGAAAATGCCGATCAATTGCTGCTGGCTCGCGCGAATGAGGCCCCCATCGTGGCCGTCGCGGCACCGATCCAGATCAGCCCGCGCTGTTTGCTCGTGCACGAGGCATCGGGTATCACCAAGTTCGAGGACATCAAGGATATGACGGTCGCGATGTCGGCGCGCTCTGCGTTCTCCGACTGGCTGCGTCGCAAGTACGAGTTCAAGAACGTCAAGATCGTGCCCTATCCGGGGAACGTCTCCCAGTTCCTCGTCGATCCGAACTACGCATGTCAGGGGTACAACATCAGCGAGCCGTTCGTCGCGATGTCGAAGGGCGGAAAGCCCCGCGTGATGATGGTCTCGGACACAGGCTACAACCCGTACACTTCTATGGTGGTCGCGAGTGAGAAGACGGTGACCGAGAATCCCGAGATGGTCCGCAAGTTCGTCGCGGCCTCGATGCGCGGGTGGGAGAAGTACCTCGCCGAGCCGACGGAGACGCACAACTACATTCACCGCCTGAACCCCGAGATGGGCTTGGATATTCTCGATTTCGGCGTGAAGGAACTGCAGACGATGGTGCTTACTGAGGAGGCGAAGGCGAACGGCATCGGAGTCATGACGCCCGAACGATGGTCCACGCTGGTCGCACAGCTTGAGGAGATCGAGGCCCTGAAGAAGGGTTCCGTCCCGGCGGAGAAGGCGTATCGGCTGGAGTTTTTGCCGAAGAAGTAGGCGCCTCCTGGAGCCAATCCTGGCAGAGCGCGTTGACCCATGACGAAGGTGGCACGGGCGTCCTTGCCCGTGTGCTAACATGTCGCGGGGCCCGCCGCAGTGGTGAGGCCTTCCGTCCAGCAGAACTCACGAGCGCACGTGGCCACATGGGCGAGACCCCCATGCCACCTTCGCTGCGCGGCTTTCGCGTCGTGCGCCCGACCCATTTCGCCCTTTGCCCCGCATCACCCGATGCGGGGTAACTTCTTGGCAACTGACCTGACGAAATTCGATTCGTGCATTCCAATTCAGGCCACTGGCCTGTGACGTACCCCTTCCCCAAGAACAGTGACCGCGCACGGAATCGCGAGGCATCTTCGTGAGTTCCGCAGTGGCAGAGGCGTCCCCATCGACGGTCAGGCATCATGCGCTGCCCAACAGCACGGCAGCACTCTCCTCGACCATGTGGTGGATGTTCTGTTGCGGCGCGGCGCTGTTGCCGATGCTTCCGTTGTACATGAAGGAGCGCGGATTTAGCGACAGCATAATTGCGCTCCTGATGGGCGTGCCTGCGTTGTCCTCGACACTGAGTTCACAAGTGTGGGGCTACTTGTCCGATGTGTACTTCACGCGGACGAAGCTTCTCCTCCTGCAGAGTTTTGCGGGGGCGTTCTTTGCAGCGATTTTCCCACTCGTGCCTGCGGATCCGTTGTGGATCGGGATCGTGCTGTTCATGCATTCGGCGTGTATTTCTTCGCGCATCTCGATGTTCAATGCGCTGATCCTCGCAAGCGATGGTGGTGAGACCAACTATGGTCGGATTCGCGTCGCGGGCTCAGTGAGTTTCGGCGTCGCTGTGCTCGCGTTGGGGTACTTCTCCGACTTTCCGCAACTGACGATTTCGATCATGTGGCCCGCCCTGGTGGCGTTCGAGATGATGACCGCGCTCTCATCGTTGGCGCTGGTGGATACCCCGCCGCGGTTGCGGCTGGCCAACAAACCCAAGGTCTCGTTCCGCGCTGCGCAACGCATCATCCTCGGCAATCCGATCATGCGCGCGTTTCTGGTGTTTGAGTTTTGCAGCCAGCTTACGCTCTTCCCTGCTCAGTTCATGCAGGTTCCCCTGCTGAAGGAGTTGGGCGCGGGTGGATTCTTCACGATGGGCACGTTCGCGGTCGGCGTGATCGCGGAGATTTTTATCTTCATCTTCGCGCAACGTCATCTGCGGCGCGTCCCCGTGCTGGTGCTGATGGGAATCGGATGCGCGTCGATTGCGCTGAGGTGGGGGCTGATTTGGGCGTTCCCCATGCCTTCGATCATCCTCCTGTCCAACGTGCTGCATATGTTCGGGTTCGGACTGGCGTACCTAACGGCGGTGCTCTTTGTTCAGGAACACAGCCCGGAGGACCTTAAGTCGAGCGCGCAGACGATCATGGCGCTGTGCTACTTCTCGCTGCCGATGCTTCTCGGCAACGTGCTGACGTCCTGGCTGCTGACAAAGATGGAACTGCCGACGTTCTACGGGGTATCTGCCGTGCTGGCGATGCTGGCGTTGGTGACGTTATGGCCGTTGAGGGTGGCTTTGCGGCGGGGAAGAAGGTAACCGGCCAGCGAGCTGGTTGGCACGAATCGCCAAACAGCTCGTCCCTGCCGAGTCCTGCTCGTTACTCCACATCATCCTGCGACGGCGGCGGCCCATCCGGTTCCGCATCCATGTTGCCGCCGCGTGGCACGCCGGGGGGGCGGTTGGAGGGATGGTTGGGCGGCATGCGATGGCCGTCAAAGCGGCGCGGCTCACCGAGGTCCTCTTCCATCGGGGGGAAGGCTCCGTGGCCGCCTCGACGGCGGTCCATCGGGCCAAAGTCCTGTCCTCGAATCATCATCATCTCCTCCTCAATGCTGCGAAGACGATCATGGAGCGTTTCGGCTTCGCGTTCAAGGCGAGAGAGTCTGCGCTGAAGTTGTCCATCCTGCGCATCGAAATCACGCGGTGGCTTGATTTCCTCGAAGAGCTGGACGATGCGATCGAAGTCGGTGTCGTCGGCGGAAACTCCCGCGAGGAATGTCTTCAGTTCGTTCAATCGTTCCGCGCCGCGCTCTTTCCTCGGGTCGGGCTCGGCGCCTTCGACGAGGACACCCTCGGCTTCATTGATGCGGGTGAGGAGGGCGGAAGCTTTCTCCTTGGCGGTCGCGACGAAGCGCGCTTTCTCAATCGCCAGAAGTTCGGTGCGCAGGTCGAGCTCGCGCTGGGTGAAAGGAATCTCCTCCCCCTCTGCGGTCGTGCCATTGGCGAGGCGGTCGCGTGCCTCTGCGAGCTTCTCAGTCGTGAGTTGAAGGCGACGCAATTCCATGCGCATGCGGACAACTTCGCGCAGGAGTCGGCTTTCCCTGGCATGGGGGTCATTGCCACGGCGTGGCGGGCGCTCGGAGGACTCGGTGCGCGGGCCGTTGCGTCCTTCTCCGGGGCCACCCTTATCAGGTGCCTGAGCCAGAATCGGCATCGCGGCGAGGAGCACGAATGCAGCGGCAGCGAGGGCTGCTGAGGACTTTTGGATGTCGGTAAGTTTCATGGTGGCCTTCCTCCTGACATAGCATGGGGCAAGATCCCTGCCGTTTCTCGCCCTTCGGGAGACATCGAAGCAGCCGATGCTTAAGTTGTTTAAAATGAGTGTTCGACAACGAGGCTTGAATCGAGCGTCAGTCGATCGTCCGATAGCTGTGTTCCGAGACGTACAGTGTATCGTTCTCAAGTTCGGCAGCGTTCAGGGTGTTGCCTTGGAGGCGGCGGATGCGGCGCTCGCGGAGGAACTGGCCGAACCAGTCCTCCCGGCGCTCGAACCATGCGATCGCCGCGCCGAGCGTCGTTGGGGAATCGGAGATGCGCGGCCACACGACACCGTCGGCCAGGGAGATGTCCCGGAGGGGCGCGGTCTCGAAGGAGTAGATGTCCAGTTCGGTCCACGAATAGAGGTACGAAGGCAGGCCTGGCAGTCGGGCTCCACGCCCGATCAGGTAAAGGATGCCGCTTGGGTCGGTTTCCTCGTAGCCAAGTTGCGCGGGCGCGGATTCGAGCGTGCGATTGGCGAAGCGCGCGATTTGGATCGCAAAGCGTGTCGCGTCGATCTGCGGGGTGCTCTTGCGCGCGGCGAAGAGCGGAGTCGGCGTGGCCTCGGGGGGGAGGAGGATCATTCCGCCGATGCGGTCCTGCATTTCGGCGATGAGTTCAATCGAGGGAGGAATTGCCGTGAATCGATGCACGTCGTCCCGCGCAAGCCCCACGGGGATGGAGTTGTAGAGCGTCCGCCCGCTCGGAACGCGCGTGCTGTAGAGTGTCCGGTTCTTTCCGACGTCGATGATGGTGACGGGCTGATTGTGAGTCCACTCTGGGAGGCGTTGGATGAATGCCGAGCTGGCGCGCTGACCCGTGACGAGACCAAGGAACTGCGTCCCGAGTCGTTCGAACTGCGATGCGCAATGGATGAAGTCATCGAGGCGGACCTCGACGACGCGGGTGGTCGAGATGCCCTCGGTCGCGGCGGATTCCTGAATCGAGAAGAGGGAGGGATAGCGATAGGGGTTTGACCACTGGATGCGTTTTAAGAGCGTACGGCGACGAGCGGAGGAATCATCGGGAGTAGCCGCGCCCGTCATCGTGAGCTCCGTCACGCCGTCCGGTGGGAAAACGCCCACGACGAGATTGCGGAAGACCTCCTCCGCGAAGATCACGTCGAAGATCGCCTGAATCGTGTCGGGCTCGCGATACTCGATCTTTGAGAGATCCATGTGGATCGGGTGATGGTCGCGCTCGATGGTTTCGACAAGACGCGGGAGCTCGACGACTTCGGTCGCCAGGACGCGGAACCCATCGTCGGTGCGTTCGACCGCGGTTGCCGCGATCGTCGCCCCGTCGATCATGCATGCGGTGATTCTATGAGAATCCGGTGGTTGGGAGATCATGAATTCGGCGACCCGGGATCAAAGAAAGCGACCGTGTGGATCAGCCCACGGTGGGTCCCATCCCTCCGGTGGGAGGGAAAGTGTTCGGTGTCTTCGGCGGTGCAGTGGTCGAGCATGACAATGCGATGCGAGCACACTCCGCGCGAGAGAGCAAGCAGGCGGTTGAGTTCCCCGAGGTCGATTCGGCGCCCCCCTCGGAAGGCCCCCAAGTGGCCGTGGCGGGTGCCAAAGTCGGCGGCGAGCTCTTCGCTGACCTCGTAACATGCTCCACAGACTCGCGGCCCGATCCACAATGATAGCTCGCGGGGATCGATGCCGCGCTGTTCCATTTCGTCGATGGCGCGATCCATCAATCCGTTATAGGTGCCACGCCATCCCGAGTGCAGCGCGGCAAGCACGCCGTGGTCGGGCGCTGCGAGGATCATCGGCACGCAGTCCGCCGATCGCGACACGAGGGCAAAGCCCACGCGGGTGGTGAAGAGCCCATCTGCCTCGCCGGCGACGAGGACGCGCTCGTCCCCTTCGATTCCATCGACGTCGAGGATGCGCGTGCCATGGACCTGGCGGCAGGAGATAATCTTGTGCGGCGTTGGTTCCTCGTGCGTGGCGAGGAGATCGAGGATGCGTTCGCCGATTTCTTCGTGCGTCGCCCCCGGGCGCGGATCAAAGGCGCGGGTTGTCGAGAAGACACGCAGCCCCGTGCCTTCGAGGCCGGGATATTCGAGGAGCATTCCCCCGTGAGTGATTTCGCCGCGGGCGGCTGCGATGGACACTGGCTCGATAAGTCCGGGGTGTGACCCTAGAATTCAGGATGGGACCGTGGGGGTTTCGTTGGCGATCCGTGCTATTCTCCCGGAAGTGTGGGAAAACGCGTGGCAACACGTTCAAGCGATAGTTGCCAGTTCTGACAAAAAAACGACGAGTCGCCGAATCAGCCGAAGTCCCGTCGCGCGTCCTCAATCGAGGTCCCAGTGATCAACTCGAACGTACGCGTATACCGGCGAGCAAGTTCCGCAATCACCTGAGGTGAAAGGGCAGGTGGTGTGCCCTCGCCGGAGAATCCCTGCTCGAGTAACCCGTCGCGGAGGAATTGTTTGTCGAGCGCTTCCCCTTCGCGTCGATACCGAGACGAATCGGGGGTGAAGATTTCGTCGATCAGGAGAATCGAGCCACCGCGAATGCCGAACTCGAACTTGGTGTCGAGCAGCGTCAGCCCACGCGACGCTGTGAGGTCTGCCGCGAAGGTGTACAAATCGTGTGAGAGGCGTTCAAGTGTGGCTGTCGGCCCCGCGCCGAAAGCGGATGCCATCTCCTCGATGGTGATGTTCTCATCGTGCCCATCGAGGCTCTTGCGCGCGGGGGTGAAGATCGGTGAGGGGAGCTTGTCGTATCGCTCCAGCCCCGGCGCGAGCCCCCGCCCTGCCACTGTCCCGAGGTTGGTGTATTCGCGCCACGCGCTGCCGTCGAGGTACCCGCGCACGATGCATTCGAAGCGGATCGGCTCGGTCTTGTGGACGAGGGCGACGCGCCCTCGCAGCCTATCGGCCTCTTCCGGGTCGGAGAAAATCTCGGCGGACCGCGTCGAGATGATGTGATTCGGCACGATGTGGCGGGTGCGCTCGAACCACCATGCGCTCAGCAGGTTTAACACCGCGCCCTTGCCGGGGATCGGTTCGGGGAAGACGACATCAAACGCGCTAACGCGATCGGAGGTGACGAAGAGGTACCTGTCCTCCCCTGCCGCATACACATCGCGCACCTTGCCGTGGTAGTGGTGGCGAAGGTCCGCCAGCCGCGCGGCGATGGGCTGCGAGGCGGGGTCGGTCACCCTGTCTTGCCCATGCCGACGCGCTGGGTGCGCTGATAGAGCTTTCCTTCGTTCTTGATCGATGGCGCGAGGATGATCTCGACGAGTTGCATTTCGCGGATATTGTGGGCACCGACCGCGCCCATACAGGTGCGCAGCGCCCCCACGAGGTTTTGCGATCCATCGTCCATGCGCGCCGGGCCGAAGAGGATTTCATCGAGTGTGCCCGTTGTGCCGACATGCACCCGCGTTCCGCGCGGCAGGTTTTGGTGCGGAGTCGCCATGCCCCAGTGGTAACCCTTGCCAGGGGCCTCCGCCGCTTTGGCGAACGCGGAGCCCACGACAACCGCATCGGCCCCGCATGCGAAAGCCTTGCAGATGTCGCCTCCCTTGGACATGCCGCCATCAGTGATGATGGGGATGTACTTGCCCGTCTTCTTGTAGTGGAAATCGCGCGCATAGGAGCAATCGACCGTCGCGGTGACCTGCGGCACGCCTAGCCCGAGCACTCCGCGCGTCGTGCATGCCTCGCCGGGGCCGATGCCGACAAGGATCCCCGCCGGGTTGCAATCCATCAGTTCGAGGCACGCCTCGGTGGTGACGGTATTGCCGAGGATGACCGGAATCTTCATCGAGGCGACGAAGTCCTTAATGTTGAGCGGGGTGTAGGACTTTGCCTCATGACGGGCGGAGGTCACGGTGGCCTGGACGACAAAAATCGCGGCGCCCGCCTCCTGAGCGATGGCGCCGAATCGCACGGCGCGTTGCGGAATCGAGGACACGACGGGGGCCACGCCCGCAGCACGGATTTCCTCGATGCGACGGCCAACGAGTTCCTCGCGGATGGGGGCCGAGTACACTTGCTGGAGCTTCTCGGTGATGGCTTCAACCGGGAGAGTGGCGAGTTCTGCGAGAATCTCGGCGGGCTTTTCGTAACGAGTCTGAACCCCTTCGAGATTCAGGATTCCCATGCCGCCAGCTTTGCCGAGGGCGATGGCGAATGGGACGTCGACCACCCCATCCATGGCAGCCGCGATGATGGGGAGGGCGAACTTGTGTCCGCCGATCCCCCAGGTCGAATCCACGTCCTCGGGCTCGATCGTGCAAAGCCCGGGCACCAATGCAATATCGTCCAGGCCGTAGGTGCGTCGTGCCTTGCGGCCCCGACCAATCCATTCGCCCATCGCACGCCTCCGAGATTGTGAGGTGAAGTGCCACAGGTGGTAGTGATTGGCGGCTCGCGACGCAAGCGGTAGGATGTTAGGGGGCGGAAGTTTTCAGGAGAACAGGAATCCAATCACGTTGCCGAGGTACCGCAGCGCGCTGGATACCAACTCGAATACTTCCTGAAGTCCCTCACGCGAAACTTGCCACCACTCGCGAGTTTCAGTTCCTGGGGGAATCACCGGGTTCCCCTCAGTTGAACGCGACCTTGGGTGCCTTGCGCTCTTCGGCGCTATCGACCTCGAAGAAGGGCTGCGAGCTCTCGAATCCGAGCATCCCGACGATCAGATTCGCGGGGAACTGCTGGGCGCTGGTGTTATAGCGATAAACGGAATCGTTGTAGTGTTGGCGCGCGAACCCCACGCGGTTCTCGGTCGCTGTCAGTTCCTCCTGAAGCGCGAGCATGTTCTGGTTTGCCTTGAGGTCGGGGTAGTTCTCCGACAGCGCAAAGAGCTGTCTCAGCGTGCCGGAGAGCATGTTCTCGGCGGCCACCTGATCAGGGAGACTCCTGGCGTCGAGCACGGTCTGGCGCGCGCGGATGACGGCTTCGAGGGTTTCACGCTCGTGCGCCATGTAGCCCTTCGCGGTCTCGACGAGGTTTGGGATCAGGTCGCAGCGTCGCTTGAGTTGGACGTCGATCTGGGACCAGCCGTTCTTGACTTGATTGCGGAGTTTCACCATCCCGTTGAATGTGGAGATCATGCCGAGGGCGGCGATCCCCAAACCAATGATCATCAGGATGAGTAGCAAAGTCGCGATCGAGGGCATGGCTTCTCTCGTGGGAACGGTGGGTTGATGCTGTGGTTAGTACACGGGCGGGTGGAGGATATTCAAGGTTTTCGGGGGTTCTGTTCCGATCTGAGGGCTTCGCGCGGGCATTCTTCGGGGTTGGTTCGTTTCAAGGTTGCATGAGGGAAGGGGCATCCTTGAACGTTTACGATATTGAACCTGCTCTCTGGAGGGTCTTGCTTTGACCCGCTCTGCCCGCCCCGCCTTTACCCTGATCGAGTTGCTCGTCGTCGTTGCCGTGATCGCCATTCTAGCTGCGATCGCGGTGCCGAACTTTCTTGCTGCGCAGACTCGCGCGAAAGCGAGTCGCGTGCTTGCGGACATCAATGCTCTCCGCACGGCGGCAGAGGCATATGCCGTGGACGCGAATTCGTATCCCCGGATGGCATGGGGTCGTCCACCGTTTCAGGACAAGTACACGGGCTTTGGCCGCACGGATGAGCCGATTTTTGGCACGCTCGGGCCATGGGTCACAACACCGGTTTCGTACATTACCAGCTACGACATGCTGGATCCGTTCACGCGCGGAAAGGATGTGCGCTTTGACGCGATCCTATACACCTACCACGACTTGAAGACGGCGAGGTACCTCAACGCGAACTTTAACGATTACGGCGATGCGAACGTGAGCTTCGTCGAACGCGAGTACGGCGCGTACTTCTTTCTCTCGCTCGGGCCGGACGGGTCGGCCACGAACGTTGGCTTCTACGAACGGTACGACCCGACGAACGGGACGATCAGCGCGGGAAACATCATCGTCTCGCAGAAGAAAGGACCAGGCTGAATCGGCCCCTTACTTGGCGGCGGTCGCGAGCGTAGGCTTCGACTTCGCCGCCGCCTCGACCATCGCGCGGACTGCGGGCATGTGGACCGTGTGCCCCATGCCCGGGACGATTTCGATCACGGCATCACTGCCGAGTTTGGTCATGGATTCCTTGAGGAGCCCGACCGAGCGCTCGAGGTAGAAGTTATCCACCTCGCCTGCATAGACGTGCACCTTGCCCGAGAGCTTGGGGCCGAGTGCGTCCCAGTTGTTTTCCAGAACGTATCGGATGTCGTACTTTTTCCACGTTTCGGCGACTTCCACGTTGACGTTCCCGGTGGCGCGATCAAACACGAGGAGGGGTTTTCCATCCGCGCCTCGTGGACTAAAGACTGCCTCGAAGGAGTGAATTTGACCTCCCGGTCCGAGGACTGTTTCGAGAGCGACAAATTCCCGATAATAGAGCGTGATTGAATTTCCTCTGCGCCCGAGTGGCCTGCGACCCCCGTCCGGGAGAGTGTAGAAATTCGTGCCGGCCTCGTACAGATTCATGTACTGAAAATCGCGAAAATCCACGGGGTCAGGACAATGGGACCAGCACCCTCCGAAAAAATCCGGATAAGTGATCTGCAGCCAAAGTGAGCTCCACCCTCCGGAGGAAACGCCCCAAACGAATCGACGTGAACCGTCCTTTGCGCCGTGGAATCTACGCTCAATTTCGGGGATGAGTTCTTCCGTCAGCGCTTCGCCCCAAGGGCCGTTGTTCGCGGAATCGGCGAACACGCTGTGGCCAAGTCCGCAGTTCGCATCGAGGAATACCTGGAGGACGTCCTCTCCTCCCGGCATCGCACCCGCGAGTCCTGCGAGCATGAATGCCTCGCGATGCGATCCGCCAAATCCCGAGACAGAATAAATGGTTGGAAAACTCTCGTCGGGATCATCCTTCCAATTCTCAGGGAGTGCGACCGCTGCACGAATCTTGTATTCCCGCCCGTGAAAATTGGAAAGGGAAGGGCTGACAATCTCGATAAACTTGATTCGCTCATTTTCGCGGAAAGTCGGTTCGAGGACTTGCCGCTCGAGCTTCAAGGAAATGACACTTCGGTTGCCCGGCTTGAATTCGACGTCGAGGGGCAGGCTGAACAAATCGCCTGCGCCCTCTCCCGGTTTCGGAGAATCGACATTTCGGCGCGCGACGGCTTGGACGGTGTACTTTCCCTCCGCGAGTTTATCGATCGGGAGCGGGTAGCCAAGGGATGGCTCGAACGGAACATCCTGCCCTGTCGGAATCCCCGTGCAGTCCTGCGCGAGGATCTGCGGTGGATTGAACCAGTCGTTCATCTGCTTGCGCGGCTCGCGTTTTCCTCGCGGCATGATCACGACGTACACGCGGCCCGTGTAGGCGCCGTCGTGTAGGGTCGGGTCGACCTTGATCGAGAATGATCCTCCGAACGCGGGCTGCGCCGGTGCGAACATCGGGAGCAACAGTGCGAGAAGGAGTGCGAGTAGGACTGAAGGGCGTTTGTCGACCATTGCGACCATCCGGGCGGGGTGAACTTCGCGAGAGAGTGTCTGTTAGGTCAGACTCGGGGCGATGGAAATGGGTTAGAGTTGCGCTTCGCGCCGACAGAGCTAGCATCCATCCTTCGTGCCTGAGGAGCCCCCGCTGCCATGTCCATTTCGCGACGTATCACCGCAATGCGGATCGAGTGGATGCTCGTCGTTGTGTGTGCGGTTGCCGTCGTGATCATGTACATTGATACGAAACCCGCGCCGCCCTCCCCTGCCGTTTCCCAACTGAGGTTGGTCACCATGGAGCTGCGCCAACTGCGGAGAGCGCTGGAGATTTATCATGTCAGGAACGGGACATATCCGCGCAGCACCTGGGGAGATGCGCCTTTCGATGACCTCTACCTTGGGGAGGGTGGCCAACTCATTCCGTCCTTCAACCATCTGGGGAGCTGGCTGACGACGCCAGTGGCCTACTATGTCGGTCCTCAGATCATCGATTCATTTTCCAAAGGCGAGGATATGAGCAAGTCCGGCGAGCCGTTCGTGTACATCAACTTGGAGACGGTGACGTACCTGTCCGAGTTGGGGGAAGACACCATGTCGAAAGAGTACGGGGGATACCCGAAGGAAAACCTGCGCATCATCGAGGAACAGTTCGGGGGGTTCCTGCTCCTCTCGCGTGGGCCGGACGGGACCTTGGGCGAGGAAGATGGAACCGTTTTTGTCCTGTACGACCCGACCAATGGATTGATGAGCGCGGGCAACATCATCGTGGGCGAAAAGCGAAAGGTGCCTTTCTAGGCATTACCTGCGAGGCGAAGCCGGGTTGCGCGGTGGGTCGTCCGACTCAGTTCACATTGGGATTCCAGGAGCACTTGGGGGGCCCGCCCCGTACAATGATCGCTACGCGGGTAAAGGTGGCACGACTAATCCGTCGTTCCGTCAATTGGGACCTTGGCTAACGACGCCTGTCGCTTACGTCACAACACTTCCTCCGTTTGAGAAAGGCTTTGAAAGTAGGAGTTGGAGCACGGAGCTATCGCCCTGCGTCCACATGATTGTGAAGACAGCCACTTTCCTCTTGGAGGGACACGGCGCATTTTCGGCAGCGGATAGAAAGACGATCGAGGAAGATTTTGGCCGGTTTCTGCTCCTTTCACGCGGCCCAGGTGGGACTCTTGGCGAGGGGGACGGTACGTACTTTACCGACTTCAATCCGACGTACGGATCGGAGAGCGCCGGGAACATCATTGTGGGACAGGAGCGAAGCTCCCTGTTGTCCGACCGCAAGTGTGCGCGCTCGGCCGAGAGCAAGCCGAGGCGTCCGAATCCACTTCAGATTGCAAATCGCGGCGCTGGAACGCCATCGTCTCCCTATGCGTCGGAGCCGCGTTTCACATGTCGAGACATCGAGGCATCACACGAATCGAAATCGTTCTCGTCCTGATCTCGGTCGCTGTTCTCTTGATGGTGATCTGGCCCAATCAGCTCCAGACCAGTGGACGGTCGACTTACGCTCGCGTGCGAGGCGAATTGAGAACGATTCAGGTCGGCTTAAGTGCATACTTCATCGACCACGGCGAATACCCCCGCAACACCTGGGGCGATCCGCCATACAACGACCGATACGCGGGAATTCGAGGTACGGACGAGCGGACCTTTGGGAACCTTGGGCCTTGGATCACGACCCCGGTCGCCTATCTAACGCGATTCGACATTCGCGATCCATTCATGGTGGGTCGGTCAGAGCGCGCGGACGGGTTGATCTACACGTACGGCAGCTTGAAGACACTGACGTACATCTCGAAGGAATTCGACGCGTATCCGGGGGCGAATCTGAAGTTGATCGAGGAGCGATTCGGCGAGTACTTCCTGCTGTCCTACGGCCCGGACAAGTCCGGTGGTGGCGCCGGAGAATTGTTCTTCATCGAGTACGATCCGACCAATGGTGTTGAGAGTTTCGGGAACATCATCGCGGGGCAGAAGCCGAAGATTCCGTCGAAAAACTGATCCTTCGTTCAGCGATAAATCCGATAGTCGATACTCGGGAAAATCGCGTCGCGAATCTCGAAGTCTTCCAGCACGACCTCGTCCACATAGCCACTCATGAGTTGGTCATGCAGCACCGTGAATCGCTGCAGGTGGTCCTTGGTGCGCTTCGTGGCGTACTCGACCATCGTGTTGGTCTTCATGATGAAGGCCCAGTCGGAGGATTGCGCGAGCAGCAGTTCGCGCGCGGCCTGATTGAGCGCGCGGATTTCCGTGGGTGATGCATCGCCGAACTTCTTCGCGAGAAGCTCCATGCGCTCTGCCGCCTTGTGCAGGTGGCGATAGATCCAGTCGTTCGCGCTGTCCACCCACACCTCTGAGTAGCCGTTGTTTCCCCAGCTCGAAAGTGAAGGGGTGGCGACTTGGTTCTCGGGGTGGCGCTCAAGGTACATCGAAGGTGTGATGAGTTCGATGTCTTCTTGTTCAGTGTGAATCTTTCGGACTACGGCATCGAGGAAGTTCGGGCCCTCGTACCACCAGTGTCCGAAGAGCTCCGCATCGTAGGGAGCGACGATGATCGGGGGGCGCTCCATCAGCGAGGAGAGGTGCAGAGCCTGCTGCTGGCGCGAGAAGACGAAGTGCGACGCGTGCTCGGACGCTGCCTCGCGTGCGGCGGTCTCGTTGTAGGGGGCTTTCTCGCGGAGGTCGACCTTGCCGGTGATGCAATGGTACTTGAATCCAGTGGCGACGCGGAGGCCGCTTTCGTGGATGTACGTGCGCAGGTATTCCGCATCGAGATCGAAGCCGATGTCGCGATAGTACTCCCGATAGCGCGGGTCGCCCGGATAGCCCTCCTGAGCAGACCAGACGCTGCGACTCGATTCGATGTCGCGCCCGAAGGCCGCCACGGATGTCGGTGTCACGATTGGGGCGAAGACGCCTTCGCGGGGCCGCTTCGAGGCGAACAGAATCCCGTGCGAATCCACGAAGAAAAATTTGATCCCGGCTTCCCTCAGGTAAATGTCCACACCCGGATAGAATCCACATTCGGCGTTCCACATGCCTCTGGCGGGTGTGCCGAATGTCTCGGCGTGTGATTGGGCACCGACGAGGATTTGCGCGCGCACGGCCTTGGGTTGGGGGCGCAGCACGGGGAGGAATCCATGCGTCGCGCTGCACGTGATCAGCTCAAGTCGGCCGAGGTCGGCGTAACGCTTGAAGGCGCCGAGCAGATTCCGCGAGAACTCGTTCTCGAAGAGGAAGCGGGCGCGCTTGAGGCGCGCGTGGTACATCTGGGCGAGCTTGTGGAACTCGGGAGTCGTGCGTGTGCGGAGGAGCTCTTTCTCGGACAACTCCTGCATGCGAGAGAGGTGGGCGTCGTAGCGTTTGACCAGAAGTTCATCCGATAGCATCGCACACAGCGTCGGGGAGAGCGACATCGTGAGATGCCAATCGATCCCGTCGCGCTCGAACCCGAGGAAGACATCGAGCAAAGGGAGATAAGATTCTGTGATGGCTTCGTAGAGCCACCGTTCCTCCAAGGGGTCGTCATGCTCCGGATGGCGCACGAAGGGTAGATGTGCGTGCAGGACGAGACAGAGATAACCCTTGGCCATGTACGGGCTCCGGAGGTGTGCCGACGAATCGGTGGTGCTTGACCCCTTTTGTTGCCCGCCATTCGTCAGAGGTCAACAAGAGGGGAGGGCGTTTCCCTTAGTTCGCAGGTGCGGTCTTGACGATTGAGTCGGCCAACCCGCCGAGGGACTTCATACGCCAGCGATTCAACTCGCGTTTCAGCACGAGTTTGAATTGCTGGGTGGACGTTCCGACCTCGACGTCGACATAGGGGGAATCTTTCCGAGGCGTCTGTTTGATGATGACGAACTGACCGTTCAGCGGTGGGGTCCGTACGAGGTACCTCATGGCCTGGATTCGGACGTTGTCCTTCATTTCGCCGACCTGGGAATCGATCATGCCGCTGTTGTATTTCTGGACAATGCGGGCGTAATTCTCGTCGAAGAATCTGCGGGAATCCGAATCGAAGAAATCCAGCCACTTGTCGAGCTCGATCACGCCGGGCGGGGGCCCTCCCACGGTGGCATACGGGGTCACGAATGCCTTGTATTGGTCGAGCATTTCTTCCGGCCGCGAGGAGGTGTTCGCGTCCGATGTGAAGAAGAACGAACCCAAGAGATAGATGATGCCAACGATCGGGACGACCCAAAGCAGGAGACGCATCAGCCCGCGCAACATCGAGCGGAGTGCCTCGGCGGGCGTTTGGTCGGGGTTCTTCTTCGGAGACATGGGGGTGCTCCCAGCTTACGAGGTGGACTGAGGTGATGCCTGCGGACGAGCCATAAATTCAGCGAGCGATTCCGTGTTGATCACGTCGAGGAGTCGCGACTGCAGACGAACGAGAGGGGAGGACGTGCTCTCGCCGAACGAGTCGCTGACGGCGGAGAGTTCGCGCGCGTCGCAACCCAGCGCCAAGATATCGCGGAGAAGAATCTTTTCCGCGGGGCGGCCGGGGATGAGTCCGGCGGGCTTTTCCGTGCGGAGGAGTAGACCTTCGGCGATGAGGCGTGACACGATTTCAAGTGCCTCGGCGGGGTTGAGGTTGAGATCCAGCGCAAGGACTTGCTGGTTCATCGGGCCCTTGCATTCGTCATAGTGCCTCTGCACGAGAAAAAGCGAGGCGACGAATAGTTTGCCATCCAGCGTTGTGTGCGGGCGGCGGAAGAAACTCTGATAGGCGAGCTTCTTGAAGTTTTGCGTCGTGTAGGCCACCTCGTTTCCGAGGAGGAACACGACCCAGGAGATATAGAGCCAGACGAGGAAAATCGGGACGGCACCCAGCGAGAGGAAGATCTCCTTTCGCAGCGCGCTGTTGAACACGTACGCGCCAAATCCCATCTTGGAGATTTCCCACATGATGCCGGAGACGACCCCGCCAAGAAGCGCGCATTTCCAGCGCACGCGCACCTGAGGGATGAAGATGTACGCGCTCGTGATGAAGAGAATGTTGATCGTGATGGGAATGATCGGGAGAACGGATTCGTAGGCCCGTGCCGCGTTGCCGATGGCAGAGTTCCCGAAACTCTTCAGCCAGCCGGGGGACTTCTCCATCAGCCCCCCTGATGCCCCGACTTCCGTCTCGATCTCGGCACCCTCTGCGGCTCCGCGGGCGGTGACGCTGACGGTGGAAACCGTGAGTGACGCTGCGATCACGACCGGCGCGATCACGAGCAGGGTGGTGAAGGTCATGAACGTTCGTTTCATCGAGCGCTTGGCTCGACCACTCCACGTTGAATCGATGGCGTTTTCTATCGCCGCGTAGAGCGCCCAGGCCGCAACGAGCATGGCAACAAAACCCATGAAGCCGATCCCGGCCGCGCTCTTGCGAAACGTGTCCGCCCTGTCCGAGATGAACGTGCGCAACGAGGAGATGTTCGCCTCACGCTCGCCGGGTTCATTCGGGCGATCCTCGGTCGTTTCGTCTGCCTGAACCGATGGGTAGATCTTCTCCTGAATGTAGTAGATCAATTCGTTCTGTCGCTCCGGAGTGAAGAAGAAAGAGCCCATCGCGATGAGGAGCACGAAGACCGGGAACAGCGAGAGGATCGTCGTGTACGTAAGCGAGGACGCTCGCCGTGTGACGTCGTTGCCGAGGGTGTTCTGCCACAGGACGATCACATAGCGGAGAAGGTTGATCTTCCAGTTGTTCTTCTCGAAGGCGAGGTCCTCGGGCGACTTGACGCGGAGTGCATTCTGGCAGCGCTCAAGCAGCGGCAGCTTGCTCGTCACTTTGGGAGCCTTTGAGGCCAGGACTTCGTTTTCGTCGGTGGACATGGTTTGCCGAATGGTCGGAATCGGGCGGTGGATGTTCGCGCCACTTTTGTCGAGGTCATCCGCAGGGTGGAAGTCCATCAAGCGGAATCCCTAAAGGTGCACCGAAGAACGGATTGAGTTCAAGTGTGAACCCGACGAGACTTGCCCTGCGGGAGCGATGTAGCTTTGCTGGCAACACGTTTATCTCGACCGGGGCTGGCCGATGTTACCGAATTTTTCCTACGTTCAACCAGGGTTCTTGGCTGGCTCGGCGTTGCCGGGCTACTTCGGATTTTCCTCCCTCGAGGAGGACCTGCGCGACATCTACGAAGAGGGCGTGCGAGCGATCGTTTCGCTGACGGAGGAGCCACTGAATCAGGAGATCGTCGAGGCCGAGGGATTCCGATACTATCATCTGCCGGTCGAAGATCACACGGCCCCATCCCTCCCACTGATGGAGGAATTCTGCCGCATCGTCGCCAAAGAGAAGGAAGCGGGCGCGCCCGTGCTGGCGCACTGCTTTGCGGGCATCGGCAGGACGGGGACGATGCTGGCTGCGTGGCTTGTGTGGCAGGGCTCGCTCCCGGATGAAGCGATTCGGCACGTGCGCCGGGTCCGCCCAGGGAGCCTGGAGACGAACTCTCAGGAACGCGCGGTCCATCATTTCCGCGCGCTTCTCGTCGAGCGAGGGCTCGTGCCCCAAGGGGATGGTGAAAGGGACTGAGCCTCTCGCTCAGTGAAAGTATGAGGAGATGTCCTTAAACTTCCTGACGATGCGCGAGAATGTGTTCCCCTCGAGCAACGCCTGCTCCCTTTCGTGTTCCAGGCCGTAGAGCAACAGCCCGACGCCCGTGGAATAGATGGGGCTGGAGACGACGCTGCTCAGACCGCTGAGGCCCGTCGGGTAGCCGATCTTGCACGGCTTCTTAAAGATGCGTTCGGCGAGTGTGGAAAGACCCGGCAGCAGTGCGGCTCCCCCCGTAAGCACGATGCCCCCCTGAACATACTCGTAGGCTGCGAGCTTCTCGACCTTTTCGCGCGCCATTTCGAGAATCTCCTCCATGCGCGCCTCGATCACTTCGGCGAGGAACTGACGCGAGACCGTCGTCGCGTCGCCTGTGAGCGCGATGGGAATGTCGATTTTCTCCGCGGGATCGACGCTGGCCGCGATGGAATTGCCGTGCCGTTTCTTCAGGTTCTCAGCGTCGTAGCGCGTAATTTTTAGCCCCTTGGCGATGTCCTCCGTGACGGCGTCGCCGCCGAACGGGACGACATCGGTAAAGCGGACGGCGTCCTCCGCCCAGATGGCAATGTCGCTCGTGCCGCCGCCGATGTCGATCATCACAACGCCGAGTTCCTTTTCGCGCTGTGTCAAAATCGCGAGCGAAGATGCGAGGGGTTCGAGATAGATGGAGCTGACGCGATAGCCCGCTTCGTCCACGGCGCGGACGATGTTCTGCGCGCTGGTGACTGCAGCCGTGACGACCAGCAGATCCACTCCCAGTTTGCGGCTTGCGAAGTTCTCTGGATCCACGATCCATCCGTCATCGACATGGAATCGCTGGGGGATGCGTTCGATGATTTCGCGCTCGACGCTCGATTGACCGGACACGGCGCGTTCGATCACGCGACGGATGTCGTGCCTGGAAACGCCGCGCTCGGGATTCGCGACTTGTACCTCGGCAGAAACCTGATGGCAGCGGATGTGCCCGCCGGCAATTCCAACGAAGACGTCCCGAACGCGGAGTTGGGCGATTTCCTCCGCTTTGCGAATTGCGGTACGAACGGAATCGATCGTTTCGTCGAGGTTGATGACGACGCCGCGGCGGAGGCCCTGGCTCGGTGTGCTTGCGACGCCGAGAATTGTCACCTGGCCGCGAGGATGAATTTCGCCGATGATGGCGCAAACCTTGGTCGTGCCGATGTCGAGGCCGGTGAAAATCTGAGGCGTGGAAGGAAGACGAAATCCTGACCAGAAAGGAGACTTTTCCGCGGCATTCATGAGTGCGGCGGGGTCGCGTTCGTCGCTCCCCTGCCGGCGGAGTTGATCCATAATCTCGAGAATGGCCATGATTAATTCCTTGTCCGGGAAATCGTATCGTTCGAGCGCTTCTTGTTTTTCTTGGATGGAGTCGGCGGTTTCACCGAACGCCATGTGATATGTTCGGGCGATCGCAAGTCTACGAGTGCAATCGGTAAGACGCTGTTTCTGTTCGATCGGAGAAATGCTTCCAATGTCGGGCCTGTTTCCGCGAGCGAACGAAAGCCCGACACGACGCGGAGACCGTCTTCAAAGACGAGGGTCAAACCCTCGCGATCCCCCCAATGCCACTCGCTGAGTTTTGCGTGGAGACTCGGATTTGCCTCACGCATCTGCATGTTGGAGGTCAGGATCGTGCGCCACTGTTCACGCGGAAGGGATTTTCCGATCGCCGGGCTGAACTCCTCGAAACCGGTGACGAGAGGATCGCTGGAGCCGAAGAAGTCCTCTCCCGTGGCCTGGTCGAAAATGGTGCCGTCCTCAGCGATGAGGAAAGTGCCTGTCGAGTGTGCGAGGATCGCGGCTGTCCGAAATTCAAGCACATCGATGGATATCTTGCTCGGCCATTCGCGCGTGACATTGACGCGGCGAATCTGAGGGAACTTGGCCACAACGTCTTCGATTTCCTCGTCCGTCGTGCCCAAGGAGGAGAGGACGCGATCGTCTGCGGTCAGCGCGGATTGGAGGTCACTCGCGCGGATACGCACATTTCCAGAGACGTCGATTTCGTCCACCTGAAAATAGGCCGATTGGATTAGGAATTTTGCGAATAGCCCGAAGAAGAACGCGCATCCAAGAATCGCGACCCAGTGGGAGAACACAATGCGACGAAGCCGGAGCGTGCGCTCCAGCAAATCGGACCAACGCCTGGGAAGGGGTTGGCGATGTTGAACGCCGGTTCCGATGACGGCTGGGCGTTCGTTGGATTTTCTTCGCGCCATATCTCAAATCGGAATTCAGGAATAGACCTTCACGTTCGCCATCGGGCCGCCGACGACGTTGACTTCCAACTCGACATCGACGCCGTACTGCTCCCCGAGGGCGTCCTTCACGAAATTGATCAGAGCGAGGAAATCCTCGCCTGTCGCCTGACCCACGTTGACGATGAAATTTCCATGTCCTTCGCTAACCATCGCGTCGCGGATGCAGTACCCCTTGAGCCCGGCCTCATCGATGAGTTTCCCCGTGCTGACGCGGGTGTTCGTGCTCGTGTCCAAGACGTTCTTGAAAATGCATCCACTGGAGGAAAGATGGTACGGCTGATTTTTCTTCTTCGCGGAGTAGTCCGCCTTGAGCCGCTCGGATTCGGCGGGATCAAGAGGACGAAGTCGCAGATCGGCCTCGAGGATGATGAGCTCCTTGAGTTCCGAGAATCGATATGAGTAGCGGAAGTCACCGCGCTTGAGCTGGATGATCCGCCCGTTGCGAGTCATGCACACGGCGCGTTCCAGCAAATCGCAAATGCCCCATCCACCCGCGCCGGCATTTCCCGCCAGCGCGCCGCCAACCTGTCCGGGGACCTTGTAAAGAAATTCCAGCCCCATCAGGCCGAAGCGTTTCGCAGAGCCGATCAACGAGGGAAGCGGCGTGGCGGCACCGATGCGAAGTACGCCCATGTCCAGAGGCATGATGCTCTCGAACGGTTTGCCAAGGGAGACCGTGATTCCGTTGAAGAAGGACGTGGCGAAGAGCGTGTTCGCTCCCCCGCCGAGCATGAGCAGCGGCCACGCGCGTTCGTGGGCGCGATGGAGCAATTCGCGCAATCCGCGGGGATCATTTACCTCGGCGAGAATCGCCGTGCGGCAACGAGTGCGCATCGAGGTGCGTGTGGACAAATCCGCATTCGGAGAAATGGTAATCCCCGGAATGGGATTTTCCAGGAAGTCGCGAAACTCGAGATAGGATCTTCTCATGATTTAACCTCCCATCCGATGGTAGAGCTTTTTTGCTTCGTCGGTGATGCTGCCTGCGCCAAGGACAAGAATGATGTCCCGCGGATTGGAGAGTTCCAACGCGCGTTCGATCGCCTGAGTCGGAAGTGCGGCAAAGTAGGTCTTGTCCGGGTTCGATTCCCGAACCATCGACGCGAGGACATCCCCTGAAAAATCGCCGATGGGCTGTTCCCCAGCGGCATAAATTTCGGTGAGAATGATCTCGTCAGCGTCCGAGAGCGCGCCTGCGTAGAGGTCCCGATAGTGCCACGTGCGGCTGTGGCGGTGGGGCTGAAAGATGGCGAGCAGCCTGCCGCCTCGCTCTGCCGCGAGCAGGCGTGCGGCGGAAATTGTCGCGCGCACTTCGGTGGCGTGATGAGCGTAATCGTCGATCAGGAGGACTTCGTTCTTGAGCGGGTACTTGGTGAATCGGCGGCCCACGCCTCGGAAGCTCGCCAAGGATCGCGCCGCGCGGACGATATCGACCCCGACAGTGTGAGCGAGCGCGAGAGCCCCGGTTGCATTTGAGACATTGTGCATGCCGGGAATTCCGATGGAGACTTTCATCATGGGCGCGCCGTGGTGAAAGAGCATGAATTCCGACCCAGTGCCCGAGAGGTCCACGTCACCGAATTCGAAATCACAGCCACTCCCCATCGCGCCATAAGTCGTCGCGTTGACGCGTCCCTCAGCAAGGAGCGTCCGAACGCCCTCATCATTCGCGCAGACCACAAGTTTCTTCGGCTCGAAACGGGAGGCGAATGCGAGAAATCCCTCAAACAACTTTTCGTCATTTTCCCAATAGCTAAGGTGCTCCGATTCGATGTTGGTGATGATTCCGTGCTGGCCGGGTAGGAGGAGGAAACTGCCGTCGCTTTCGTCGGCCTCGGCGACACACCACTCCATGCCCCCGCAACGAACATTGCCCCCGAACTCGGTGACTTCGCCCCCGACAAATGCCCACGGGTCGAGGCCACCTTCCTCCATGAGGAGTGCCGTCAGCGTTGTCGTGGTTGTCTTTCCGTGCGTGCCTGCAATCAGGATCGAGCGATGCTCACGAAGAAACTCCGCGAGCATTTCCGCGCGGTGCATGATGCGAATTCCACGAGCCTGAGCCGCGGCGAATTCAGGATTCGTCGCTGGGATCGCCGTCGAATAGACGACGACTTCGGGTTCGCCGAGAAATTCCTCTGCGTGTGAATCGTGCACGCGCATTCCAAGTCGCGACAGATCAGAAAGCTTTTCCATCGAGGAAAGATCCGATCCCGAGACAGCGACGCCGCGCGCGTGGAGCGCCTTGGCCAGCGAACGCATGCCCGCCCCGCCGATGCCGATCAGGTGCGCGCTCCGGGGGAAAACGCTGCGACCGGTCTTCTGATTCGCGGTAACATTCAAGAGTTGCGGAATGCTCAAGCGACTCCACCCCCGGTGCGGATTTGTGTGGTGCGACTCGGATGCGTGGAGGTGCGCAGTGTCTGCTCAACCTCGTCACAAATTTTGGAGGCGGCGCCGGGGCAGGCGAGAGTGCGCGCCGCAGCGGACATTTTCGAGAGGCGAAATTCATCCGCCAACAATTCCCGAATGCAAGATGCCGCGAGTGCAGGTGTCAGCTCCGCCTCCGGGATAAGGACGGAGGCACCCGAAGAATGGAAAATCTCCGCATTGCGGAGTTGGTGCCCATCCTTCGCGAACGGATAGGGGACCAGAATCGAAGGAACCCCGATGCCTGCGATTTCCGCGAGACTTCCGGAACCGGAGCGAGAAATAACGAGTGAAGACTTCGCCAAGAGCGATGCTGGCTGGTCGACGTACTGGACATTTTCGACATTGGACGTGTCGGGTGCTTGCTCCCCCAAAATGGTGAACATCACCGGGAGGTTTTGGAGCTGAAGCAATTCGGCCGCTTCGCGGATGATGCCATTCATGCGGCGGGCGCCTTGACTCCCACCCATGACGGTGACGCGCGGTGGATTTTCCGGAGCCCACAATGTCATCGGACGCGCGGGCGTGCCCACCACGAGCCCATTGGCGTGAGGCGATGGGGGAAATCCGTAAAATGCGCGACGTGCTATTGCCTCGAACATCCGCGTGGCGCGACCGGGAATCGCGTTGGATTCGTGAATGTATACCGGAATTCCAAACACGCGGGCTGCGCCCAGGATCGGGGCACCGAATCCGCCGCCCATGGAAAAAACTGCGTCGGGACGGAATTCTCTCAGCAACGCGATTGCGCGAAATGGAGAGAGTGCCATGCAGGCAACACGACGAATCGCACCCGTGAGTCCGGTGGATTGGCCGGGCCAGGGGATGACCTCGCGCGAAAATCCCGAAGATGCATAGACGCGATCCTCGATCGGGCGATTGCCCGAAACGAAAATGACCTCCTGGTCGCGAGAGAGGAATTCGCGTCCAAGCTCAATCCCCGGGAGGATGTGTCCACCCGTGCCGGCCGCAACAATCAGAATCCGAATCGAGGTCTTCTTCATGCCAAGACCCCCGAGGATTTTTGTCGTGCGAACGAATAATTCCCAATATTCAGCAATATCCCGACGCACATCAATGAGGCGATCATGGAGGAGCCGCCATAGCTCAGGAAGGGAAGCGCAAGTCCTTTGGTCGGTCCGAGCCCGACGACGACGAACAGGTTGATGAAGACGCCCCACCCGATCATGAGGGTCAGGCCCGCTGCGGTCAGGGCACCGAAAACATCCGGGGCCTTATAGGCAATGCGCAATCCAAGTAGAATGAATGCGAGGAAGAGAAGGACGATGCTCACCGCGCCGACAAATCCGAGTTCCTCGCAAACAATCGAAAAAATAAAGTCAGTGTGAGACTCGCTGAGGAAGTGGTATTTTTGCATCCCCATTCCGAGGCCACGGCCGAACACGCCTCCTGATCCGATCGCGATGAGCGACTGGTTCAGCTGATACGCGTGTGTGCTCGCGTATTTCTCGGGGTCGAGAAATGCGAGGATGCGATTCATGCGATAACTCTGAGTCATGATAAGAATCGCACCAGCAAAGAGGGCTGCCATCGCCACCGCGAGAAGGTGGGTCGCCCGCATCCGCGCAAGCGCCCACATGCAGAGCACGACAATCGCGGAGAGTGCTGTCATGCCGAGGTCTTTTTCCAGGACAACGAGGGCCGAAAATACGGCAAAAATGCCAAGGGCCGGTAGGAAGCCCTGCCTGAAGTCCTGCAATACGTGCCGCTTTTCTGAGAGAAACTTCGCCATAAACACGACGAAGCCGACCTTGGCGAATTCGCTGGGTTGAGTGACGAAGGGGCCGATTCGCATCCATCGTCGGGCGCCTTTGGATTCGAATCCGAGTGGCGTGACGAGAAGCAAGATCAACACGACGATGCTGATGCCGAGCACATAGGGGGCAGCGCGTTCGATCAATTCAATGGGCGTCTTCATGAGCCCGATCAGAATCGCGATTCCGACTGTGGCCATGATGAGTTGCTTTGTTGCGTAGTTGGAACCGTGGTGGAACGGCGTTCCTTCCTCCACAATCTGGAGCTCCGCCGCACGTGCGCGACGTTGCTCGAGGCCCGCACGCGCACCACTCGCACTATAGACCATCGTCAGCCCAATCGACATGAGGGCAGCGACCACGATCAGCAGGAGCGCGGCAGGATTGCGGAGGAAGGATTCAGCCCGTCCGGACATAGTGTCAGATCCCGAGGAAGCTGCGAACGGAGCGCTTGAACGCGCAGCCGCGCTCTTCGAAATCCTTGAACATGTCGAAGCTGGAGCACGCTGGCGAAAGCAGCACGACATCGTGCGGTTGGGCGAGGCCGGCCGCGACTTTCACTGCTTCGTCCATCGTCGCGGCTTCGCGCGTGGGGACGAGACGACCCCAGTGCTTCTTGATCACGGGCGTTGCCTCGCCGATCAGGACGAGAGCACGCACGCGTTCCTTCACAAGGTGGTTCAGGCGATCATAGGCGGACGCCTTGTCGCGACCACCCGCGACGAGGATGATCGGACGATCGAAGCTCAGCAGGGCCTTCTCGAGCGAGTCGACGTTGGTGGCCTTCGAGTCGTTGTAGAATCGGACGTCTTCTTTCGTCGAGGCGACGAATTCGATGCGGTGCTCGACGCCCTTAAAGCGACGGAGCGTGTTGCGGATGGAATCCGCGCTCACACCCACGCGACGCGCCATGACCATCGAAGCGAGCGTGTTCTCGATGTTGTGGCGGCCCGGGAGGGGAATCTCCGAAAGGTTGCAGACGGGAAGAATTTCCCCGTCCTCCTTCAGGTACACCTTGTCGCCCTCGACAAATGCGCCCTGCTCGACCGGTTTGCCGGACATCGAGAACGTGTAGATCTGCGCCTCGGACTCCTCCGCGACTTTCATCACGACGGGGTCGTCCTGATTCAGAACGAGGAAATCCTCCTCGGTCTGGTTTTTGGTGATTTGGAATTTCGCCTCGATATAATCGCGCATGGACGCGTAGCGGTCCATGTGGTCGCGAGTGACGTTGAGGATGGCGGCGACCTTCGGACGGAACGACTCGATGGATTCGAGCTGGAAACTCGAAACTTCGGTGACGAGAACAGTCTCGCGCGTTTCATCCTGGCTGGAGAGAACGCCATCTGAAAACGCGCGGCCGATGTTTCCCGAAACGATCGCATTCGCGCCGCTGTCGGCGATCATCTGCCCGGCGAGAATTGTCGTCGTGGTCTTGCCGTTCGTGCCTGTGATTGCGACGATCGGGGACCTGGCGAAGAAATAGGCGAGCTCGACCTCGGAAATGACGGGGAGGTCACGATCGAGCGCCTTCAGGACGAAGGGGTGGTCGGGTCGAATGCCCGGCGAGAGAATGATCGCTTCGCAGCCGCGCAGCATCGATTCGTTCAGGCCACCAAAATGCGCGGTGACGAACAAGCGACGGATGCGACGAATCAGCGAGCGAAATTCCTTGGCGGGCTTTTCATCCACGAGAACGACTTCGATATTGTGGTGACGCAGGAGGTGCATCGCGGCCACGCCGGAACGGGCTGCGCCAAAAACACAAACACGACGAAACGGGAAATTCGGTGCAGACAAGGACATCGGGAAATACCTCCGGGGAGCGGGAGCAGGATGGGAGTGAAACGAGCGGGAGAGAGGGTTTCGGTTACGGGACCGTCGCGGCAATTTGGGGTGGCGTTATCTCAGCTTCAGCGTCGATAGCCCGGCCAACGCGAGAAGCGCCGACACCAGCCAGAAACGCACAATGATTTTGGATTCAGGAACACCACTGCGTTCGAAGTGATGGTGCAGGGGTGACATCTTGAATATCCGGCGGCCGCGCAGTTTCACGCTGCCAACCTGGAGAATTACGCTCATGGCCTCGGCGACGAAAATGCCACCAATAATCATGAGCAGGAATTCCTGCTTAATAATGAGTGCTGCGGATCCAAGAAGTCCACCGATCATCATCGATCCGGTATCGCCCATGAAAATCTGGGCAGGGTGAGAGTTGAACCAGAGGAATCCGAAACAAGAGCCGACGAGTGCGGAAAGGATGACCGTGATTTCTCCGCCGCCCTTGATGAATGGAATAATCAGGTATTCTGCGGCGTCAGCGCGGCCTGCCAGATACGCAACAACGGCCAGACACATTGCGCAGACCGCGGATACTCCCGCAGCCAGACCATCTAGACCATCCGTCAGGTTCACCGCGTTGCTGCTTGCGGTCAGAACCAGGATTGCGAACGGGATGTATAGGATCCCGAGAGTAAGCACGACATCCTTGAAGAATGGGAACGCGAGAAAATCCGCGCCCTTCGCTCCGCCATACGCGTATGTTGAGAGATCAGGAAAGAACTGCATCATAATCATCGCGAAGGCACCGCCGAGGGCGATCTGACCGATGATCTTTTCTTTGCTCGTAAGGCCTTCGGAACGCTTGCCGGTGAATTTGCGATAATCATCGACGAATCCCAACGCCCCGAACCCGAGGAGCATCGCGAACGAAACCCAAAGAGCGGGCTCGCTCCAGTTCCCGAAGAGACCGACGGAAATCAGGATGCTCCCGAGCATCAGGATTCCGCCCATTGTGGGGGTTCCAGTTTTGCCTGCATGCATTTCGTGCAGATCGACTGAATTGTCGCCCGTGACCTTGCGGATATGCTGTCCAACCTTCGCGCGCTTGATCGCCGCGATGAACCTCGGGCCCGCAAGCACGCAGACAACAAAGGACGTCACGAGCGCTGCCGCAGACCTGACGGAGATATATGACAGGAAGCGGAGCGCCGACGACTCGTCAGCGGACGTGAGGGACTCGAGGACTAGCTGGAGCATGTGCTCTCCGCCCCTGGAACAAATCCCGGAATCGTCTCACCATTGCGAATCGCGGTGCGGTCGGTACGGAAGCTATCGAGGACGACCTCGAGGCGATTTCCGCGCGATCCCTTAACCAGGAGGACGTCGTCGTTCTTGAGCTCGACAGCGAGGAAATGTGCCGCTGCGCGTGCGTCGGGAAAGTGTTCGCAGCGAACACCTAGGCGAGCCGCTTCCTCGATCACGAGTGGCGTCCATTCTCCGACGGCGCAGAGCAGATCGAACTTCGCCGCGCCGATCGCGAGGCCTGCCTCGCGGTGATAATGCTGCGCGTGTTCACCCAATTCCAGCATGTCGCCGATCATGGCGATCTTGCGGCGATTCCTGGGGAAATCGCCGATGGATTCAATGCTGCGCAACATCGCATCCGGTGACGCGTTGTAGCAGTCCTTGAGGATCGTGATGCCGTCGAAGTGCTCGACCTCGCTGCGCATCATCCCACCCGCAAAGGACCGGAGACGCTCGGCGATCAGCTCGATATCCAGGCCGAGTACGAGGGCTGCCGCGGACGCCGCACATGCATTGTCGATGTTGAAACGCCCGAACATCGGGATTTCAAATTTTGCTTCGGCTGTCGCGGTGGTGATTTTGAAACGATATCCAGTTCCGGGGAGAGTCTCGATTTCCGAGACACGCACCTCGGCATTTTCATCGCGACCGAAAGTAATTGTCCGCCCCGTGAAATGGTAGCGCTCCTGAAGTCGCATGAAATTCGGACAACTCGAATTCAGGAGGAGCGTGGCGTTCTGACGCATGGCGCAGATGATTTCGGCCTCGCCGCGAATCAGGGCGTCCAAGCCGCCGAAGTTCCCGATGTGCGCATTTCCAATATTCGTGATGAGCGCGATATCCGGGTCGCAGATTTCGGTAAGACGCTGCAGCTCACCCGGGTGATTCATGCCAAGTTCGACCACCGCGACCTGGTGGGTTTCCTCGAGACGATTGAGCGTCATCGGCAAACCAACCAGATTGTTCTTGTTTCCCTCGGTCGCGAGCGAAGGAACGGCTCCACGAATAATGTGAGCGAGCATTTCCTTCGTGGTCGTCTTGCCGGAGGATCCACTAAGCGCAATGACTCGTGGTGCGACCTGATTGCGCCAGAGGTTTGCGATATCACCGTAGGCGCGCAGTGTGTCGGGCACTCGAACAACGGTCGCAGCATCCGAATATTCGGCTTCGGAATCGTGCGTGATGATTCCTGCCGCACCAGCCTCGATGGCGGCAGAAATGAAGTCCGCGCCGCGATTGCGAGGACCGTCGAGCGCGCAGAAGAACTCGCCCGCGCGAATCTTTCGGGTATCCGTGCTGATGCCGGAAACGATCGTATCGAGGGAGCCGCGATAGACCACGCCACCAGCGGCGTTTGCGATGTCGAGTGCGGTCAGCCGCATGGTCAGATCGCCTCGCCGCGATGAATCTCGGGGGAATCAACTTCGGCATTCTGTGTGAGGAACGAAGCCTTGAGATTTCCCAAGATCGTCGCTGCAACCTCGCGATCATCGAACGCAGACCGCACGCCACACGATTCCTGATATGTCTCGTGGCCCTTGCCAGCGATGAGGACGACGTCGCCGGGCGAAGCGAAACCAATGGCACTCTCGATGGCGTTTCTGCGGTCGAGGATCGTCTGATAACGAGCGGGCTTCATGCGTGCGGCGAGGAGACCCTCGACGATGTGGCGCGCAATTTCTTCGGGATCTTCATCACGAGGATTGTCGTTCGTCACGATGACATGATCGCTGAGGAGTCCCGCCACGCGGCCCATGAGTGGGCGCTTGCCCTGATCGCGATTTCCGCCGCATCCGAACACGGTGATCAGGCGGTGATGCGATAGGCGACGCGCGGCGCGGATGACGCGCGAGAGCGCATCCGGCGTGTGGGCATAGTCCACGAGCACCGTGAATGGCTGGCCGCAGTCGATTTTTTCGAAACGACCCGGCACGGAGATGTGCGATGAGAGACCATCCGCAATGGTCTTCACCTCGAGACCCATCGACCACGCAAGACCAGCGGCGGCCAGCATGTTGGTGATGTTGAAACCACCGACGAGCGAGGAACGAACCCGGCCAAAGTCGCTCCCGATTCGGAGAATGAACTCGGTAAAGTTCGGACCGCAGACAATTTCGTCCGCCTGAATTTGTGCATCGCGTTCCGTGCCGCGGCAGAATGCGACGCCGCCGCTCTTGATTTCGCGGATCAATTCTTCGCCGACGGGATCATCGATATTGAGGATGCTCATCGCGCCGGGTGTGTTCGCGAGCGTGTTCAGGAAATAGCCCTTCTTGCAGGACACGTACGCCTCGTAAGTTCCGTGGTAATCGAGGTGATCCTGAGTGATGTTCGTGAGAGCGCCGCCAACGAAGGGCACGCCGGCGATGCGATCCTGATGGATGCCGTGGCTGCTGACCTCCATCGCGACGTGGCGCACGCCATCGGCGTACATCTTCGCCATGACGGATGCGAGCTCGACCGGTCCCGGCGTGGTGTTCGTGGCGACTTCGCGCCCCTTGCCCCATGTGCTGCCGAGGGTGCCGATCCGGCCGACCGGGATTCCCGCATTTGCCAAGATCTGTTCGACGATGAAGGTCGTCGTCGTCTTTCCGTTCGTGCCGGTGACGCCGACCGTCTTCATTCGCTTTGCGGGATTGCCCGCTGCAGCCTGAGCAAGACTGCCAATAATCGCACGCGTGTTTTGCACGCGGACAACGGTCACGTCGATCAGTGGCGGCAGTGCTGAATCCGCAAAAATCACGGATGCCCCGCGCGCCATTGCCTCGCCCGCAAAGTGATGCGAATCGGCGTTTGTTCCCCGCTGTGCGACAAATGCGAACCCACGATGGACGGATTGTGCGTGCACGGAAAGGCCGTGCACCGAGACGTGCGGATTGCCGCAGATTTCGACTTCCTGGAGACCTGCGTCACGCAGGAGGTCGAGCAACGAGATGGGAGCGGGACAGGTGATCACAGGGCACCTCAGCGGGAGTTGGGGACAGCGGGGATGGTGTTGGCGGTCGAGAGAACGGGGACGGGATCGAACGCAGCGGGCGGTTGAATTGACCGCTCTGCGTCGGGGGAAAAATGGACGAAGACTTTGGATTCATGCAGGAGCGGCTCGCCTGGCAGCGGCGATTGATCGGTGACTAGTCCGCTCCCAAGGAAGGAAACGTTGCTCACCTGATTTGCGAGACGACGACGCGCTTCTCCCATTGAGAGGCCGGTCAGGTCCGGCATGACTGGCCCCGTCGGGAGGGTGACTTCGCTCGGGACTTCCGGGAGGCCGAGGTCTGCGATGTACTCGAGCAAATCGGAGTCCTCCGGAATTGGTTCCGAGGGTGGAATTCCGAGGTGCAGCATCGCGGTACGTGCAATTTTTGCAAATGCAGGAGCGGCGATCGTCCCGCCGTAACGCGCCTTGGTGGGAGCATCGACGTAGACGTAAATGACGATCGCAGGCTGATCGATGGGAACGACACCGCAGAAACTGCTGATATATTCCTTACGGTCGCGAATATGCGATTTTACCGTCGTGCCCGTTTTTCCGCCAATTTTGTACCCCGCGACCTGGGCTTTCTTGCCAGTTCCCTCGACAACGACATCCGCCATCAATTCGCGCATGATTGCGCTCGTGGTCGGGCGAATCGGGGAACGCGAATTCACGGGGTCGAATCGCTTGAGGGTTTCTCCGCGTGAATTCTGAATTTCCTTTACGATGTATGGATCCATGTAGTGCCCGTCATTAACGAGGCATGCGACGCCTGCCGCGATTTGGATCGGGGTCATCGCGATTTCGTAACCCATCGGGAGAGAAGTGCGGGAAAATTTTGTCCATTTGTTGAGTGGATGCAAAATTCCGCTGCTCTGACCGGAGAGTTTCACAGTCGTTTCGCGGCCGAATCCAAACGCGACCAGATAATCGTACCACTCCTGATTTTCGAGGTTCTGCGCCAGCTTGATGATGCCTACGTTGGACGAGTATGCGAGGGCGGTGCGGAATGTTGTGACATGGAGAGGCTCGTGGCCGGGCGCATCCGTAATGCGTCGTCCATCGATGACGGTGCGTCCACCTTCGCAATCGATGAGTGTATCCGGTGTGACAAATCCACGATCGACCAGCATCGCCGCTGTAAACAATTTCACGACGGAGCCGGCCTCGAGCGGGTCCGTGACCGTGCGATTTCGGCGAGCCTCTGCCGATGCATTCGAGAAATCATTGTTGTCGAACGTCGGATGCGATGCCATCGCGAGAACTTCGCCCGTGCGCGCATCGAGCACGACGGCGCCTGCACCTGCAGCCTCGAATTCCGTGACGGCGTCGTTCAGCGCTGCCTCGGTTGCTTCCTGAATGACGGAATCGATGGTCAGCACGAGCGTGTTGCCGCGTGCCTTCATCAGGTCTTCGTGCGGGATTGCGTCGAGCGCCTGGCTGACCGCGGTGCGACCGACCTTGGATTCCGTGCGAACGCCACTCAGCTCGCTGTTCCAAGTCTGTTCAATGCCCGCGATGCCCTGATTGTCGCCGTCGCCATCGCTTGAGCAAAAGCCGATCACGGATGCCGCAAGGTGGCGTGGGTACTGACGCTTCGTCTCGCGATGGAACCACATGCCGCGCGCATCGATGCTGTAGCCATCGAGGATTTCCTCGATGCGACGAGCGATTTCAGGATGCATCGCGCGTCCGAGAATGACGGGCGAGCTCTTGTCCAGGCGCTTGCGAATCTCGCGCTGCGGCGTGTTCGTGTAGTACGCGACGTGGCGCGCCAACTGGTCGAGGTCGACCTTGGCGTGCGGCTCGCGCAGGTACGTCGGATTCACGTAAAGGCTAAGGCGCCCCGTGGACTGGGCGAGTGGACGTCCCTGGCGATCGAGGATGTCGCCGCGCTCGGCGCCGATGACGACACGGCGTGTCTGCTGCAGGTTCGCGCGCTTCGAGAAGTCCTCGTGACGCTGGAACTGGAGCGTGTACAGCCGCGCACACACCGTCGCTGCGAGTGCGGAGAACGCGACGCCCAGGATCACTGAGCGGAGTCGATGCGGTTTATTTAGCAAAACACAACTCCTCTCACGAAACGGATGAACTCCGCACGACGTCTTGCGACTACATTGTGATGTGATTTTTTGCCGCGCCAGGCGGGTGTTTTCTCTTTTGGTCTCGGCTTCCCTGAAAACACTCGATGGAGTTTGCGACAAGGAAAGGCCAGTTGCCTGTATCCAGTGATTCCGCCGACCGCGGGAACGGTTTTTCTGGACGACGGGCCTCGAACTAGGACTTCAGCAGGAGCGGGAGCAGGGATGGGGAGAGGAACGAGCCGGGGTAATTCAGCAGGAGTTTCAGCAGGGATTTCGAAACCCGGTCTCGCGTCTTCATCCGAGGCACCTCTTCGAAACACAGTTTCCATTTCGAATCGGAACAACCAGCTACAAGCATCTGACCTTGCCTTGTCGGGGAAGCGCTACTTGGCGCGCGCTACCTACGAGCCTCCTCGGTTGGATTCGTGCTTCCCTCTTCGACTCGCGCGACCACCTGGGCTGCATTCTGGCCAGCCTTGGTCCAGCGCGCGACTGCCTCTTCATCGACCTTCACCTTCGTCACCAGGGCCGGGTCAGGATCGACCATGCCGTAATTCACGAGGGCTGCGCGGCGCATCGAATCGTCCGTCTGGAGCGAGCCGATCTTGCCAGCCATGTCGCGTGATTTATCGCGGCGCTTCATGGCTTCCTGCGTCACGACGACGGTTTCCATTTGGAAATCGCGCATCGTAAAAACTGTGTTCACTTGCCAGAATCCGATCGCGACAAAAATGGCTGCCACGCCGAAAACCACCAGAACCTCGCGCACGCCGACGACGCCGCTTGCCGTGTTGCCTGTGGTCTTTTTTCCCGATTTCTCAGGCGCACCATAGACGGGGTTGTGTTCGCGTGATTTCGACATCAGTGCGACCTCCCCTCGGTGCTGCGTTCGATGACGCGCAGGCGTGCACTGCGCGAGCGGGGATTGCGTTCCACCTCTTCCGCGCTCGGTTTGATCGCGCCGCGGCGACGAACTTCGTATGCGAGACCTTCACGCGTCGTGGCCGCGTAGAGGTTCCCCGGGTCAGGGCGCGCCGAGCCGGCCGCGTCAAAGATCCGCTTCACCAATTTGTCTTCTCCACTGTGGAAGGAGAGACATGCAAGTCTCCCTCCGAGGTTGAGGGCGGCGAGGCACGCATGCAGACCTGCCTCGAGAATCTCCAGTTCGCGATTCGCGACGATGCGCAGTGCCTGCATCGTGCGCGTCGCGGGATCGATGCGCGCGTTGCGCTCGGCAGCGGGCACCGCTTGGCGAACAACTTCGGCGAGCTGCGTCGTCGTCTCGAACGGATGCTGGTCGCGCGTTCGAACGATCGACATTGCGATGCGGTTCGCGTGGCGCTCGTCGGAGTACTCACGAATCCACGCGGCGAGCTGCTGTGCGCTCTCGGAGTTGACGAGTTCAGAAATCGGGCGAGTGTCGGGCTCGGCAGGATTGAAACGTCCGTCGAGCGGACCCTCCTTGGAAAAGCTGAACCCACGCGCCGGGTCATCGACCTGGATGGAGTTGATCCCAAGATCCAGAAGGATGGCGTCGGCGCCGGCGCAGTTCGCTGCCGAGAGGACGTCTCCGATCTGATGATAGGATGTGGCTGCCACGTGAATCTCCGGTCCGTTGCCTGACTGAAATGCGCGATCGAGGTTACTTCTGGCGATCGCCGCCATGGCCGGGTCGCGGTCCAGGGCGAAAAGCTTTCCGGTGCTGCCGATCAACTTTGCAAAGTGGAGCGAGTGCCCCCCTGCACCTGCGGTTCCATCCACCACGACCGAACCCTCACCCGGGTTCAGCGCCTCAAGTACCTCGTTTACCATCACCGGGTCGTGTCGCACCGGATTGCTCCCCCGCCAGGAATGCGAGAAGGCCGCGAACGTGTTTTGCTGCGTCCTTGAGCCCTGTCTGGTTCGAAGCGATGCGGTTGAATGACGTTTCCCAGGCCTTCATGCTCATCAGTTCGAGGTAGGTATCCGACCCGGCGACGACGATCTTGCTGGGTTTGCGAGAGGACTTAGTCCCCTCGGCATCCTCGGACTCTTCCTCTTCGCTGCCGTCAACTTCATTCGGATCAATCATCCCTGCGTTTGCTGCGAGAAGTGTCGGTACTCTGAACCGATTTTGCTTGTCGAGGTACTGCTCGTCGTAGGTAAACACCAACGTCTGGCGGAGAGAGATCATGACCTCGCTCTGCAAGGACTCCTCATTGAACAACTCGAGGAGCGAGTCGTACACCGACGGCGGATAGACCCCGATGTTGCCACTAAGCGATGCAGCAACAATGATCTTCGTGCCCTTCTTGGGATCTGCGGGACCGCAGAGTTCCCTGAGCCGTGGGAGAAATTTGGCCGGGATCTGGCAACGGGACTTCTCATCCAGCGTCTGCTGCTGGAAGCCGCGAAGCCGATCCAGAACCACTTTCTCCACCGCATCCCACTCCTTTCCGCTCAGTCCCACTTTTTTCCACCGATTCCGATAAGATTAGGACGAGTGGGCGAAACTAGAGCGTCAACAGAGAAATCGCGTCTAACGAAGTTTTTTTCGGGATCGGCGTCGGCCAGATATTGTGTTTCGGGGCGCCTCTGATACCAATTGTTGACCCTGTTCGGAAATCTCGTGGCAATTGCGGGCGGGGCAGCCGAGAGGACATGAGCCCTTTCGACGCATAGGCGTTTTGCACAGTGCTGATTTTAAACGACTTGGTGGCTTGCCCTCGGAACTCCGACGAATGTAAAGCGAAAGTCCTTACGCATACCACATTTTGTGACGATTTTTTTTATGCGCGTACTAGTTCTGACCCCCTCGAGTCGTCTGCTGGGTGCACGACAGAGTCTTTTGGACCTGGTTTCGCACCTGCCGCCCGGGGTTGATCCCCTCGTCGTCTGCCCAAACGGGGGGGAATTGTGGGGGAAACTGCGCGAGCGAGGGGTTTCAACCGAAGTCGTGAAGCACCATCCGTGGCGGAAACTGGGTGGGTGGCTGGGTGCGAACTTCGCGCAAGTACCTGAATTAAAACGAGTTGCCGCGCGCTTCGCTCCGGATGTGATCCACGCGAACGAGTTCCATTCGTGCCCTCAGGGGGCTCGAGTTTCGGATACGCTGGGCGCACCGATGTGCGGACACGTGCGGCTGACGATCACTCCGCGCCAAATCGCGAACTATTACATGGGTTCCTGCGCGCGGATTCTGTGTGTTTCCCGGGCGGTCGCGGGGCTATTTGCGGGGTCGCCCCTCGCCGTTCGCACGCGGGTTGTGTACAACGGGGTCGGGTTAGATCGCTTCGACCCCACCTATTCCCACGTGCGCACTCCCCTCCCTGAGACCGCAAGTTGGCCGGAGGACGCCCTCGTCGTCGGCCTGCTTGGTCTCGTGAGCGAGCGAAAGAATCAACGCATTGCCGCGGAGGCCGTCGCGCTCGCCAAGAAGCGTGGGGCGGATGTGCGGCTCCTGCTGGCAGGCGATCCGTTCAAATCATCGGAGCAATACGGGGATTCGCTGCGGGCGCGGCTCGCGGAGGAGGACATGCACGATCTGGTAGTGTGGCTGCCTTTTCAGTCGGAGGTCGTACCGCTCTATCGCGCGATCGACGTGAATCTGCTCATTTCAAGCGAGGAAGGTTTCGGCCGCACAATCATCGAAGCTGGCGCGCTGGGTCGTCCAAGCATCGGCTCGCATTCGGGGGGAATTCCGGAACTGATCCTTGATGGCGAAACGGGCTGGGTGTTGCGGAGCCTCGACGCAGAATCGCTCGCCGATGTGCTGATCGAGGCGCACCGCAAACGCACCGATCTACGCCGCCGAGGCGACCTCGCGATGGCGCGCGTCCGGGAGCACTTCACGCTGGATGCGTGCGTGCGTAAGACGGTGGAAGTTTGGGGTGAGGTGGGGGGGTGAGGGAGTCGCTCTGGGACGGGCGAGCGGCTAACTACAGAGTACCTTCTGACGCACATCTGAAAGGAATCGGCCGACGCCCGTAGGGTCGGGGGAGCTGTCCGAAATGCAATGAACGCGATCTGAATCGAGGCAACGCGCCTCGCGCTCGTGCCGCTCACCTGCGATGATGAGCGAGCCCAATACTTCTTTGATGTCACGCTTGCTTCCTTTGCTTGTCGCATCAATGCGTTCGGGTTGCGCGACGGGGCAATGGCCCAGCTTCCGGCGGGCTTTCGCGTGCGCCGCGCGCTCATCCTCGGTCTCAGCTTCGAAGCCTAAGAGAATCCACGCCTCGCGCTTTGGGTGAGCGACCCCGATGACGACGGGGTCCTCGAACGGGTCGTGCAATCCTTGAAGGGGATTCGCGCTCAAGATTTCCCGCACGGCTGCAGATAGTGCGCCAGCGTCAAAGTCACTCCCATCGGTGTCGCGAAAGTAGACCATCGGCTTGTCTGCATGCCTCGTCACCTTCCGAAGGCGCAGGGCGACGATCACTTCAATGGCGATTCCCAAGTGCGGCCCGATCTCGTCGAACTTGCCGTGTGGCCTGAGCTTCCTTTGCTTACCAAGATCGGCCAAACTGGCCGTTCTCGTGTATTCTAGTCCAGGGTCGTGGCCGCGCGGAGTCACGGAAATCTCTCGGCGACCTGCTCGCCGTGCGGCAGCTTCGATCAGCGTGCAAATCGTGCGGGAATCCCCCGCCCCTTCGCAGAACAGCAGGATCGATAGGTTGTTAGGCGGAGGCGGCACGGTCGGCGAGTTCGACGACCCACTGCTCGCCGACATGGCTCCAGATTTCGCCGGCAGGCATGAGGCCCTCGAGGGTCTTGAAGTCCGGGTGCTCGTCTAGCCGACGCGCGTGCGCTGCCCCGGTTTTGTCTTTCGCGAACACGCGGATTTCGTCTGGCCTGAACCAGTCGAGGAGATATGGCGAGTGCGTCGTTGCGATGATCTGCAGGTCAGGATGGAGATCAAGAACGCGGCGGAGACACTCAACCAACGTCTTCATCGCGCTAGGATGCAGCGTGCGGTCAAAGTCGTCGAGGAGGATTAGCTTCGCCGAGGTCGTGTGGAGCACAGCAAGGAGGCCGAGCGCGTAGAGTGTTCCTTCGCTCATGTGCGGGGCGGCCACGCTGCCGGCTACGGTCTCGGCGATGAGTTGGAGCTTCACGTCTCCCTGCGTGCCGACGGGTTGGAACCTTATCTTCTTGATGTCGGGTACAACAGCGCAGAGGTCCTGCTCGACGCGGGTGAACCGCGGGTCCTCGTTCGTCTTGAGAAGACTCAGTACGGCGGCAAGAGACTCGCCGCGGTCACCGATTTCGAGGTTCGTGTCTTGGAGTTGGCTCGGAACGCGGAGGATTGAGGGGTCTAAGGAGAGCAGGCGGGTTGCGGGAGCGATCTGGCGGACGAACCCCAGAGCGGTCTCCCTCTCCTCGATGCTGTTCGAAAAACCTACCTCATCATATCTGGAGAACGTGAGAAACGAACCATCCTTCAATTTTATCTCTATCGTGTCATGGAATTGATCACTGAGAATCTTGACCTGACTCCCCCTCAGCGCGCCCTCTACAGAAATGACCAAAGAACTCTGGAACGGACTAAAATTAGAAGCCGGAAAGCCCACGAATCTCCAATTTGGTGCTTTCGGGGCTGACTGTCTCCAAGACTGAACAAGGCACTGCAGCACCGTACTCTTCCCCGCACCGTTCGCACCCACAAGCACAGTGAGCCGACCAAGTTCCAGTCGTAACTCGCGGAAGCACTTGATGCCCGAGATGGCGACTTCAGAGATCACAGCCCGCTCCTGATGCGTCCGAATGCGATGCTGCTGAGGGGATCAATGCCCCCCCACAACCTTCACAACCCCGCTATGGCTCTCGTTCACAAACGAGCCCTTGTTCATCCAGAAGCGTTTGTTCTTGTAGGGGCAGGCCTTGAGGCGGATGTGTTCCTCGAACTCGGAGCGGAACTGGCGGATGGCGGAGCCGACGGGCCAGGCGGCGGCGTCGCCGAGTGCGCAGATCGAGCGGCCGGAGATCTGGCCGGTGCCGGGGGTGCCATCGCCGGCGACCTGGGCAAGGATGTCCATGTCTTCGGGGCGGCCGCCGCCGTCCTCGATGCGTTGGACGATCTTGAAGAGCCATGAGGCGCCTTCGCGACACGGAGTGCATTGGCCGCAGCTCTCGTGCTTGTAGAACGCCGAGAGATTGGCCAGCGCCCAGACGGGGCAGACGGTGTGGTCCATGACCATACAGCCCGCCGAGCCGAGCATCGAGCCCGCCTTGGCCATGCCTTCGACAGACATCGGATGGTCGATCTGATTCGGCAACAGCCAGGGCACAGATGAGCCGCCGGGGATGATGAACTTGAGTTCGTGATTGTTGCGAATGCCGCCACAATAGTCGTACACGAGCTCCTTGAGCGTGACCGTCATCGGGAGCTCATAAACGCCGGGGCGCTTGACGTGGCCGCTGACACAGAAGAGGCGTGGGCCGGTCGAGCGCTCATGCACGAAGCTCTTAAACCAATCGACGCCCTTGTTCATGATGATGGGAACGCAGGCGATGGTCTCGACGTTGTTGATGATGGTGGGCTTGCCGTAGAGGCCGCTGACGGCGGGGAAGGGAGGCTTGAGCTTGGGGTAGCCGCGATATCCCTCGAGCGAGGTCAGCAGCGCGGTTTCTTCGCCGCAGATATAAGCGCCTGCGCCGCGGTGCACGACGATGTCCACTTGGACGCCTTCGCGACCCATCACTTTCTTGCCGAGGATTCCGGCTGCATAGAGTTCGTCGACGGCTTTCTGGAGGACCTTTGCCGACTTGTAATACTCGCCGCGGATGTAGACAAACGCGAGCTTTGATTCAATGGCGAGGCAGGAGATGATGATGCCCTCGAGGAGCAGGTGGGGACGCTGCTCCATGATCGGGCGGTCCTTGCAGGTGCCCGGCTCGGATTCGTCCGCGTTGACTGTCAGGTAACGAGGATGTGCGCCCTTGGGGAGGAAGCCCCACTTCATACCCGTGGGGAAACCCGCGCCGCCACGCCCACGCAGGCCCGAGTCTCGGACCATCCCGACGAGTTCCTCCGGCTTCATGTCGAGCGCGCGCTTGAGGGCTTCGTAGCCCCCTTCGCGGCGATACTCGTCGAGCCATTGGGTGTGGTTCTCGTCCTGCTTGGGGATCAGAACAGGGGTGAAATCGAGGGTGGCGGACATGGGCTTTTTGTGTGAAGAGGTTTAGGTTCGTCGTTTTTTTGATGCTGGGTTCAGCGAATGATCGTGATCGAGTCTTCGGTGATGCGATACCACCTGCGTGGTGGGATGCGGAAAGGTGCACCGATGGATCCCGGGTCGAACTGATTCAGTTCAGAGACTTTCTTCTTGGTCCGGGTAGCAGGTTTCGTGGTTCTCTTCTTGGCGATGGCAGCTTTAGGCGGCTTTGGGGTCTTCACAGCTCTTCTCCTTCCGCTGTAGGAATCGCCCAAGAGCTTGAAGCAGATTCGACGCATATCGCAAGGCGCGATTGCTGCATCTCATCGACGAGAGCAGCTCGTATCGAACGGATGATCTTCAACTCTATTGATCCATGTTCGAGAATTTTCACTTTGAGTCCGGATGCCTCAGCGACTTCTGCGTAGATCGGTGTGCCGTGGTTCTTCGCAATCGCCGGGAGCAGAAATCGCTTGATGCGTCGCTCGATTTCTGACTCTTCGAGGCCCTCCATCGCGCCCGTGGATAGATACTTCACGGCAAGGTCGCGCGAGAGCTCGATATCATGGCGGAACTGAGCGACAAGGTGGGCATCGAACCGCTTGAGTTGATCGCGAATCGCGAGTGCCAAAGGGCTCCCGGCGGCGACGTATCGAGTGCCGTCCTTGCGTCCTTGCTCAATCGGATCGTCATAGAGACCCTTCCGTCGTCCTGTGCTCGATGCACCGTCGGGCGAAAGTCTTCCAATAAGCTCGTCGTAGGAGTCGACAATGACGGCAAGCGCGATGGTCATCGGCCCCTTGGTCCCGTGAAAAATCGTCTGTGGATCGATCGGACCAAGTTCAGAAGTTGGGCCCATATGAATTTCTCGCGCCCCCATCGCGATCATCGTTGCCGCAGACTTCGCGGCGCCGGGCACCAGACAGACAAAGCCCTTCTTTCCGCTCAACGATCTGCAAACTCGAACGATCCGGTCCGCAGCAAGGGGGTAGCCTCCGGGGGAATCGAGGATCAAGGCGAGGCCTTTGCCTGGCTTGATGGTCTCAATAGCGCGCTCCAAAACTTCACGCGCCTCGTCATCGATCATGCCGTCCCAAAACCGAAAACTGGTGAAGAGACAGACTACGGGCAGGCCGAGCAACTCTTCCGACTCCCGATATGCAAGCCGCCTAGACTCCCATCCTGACTTCAGCCGGTCGGCATAGTCGTCATGCGGTGTCGGAGACCTTGTCACTCGCTTACCCATTCGCGGCCTTCGGCCCGAGCAACTGATCAATCTTCTCCGGTGTCAGGTCGCCGTGGAGGTCTTCGCCGAGGAGCATGGCGGGGGCGTTGGCGCAGGCGCCGATGCACTCGACGAGTTCCATCGAATAGCGTCCGTCCGGGCTGATGCCGCCAGCAGGGGCGCCGTAGTTCGCGGTGATGTAATCGCTCGCCTCGAATGCGCCGCAGATTGCGCACGCGAGAGTCTTGCAGAGAGCGATGTGTGTCTTGCCGGTCGGCTTCTGCTGATACATCGTGTAGAAGCTGACGACTTCATAGACCTCAGCGGCGGTGCAGCCGATGATTTCCGCGACTTCCTTCATCGAGTCTTGGGAGATCCAGCCTTCCTTTTGCTGAACCATCCAGAGGACGGGAAGGAGTGCGGATCGGCGCTGCGGATACTTGGCGCAGAGTGTTTCGATTTCCTGTGTCTGGGCCGCTAGTACGGGCATGTGGTTACGGATTCTCGATGGATTGGCGGGACCCGAGTTGGCGCCCTTGCTGCGTGTTTCCCGGCAATACTGCGATGCTGCGTCTCTCGTTGGGGAGGGCTGCGATCAGCGATCTACTTCGCCCATGACGGGGTCGAGGCTGGCGATGATGGCCACGATGTCAGGGAGCATTTCGCCGCGGCTGATCTTGTCGAGGCACTGCAAGTTGATGAACGATGGGCTCCGGATTCCGAGGCGATAGGCACGCGGCCCACCGTCGGTGACGAGGTAAAACCCGAGTTCGCCCTTGGGGCCCTCGATCGAGTGATACACCTCTGCGGGCGGCACCTTGAAGCCCTCACTCGCGAGGAGGAAGTGATGGATCAAGTCCTCCATCGAGCGCTTCACGTTCTCCTTGCTGGGGAACATGATCTTGGGGTTGTCGATGTTGACGGGCTCGTTGCGCTTGGCGCAGGCCTCGAGCTTGTCGAGCGCCTGTGTGATGATCTTGTGGGATTCGCGGATTTCCTTCATGCGCACGAGGTAGCGCGCATAGCAGTCACCCATCGTTTCGGTCACGACGTCGAACTGCATTTCGGGATAAGCGAGATAGGGCTCGTCGCGGCGGATGTCGCGCTTAACGCCCGAGGCGCGGAGCGAAGGACCCGTGAGGCCATACGAGATGGCGTCCGGGCCGCTGATCTTGCCGACGCCGATGAGGCGCTTGGTGAAGATCTCGTTCTCGTTCAGCATCATTTCGAACTCGCGATGCGCGTCCATGTACTGATCGAGGAACTCGCGCACCATCTGGCGCCAGTGCGGGTAGTCGGCGCGGGCAACGCCGCCCACGCGCATGTAGGAAACGGTGAATCGCGCGCCCGCGATCCACTCGAAGATGTCGTAGAGTTTTTCGCGCTGCGAGAACGACCAAAGGAACGGCGTCATCGCGCCAAGTTCCATCGAGTTCGTGCCGAACCAAAGAAGGTGTGCCGAGATGCGCGCCAACTCGCAAAGCACCGTGCGGAGGTATTTGCAGCGCGGTGTAATCTCGAGGCCGAGCGCCTTCTCCACGGTCATGACGAAGCCCGTGTTGTTCGACATCGGCGCCAGGTAGTCCATCCGGTCCGTGTAGGGGATGTACTGGTGGAAAGTCTTGAACTCGGCGTGCTTTTCCTTGGCGCGATGCAGGTACCCGAGGTGGCAGACGGCCTTGTTTACCGTCTCGCCGTCGAGATCGAGAACGACGCGCAACACACCGTGGGTGGACGGATGCTGCGGACCCATGTTGATCTGCATGGATTCCAAGTTCTCGTAAAAATGCTCAACGGTGCGTGTGGTCATGAACGATGCGCTCGGGCGATGTAATCTCAAGGATCGGCGTTCAGGGGCAAGATTGCCCCCCAGACTGACCCGCAATTGTCATTGGGGCCTTCGGCTGAGGCAACGGGTTTGCATGAGAAATTGTGCGAGGAATTCCTCGCACGATAAGTTGCGTCAATGGTCCGCTGCGGCGGGCTAGATTAGTTCAAGCTCGTTGCGGGCCGAGGCTTCGTCTTCGAACGCCCGGAGGACGCGTTCGAGCTTGAGAAACTCGAACATCATCTGGGTCTCTGCCTGGAGGCGGCAGAGGACAAGATCGCCCCCACGCGCCCTTGCCTGACGGAGGGCGGTGATCATCAGGGAGAGGAAGGAGCTGTCGAGGGAGGGGACCTCGCACAGATCAATGACGACGCGGGGCACATCGCGCTCGAGGGCGTGAATCAACTGGCGCTGAAACTCGGCGGTTCCGCCGGTCGCACCGGGCCCGCCCGGACGCAACGTCACGACGCGCGTGTCGGGCAGTGCCGAGCTACTGGGGTTCGGGGTCGGCATGCGGTGTTCGAGTGTCCCGGTCATGGCTGCGCCGCCGGATTGGACTCGGCGGCCGCCACTTCTTTCGGTGTGATCTTGCGAGCCTCGATGTAGAGCGGGTACCTCGCGAAGAACTCGGCCGAGCGCGGGTTGGGGACGGCGTCCACGCGGTCGAGAACTTCTGCGGCTTCCTTGTTCTTTCCCGCAGCACCGAGATAGAGCCCCAACTTGACAAGGGGAATGGTATAGGAGCCGGAATTGCGCGCGGCCTTGGCTTCAGCCTCGGTCGCTTCTTCGTCGATTTTGCTATCGATCAGTGCGACGATTTTCCCCATAAGTTCAGCAGCCGCGAGAGAGTCGCCCGACTGGTGCAGAACGAGCGCGCGGACGTCCGCGAGCATTGCGTTCTCCGGGGTGACCTCATCCACATTGGGAAGATTCGCCGCGATGAACTTTGCGTGCTTCGGCGACGCGGGGGTGCGGCTGATCTGGTTGCCCAGCGCCATTGCATACGCGGCGAAGTCGTCCTTCGACATCCCTGCAGCGAGCGCGGGCTCGAGCTTTGCGGCGTCATCTTCTGCAGACTGGAGGTACTGCACGATCAGTTCATCCGTGGCAGGAGGGGCGGTCGGGTCGAGGAGGCGTCGCACTTTGCCGGGCATCTGGGCGGCGCGCAGGTCGGTGGCAACGATGGTGCCATCGCGGTCGAGAAGGAACGCCGCGGGGATCGATTGGATGCCGAATCGGCGACCTAGATCCGAGTCCCATCCCTTTCCATCGAACGTCGTCTTCCACGGGATCGCCCGCGTCGGATCGGACTGGAACTTGGTGAGTGCCTCGGCCGACTTGTCGAGACTGACGCCGAGGATCTCGAAGCCCTGGTCCTTGTATTGATGGTAGGTTTCCTTCATGCCGGGGAGTTCTCTCAGGCATGGACCACACCAGGTGGCCCAGAAGTCCACGAGGACGACCTTGCCTTTATAGTCGGAAAGCGAGATCGTCTCGCCATCGACCGTCTTGCCGCTAAAGTCGGGGAACTTCTCGCCGACCTCTGGGCGTTTTCCCTGGGCAAAAATAGAGACGGGGAGAAGCAGCGCAAGCGTCAGAAGAAATCGAAAAGCAGTGGGGATCATGGTGGGGTTCGTGGGGTTGGATTTCATGACCGTCAAGAGGCACCGCGGCAGCGCCACCTGTCAATGTTGAAGCCTGTGGAAAATCCTTCTGTGATGGGGAATCAATGACGTTTCCTCGATTCGAAATCGACACCGAGATTCGCCGGGCGAGCACGCCACCCGCGGAATTCTATCGAAGCGCGGCGGCGTACGAATTGGCGCGCGAACGCATCCTCGTTCCGAGTTGGCAGTTCATCGGGACCGATCATGCGGCGCGAGTTCCCGGAGCTGTGCATCCGTTCCAATTCCTGGATGGATGTGTCGATGAACCGCTGCTGCTGACGCGTGATGACGCCGATCGGCTGCATTGCATTTCGAACGTTTGCACGCACCGGGGCAAACCCGTGGCAGAGGCGGATGGGGTCGCGAAATCCCTGCGCTGTCGCTATCACGGGCGCCGCTTCGGGCTCGATGGCCGGTTCCAGTTCATGCCCGAGTTCGATGGAGTCGAAGGCTTCCCTTCGGTGTGTGATGACTTGCGTTCGATGCAGCTCGCGAACTGGGGACCGCTTCTATTCACGGCGATTCAACCCGCAGCCCCCGCAGCAGAATGGCTTGGCCCAATGCGCGGGCGATTGTCGTGGTTGCCGCTGGAGGAGTTTCGGTTCGAGGCAAAGCTCTCAAAGGACTATCTGGTGCGGGCCAACTGGGCGCTCTATTGCGAGAACTATCTCGAGGGATTCCACATTCCCTACGTCCACGCAGGGCTGAACGACGTACTCGACCATGGGAACTACTCGGTGGAGTTGCACCGCTGGTCGAGCCTTCAGCTTGGCATCGCGAAAGAGGGCGAGATGTGCTTCGATTTGCCGAATTCTTCCGCCGATTTTGGTCGTCGAGTTGCGGCTTACTACTACTGGTTGTTTCCCAATCTGATGATGAACTTTTATCCCTGGGGGCTCTCGATCAACGTGGTGCGACCTCTCGGACCGGAGCGCACCAAGGTCTCGTTCCTATCGTATGTCTGGGACGAATCGAAGCTGGAATCGGGCGCGGGCGCGGGGCTGGATCGCGTCGAACGAGAGGACGAAGCCATCGTCGAGGAGGTGCAGCGTGGGCTCGCGTCGCGCGTGTACTCGCGCGGTCGGTATTCGCCGACGCGCGAGACAGGAACACATCACTTTCACCGCCTCTTGAGTGAGACGCTCTTTGCATGACGTGGGTTGGAGTTGTCCCTCGGAGGGCGGCATGGGAGCCTTGGTGGAACGTGCATCGCACGATGCACGCCGAGAGGAGCAGGCAACACATCCGATGCAGTTTTCAGGTCGTCCCACCCCCCGCCTGATCGGGGGCATCGTCGCCATCGCGCTTGTTCTGGGAGTATTCGCCTGGATGCGCGGACGCGACGTTGAATTCGAGAATACATCCGCTCCCCTGCCGCAGAAATCAGACGCCCGATCAACTTCTGACCTGGCTGCATCCAATGTGGCCTCCGAGGGAGCGCGACCCGCCACGCGGGGGGAGGCGGCACCCACGACCGCCCCTCCACCTTCGCGCAACCCTGAAACTCCAGCCTTGCGATTCGACGTCCCAGACCCGGCGCGGCCGAGGCGGAAGATCACCTTCGTGGGAACTCTCCTCGATCGGGCCGTCTCGGATGCGGGAAAGCCGGACTTTGCTCCCGTGATCGTTCGAGCACCTGCATACAAGGTGGAGGCGTTCCCCGATGAGCGAGGGGAGTTTACGATGCTGATCGATCTCCCGCCCAACCAAACCCACGTACGGATCGAAGTCGAATGGCCTGGACGAATCTTCGAAGAGGTTTCAGGGCCGCCGGCATTTGGGACGCCGTTCTTGATGGTCCCAATCGATCCGGAGAGTGCTGAAACGCGAGCGACTATTCCCATGGTTCCGACGGCGCCACAGTGAAGGTCCGGACCGAGGTGTGCGTGAAAAGCAGCATGGGCGAATTTCCCCGTTGCGCAGAACGCCCATTCACCTTTTCTTGGTACGCAGCGTGAGACTTTGAGAGGGTGCCCCCTCTCCGGTGCGACTATGGCTAATCCATTGCATCTCGTCATCGCGGTAACCGGCTTTCTCGTCCTGACAGCCATCGGGTTGCGTCTGATCATGTCGCGCCCCGTGCCGAAGCGTCGGCTGCCGTATGCGTCGGAGGAGGAGTATCGCGCGCTCGCGCGAGTCGCGGTGGAGGCCGAATTGCGCGAACCACGCTACCTGGAAGACGCGCCGGACGGATTGCCCGAGGGACGTTTCGACGATCAGGGAGGCTCGGTTTTTTGCCGTTCCTGTTTGCGCGACTACCCCGCCGGGACTCCCTATTGTCGCAAGTGCGGGGATGAGACCGCCGACCCGGAAGAGATCGCTGCGGCTTGGATGGAAGCAGACGCGGCGGCACTTGTACCGGATGAGTTGATCGTCGTCCACGTCGCGAATTCGCCCGTGCAGGCGTCGCTGCTAAAGATGTATCTGGAGAGCCACGACATCGAATGCCTCACCCGGGGGCATGTCCCCAGCAGCGTATATCACTTTAACGTCTCGCCACTGGGCGAGGTTCAGATCCTAGTGCGGTCGGGCGATGCGCAGCGCGCGCGTTCACTGCTTCTAGAGTGCCGCTGAACCAACTTTGATTGCGGCTTTACCTGCTGTTCGAACGATGGACGGAACATCGGTCGTATCGGTCGATGATCCACATAGCAAATCCTTGAACTTCAACGGACTGATTATGCTTCGGTTTCAAACGCCCCGTCTTTCCCTCGCGATTCGTGCATTCGCCCTGAGCGCAACCCTCCTGTTGGCGGGTGTCGCCGCAGCCGAGGACGCCAAGCCCGCGGCTCCCCCGGCAGCAGATGCGAAGGCTGAATCGGCCAGGACGACCGCCCCAGCCACGAAGGAGACGCGCACGCTCTGGCAGCTTAAGGGGGGCGGCGAAATCTTCGGGAATCTCATCAAGGAGACCCCCGAGGCGGTCTTCGTGGACATCGGCCCGGAAGTCATCCGCATCCCCGTCGCAGGCGTGGAACGCCGCCTGACTCCGGAGGAATTCACGGCAGAGGCGCAGAAGAACGGCAGCATGACCGGGGGTGGCTCTGGAGTCTTCGACCCGGAAACGGGCTCGGTGATCTTTCGCCGCCGCGATTCATCGAATCTCAAGTCTCAGACGGAAATTTTGAATGCCGCAAAGCGCAGCGTTGTACTGGTTTCGAACAGCCGCGGACGTGGATCCGGCTGGGTCTTGGATCTGGAAGGTCGCATCGTCACCAACCACCACGTGATTGGGAACGAGAAGTACCAGACGGTGACGATCTTCGTGCAGAAGGGAAACCAGTGGGAACGCAAGCGCATCGACGATTGCAAGGTCGAGGCGTTTAGCAAGATTTACGACATCGCGATTGTCCGCCTGAACATGGATAAGGTCCGCGAGGAAGGGATCGAGCTCCATCCCATCTCGATCGCGGCGCCGAATTCCCTCGAGGCCGGTGAAAATGTCTTCGCAATCGGCAACCCGGGGATGGGTGGCCAGATTCTGGAACACTCGATCAGCGAAGGAATCGTGTCGTCGCTTGCTCGCAACTTTGAGGATATCATCTACGTTCAGACAACGGCCGCCGTGAACCCCGGAAACAGTGGTGGACCGCTCCTGAACGCAGCCGGGGAAGTGGTCGGATTGATTACCCTTAAGGCGACCTTCCAAGAGGGCATCGCCTTCGCCCTCCCGGGGACATTGATCATGCACTTTTTGGAGACATCGAAGGCGTTCGAGTACTCCGAGACGAACCGGAATCAAGGGTACAGGTACCTGCCACCCTCGTAATCGATTCCAACCAATCGACCGACATGGACACTAGTTTCTAACCGGGGGGAGTCCCCTTCGGTCTGGATTTGAAGTACGTCGTCCGCGCTGCGGGCGTACCACATCCACGGGGAGTCCCCGATGAAAAACACGCTCCGCCAAGCCGTCGTCATTGCCGCCATCGCATCCATGCCCGTGATCGCCTCCGCCGGCGACCTCGCGAAGGCAGCACCGAATGATGCCTTCCTCGTCACTTGGGTAGAGAATGCTTCCTTTACCAAGTCCAAGTGGGAGGAAAGCCGCATGTCGGAAATCTGGAATGCCCCGGAAATGGGGAAGATGCGGACGTTCTTTGAGCGCAAGTTCTCCGAGATGGAGAAGGAATTCGAGACGGAAATGGAGTTCCCGCTCAAGGACCTGATCAAGGTCGTCTCCGGCGAGGCAGTGGTCTCGGTGGGTAGGATGATTGCTCCGACCCCGGAGAACGGGTTGGACGAGCCGGAGCCCGGCAGCCTGATCGTCGCGATGAATCTCAACGAGGCGGACCGCTCGACCGTCGACAAGCTGATCGAAAAGGGGAAGGCGGACTTACCCCCGGACACCAAGTCCCGTTCCTACGACGTCAACGGCGTCACCGTTTACTCCCTTGAGTTCGTCGATGAAGAGGAAGTTTACGGCAAGTGGGATCCTTCGATGGGTGATGCTGATCCGCCAATGATCAAGAAGCAGACCCCCGTGACCCTTCAGTACGCATTCCCGACCGGGAACTTTGTGTTCGCTTACGGCAATAGCGAACCGATCAAGGGCTACCTCGCAAACCTCGCAGGTGTTGGCAACACGGCAGTCGGGGCGAGCGACAAGTTCGCTCGCTCGATGACGGAGGTTGGAGGGCAGTCGCTCGACCTGAATTTCTATTTCGATTATGCCCAGTTCGTGGATGGGTCGCTTACCCCACCTGAGCAAGCAGAGGAGATGACCAAGACAGTACGCGCCCTCGGCCTTTCTGATTCCGGTCCGTTGCTGATGACCATCGGGGTGGACAAAACCAGTTCGAGTTTCTCGATGGTGAACCTCCTCCCCGCGCAGAAGACTGGGCTGTTCTCGCTGATCTATGGGATGCCGGCGAATTCGCTCAGCACATTCTCCCAGGTTCCCGGCGAGGCCACGCAGGCCGCGACGTGGACGCTGAGTGGCTCGGCACTCATGCGTGATATCAAGGCGCTCCTGCTCAGCGCGTCCCCCGAAGGTTTCGGGGCGTTGAACATGGGGTTGGCCTTTGCGAATGAGAGCGCCGGTGTGAATGTCGAGACGGACATCATCAACAACATCGATGGCGAGCACCTCTACTATCGTCTGCCGCTGAAGAACGACGATTTGGCGTCGATCTCGTCGGGCACGGGGGTTCCCCCGCAGTTGCTGCTCTCAAGCAAGTCGGTGACACGCATCGGCTTCGCAAATGGTCCCGCGATGGTGGCGACCCTGGACGGTGTTATAGGACGCGCGATGTCGAATCCGGAGCAACCGCTCCCCATCGACAAAACGGAGATTCAGGGCTTCACGAACTATCGTGCCAAGCCCGATGCGGGGATGCCCCCAGGGCTGAATCCCTCAGTGACGCTGACGCCGAGCGGGTTGCTGTTCGCGTTCGACGATGCCATCCTGCAGGATGCGGTTCGCCGCGTGGCAGGCAAGGCCACCAACTCCTTTGCCGAGCAGCCGAAGGTCGCTGGGGCAATCGCCGGGGTGGATAAGTCGGATCTCAAGGTGTTCAGCTACGTCACCGAGGCAGCGAACATCGAGACCATCCGCGTCCAGTTTGAGGCCCTCAAGGTGATGGGACCCGATGATGGGGATCCCGATTCAGCCGAATTCATCGCGGCGATTCCGAGCTCCTATGACTTCCTGAAGGGTAAGCTCGGCGATACGTTGGGAGGGATGTGGACAAAGCCCACGGCGATCCTTGTGCGCTCCCGGCAGAGTTCAGAGTAAGGATCCGCATCTCGTAGTGCCCGGAAAAACCACTGCCCCGTTTCGATTCGTCGAAACGGGGCAGTTTGCTTTACCGCAGGAGAGGCTGAAAATCAGCCGAGGAACGACCAGTTGCCAACCATCGGGTACTGGTAGCCTTCGCCAGCGTATGCCTTAATCGCGGCGAGGATGCGCATGATGAGTACGACGATAATGATCGGAAGGAAAAGGAATCCGCCAATCCCGCACGTCACGACGGCGAGAATGATCCCGATGATGTACAGCACCCAAGAGGCGACCAAGAAGTAGATGGACTGCTTCAGGTGCGAGAGGACGAAAGGAGACGCTTTTTCCTTAAAGCCAAAGTACCAAACCAGGACGATCACGGTTCCGACGAAGCCGGAGCCAAAGTCCAGAAGAGGCGCGGCATGGGCCACGGCACCCATGAGCTTATGGTTCTCGTTGTCGGGGCCTGAGCCGCCGGATGGGCTCGGGGGGCTGCTGTAGCCCGGATCCGAAGGGGGTGGGGGGGGAGGGATGTCAGACATGAGGATGCCGCCTTGTGCATGGGGTTCGTGAGCTGCGGGTTGGCCAGATTTTATCTAGCTTGCCGCAGGATGCTTGCGCCGGCGCAAGAATGAACCCTTTCATGAATGCGGGTGATTTGCGGTCGAATCGTTGGGAGACGCATTGACGGCCACAGGATCAGCGTTCACCGTCGCAGCGAAACCATCGAAGGATGATCCAAGGTGAAGATATCGGAAGAACGTCTGAAGTACGTTTCCAAGAAGATCGCGGCTGATCTACTTGCGCGGAAATCCGTCGAATGCGCCCTCCCCGAGGAAGCTCTGGCGAGGCGCGTGAGCACCTCCCTGCGCAACCGGGCACAGATTGACGAGGAAGTGGAGCACGAGGCGCGCGAAGCCCTCAGGAGGCGCCTGCGGGGCCCCAAGGAGGGCTCTGCGGAGTACATTCAAGAGCTGATGCGGCTAAAAATAGAATTGGCACGCAAGCGTCTCGGGGCCGGGAAGCCTTAGCAGCTGCGTGGGTGACGGAGCCGACCTGGTGCGGTGGTGCCGAGAGTCACGACGAAAGTCCTTCGAGACGATTCTGGCAGGCTGATGAAAAACTCCCCCGTTCTTGCGAACGGGGGAGTTTTTTTGTGTCTGGGGAACCGCTTCTGCGAGGGTCGACTTACTGGTAAGACGTCCAGTCGGCCTGTGTGGAGGCGGGTGCCGGGGTGGCGAACTCCTTGACGTAGACGTCACGCGAGAAGAGCTGGTCGCCCGGGTTGAGGTTGTCGTCGCCCTGGAAGCGGAAGGCAACGCGGACTGCGTTGTTGCCGGTCACGCCGACGGTCTGGGCAAAGGCTGTCGGGGTCTGGAGCTGAACGAGCGTCTCCGGGCCGTCAAGAGCCTGATCGAACGAGGGTGAACCACCACGGCTGGCGATCGTGAACGACGGCGTCGTGAACGCATTCTCAAGCACGAAGACGTCGAAGAGCGAGGTGCCGCCCGGAGGATTGACCGGGGAGTTTGAATCATCAAGCGCGCCGGGGAAGCCGATCGTGCCGTTGGCGCGTGCGTTCGACGAGAAGACGATGAGGCCGCCGTCGCCGGAGATCGCCGCGGAGGCGACTTCTTCGAATGCGCCCGTGTTCGTGATCAGGCCGCCAGCAACCTCGAGCGGCGTGAGGAACGAACCGTCGTTCTTCTTGCTGAGGATCGTGAGCGGGGACGCCATGAAGCCGAGGCCGTCCGTCGTGCCCGTGAGCGACTTGGCGTAGAGCTGGCTGCCAGAGACGCCCGAGGATGCACCCGTCGCGGTCGACTGGTCGATGATGCCTTCGAACACGTACGTCGTCGCGTTGCCGTCCATGAAGGCCGTGGCTGCGAAGCCGAGCGCGAGCGAGAGGGCTGCGGTGTCGTTGTTCGCGAGGAGGGCGCCTGCGCCGTCCGTCGTGATCAGCGAGACCGTGGCACCGAAGGAGTCACCGTTGTTGGGGATACCGTCAGCGAGGTCGTTGTAGAGGAAGACGTGACCAGCCGTCGGGGGCCCACCTTCGATAACGTCATCAGCGAGCGTCGAGGAGTAGATGGCACGCTGGCCGTCGTTCGAGATCGCCATCAGAACGAGGTCGTCGTTCGGCGTGTCGATCGCGACGCCGTCTCCACGACGACGACGTGTGACAAGACGGACACCCGTGGTCGGGTTTGCGCGGTCATAGATGTAGCCGAAGACCGTGCCCGGAACCGTGTCAGGGTGAACGTTCGTTGCACCGCTGGTGAAGCCAACGTAGCGGCTGTCCGGCGTGATGAAGATCTGCTGGTTGATGAAGGCGCCTGCTTCGCCGGTTGCCCAGAAGGGGTTGCCGGGGAGGGAGCTCTTGATGACTTCCGTCGCTCCACCGTTGCCGATGAAGATGTTGCCGCCGAAGCCGAGGAAGTTGCCACCAACGGGGGTCGTGAGCGAGCTGAAGGCCACGTCGCCGTTGTTTGCGACCGCGCCGGAGCGGCAGTTCGTGCCGATGAAGCGCGGAATGAAGTCCTGCGTCTGGCCCGTCGGGCCGAACTCAGCGACGTTCGTCTCGTTCGCGGTAACACCACCGCCGGCAAGGATCGCGCCGTCCGAGTTCAAGCCGACCACGACGAATTCACCCGTCTGGAGGTCAACGCGAACCATGTTGGCGAAACCGCCGCCCGAGTTCGAGAAGAAAGCCGGGTTGCCGGTCTCTTCGAGCGGGGAAAGGCTGTTCAGCGGGAACGTGATATAACGGCCGTTCTGCGAGATGCCGGGGCGGTGAACTTCGGCAAAGCCGAGGTCAGCCGACTGGCGCTCATGAACTTCACCACCGAAGTTAACCGTCGCGCCAGGCGTCGGAATTGCCTCCGGGAAGTGATCGAGGGCCGTGACCGCGTTGGAACCGTCGAGCGTGGCGACATAGAAGTTAAGCAAGCCGCCCGTCGCGAAGGCACCATTGAAGGTACCATTGTGCGGGAAGCAGACCTTCGTGCCGTCAGCGCTGACGGACGGACGGGTCGAGTAGTCCTCATAGAAGCCGTCGGCGTACTGCGAGTTTTCCGCCGTCGGAAGCTGACCGCCAGCCGTCTGGCTAACGACGAATGCCGTGCCCTGTGCGTCTGTCGCGGGCCAGGCGTTCGTGAAGACCTTCTTCATGAAGAATGTCTCGAACGTCGTATGCGCGACGTTGAAGTTACCGGCGCTTGTGAAGTACACGTTACCGGTGTTGTCTGGCTGGGACGAAGCAATACGGCGATAGGACAGCGACTGGGCTGTGCCTGCCGCATTTGCGGAGACGACGCGAATTGCAGCAGCGCCGCCGTCGAGGTCACGAACATAGAGGTTCGTTGCCTGCGAGGGGGCCTGAAGGCTCTTGCGAGAAATCCACGAAACGAAGCGACCGTTCGGGGAGATGCTCGGAAGGTAGCAGGCGAGGTTGTTGTTCGGGGGGGTACCGCCCGTGCCAACACTGAGATTGGTGCTGGCGTTCGTGCCAGCGTTCCACCAGTAGACGTTCGTGCGCGGGCCTGTTTCGCCAGCGGACGGTGTGCCCGTCAGGGGGGTTAATCCAAGGTTTGTGGCGCGGGTCTGATAGGCAACACGCGAGCCGTCCTGCGAGATCGCGGGACGCATGCTGTCCGAGTTGGCCTCGACCGTGGCGTTCGTGCCGTCGTGCGAGACGAGGGTCGTCGTGCCGGTCGTGAGGTTCTTGTGGAAGATGTCGAGCGAGATCGTCTGGCCTGCGAGGAGGTCAGCCGCTTCCGTGGCCGTGTTGACGGCGCGGGCCGTCGTGCCCGGAAGGGTCGCAGTCGAGGTGAAGACGATGGAGTTACCGTCGCCCGAGATGACACCGTTCGTCGAGAAGCGGGGGCCTGTTGTGCCACCGGACGCGTCGAGGTTCATCTGCGCGCCACCAGAGGTGGTGCTCACCATCGTCATCGTCGGCGTGCCACCGTTAAAGTCCCAGAGGAACACGTCGGGGCCGAGGTTCGTGTCCGTACCTGCAGCAGCAAGGTTGTCTGCCTCTGAGGTGAAGACGATCTTCGTGCCGTCGTCGGAGATGGAGTTCGTCCAGACGTCGATGTTGAAGTCGCCGCCGCGGAGAAGGGTCGGGATGCCGGAACCAGCGTTTCCGACTGCCGTCGCCGTCTTGGAGACGAGTTCATTCGCGCCCGTCGCAAGGGTCGTGCGATAGATCTGCGGAAGACCGAACGTGTCATCTGCGACGAGGTTCTGCGCGAGGCCGGTGAAGGCCACAAAGTTGCCGTTTGCGCTCATCACGGGGCGGAGGCAGTGGTCGCTCGCCGTCGTGCCGACGGGGTCACCCGTAACGAAGGTGAAGTCGAGACGATCAAGTGTCTCGCCTGTCGGGAGACGCATGGAGGTGGAGCTGTCCTTGCGACCAGCGCGGCGGAACGGGATCGGGTTCTCGGGGGTTGCACGAAGCGGCGTGGGGCGAAGGGCACCCTCGTCGAACTTGCTCTCGAGAATCGCATCAGCCGGCATCATCGGTTCAACGATCTTGCCGGTCTTGCTTGCACCGACATTCGTCGGTCCTGCGACGGCGACGCCGCCGACGCAAACTGCGGCCAGCGCAGCAAAAAACACTACTTTCATATGCAATGCCTTGCGCATTCTGTCGCTCCTTCGGGAGTGGGGTGTCGAGGTGTGGAGCAGGGTCGTCGGGGTGCGAAGTCTGCTCGGTTTCGAGGTTTCAGGGAGCATAGGGAGGAAGGGAACCATCGTCAATCCCCAACTAGCTGCCAATTACGACAATTTTTGAAAGGGGGCACCGAGACCCAAACTGCGGTCTCGGTGCCTTGTTCTTTCATGGGGCAGAATCAAGGAATCCACCACCATTTATTGCCTGACGACGGACTTAGAACGGCGGGTTGTATGCCGGTCCAGACTGCTTCTGGCTCACGAAAACGTGGCCCTCGCTGATCGTGCCGTTCGTCGGGTCATACTGAAGCCAGAAGTTCGGGCCTGTCACACGCTCCGGTCCGGCTGGACCGATGGACCAAAGGACATACGATCCGAAGTAGAAGCGCATCTTCGCCGATTCCTTGCGCGAAGCGGGGATATACACGTACCCGGGCTTGCCGGGGACAGGCACGGAGCCGACGGACGAGAACAGGTAGTCCATGGTGTCCGGTGACTGATACGTGTAGAGCTGCGCGTCAACGCTCGCGCTTGTTCCCGTGGCAAACGGGTCGAAGGGCTGGGAGGTGATGTACGCGATCGGCGTGGTGATCGACTTGCCGAGCGTGCCAAAGACCTCTTCGCCGTAGAGTGTGTCGCCGAAGGTCGCGCCCCAGGTCATGCGGGGGTACTTGTTCGTATCGACGGCATAGGACTCCACTGCAGTGCGGAGCGTGCGAAGGTCAGACAGCACTCGGCTGACCTTGGAACGTGTCTGCGCCTGCAGGAAGTTCGGAACTGCAATCGCCGCGAGGATCGCAATGATTGCCACAACGATGAGCAGCTCGATGAGGGTGAAGCCTCGACCGAGCGGCCGCGAAAACCTAAGAAAGTCTTTCATGCCGCGTTCTCCGGGATGTGGGCGAATTGAAATTCTAGAAGCATCCATGCGGGACGGATTCGTCAACGCCTATTTCGCCTGCGACTTATCGAGGCCAAACAGAATGGCGACAGAACCCCGCGATCGGTCTTGCGATGGAAGTGCGACCGTCGCCTCGTTGGCGATTGGGGCGCACCCCGGACCTGAGATCATTCTTTCGTCCCGGTTCGTCGGCCCTTGAACCCCCAATGCCTCGCACCCGAGACATCATGGGAAACCGGCGAACCGCAGACAGTAACTTGGACATCTGCCTCGGGGCACGCTCAGCGCACGAAACGCCCTGAACCACTGCCCCAGACCTTTTGCAAACGCCTGCGAACCCGACACCGCGAGGGAAGAAGCGAACCGGTACGGGCGATGAGGATCGACCCGACCAAGACCCCAATTCTCCTCGAGACTACAGAACCCATTGTGGAGCAAATTCACCAACACGTCAAATGAATTCTGTTGTGTGTAAAAAAATACAGCAGTGCGTCGCAAAAGTCTCAGGAATCGGTGCTGCTTGGAACCCGTGAGGAGCGAATATCTTAGCAGTCGCTCCGGCGAACTCAAGGCTTTGTGGCACTATCGACAGGATTTTGTTGGCCACGCCGGCCCGGGCGGCTCAGCGCCGGTCGCGCTCGTCGCGCAGGCGTTGCGAACTGGAGCCATCGATCCCCATGAAATACTCGCTCCCCTCGATCGGCTTCGGTGTGCGGAAGCGGAAGGAGTACGGCACGTTCTCCACATTGTCCCTTGTGATCGAACGCACCCCGCGGCGGATGGTGATCGTGTATTCCTCGTCATGGTCGAACCGCCCGTCGATGTAGAGCGTGGACCAGCCGGTACGCGTGTCGTTCTTGATGCGGACGTTCGTAAGGGCGCCGGTCGAGGGGCTGACGCGCACATCGGCGATGTCGAGGCTGGCCGGATCGATGGGAGCGTTGAAGTACACCTTCACTGGCAAATCGAAGTAGGGGAAGATGTCCCGCGCGCCATCCTGAGGGAAGGTGTCCACGATCATCGGTCCGCCCGTGCGGAAGCGTAGTGCGTAGGGGTCCTCCATCGTGACGCCGTCGAGGTCGCTGACGGCCGCCGCCACGCTGACCGTGTACTGCGTGTTGTACTTGAGGGGTTTGCCACTGCGGGAATGTCCTGCGAGTTCGAGTCTCAACAGCGAGAGCCCTTCGCGCCAAGCATTCCCCGAACCGGCGACGATCTGGAAGGCCACGGGCGGCGTGACCGTGATCGTGCCCGAGTTGAAGGAACTCGGATCCATCGGCTTGGAAAACTGGATCGTCACGATGGTTGGATCGTCGATGGAGACACCGCGTTGATTCTCGCGCGGGCTTGTGAATACGACGCGTGGGCGCTCGACGCGAGGTTCGAGAACCAGGTCCGCCACGTCGTACTCGGCGGCGGCGTCGATCTCCACCCCGACGAGGCGTCCGGGGAGATAGCCCACGAGTGTTGCGCTGATTTCGTGGCTCCCCAGCGGCACGTTGTTCAGCACATACATGCCATCCGCGTCGGTAAAGGCGACAATGTTCGTCCCTGTCAGAGCGACGGCGACGCCGGAGGAATTGCTCGAGTCGTCCTCGAGAATCACGCGCCCGTGGACGGTGGCGTAGCCTTCCTCCATTGCTTCGGCGGCGCGCAGCAGGAGGGTTCCCTCGAATGCGAGTACATCATTCACATCGACGCTGATTGTCTCGAAGATCTCGAATCCCTCGGCGGCGGCGGTCAGTGTGTATCGACCCGGGCGAAGGTTCGCGAACTCGAAGTTCCCGCGCGTATCGAGAGTGGCGCTGCGGCCCGATCCTTCGAGGTAGACCGTGACCCCCTGATACTCGAGTAGGGGCGCGCCATCGATGTCGGTCATGAGCACGCTGCCGTAAACCGTGCGTACTTCGTCGGCATTCGGCATCGTGGTCAGGATCACGGGATCAAGATTGGTTTCACGCCCGCCGACGACTTCCAGGGTGACCTCTGCCGTGGCGAAACCTTCCTTGCTCATGCGGGCAGTGTAGCTGCCCGCCGTGACACCGCGGAGAACCCAGTTCCCCGAGCGATCCGTCACCGTGCGGTGATCCGTCGCCGCGAGTTCGACCAGAATCCCGCTGTGGTCGCTTGCCTGCATCAGGGTTGTGGAACCGCGAATCGTTCCTGCGAGCCCCTCCACGGCGACGCGAGCGGCTTCTTGGATCGTGGCGGCGTTCGATTTCAGGAGGATCGCGTCGAGCGTGTATACGGGAGCAGGGCGGGAGAGATCGGATTGGGAAATCGTCACTGTCCCGAGCTCTGCGCTCACAACATCGGAACGTGTCGCGCGGAACTTGTAAGTACCCGTCGGGAGACCAGCGACGACGAATCGCCCTTCGCCGTCGGTGAACGCAACGTGCCCGGTGCCTTCGGCATAGACCATGACGCCAAAGAGGTCGAAGCCCTCGGGGACGCGAACGCTCCCGGCAACAGCGTTGGTGGTGGGGGCAGGGGGAGGTGCTTCCTTCTTCTTGCAGCTCGCGGCAAAGAAGACGAGCAGCAGCAGAATCGCGCTGGCGCAGCGCATCCAAGGGCGCGAGGTGGAGATAGACATCCGAGCATTCACGCCTCCATCCAGCACTCTGGAACCCTTGGCGTAAAGTCCTGAACGCTCGATTCCGGGGTTGGGGGTGAAAAAGTGCGCGACTATCGACGCGATTCCAATAAAGCCAACATCTCCCGCATCATCGCGGGAAGGTCAGGGGGAGTGCGTGAACTGATCAGGTTGCCGTCGACGACGACCTCGGCATCCACGAAGTAACCACCTGCGTTGATGATGTCTGTCTTGATCGCGCCCACACAGGTGAACCTGCGCCCTCGGGCGATGTCGGCTTCGGCGAACATCCAAGGGCCATGGCAAATCGATGCGACGACCTTTCCCGCGGCGAATATCTCTTTGACCAACCGAACCATGTGCGCATTGCGGCGCATCTTGTCTGGGGCATAGCCGCCGGGGATCACGATACCGTCGAAGGACCGCTCGTTCGCTTTCGACGCGGAAATATCGCTCCGCAACGCGTACCCGTGTTTGCTTGTGTAGGTCACGCCTGCCTCGGGTCCGACGACGACAACTTCGTAGCCGGCCTCGCGCAGTCGCAGAATCGGATACCAAGCCTCGAGGTCCTCGTAGATGTTCTCCGCAAGAACGGCGATGCGCCCGCGATACTTGGGCGCGGCCTTCGCGCTGGCCTTCTTGACGACGCCCTGGGGGCGGATTTCGCGGATGACGGCTTCGCGAGGGAGGGCGGGTTTCTTGGGCATCGAGGACGGGCCTTCAATGGGATGGTGAAACCGTGGTTGGCTATCGACGAGCCAGGTCCTTCATCTCAGTCTTCGTCGCGCCCCAGAGCGCGCTGCGGTCGTATCGCACAAGATTATGACATCCCTCGCACGAGCGCGGTTTCCGCCCCTGTGAGAGATCGCGGCGCAGGGCGACCCATTCGGCGCTGTTCCAGAGGTCCTTGAGGTCGTCCTTGGTCAAGTCACCGATCGCGCCATCGCGCCACCAGCAGCAGAACTTCACCTCGCCTTTGACCGTGACATGGATCTGCTCCCATACGTTGTTGCAGTGAAAGACCGGGGGGTGGTGCCCGTTTCCGTTGGAGCCGTTGCCGTTCGGCGCTGAGCGGTCATCGACGTCGAAGGCCATGGGCAAGTGCTCGACGCGAACGCCACGCTGCCGCCCAAGCACGCGGGCTCGCTCGACGGCAGCCTCGCACGCGGCGAGGTCCATGATGCGCTCGCTTTCGTATTCCTTTACGTAGGGATACATGTTCTGGAACGTGAGGACCGAAATCCCGTGCTCAGCGGCGATTTCGACGAGCTTCTCGGTCTCGCCGATGTTGTCCTTCATCAAGCAGACGAGGAAGTTCACGATCGGGAAGGGCGTGTTGAGGCGTTTCTTCTCGTCACGCAGGGCGGCGAGATTGCCGAGGACCTCCTCGAAGATGGCCGGCTTGCGCCACTTCTCGAACGTCTCCTTCGTGCCCCCGTCAAAGCTGACGGTGATGATCATCGGCCCGAGCGTGGGGAGAATCTCGATCGCGCCTTTGCGTTTCCAGAGGGTGCCGTTGCTGATGACGGCGGGGGTCGAGCCGCTGGCGGTGACGATCTTGAGGATTTCGAAAATCTTGGGGTGCATGAACGGCTCACCGTTGCCGGTCAGACCCACATAGTTGGCGGACTTGAAGAACGGCGCGAGGCGTTCGATTGCCTCGATGGGGACGTTGCCTGTGTTCTTGATCGACTCGGGGTTTTCGCGCGGGCAGTGCGGACACTTGAGGTTACAAAAATCGTTCACCTCGATGTGGATACGCAGGGGTCTTGCCAGCATGCGATCCCGCGCGAAGACCTTGTCCGCTCCGGAAAGGAGGGTGTTCCACAAGCGGCCCATCGGGATTTCAGACAATGACAACGGCGTCGGTTTCCTCTCCGCACGATTCTCTTCGGGAGTTTAGGCAGGGCTGCTCCCGCCGCGCAAAGACTTTCGGTTCTGTCAGGTGCGGCGGGGGTCCGTGGCGCGTGCGGTCACACCTTCGATGGCGCACCCGCCACGACCACCGGGCGCACAGGCGGTTGCGGTTGCGGCTGCGAGATGCGGTCCTGGGCGGCCTCGAGGATCAGACGGAGCATGTCGGAATACCTCATCCCCGCGAAACCCGCCATGAGGTTCATCTTTCCATCCCAGGACCAGCCCGGGTTCGGATTCACCTCGAGCAGTTTCGGTTCACCCTTGGCGTCCATGCGGTAGTCAAAACGCGCGTAGTCTCGGCAGCCGAGTCGTTCGAAGAGCAGCGTCGAGTAGTCGAAGAGACGGCGCTGCATTTCCTCCTCGAGGTTCGCCTCGAAGTACGCGAGCTGCGTCCAGTACGGCGATGCGGGATCCCACTTCGATTCGTAGCCGAGGATGTGCGGCAGGCCCGGGTCGAGCTTGCTGTAGTCCACCTCGAGGATCGGGAGGCGCGTCCATGCGAGCCCCGGATTGCCGATGATGCCCACGCTGAACTCGCGGCCAGAGAGGTACTCTTGAATCAGCACGGGAAGGCCGGGGAACTGTTGGCGGAGTTGGGTCAAGTAGCCGACGAGTTCCTCTGGCGTGTACACGACGGCGTTCTTGGTGATGCCGATGGAGGAGTCACCGAAGTTCGGCTTCACGAGCGCGGGCAGGGTGGAGGGGATCGTCGCCGACTGGTCGTCCGGATCGAAGAATGTCTCGGCGGGGACGGGAACTTCGAGGGAGTCGGCAATCGCGCGAACGATGGACTTGTTGTAACACATGCCCAACGCCGCAGGGCCCGCGCCGGTGTACTGGATCCCAAACATTTCCATCATCGCAGGAACGTGCAGTTCCATGAAGGCGTCGTTCTTGTAACCCTCATCGCAGAGGTTTAGCACGAACTTCGGTGGCTTGGTCATGAAGGACGAGATCATGGCCGGGTGCGAGTCGTAGTAGGTGAAGCGATACTCGGGGAGCTCATCCAGCGCTTTCTGCAGGCGATTGATCGTATCAAAGTCATCCGCGCCAAAGATGCCGTTAAGCTTTACCGTGTCTGGTAGTTTTGGGTCGCCCATCAGCACGGTGACATCGGGATAACGCACCCCGCGCTTGGAGACACGCCCGCTCTTGCGAGGGGACTTGGACGTCAGGAACATGCGGTTGGCCATGAGGCCCAAGTCCTGATTCCGATCCGACGCGGCGAAGAGTCCGATGTGAAATTTCGTGTCCTCGAAGCCCGCTTTGGCGAGGAGCTCGCGGATGCTGGCCTCGGTGTAGAGTCGCTCGGCATAGAACTGGTCGGCGATGACGCCCTTTTCCGCGTGTACGACCACTTCACGCGAGATGAGACGTTTGCCATCCGCGGCGAGGGAGCGCTCGCGACAGACAAAGTGGTTCTGGTCGATCCACTCCCACGAGCGTTTCTCGAAGTGGGAACTCATCCATTCGCCATTCACGAGGTCCAACGCAATCGTGCCGCCGGGTATGAGCACGTCCTCGACATTTTCGAGGACCTGCAGGTCGTCCTCTTCGCGGTCGAAGTAGCCGAAGGAGTTCCCCATCAGTGCGACGCAATGGAAAGAGTGCTCCGGCAGGCGGAAGCGGCGCGCGTCTCCTTCGCGAACGGAGATCGTGTAGCCGAGTGATTTTGCGCGCTTGCGTGCGAGGCGCACGAGGTACCGCGAGCGATCCACGCCGGTGACGTGCTTGAAGCCTCGCCGCGCGAGTTCGAGCGTGTGGCGCCCCTGCCCGCAGCAGAGGTCGAGGATCCGATCGTTGAGTTCCAGGCTGGCCGCAGAGACGAGCACGTCCACTTCGCGCGTGGTGTTCGAGTCGTTCTCGACGACGTCGCCGTCGGTCTTGAGATAGATCGAATTGAAGAGCGTGCGCCACCACTCGCGCGGGAGGTGTCGCTCGAGGTCCGAGATGGGACCGAGCGTGCGCTGCGGCGCGGGGGGGAGTGTGCTCTGCTTTGCGGGTTTCTTGGGAACGGCCACGGTGGGTATGCCTCAGCGGGTGCGGGGAGTTGCTGCGAATTCGAAATCTTGGATTTGGGGAGATGCAAAAGAAAAACCCGGCCCATCCTCGTGTGAGGTTGGCCGGGCGGGGCGACAGTCGCGGTGGGGGTTGTCTTTTAGGGGAGGGTCCCCAGCGGACATGGAAATTGGCTTTCGCCGTGCGCGAAACCGATCATGCGCGCGGCTGATTCGGACACTCGGCCTGGCGCGGCGGAAGTCAAGGGTAGGTTGCGGCCTTGCCTTGCTGACTGATCGGCACGCACAGACCTGAATCAACAGGAGCACCGTGAGTTTCGAAAACGCAAGTGAGCCAAGAGCGGACCTGAAGAGTCTGTTGGGACGCGTCCTAGGCCCACTTGCCGAGCCGCTGAATCCAAGGGTGCAGGGTCGCCCGAGGGTCAGTAATCCTGCAACGCCATGCCCGCGCGACTTTGATGCCCCGACGAGCCGATCTGCCCTTCGTTGACAACTGGCGGTTCTTGCAAAAATATGGGTGTCCGTGAAAGCGCCTCTTCCCCGGACTCGACCCGATCCACGATGACGGTTCTGGTCTCCCAGACCGAGTCGTCATTCCCTGCAGAATACTCGATGAGACGTGGAAGTTGCATCCCGTCAATGACGTCAACACTTGTGAACTCGTAACGCACGAATGCGCTTGCGCCGTTCTGAGGTTGCTGGTGGGTCACCGATTTTAGGATGCCCCTTGAATCCCATATCGCGGAGACGATCAGATGCTCATTAAGTGCTCTGGTTGCCGTCGTGGTCCCTTCTGCGTCGACGACCCGCTTGGTCGATGGATCGGAGAAGAAAGTTGCCAAGCTCGGGGGGATCTCCCCTCCGCGGTGAGTCAGGACATGGCTTGTCATCAATGGTAGCAGAAAACGGTGCTGCGGCCCATGGAGGTCGAAAAACGCGCGGCTGTCCCCGACAAGGACGGTGTCATCTGGTTGCGTATCGGATTCGATAGCGAACGGCCTCACTACGGCCGTGTGCCAGTTGGTCCAGACGGATTGCTTCCACGAACTCGTGGGGGCGCCTTCAACATCGGGCTTACGCTCGCGGATGAATTCGCTCCTCCATGTTTGACTATCGGTGACAAAGGTCCATGCGCGGGTCGGGCTAATTGAAGCGCCAGTTCCTTCACTAGGCGAAACTACTGAGTCAGGCGCAAAGGTGTAGTGGACCACGCACGGTGACTCGAGAAGTGACGGGAGTGGGTTGTTCGCGGGCTCGGCTGCGCCTGCTCGGGAGACGCAAGGGCAGGAAGCCGCGAGAACCGCGGCAATACTAAGCTTGAGTATCGATGTTGGTTTCAATGTTCTTCTCCTGGAGGTTCTGTCGGCGGGCAGGGCACGGTGACTTTTCGCAAACCATCGCTTTCGTGGACATTTTGAATCAGTTCGTACTCGCATTCCGTATCGCTGAAGTATCTGATTTCGATGCAGGGTGAGACCATTACCTCCTTGCAGCCGGCAGGGTTGGGGGTTCCGGACGTTGCGCAGTCGATGTCTCGATAAACTGTGATCTGCTTGGACGCGTAAGGAATCCAAGAAGTGGACGCCAAATGGTATCGATACCCCGACTCTGGGACGCACCCGCTCGAGACTTCGTCGGTGCAAAGACAACAATCCAGTGAGGTGAGTGTGTTCGGGCAATCTTGGTCGATGGCAACAACTCGAATCATCCAGGGTGACCAACCTTGAACCGCAATGACCAAAAGGAATGCGGATGCTGCCTTCACAATTCTGGTGTGCAATACGCTTCCGCTGCGGGATCGAATCACGTAGGGATTCCTCCGAAAGAGAATACAGTGGAGGTACCCCCCCCCCCCCCCAGCAAAATGCAAGCGAATTCGGCGGCCTGTCTCGAATTCTCTTGGATCTTCCCCATCGCGAGACTGTGGGGAGGTTCAGTTCGGCCGCACTCCAGTAAGCGCCTTCACGATTGGAGTGGGAATTCTCAGTCGTACTCCGCCCAATTCTTCGCTGAGGAGTTGCCGACCGTCTCTTCACCCGGGATCGTGCGAATGAGTCGATGCCCCGCGTAGATCGTCGGGAGCGTCGTCATGTGCTCGCTGGGCGTGTAGAAGAGCTTCACGGTGCCGCCGTTCTGGACAAGCTCTCCCCCGCCCAGGGTCTTCACGACCGCACTCGGCGAGAGCGAGAGGCCGTCGGGGGATTCGCATTTGAGGAGGATGCCACCGCCGGAGCCCGCGCCGCCGGTCACGTTCCAGTCGCTCGAATTCACCGAACCGGATGTGGTAGGACTCGATTCGATTGCGTCTCGTCCGTCGGTCCCGTTGCCGCTGATTGGGAGAGGAGTCTTCGGGAGCCCCATGGCCCCGTTCGCGGTAACCCGCGCCGCATCTCCCAACGCCAACGAATGTGTCCCAGTCAGCGAAATCAAGCCGCCACCGCTCCCACCGGCCGCGCCACCGTAACCACCCGCTGACACCTGACTGAAGCCAACTAGAGACGCACTGCCTCCGCGACCGCCAGAACCGCCGCTGCCCATGAGGAGGGTTTCGTCTTCAGATTGGTCATCGTTGAGGCCGCCACCACGTCCTGACGCGTACCCGCCGCTCGCGGCCGCCCAGTCCGTGATTCCGAGCCCGGAGACGTTCCCGCCATCCGGACCATCTCCGTGTGAGCCGAACCCGCCGAATCCTGGCCAGCAGCCATTGATCCAATGGGAGACAATGCAAACCGAGCGAGCGCCCGGCTCTGCAACCAACGCCACATCATCAATGCCCGTCCCATAACGCGCAATCCCCCCTTCCCCGGGGATGTGGCCGCCAGCACTCCCGCACGCCCCCCCGCCCCCCCCGCCGCCGGTGAATCCAGCCCCCGTCGCGTCAAGTTGCCCGTCGATCTGGACGTGCTGCGCGATGAGGATAAAGGTCCCCGTCTCGGTCTTCCAATCGTCGATGCGGTTTGAGCCGTCATAGGCTTTCACCGTGACCGTGGCGGCCGCTGGGATCGTGAATGTTCCGACGTTGGAGTGCGTGCCCCAGATCACATCGCCATTCGCGAGGGTGAGGTCGGCGCCGCCGTGGTCGGTGGGTGGGTATTCGGCAGCAGGGGCAGCGGTGGTAAAAACCAGAAGCTGGGCCGCCAACGTGGCAGTCGAAAGCGCGCGGAGCGCACGGTGTTTCTCCCAATTGCCTGACGCCATGGTTTCTTACCTCGCCGACTGTGATTCGCAGTTATAACAAATCTCTAGGTCAATAAGGCACCCGGATTCCGCGCAAAGTCAAGGATGCGCTCTTCCTGCCACGCCCGCCTCACGTTCTCGCGTGTTCCGGGATGGCTCCAATGGCGGCAAGCCCAGCGGCGAGTTGTTCCCATCGTTGCTCCATGGACCCGGTGATTCCGATGCTCATGCGAACCAGCCCGGGGAGGACGCCGGATTCAGCGAGGGCTTCGGGAGGGAGTTCGCTCGAGGTCGAGGCCGCGGAGCAGGACATCAGCGTGTCAAAGTAGCCAAGGCTCACGGCCATGTAACCAAAGCGCTGCTCGTTCTGGAGGCACTCCATGAGCGCATCTGCGCGTTCTCGCGTGTCGAGATCGAGCGTGAGGATACCCCCCAACCCGTAGCCGGGGTTGGCCTGACGCACGAGCAGCTTGTGATCGGGATGGGAACAAAGTCCTGGGTGGCTCACCTTGAGGCCGAGGGTCTCGAGGCGCTCCGCGAATTCGAGGGCACGCCTGCCATGTTCGACCATTCGGAGTCCCAAATGCGGTAGCCGCGTGCTGATCGTGAAGGCTGTCTGCGGATCCATCGTGGGACCGAGCAACATGAGTGATCCGGTGTGCAGGTCCATCAGGCTGCTGATAAACTCGTTTGAGCCTACGATCGCGCCGGCAATGAAGTCGCTCGCGCCGTTGATGAACTTCGTGACGCTGTGGACAACGACGTCCGCGCCCAGCTTGATCGGGGAAATGATCAGCGGGGAGAACGTGTTGTCGACGACGAGTTTGGCGCCGTGCTTGTGCGCGATGCGGGCGAGACCCTCGATGTCCGCCACGCGCAATGTCGGATTGCTGATGCTCTCGACGTAGAGAACCCGTGTGCGTGGGGTCATGGCTGCCTCGACGGCGCGCAGGTCGGTAGGGTCTATGAAGTGTGTTTTGATCCCCGTCTTGAGAGGCAGGTAGTCGTGAAAAAATGCAAACGTGCCGCCGTAAAGGGCGGTGCCTGCGACGATCTCGTCTCCATGGCCGCAAAGCTGGAGGACGGCGCAGGAAATGGCGGCCATACCGCTCGAGGTGCAGTAGCCCGCTTCGGCTCCTTCGAGAGCGGCGATCTCGCGCCCGAGCACGTAGACCGTCGGGTTAAAGTGGCGACCGTAGAGGTAGCACCCGCCGGAATCGGGACCAAGTTGCCCGCTGAATATCTCGGGCATCGTCTCGGCCTTCATGACGGTAAAGGTCGTGCTGGCCTCAATGGATAGGTTAACGCCGCCATGTTCGCCGAACTCGTGGCGCATCCCTGCGAGGGATTCAATCGGATCGAATCGTTTCATGGGTGTGCTCCGTCGGCGAAATCGGGAGAGCACGCCTGTGCTCCCTCCTTGAGAGAAGGTGCCGTATCAGCAAGGCGCATCGCGAGTGGAAAATCCGGGACGACGAAACTGCGAGGGGTGGACCAATCACCCGCTGCGTGAGGCGCGGATGCTTTCAGGAACGATTGGGAGTCCACCGAGACACGCGGGGCCGTCGGGAAGCGCGACGATCTTGCAGCGCTGGCCGTGCGATTCCATCGCGCCGAGGATTGCTTCGTTGATGTCCTTGGCCGGAGTCAGGCCCAACGCCCACACTTCGTCCTCGCTCATCGACTTGGTGAAGAGAATCACCTCGTGCTGGCGCAGGAGGCGGTAGAGGTGCTGCACCGCCCATTGGCCGGGGATGATCCCTGTCCCGTGGATGAGCAGTTCGGTAAGGTCCTCGTAGTTCGGGGCGGTGCGCACGAGGCGTTCGAATTCGCGAGGGCCGAGGCCGTCCTTGAGTTCCGCAGCGATGACGATGGTCCCGTCCTCGCGGAGGACGGGTTCGACCGCGCAGAGCGCCGCCACCAACGAATAGAGCGTCCCGTCGAGGGGTGCGCCGCCGCCACTCGTGACGACGATGTCCATGGGTTCCTTGGCATTCGCCGCCATGGACTCGCGCACGGTGGTCATTGCCTGGAAGTGGCTCTGGCCAAAATGCCCGGCAAAGAGTTTCGCAATCGGGCCGTCCTGGGAAAACGTGGCGGAAATCGACAAGTCGCAGCCGGCGATGTTGGCCGTTTCCATCGCATGGACGTGGAAGGGGTTATCGCGGAAGTTTCCGTAGCGAACACCGGGGACCCCAACCACTGCCGGTGCGTAGAGGGAATGCGTCGTCGCGGGGCCCGCTAGACCGGGTGCGATGATGCCTCGCCCGCCGGTGAACCCGAGGAGGAGGTCGGCCGTGACCCCGCCGATGATGACCTTAAAGTCGGCATTGAGATAGGTTGAGTTCACGGTCATCGGGATGCCCTTGCTGCTGGTCCCGATGTTCTTGACGCCGTCCATCCTGGTCGGGTCGTGCAGGACGACCGGGCTGGTCGAGCGCGTCCCCTCATCCACAAGCGTTTCAAGGTCCTCCGGGCGAACCGGGTTCCACAGGCGGTTCGCCACGAGGATCGTGATGTCCGCGGACCGAAGGGTGCTGCAGTCCTCGAGAAGCTCGATGAAGGCCGGCAGAAGTTCCTGAAAGATCAGGGGATGCGTCGGATCGATCGCGATGACGCAGTTCTTCTTTCCCTTGGCGAGCGTCCCCAACGAGCCGCCCATGTTGAGCGAATCAAATGCGACCATCAGTTCGGCGCGCACGTCGGCACAGGCCTTGAGCCCGTGTGCACGGTAGAGGCGTCCGTTGATCCAGTTGTCCGGTACGTCGACCGGAACGACTTCGGTGCCGTAGGCGAGTTTTATGTGCATTCGATCAGGAGGAAACGCTCCCCGGTATCGTCGACGGGTGACTAGGCATTAAGGTCTCGCTTCGCACCAGCCGTCAATCTTGGAACAGAACCCTGCCCCACAGATGGGGAGCATTCGTGTCAGTGGGGTCAGTCACGAAGGCTCGGATAGAGCACTGAGGCCCTTCGCGTGCTCGGGTCAATCTTTCATTCATCCTTAGGTATCGGCAGGGAAAGCGCCTTTCGGGCGGCGGTCGCCATCCACCTTGGAGACTTGGCCTCGGGGAGGTCCCGCACGTCCGGGTTTTCCTTGGAATACTTGCCGTATCCGGCCCCGAGAGCCAGCATGGGGACGCGCGTGTCGTACTCATGCGGGGTCCCATGCGTGGTGCCCAAGGGGTAGTAGGCGAAGAAGTAGAAGGGGGCCGTGACGAGGTAAACATCTCCCCCGCCATTTTCGCTCATCGAGCGGCTCGCGGCCCATGCCAAGGGGTTGTCCGGAGTGGCCGCAGCGAGCTCCTTGCGGGTGAAGCTGTCCTCGATCCCGACCGCGCCTTGGATCCACTCGTCGATGGCGTCGGCGAGTTCCTCGACATTGGGGCGAACCTCGCCACGATTCGGGTCAAAGAGGAAGTAGGGGTTGTCGAAGCGGACGATGTAGGGCTCGCCGGTCATGGGGTCGCCGAACTTCTCGACGAGGAACTTCTCTGCCGCGTCGGAAAGGGCACGCTCGTTGATGCGTGCTGCGGGGAAGCCGCGTTCATTCGCGAACTCGGGGAGCGGGCAGATGCCGTGATCGGCGGTGAGAATCAGTAGATAGTTGCCTGCGCCGACCTGTTCATCCAAGGCCCCGATCAGCATCGCCAGCGTATCGTCCGTATGAAGGAAGAAATCCATCATCTCCCACGAGTCAGCGCCGTACTGGTGCCCCGCCTTGTCGAACGAGGAGAGCGAGATGGTCAGAAGATCAGGCACGTCGTCCTTGCCCATTTCGAGCGCTTTCATGCCGGCAATGGCACCCTCGACCGCCAGGCGATCGCCGAACGGGGAGGTCTCGACCTGGTCGTAGTAGTTGGTGCCTGCACTCTTCTCGAATGTCTTGGGGAAGGTCTTGGGGAACTTGCCCGAGGACTCCCCGGCAAAGTCGTCAATCGTGCAGTGCTTGAGATACTCCTCGTCGGGGAGCTTCTTCTTCCACTCCTTGCCGATCCACTGGTCCTGTGGGCGAGTGCTCTGCCACTCCTTCATCCAGGGAGAGAGGGTATCGGCATAGGCTGTGGAGGTGACGAACTCGTCGGCGCCCCCGTCGAACCAATAGACTTCTCCACCCTTTGCGGCGGCCATCATGATCGCACTTCGGTCCTTGAGTGCGATGCTCAGGTGCTTTGCCTTACCACCGGTCGCTGCAAGGAGGTCATCGCCGACGGTCGGTTTCAGCCGGCGAAAGGATGAGTAACCATCCCGGTCCGAGATACCTGCGGAGGTCACGGTTTTGGTGTTCTTGTCCGCGCAATTGTGCACGGAGGCTTTCTCAGTCCGGCTCCAGAAACCGTTCCCAAGGATACCATGATCGCAGGGGTTGAATCCGGTCATCATCGTCGCATGGCCTGCGGCGGTGACCGTGTTCCCGTATTCATAGTTGCACTCGAACGTGGCCTGGCCCTCGCGCACGATGCGCTTAAAGCCGTCCTCGCCGAGGTATTGATGAAACTTGGGAAAGTAGTCCCAGCGGAGCTGATCGACCGATACGCAGACGACGAGCCTGGGCCCCGCCGCATTCACCGTGAGTGTTGTCGTCTCCGGGACAGGGGCCTCGACGATCTTCCGGGTGGGAGCCTCCTTCTTCTCCTCGGCCACAGGAGTCACATCGACCGCCGGGATCGCCTCCGGCTTTTGCAGTTCGCCGATGTTCCCTCCGGATTGAGAGTACGCGATACCGTGAGCGATCAGGAGAGCTGCGAAGAGAGCTGTTTTTCTGCCGGACATGGGTTTCCTCGGAAATGATTCAACTTGATTGGGGTGCGAGGGGAGTATCCCCCGCATGCACTTGGTTTAAGACGACCATGCTCCGTCACCAAAGGGTTGTCGTGACGAGGGCAGGGCTTTCCGGTTGTGACTCGCCGCGGGGTCTCAGGACAATCGGATAAATCCTTCTATTCGACGACTTTCGCCAAGGTTTCCTCCCCCATGATTCTCTCCTCGATGTCCTTTTCCAGTCCCGAAATCCCCAAGCGCATCGAAGAATGGATGTCGCCGCTCTATAGCGCGGAAACTCGCCGAGAGTTGCAGGCACTCGTGGACGCCGGGGATGTGAAGGAATTGGAGGATCGCTTCTATCGTTCGCTGGAATTCGGCACGGGGGGGCTGCGCGGCAAGCGCGGGGCAGGAACGAACCGGATGAACGAGACGATCGTGGCCCGCGCGACGCAGGGAATGGCGGCGTACGTCGCCCGCAATGCCTCGCGACCGGGGCCGCTGCGCGCGGCGATCGCGTATGATTGCCGTCATGGGTCGGTCGAGTACGCGCGCAAGGCTGCGAGTGTCCTGGCCGCAAATGGGTTTCTGGTCCACGTGAGCCCCGCCCTGCGCCCGACGCCCTATCTCTCGTATGCGATGAGGACACTCGGCTGCCACACGGGCATCGTCATCACCGCCAGCCACAACCCAAAGGAGTACAACGGGTACAAGTGCTACTGGGAGGACGGAAGCCAGGTCGTCCCTCCGCACGACAAGGGCATTATCGCCGAAGTCGAGACCATCACCTCGGATTCTCAAGTCAAGTCGCTCCCATTTGATGACGCGGTCGCGCGCGGGCAGATCAAGATCATGGGCGAGGAGATGGATCGCGGTTACCTCGACGCGATCATGAAGGAACGCCGCGATGTCTCGCGGATCAACAGCGCAAAACTGAAGATGGTGTACACACCGCTCCACGGCGCTGGCGGAACACTGGCCCTGCGTGCGCTGCGCGACTGGGGATTCTCGGAAGTATTCCCCGTCGAGGAGCAGATGGTCGTCGATGGCGATTTCCCGACGGCTGCGTCTCCGAACCCGGAGGAGGGCCCAGCCCTCAACCGTGGAATCGAGCTCGCGCGGAAAGTCGGGGCTGATTTGGTGCTCGCGACCGATCCTGACGCAGACCGCCTGGGCATTGCGGTGCGGCATCATGGGGACTATCGGCTCATGTCTGGGAATCAGCTTTGCTCGCTGATCTGCGACTTCGTGCTGCGCGAGGACAAGCGACTCGGGCGTCCACCCGCGAAGCCGGGCGTCGTGACGACCATCGTCACCACGCCGCTCTTCGGACAGATCGCACGCCACCATGGCGCGGGCTTCGAAGAGGTCCTGACGGGCTTTAAGTGGATCGCGGAACAGATCCGTCAATGGGAAGCGAGCAGCGGCCCCTCGTTCGTCTATGGAGCGGAGGAGTCATACGGCTTCATGATCGGGACGCACGCCCGCGACAAGGACGGGATCGTGGCATCATGCGTTGTCGCGGAAATGGCCGCGGCCGCAGCAGCCGAGGGCAAAACGCTGTTCGACAAACTCTTTGAACTCTACGCGCAGTTCGGGGTGAAGCACGAGTGGCAGAAGAGTGTCACCATGCCCGGTCGTGATGGCGCCGCGAAAATCGCGGGGATCCTCGATCGCATTCGCACGTCGCCTCCGAAGTCGATCGGCGGGCGTCGTGTGCTCAAGTTCACCCGCGTGGACACGGGCGAGGTGTTCGATGGGCAGACAGGCGCGAAGACCGGAACTTTGGCTCTGCCGAGTTCGCCGGTTTTCCTTTTCGATTTAGAGGGCAACTCGCGCGCGATCGCCCGCCCCAGCGGAACTGAACCGAAGATCAAATTCTACCTCTTCCTCTCAGAATCCGTGAAGGCCGGAATGAGTGGCAAGGAAGCCGAAGAGGCGGCCCTCAAACTGGCCGGTGGCGCGGCGGCGTTTGAGAAGGAGTTTCTGGCCGCGATCGGGTACGAAAGTTAGTTTTAAGGGACTCCGCTTGGCCGCATATCCTCCCTCTATGACTGGCCATATCTTCTTTCTGTCGTTTTCGTAAGGCGCAAAATCGCTTAAGCTAAGAAATTCGCATTTGGCCATGCGAATGGTCTTGCGAAGTTGGTCTCAGGCGTGTTTCTTGACCGGCTTAGAAAGGTGACCGGAATCCCTCCGCCACCACATCCTGAAAGGGTCCGCCCCTATGAAAAAGACATTTGCATTTAAGGCGCTCACGCTAGCGACAGTTGCCGCGCTGGGCCTGAGTTCGATGGCTGCTGCACAGGTCGTCAACGAGACGTTCCAGAGTTCGTCGAGCGTCGTCGGCGCTGCGGGCGCTACAACGCCCTCGAGCGTCGGTGGCAATGCCTATACACTCTTCGCCCCCACGACGACGGGTTCCGGCTTCGAAATCTTCACGCCGTCCGTCGACGGTGGCAACGGCCTCCGTCTCGCGAACGAGAACGGGCTGCTCGCACACACGAACGAACTGACGGGCTTCACGAGCGACGGTTCGTTCCAGGTAGCCGCGCTCATTCGGTTTGAAAATGCCCCCGCAGCCGCCAGCGTCTTCAACGAGATTGGTGGTGTGGCACTCGGTGACGCACCGGCTGCCTGCATCGCTCTTGCAGCCGGCACGAATGCCTCTTCCGCACCGATCATTTCGGTCTCTCGTCTCTCGTCCGCCGCTGCGGATAGCGGCACTTTCACGGGTATCACGGGCATTGCATCGGGTGAGTGGGTTGGCTTCGTTATCCAGTTCGACCCCCCGACGACGGTCGGTGGTGCGGACGGTGGCTTCCACTGCTGGCTCGACCCCGCTACATCGGGTGAGGCGCCGTTCTTCTCACGTGGCTCGGGTGTTACGGGTGGCACAGGTGTGACCGCTCTCGGCGCGACCGCTGCTCGCCCCACGAACTCGAACATGTCGCCGGGCTACCTTGCCTTCGGCGGATGCCTCTTCGGATCGGGCGCCAGCGCCACGCCGGCAAACTCGATCGACGACGTCGCACTCTGGGATGGCCCGGCTGACCTGGTCGGTGGGGACTCTGCGCTTCTCCAGAACGCGATCGATTACTTGGCCGCAGCACGCGCCGCCAAGGTCGATAACTGGCTGATGCAGTAAGTCGAATCTTTGCAGTACTACATGACATAGTAGTGAAGGACTGCGGGCCCCATACCTCGTGTGGGGCCCGTCTTTTTTGTCAGGAATCGCATAATCGGGTTGACGGGGGGGCCGGTTTCGCCCATGACCTAGTCATTCACGTCAGTCACCCCCCTTAGGAGTTTCCTGCATGATGAAGCGTTCATTTGGACTCAAGGCTGTCGCAATCGCGGCAGTGATCATGGGATTCGCCGTTGCCGAGTCAGCGGCTCAGTGTACCCACACCCCTCAGGTCGTGGTCCCGAATGCCGGACCGGGCCCTTGGTCAGGTAACCACGTAATCGCGGGCACAGAGCAGAATACCATCGACAGCGGCCTCACCACGGGCACTGGGCTTTGCTTCTTCTCCGGTGCCACGAACCAGCCGGAAGTCGTGTTTGAGTGGACCTGCCCCGCGACCGGCATCTACTCGGTAGACACCCTCACCAGCACCCTTGGTGGCGCAGACACCAAGCTGTGGGTCTTTACGAATTGCGCCGACCCCGTGGGCTCTCAGGTTGCCTGCAACGACGACGCAAGCACCTTCCTCGCTGAATTGACGACGTCGCTCACGAGCGGCACCACCTACTTCTTCTCGGTCGAAGGCTGGGATGCAACGACGGCCGGTCAAACGGCGAACCTGAACATCGCGTTCGCTCCGCCCCCCCCGGTGAATGACGTTTGCGCTGGCGCAACGCCACTGACACTTCCGTTCGCGGAAGATGTTAACCTCGCGCTGTGCAACGATGAAGGTCTCGACAACACGGCTTCTGCCGGTTTCGGCGGCGGCGGTGGTGCAGACGTGTTCTACACGTTCACCCCGGCCACGACCGGTAACTACATCTTCATCGCAGCGGGTGTGGACTCCGGCGTCGCCCACTACACCGGTTCCTGCGGTGCCTTGACGGAAGTTGCCGCAGTTGACGATACAACCGGTGGCGAGTCAGCCACATGGAACCTCACCAGCGGCACGGCATACACGCTGTTGGCAGAGGGTTTCGACGGTGCAGTGACTGGTACGATGCGCGTTGCGTTCAACGCTGCGTCTAGCTCGCCCTCGACCGGCAATGACGACTGCGCAACCCCGTTGAACGTTGCGGCGATTCCGTTTACGCAGTCTGGCCTGGACATCTCGGGCAATGCGAACTGGTTGAATTGGGGTGGACAGTCGAACGCTGGCGACCAGATCTATCGCTTTACGGCGCCTGGCGCGGGTGGCTACACGTTCCTCGCATCCCCGACCACGGTTGGCTTTGATGCGATGATGATCGCCCTCAACGACAACTGTGCCACGCTTACACTCTTCCCCGGATCTGCTCCGGCCGATGCGAATGGCGCCTTCAACGGCACGGCTGGCTCGGGCGACGAGTCGTTCGAGTTGACCATGACGGCTGGTCAGTCAGCGATCGTCTACGTTCAGGACTTCAACTTCTTCGGCGGTACGATGGACTTCTCGATCACGGGAACCTCGAGCGTCGGCGACTGGTCGATGTTCTGATCCAACAGGATCAACTGGTCTCACAAGTAGCAGAATCGGCCCCGGGCAACCGGGGCCGATTCTGTTTGTCGGAAGCTCAATATTGGTGAGACCCGCGCACATCAGGCAAGCAACCAGCTACGCTCGCTCCCCGAGTTCCATCCAGCGCTCGACGAGGCGTTCTGCCTCTTCGCGTGCTGCGGCGGCGTCGGAGTTGAGCTGCTGGATTTCCGCGGCGCTTGCCTTGACGTAGGTGGCAGGATCTTCCAAGCGGCGGGTGAACTCGGCCACGCGGGCCTCGGCTTCCGCGATCTTGTCCTCCAGTCCTGCAAACACGCGCTGCTCGTTGAATGACAGCTTCTTGCGGCGCGAGGATGCGTCCGAGTCGGAGGCCCTTACGGCAAGCCGCGCGACGGGAGCTTGAGAGGCCTTCCGCGCCTCCTCCGCGCGCAGCCAATCCAGATAGTTGTCGTAGTTGCCTTCGATCGAGACGATCTCGCCATTGCCGCGAAATGCGACGATCTTTGTCGCGATGCGGTTGAGGAAGTAACGGTCATGCGAGACGATGAATGCGCAGCCGGTAAACGCCGCAAGCGACTCCTCCAAGATGCGAAGGGTCTGCAAGTCGAGGTCGTTCGTCGGTTCGTCCATCACCACAACGTTGCCCCCGTTGCGGAGCATCTTTGCAAGCAGCACGCGATTGCATTCGCCGCCACTCAGGAGACGGATGGGCATCGCGGCGGTTTCCTCCGTGAAGAGGAATGCCTTCAGCCATGCACGGAATCCGATTCGGGACTCCCCGACCGTGACGTATTCAAGCCCCCCTGCGACTTCCTCGAGGACGCTCTTCTCGGGATCGAGCGCGGTGCGCTGTTGGTCGGCGTATACTACACGCACCGAGTTCCCGTGCACGACGCTTCCCGCCTCGGGTTCGATTTCCTTGAGAAGCAACCTCAGGAGTGTCGTCTTTCCGAGACCGTTCCGCCCGACGATCCCAACGCGATCACCTGCCTTGAGGATGAGGGAGAAGTCCCGGATCAGTTCGCGCCCGGCGATGCTATAGGCCAGCCCCTCCGCCTCGATGATCGTCCCGCCGAGGCGCGGGCCGCTCGGGATCACGAGCTTGACCAGCGCGTCCGGCTCGACCGGCTTGTCCGCGATGAGCTGGTTCGCGCGATCGACCCGGCTCTTGGACTTGGTGGTGCGGGCGCGCGGTTGTTTGCGCATCCACTCGATCTCGCGGCGCAGCAGATTCTGGCGCGCGGCCTCGTGTCTTTCGCCGATCGCGAATTCCTCGGCCTTGGCCAGCATGTAGTCCGTGTAGTTGCCCTTGTAGGTCTTCGTCCGCCCTCGCCACAGCTCGAGCATCGACGTCGCGACGTTATCAAGAAAGTAGCGATCGTGCGTGACGAAGATCACGGTCGCGCGCAGTTCCGCGAGGAAGTTCTCCAGCCAGTCGAGTGTCTCCGCGTCGAGGTGGTTCGTCGGTTCGTCGAGGAGAAGGAGGTCAGCGTCCTCCAGCAACGTGCGGCAGAGGGCCGTACGCCGGCGCTCTCCCCCGGAAAGCTCTCCGATCAGCCGATCGCGCGCAGGGACGCCCAGCGCGGCCATAACGCGCTCTGAGCGGGTGCCCACAGAGTGCGGGTCGCGCTGGTCCAGGCGGTGTTGCGCAAGCGACTGCGCTTCGAGGAGTCTTTCGAGGTCTCCCTCTCCCGAGTCGAGCTTGTCGTGGATCTCATCGAGGGCTGCTTCCAGTTCGCGAATCTCGGCGAACGCGGAATCGATGGTCTCCCCCACTGTCCAGTCGTCGCGCAGGTCGCCGCTCTGGTTCAAGCTCGCGACTCGGAGATTGCGACGCGAGCGAACCTCTCCCCCGTCGGGATCCATGCGTCCGGTCAGGATTGAAAGCAGCGTCGATTTCCCCGCGCCGTTCGCCCCGAGGAGCGCGATGCGCTCGCCCTCGTGCACGCTGAAACTCACTTCCTCCAGGATGACCCGTTCGAGGTACATCTTGTGTAGATTTAGCGCGGAGAGAACGGGACTGGAATCAGCCATGATCGAGAGGAGGGAACGATTCGTTTGGATTGCGCGTTGTATCGGCGGCGCGCGGGAATGTGAACCCTGCGCACCCGCGCGGGGCGAGTGAAGATGGACGCGATTCGCGGAATCGTCGCAAAGGATGCAACGTGACGACTTATGTGGGATTGCTGGGCGGGATCAACGTCTCCGGCCAGAAGCTGATGAAGATGAAGGACCTCCAACTGGCGTTGGGGGGATCCGGCCTTCTGGATGTACGGACGTACATCCAGAGCGGGAACTTTGTGTTTCGGTCCAGAAGCCGAAGCGCGAGCGCGCTAAGCAAAACCGTGCGCGAAGCGATCGCGGAGCGGTTTGACTACGATGTCCCGACGCTTGTCATCTCGGCACAGGAACTGCGCGTGATCGCCGCAGCGAATCCCTATGAGAATGATGCGGAAAAGGACCCGGCGCGGACGTTTGTGATGTTCTTTGTCGGTACACCCGAAGCGAAGAACATCGCATCCCTCCCCGCTGCACCTGCGGACAAGATCACATTCCACGTCGGCGCGCGGGCAGTTTATGCGCATTACCCGGAGGGTTACGGCACGACGAAGATGGACAAGAATTTCTTCGAGAAGAGGCTCGGGATTCCGATGACGGCGCGCAACCTGCGCACCGTGCGCGTCCTGATGGAGATGACCGAGGACTAGTTTCCCTCGGCGGGGAACCAGCGCGCGGCGATGGCGGGGTCGAACGGTTCCACGGTGGGCATGCTCGCCAAATCGACTCCAGCGAGTCGTCCACGAAGCTCCGCCATGCGGTCGTTGCGCACGAAGAGCGCGGAAGTGCCCTTGTCCAGATAGACGCTGGAGAAACCGAGTGCCTCGAGGTGGCGCGGCGCCAGCCCCCCCGTGGAGAGATCGAGGATCACGAAGTCCACGCGGTACTCCTCGACCATGCGTGCCCAGTCGGGCGAGCTGAGGTTGAAGAACGCCTGATTCATTTGAAACGACGATTCGGGATAGGCCGCTTCGTAGCGTCCGTCCATCGATGTCTTGATCTTGGGATGGAGTCTCCACATCGAGTAGCAGCCCCATCCAAACGGCACGGCGAGATTGCCCGAAATCTGTGCGCGATCGAGCACGTCGCACTCGCGCACGGGAAAGAGGCCGATGGGGGCTCGCACGTTGAAGCGCGCCGATGGAGCGATGGCACCCATCGCAATCAAGAGCAGGATTCCGTTCCCGATGAGACCGAGGGTCGAGGGGGAGAGCGAGCGCTTCTCAAAGAAAGGCGTGGTCTTTCCGGCGAGATAGGCGAGGTATGGCGCCAATGCAACCGCGCCCATGATCCCGCAAAAGGGGACGTGCCGACGCGCCGTGAATGGGAGCGCGAGCGTGATCGCGAACATGATCAGCGCGGGCCAGTTGTGTTGCTTCACCCCGCGCAGGCCGGCAGCCAGCACCACGATTCCAGTCGCCAGCATGAGCCAGTATCCGACGAACGGAGTAAACCCCTCGTAGGCGATCGGCTTCCACTCCGGGATGTCAGGTCGGGCGTGTGTGATCGCCATCAGGTGGTGCGGCCAATACTCCCACCCCCAGGGATTGATGAAGGTCACCGCCGCGCACCCGGCGGACATCACGGCGAGCCTGATGAACAGCTCCCGATCGCGAAACGCAGCGAGCGTGTAGACTCCGAGCAGGCCGAATCCCGCGACGAATCCTCCGTGGCAGTTCGCCCACACCAGCATGACCGCAATCGCGGTGGGCACAGGCCACCAGACGCGACGTCGTCTTGTGAACTCGACCAGCGCGAGGAGTATGGCGAATCCAAGGTAGGTGAACACATGCGCCCGCACAACGGGCACGAATCCGGGCAACACGCAGAACGCGGCGATGGGTGCGAAGGCGAGGAGTGCGCCATGCGATGCGCCTGCGCGCCGCGCGGTGTAGAGGGCTGCCGCAAGAGTCCCGAGCCCCGCCGCGATCTTCCAAAGCATCAACGCAGGGGACCCACCCAAGCGCATCAGCAGATAGTTCCAGATTCCTGCGCCCCACTCGTGGTTGATCACCTTGGGGAGTGTGGGAAGGAACGAGAAGACTTCCCGCTCGTTAATTTCACCCGTGTGCCACCAGTGGGCACCGATCGCGAGTTGATGCCACACGTCGAAATCTGCCTCGCGGAACCAGAGGAGGAGCATGGCGAACGCAATGCCACCCATCGCCCAAGCCGTCGGGATGGCCTTGGAGTTCTGTTCGGGGGGGGTCTCGGGCGGCGGAGTGCTCAATCGAATCGCGAAGAGAAGCGCGCGTTACTTGGCGCGGTGGAATTCGTGCGAGCGAAGATCGGCCATTGTGACAAACTCGAGCGTGGCCGCGTGCGTGGCCTCGAGAATCACCTGAGGAGCCATGCCGACATCGAGGGCATCCTTCCAACGCGTGACGCAGAGGCACCAGCGGTCGCCGGGTTTGAGGCCGGGGAAGTTCCACTCATGGTGCGGCGTGGACAGGTCATTCCCAACCGAAGCCGAATACGCGAGGAAGTCCGCCGTCGCGACGATGCACACGAGATGGCTGCCGTAATCATCCGGCCCCGTGTTGCAGCATCCATCACGATAGAACCCGGTCATCGGATCCGTGCTGCACGATTCAAGCGGTGTCCCCAGGACGTTGCGGGCTGTGCCCATGATGTGTTGCGGCTCCGAGTAAATTGATGCGCCTAGGTTACACGCGGTCCCTGTCGTGTCGAGGGGTGTCAGGGTGGGGAGGTGAGGAGCAACGCTCGATCAGTCTGCGCTCGAGTGCGGCGAGGATTTCCTCGCGGTCGAGACCTTTGCATTCCTTTGCGACGGCGATGAGGCGGCGATAGCGCTAGGCAGCGCGGAGAAGGCTCGCGGCCGGTTTGTCCCATGTGACGAATACGTGAACGCGACGGTGGAGGGGTGGGAGATCATGCGGGAGCTGTCGTGGCGCCCATCTCCGCCACCCGCGTCGTCACGGCCAACAGATAGTCCTCGCGCTCCATTCCCGTGACAATCTTGGCGGCCTTGATGATGTGGACGTTCTTGGCAAGGAGGACGACGAGTTTCTCATCGCGAGGGATCGCATGCAGGAGCGAATCGAAGCCTAATAGGGCGTAAGTGAAATCAATGAAGTCGCGAGTCTCGCCTTCCGGCGCGGCGTCCTTCCACGCGGCGAAGCCATCCACCCAATAGAGGTGCGGCTCGCGCCAAAGCCCCGCGAGACGCAATACCTTGAAGAAGAGAAAGATACCCGAGTAGAACATCGCCACGGAGACGATGATCTTGAGGATGATGTGCGGGTTGTAGTGATCGAATGCAATGACCGTGGCCGGAACAAGGAGCAGGACAATGCCGATGAGGCCGAGCAGCGCGAGCGGGATGCGCCACCAAAATCCCGTGTGCTTCGGCGGCATGCCGAGCGCATAACGAAGCGCGATGAGTGCTGTCAGCTCGCGCGGATCAAGGCGCTGGAAAAGTTCGATCGGGATCGTGGGCTTGCGCCGAGGGTGAAATACCCACGTCTGGAGCACGGAAGACATCTGAGTCGGCGTCAGGTCCGTGGATTCGCCATCGCCTGACTTGGTTGGCACGACGCGCAATTTGGTGCCGTCCGCGCCCATGGCGGCAGCGATCGCGCAGAGTTCGTCCGTGAGCGGGGATTCCTCGAGCGGGAATGGGACTCCCTTCTTTCCCACACCCAACAGGCGACGCTGAAAGTGAATGACGACGATGCTCGCCACAAACGTCGCGCCGCAGACCGCCATGGCGCCGCCGCGAGGGGATGGCATCCAGTAGCTCGTCGCGAAGTAGTTCCCAAACGAGAAGATGAGGAGCGTGGCTCCCGACATGCCGACGGTCGAAGTCGCCCGCCCGCGTCGCCCCTTGATCATGCGCGTCCCTCCCGCGGAGAGACTCATGTACTTGGCATAAACGGCATAGATGACCGTCGAGACGAGCAGGACGCTGAGGGTGTTCGCGATGACGAACTGCATCGCACTGTCGGGTCGCGCGAATTGGAGTGCTCCCGCCGGAATGGCAGCCGTCCCCAGCATCGAAATGATCGAGCACCAAATGAAGAAGAGCATGACGACACGCCCGGTCTTCTCGGACTGGGCCGCGCGCATCTGACCATGCAGGGAAAGCAAGGTGCAGATTCCCCAAATGAGCGCCGCGAGTAACGCGGCGAAGATGTACGGCAGGTCCAAGATGTGGCCTCGGCTGCAGCGTGCGAATCCGACGGCTAGATTGATTCAGCGATTCTCGTGGCGGGGTCAACCAGTGGCGAGGCTTACACCAAGTACGGCAGCGCCAACGTCGTTAGACTGAGCGCGAGGAAGAATCCACACATGTCGGTGACGGTCGTGAGCATCGGGCCAGAGACGAGCGCGGGGTCGAGCTTGAGGGCCTTGACGACGAGCGGCAGGAGACCTCCGACGCAGACGGCGACGAGTGTGTTGAGCGCGAGCGCAGAACCGACGACAAGGCCGAGGACGGCGTTGCCCTTCCAGAGGTACGCCACCGTGCCGATCAGGAGCCCAAGGCAGAGTCCGTTGATGATGCCGATGGCGGATTCCTTGCCAAAGACGCGCAGGAATTCTCGCGGGCGCAGTAGCCCCATGGATAGCTCGCGGATGCTGACCGCGACCGCCTGATTGCCGGCACAGCCGCTCATGTCGGAAATAATCGGGAGGAAGACCGCGAGTGCGATGACCTGCACGAGCGTTTCCTCATAAATGGCGACGACACTCGCCGCGATGATGTTGAGAACGATGTTGATGGAGAGCCAGCCCAGGCGGCGCCCCGAGCGCAGTCGCAGCGGCATGCTGCGTAATTCCTCACCGCCGACGATACCCGCGAGACGGAGCATCACGACGTTGGCGCGTTTTTCAAGCGCGGCCTTCACCACCGCGCGACGCACGACACCGACAAGGCCATCGTCATCATCGACCACGGGCACGCCGAAGAATCCGTGGTCCTCGAAGAAGCGACCGAGCTCCTCCAGCGGGGTGCGCGCACGCACGCTGAGCGGTGCGGGAATCATCACCTTGTTCACTTTTTCGGTAAGCGCGGCGAAGAGCAAATCGCGCATGCGCAAAACGCCACGCAGACGCCCCGCTCCGTCGGTGATGTAGGCATACTGCACCTCGTAGTCAGAATAGTGCACGCCGTTTTCGCGCAGGTCGCGCAACACATCCGCGACGGTGAAATCCTCGTTGTAGGAAAGATACTCGACGGCCATCAGATCGCCGGCGGTGTCGGGAATCTGCTCCATCAGGAAGCGAGTCTTCTTGATCTCGCCCGACATCATTCGACCGAGGATCGCCTCGGCTTCGTCGTCCTCGAGCGATGCCAGGATGTCCGCCTGACGGTCGCTGCGCATGTTGTCGAGGATCGGCGCGGCCTGCTCTGGCGAAAGCGTCCGAACGAGGAAGTTGTCCACCTCCTCTGGCAATTCCTTCAGGATGGCCGCGGCCGCGTCCGGGGGAATCGCGAGCAGGAACGCCCGCGCGTCCTCCTCGTCGAGGCGAGAAATCGCAAACACGCGATCGTCGTGCGAAAGGGACGTGATGTACGCGGCGATATCGGCGTGATCGCCCGCATGCAGTTTTTCGCGTAGAACTTGAGATGCGTTGTCACTCATGGGGGGCGAGTGAACACGCGGTTTCAAAGGTGGGGCAATGGGGTAGTATTTGCGGGGTGGAGATCGAGGTGCCGCGTATTATCAGAACTTCAACCACGTCTTCCTTGGCTTTGTGTCGCGGTGGAAAGCTTCGCGGGGTCTTGGTTTGGATTCCTTCTCAAGCTCTTGGAGGAAGTATCTCGCGCCCTTGAGGATTTCCTCGATCGGATCGGGCACTTCGCTCTTTTCATAGAACACGACGGCGTTGGCGCCTTCATGTGCGCGGCGCAGATGATCATGGCACAGGCGGCCTGAGCGGCATCTCCTCTCCACCTGAGGGTGGAGTACCAATCACATGCGGCGACGTGCTCGGTGTGGTCGGGGAAGTCCGCGAGGATCTTTTGCGCAGCGTAGTTTCCCACTTCAAGTCCCGAAGTCTTACCATCCAACTGCATGGGGAGGAACCCCTTGGTTTCCAGTATCTGCGATTCTGGATCGAGTACCAGCTTGTGTCCGAGCGCATCGATGGCGGATTGCAGGTCGGAGATCGACAGGATGCGTGCCTACGAGATGAAGACGTAATGGACCATGGACATGGGTTGGGTTAACTCCGACGTTTGTACTTGTTGCGAAAGAATAGCCGCTCCTCGCCCGCAGCGTTCGCGACCCACATGTGCATGATGCGCGTGTCGGCGTCGGGCATCTCGATCGTCTGGCGAACGCTGCTCGCGCGCTCGGGGCGCGCGGGGTCATCATAACCTCCGCGCATCGTCAGCACGCGACCCGCAGCGTCAAAGCTTCCCTCACAAGTTAGCAGGAGCCCGCTCATGTTATCCAACCATGCGCTGGTGTACATCTGCTTCGCGGAATTGAAGCTGAGAAGATAGCGCGCGTTCAGAGGCGCTCCCATGATTGTTCCGTCGTAGTTTGCCGCCACGCCGAGCGCCCCGACGCGCTCGATCGTTTCCGTGGCGCGGGTCTTCGTGAGAGGGTCCTTTGGGCGCGGTGACATCTCCGATTCGATGTCCCACCTGCCGGCAAGAGCGTTGAAGAATTCGCGCGCTTGCGCGACCTGCGGCGAAGGCGTCGCGGTTGCGGCAGGGGGCGGGGGGTCGTCCCCGCTCGCCGCTTGCGTGATCAGAACGGTCATCGCGAGAATCGTCGCGAGCAGGGCGCATCGTTTCATGGTGGAGATGCCTTGGCGAAGTGTTGAGGGTTCAATGTTGGGGCGGCGAGTGCGAGCGGCGCAAGGAAGGGGATTGTGCGGGATCACTCTTCGGTTTTGTTGTCTGGCAGGTCGCGCCACGAAGCAGTGGACCACAGCTTGCGCGCCTCCACCTGGATCGTCTCGAACGCGAGTCGCTTGTAATCCGAGCTCGGTTCGCCATTGATGCGTACGGTGTCGAAGAGCCACTGCATCGAGCGGAAGGTATTCAGGAAATCGATCCACTCCTCGCACGAAATGTCCGGATCGGCGTACAGGTCGAGCCCCAGCGTCAACGCGGCCTCGGGGACCGGCTCGATCTCCCCCGCCGCCATCATGTCGCACAGCGCCCGCATCAGCCAACGCGGCCCCTGACGTCGATGGGCGAGGGCGTGATGCAGTTCCGGATACTGGATGAGAACCTTCAGGGTTTCGTCCGAAAGTACCTGCTCCGATATCACGAAGCTAAAGAATCTGTCCATGTCCTTCGCTCCTCCAGCGCGTGCGAGGGTGATAAGGGCACTCTCCATCACCAGCGGCGCACGCAGAAACTCTGCATCCAGAAACTCCCGGATCTGATTCGAAACGGCAGACGCAGCCTCCCACCCATTTGCCTCGTTGGCAAGTTCGCGCCTGAGTACCCGCCACATCATGCCATCGGCAAGACCAACACGAATTACATCAGAGGAAACGACGAAACCGCAGGGAAGTTGGGTCGAGAATTCCATAGTATAGTCACTATTCGAATGGCACAAAATCATAGGCTGCATTACCAAATGCACTGCCTGCGAATCGAACGTCGCCGAGTGACCGTTCCAGCGGCGTGCGTGCGTCATAAAGGCAGCAAGTGTGGGGAACGCGGCGCGTGAGGCAATTGCATTGCACTTCATCGAGGTATTCCGGGGCGGAGTCCTTGCCCACTGGCTCGAACACGCGCGCCGTGATGCGACGAGATCAAGGCAGAATCGGATTCGCTTCCGGGCAGAAAGACGTGCGCGCATCTAAGAATCCCTATCAAAACTCCATTCCCAGATCACAAGTCGTGTTAAATCAATGTCGCGCCTCCAGATGCCGGGTGTTCTGTTAGGGGTTCTAAGGGCTTGTTGCGGAACGCGATCAACTAGGATTCATACGTTGGAACCTGAATCTTGACGATTCGACTCGGAGGTGATCAGGGCGGCAAGGAGCGCGCGTTGAATCTGGAATAGGTCCTTGACACGGGCCAGGCTGCTCTTGATCGCCTGAATTTCCGTTTCGGACTGGCGAACGTACGGGCTTTCCGGCGAACCGCCACTTCCAAGCTTGTTCTTGATGTCTCGCTCCAGCATTCCAATCATACTTTTTGCGTGGTATTCGAAGATGGGTTCCATGACACAATTCGTACCGAAAACAAGACTATACTGTGACCCCAATCCCTTTTTGATGATACCGTTCACTTCCCTCAGGTCGAGTTCACACAACGCCTCCAGGTACTGACGCACGATCCCAAGTCGTGACGGGAGTGTTCCCGGACGCGGCTGCGACCCTCCGACACGTCCCGGCGCGAATGCCATTTCCTGCATGTAATCAAAGATGAGCACCATCTCGTCGGCATAAAACTGCCCCGTGCAGGTAAGTTCTATGGACGATCGAGTATTCTGGAAGTGTTCCAACGGAGAGTATTTATCGATGGCGTGTGATTCGTCATTATACGCAAGTCTGCGAATTTCGGAACACAAGTGGTTTGTCGCCATTAAGAGGACCGGCTTCGTGTACCCAAAGTATCCCCCCCATATCAGGAGGTCCGAGATTCGACGCAGTTTCCCGTTGGCGGTGAGCCACTTTAAGATTCTCAGTTTGACCAGTGAGTCCTCCCAGAACGGTCCTCGAACGCAGAATAGATCCTCGATAGGGCTTGCCTGTTCAGAGTAGGAGAATCTCTCCGAGTTTCCCAGCATCATGGCTGGGAGGAAGTTCCATCGGCTGATAGAGTGTCGGAAATGTTCGGAGCCGGAGATCTCGGGGGGGTTCTCAGGGTTGATCGCCTCGCCTCTCGGGCCTGTGAGGGAGTTTTTGTCATGCCCGACCTCGATCCCGAGAATCTCAAAAATCTTGGTGTGGTGAGATGATAAAATCCGGTGGGCCAGCAAGAGAGCAACGCGCACGCTGGCGCCTGAAATCGCAGAAAATGCCCTCGCAGATTCCGGGAGAATTGCCTTGTTCTCGCCATTACTTGGAGTGGGATCAATGATATGTCCGAGAAGCGATAGCAGCCAGTACTTCAGCCAGCTAATCGGTATGATCAGTTCACTCTTCGGAAGTTTTACTCCCGGTCTCCCATCATCTGTGATCGCAGTGATGGGTTGGCCTGACAGTTTTAGTAATTGTTTCGAGAGGCGTCGATAGAGATCGTCATCACCCACATTAAGGATGCCGCTCGCAAGCCTCTTCCTGACGACTCCACCGAACCCCGGTCCATAATGCTCGATTTTACTTATGACGCGGGTTCCAACGCGGTACGGCTCCGCCTGCGGCGGACGGGCCAACGTCATCGGACGAAGTGCGATGATGACATTACAGTTGATGTTGCTCGTAACTTTACCGAATGTTTCGTAAACCTTTCGTTGCACTTCGGTATGGAGTGGATCCATATTATCGATAGCTATGAACACGCCGCCGTAGTCGGTGTGATTGTGGCGCTTTGAGACATGGGTCAACTTTGCCAACTGATAATCGAAGAATGCGTCACCCATGGAGTTCAGGACAGCTGGGAGTCGCGTCATAAGCACGTTGACGGTCGCTTTATCTTGCATATCAAGTTCGTCGATGTCGATTCCCACTTGCATGTAGCCAGTTCGAAAATCGTCGCGAAGTATATGATGGATATCAATCGGATCATCTTTTATAAGAAGGAGCGGTATCAAAATCTCCCGAATCTCTTTCGTGACAGAAATATAGTCGCTGCAAAAGGCACTGATCGATTTTGCAATGTACCCGTAACAGTTGGTTGTCTGTACCTCCACCGAGCCTACTCGGCTCACCCTATCCATGTCGATGTAGAGGACCTGACGCCGCGGCATTGCCGTGGAGCCATCTGGCGCACGGAGCGCTTTGGCGATAAACTCCCGGATCGTATATTGCAGGGTGCTAGATTTCCCGCAACCCAAATCTCCAACGAGGGCACAACACCCATTCGGTGTGAAGGAGTATGCAAATTCGACGATGTCACTTTCGACCTTTCCGAGGTGATCGACCGCGGCCCCGCGCTCTTCGGGCGCGTACTGTGGATAGCGATCCTGAAGGATCGCATACAAGGAGGAATCTGGTCGAGCGGCGGATTGGACGTAATGTTCGTCGCTGCGCAAGCCAATTTCAGTGATCCGAAGCGCATCTTCGATCAAGATCGAGAATGCGAGGAACATGATGTTGTCATCGTAGGACATTGTATTGCCTCTCCGTGCCGCTAGGTTTGAACTAAAGAATATTCTCGTGTATTGGGAAGTGGTCCTGAAGTCAATGAGATTCGACTCTCGATGTCTCCCCCTGATTCGCGCGCCGTGAGAGGGGTAAGTGGGGGGACGATCGAGTCCGGACTCTTTTTCCGATTGCCAGCCGGAGGGACCCTGCGGTCAACTCCCCGGCTCGCGGCTGGAGGCCCAATTCGGGCCGGCCAGACCGCACAATCCTCACGCTTTCGGATGGGCGTCTCGTGTGCCGGTGCTGAAGTGATTCAGGCCGGTGGGGCTCTCGCGCGAAGAAAGCGGCGGAAATAACCAACTCCCTTAGGAGCAGCACATGTCGTCAGTCACCATGAAGCAGTTGCTGGAAGCGGGTGTTCACTTCGGCCACCAAAGCCGTCGTTGGAACCCGAAGATGAGGCCGTACATCTATACCGAGCGCGCAAAGATTTACATTGTTGACCTCAAGAAGACGCTCCGTCTTCTCCGCGATGCGACACGTTTCATGCGCGACCAGGTTGCGGGTGGCGCCAAGGTCCTCTTCGTCGGCACGAAGAAGCAGGCCAAGGACATCATCCGCGAAGGCGCGGACGCCGCGGGGATGTACTACGTCAACAACCGCTGGCTCGGTGGCATCCTCACGAACTTCCCGACCGTGCGCAAGTCGACGCTCCGCATGATCGAGCTCGACAACATGTTCAAGGACGGCACGATCAACCAGTACAGCAAGAAGGAGCAGAGCCAGCTCGGGCGTGAGCTCGCATCGCTGAAGAAGAACCTGGAAGGCATCCGCAATATGGATCGCATTCCTGACCTGATCTTCATCGTGGACCCGTCGAAGGAGCAGATCGCGATCAAGGAAGCCCGCAAGCTGCGCATCCCGGTCGTTGCAGTCGTCGACACGAACTGCGACCCGGACGAAGTTGACTACGTCATCCCCGGCAACGACGACGCTGTGCGTTCGATCAAGCTGATGGTCGGTCAGATGTCGGAAGCCTGCATGGAGGGCCTCGCGGCCCGTGGGGAAGCGGTCGGCAGTGGGGGCATGGGCGAGTTCGCCGACATGCTCGCGGGCGAAATGCCTGCGGCTGAGGCCGACGCTCCGGTGGGTGACGGCGAGATGGAGCACGCATCCGCGGACGCTCCGCCGTCACACGAAGCCTAATCTCAGGAAGTCCGAATTGCACGCTGGATTGTGTTGCGCGCGAGCCCGTGAATGACTCGCGCGCAACACCTGCGAACGCCGGAACGATCCTGACACCAACCCGGGCGATCGTTCGCTCGATGACCTAAACAACACACACACCAAGGGGATTACCATGACCGCTACCATCACGGCCAAGATGGTGTCTGAATTGCGCGCCCAGACGGGCGCTGGCATGTCCGATTGCAAGAAGGCACTCGAAGAGACACAGGGCAGCATCGAAGACGCGATCAAGCACTTGCGCGAGAAGGGCGTGCTCAAGGCGGCCAAACGCGCGGATCGCACCGCTGCGGAGGGTCTCGTCGGCAACGCAAACGCGACCGACTTCCGCTCTGGCTCGATCGTTGAGTTGAACTGCGAGACGGACTTCGTCGCACGCAATGAGGCGTTCGTGAAGCTGGCAGAGGATCTCGCCAAGGCTGCACTCGCCGCGAAGGCGAACTCGATCGAGTCGCTCAACGCAACGAAGATGGGCGATGCGACGGCAGAGGTCGCCGTGCAGGACATGCTCTCCAAGATGGGCGAGAAGATCGAGGTCTCGAGCGTGTTCACAATGGAGGGCGACGTGGTCTCGGCCTACATCCATCCGCCAGGCAAGATCGGCGTGCTTCTCTCCGCGAAGGGCGAGAACTGGTCGGACGCGAGCCGCGCCGCCGTGGCGAATGCGCTGCGCGAGGTCGGGATGCACGTCGCCGCGTATGCGCCCCGTTTCCTGAACGAGAAGTCGGTCGATCCGAAGACGCTCGCGTCGGAGAAGGAAATCGCCGCGAACATCCTGCGCGGTCAGGGCAAGCCGGAGGAGATGATCTCCAAGATCGTCGAAGGCAAGATGCGCAGCTTCTGCGCGGAGAACTGCCTCACGCTTCAGGCGTTTGCGAAGAACGAGTCGATGACCGTCGCCGCTTATGTTGCCTCGGAAGGCAAGGCTGCGGGCGCGACAAACGTCGAGATCACGGGCTTCCAGCGCGTGCAGGTTGGCGCGAAAGCCGCCGAGTCGAGCAACTGAGTGAGTCGGCAGTTCTCCTGACTTCCGTCTGACACTGGGCGGCGATCCGATGAATCGGGTTGCCGCCCGTTTTTTTGACTCCAAGATTTTCGTACGAGGTAAACAAACGATGTCGCCTTCACCTGCCGGGCCCGGAAACTACAAGCGCGTCATCCTCAAGCTAAGCGGCGAAATGCTGAAGGGGCCGATGGCGTTCGGGCATGACCCAGCCGCTGTCCTGCACATCGCCAACGAAATTCGCGAAGCAGCACAGTTGGGAATCGAAGTGGGCGTGGTCATCGGTGGAGGCAACATCTTCCGTGGCACGTCCGATGCAGCGGCGCACATGAATCGTTCGGTCGCCGACCAGATCGGCATGATCGCGACGGTGATCAATGCGCTGATGCTGCAGGACGCATTGGAGCGGATGAATGTGCCGACTCGAGTGATGACCGCGACGCCGATGCAGGCGATGGCGGAGCCGTACATTCGCCGACGCGCGATGCGCCACCTGAGCAAAGGTTACGTGGTCCTGTTCGGTGGTGGTACGGGGAACACGCACTTTACGACGGACTCTGCGGCGGCATTGCGCGCGGCAGAAATCGAAGCGGACGTCGTGCTCAAGGGCACGAAGGTGGACGGTGTTTACACCTCCGACCCGAGGAAGAATCCCGATGCCAAGTTGCTCAAGAGCGTCTCGTTCCACCGCGCCCTCGTCGAGAATCTGAACGTCATGGACAGCGCGGCCATCTCGGTCTGCCGCGAGGCGAACATGCCGATCATCGTTTACGACCTCTCCGTCGCCGGCAACACGCGCCGTGTGCTCAAGGACGGGGACATTGGAACATTGATCAGCGGAGAGTAACCTGCGGAGACGCAGTAAATGAAGTGAGGCGGGTGCCATTGGCACCCGCCTCACGTGTTTCTTGGAATCCCCGTTCGATGCTACTTGAGCGAGATGATCGAGTGATCGCCGAGGTTGATCGAGACGCCAGCGCCGCTCGCTTCGACGAACTCGCCGATCATCGAATCGTGCAGGGCTAGCTTGGTGATGGTGGAGTTCTTGCCGACCGTGCAATCGCGCATGATGGAGCCCTCGATCGTTGCGTCGCGCGCGATGGCGACGTGCGGGCCAATGACTGACTTTTCAATCGTGGTGCCCTCACCGATATAGACGGGAGGAACGAGGACCGCGTTCGGGAATCGCTTGCGATAGTTCGCAACCTTCTCGTCGTTGCAGTGGTTCGCGAGCAGGATGCGATTGGTCTCGAGGAGCGTCTCTGGCTTGCCGCAATCGAGCCATCCCTCGATGGGGAACGGGCGCATTTCATCGCCCCGCTCGAGCATGTACTGGAGCGCATCGGTGAGTTGGAACTCGTTCTTCGTGCGAAGGTTGTTCGTGATGATGTGGTCCAGGCCTTCGAAGAGCATCTTCGGATTGTCGATCAGGTACACGCCGACAATCGCGAGATTGCTCGGCGGATTCTCTGCCTTCTCGACAAGGCGTGTGATGCGCGGGCCATCGAGTTCGACCGTCCCGAAACGACGAGGATCAGGGACTTCCTTGACGGCGAGCGCTCCGCACGGCAGCGCGAAGAGGCCCTTGAAATCCATCTGCACGATGGTGTCGCCCAGGATGATCAACAGACGCTCGTCCTTGGCATGGAATTCCTTGGTGAGTGCGATTGCGTGCCCGAGGCCGAGCATTTCGCGCTGTTCGATGAAGTTCAGCTCAAGCTTGGGATAGTGTTTCCGTACGTGCTCGACGACGCGGCCACCCAGATGGCCGATGACGAGGGTGACTCCGGTGATGCCTGCGTCCACGAGTGCGTCGATGATGTGGTCGAGCATGGGCTTGTCCGCGACCTGAAGGAGCACCTTGGGCTGAGTGTGCGTGTGCGGACGCATGCGCGTGCCGATGCCGGCGACGGGGATGATGGCTCTCATGATGACTGGTGGGGGTTTTCCAATGCGAGATTGGCGCGATTGCCTTCGCGCGAGTTCGACAGGATCATCCTCCCGCGCGGGCACGGGGGAAAGGCAGTTCTTGCGCCGCGGCGAATCGAGCGGAGGTAGTTGCGCAATGTTTGAAAGCGCCATTGGCGTCGTTAACGATGAATCGGCTCGTGCGGCCACGAAGGTGGCACGGGCGTCTTGCCCGTGTGAGCCGAAGCAATCGGAGGGCTTGGTGATGGCCGCCACCAATTGTCCAGATGGGCGGGACGGCCATGCCACCTTGATGAAGCGGCTTTCGCTCCTTGATGCAGTACATCACCACCCGCTTGTGTTTTCCCCATGATTCTCGGCTTGACCGGCTCCGTCGGGAGCGGAAAGTCTACTGTATCGTCGCATCTGAGAGACCTCGGTGCGCAAATCATCTGTGCTGATGAGATTGCGCGCGAAGTTGTCGCCAAAGGCTCTCCCGCTCTCCTTGACATAACTCGGGAATTCGGACCGGACGTGTTGGATCCGGATGGAGCCCTTGATCGACGCGCTATGGCGCGATTGGTCTTTGCCGATGCAGAAGCACGGCGAAAACTCGAACAGATCATTCACCCACGGGTGCGAGAACGAGAGCTTCAGCTCTTGGAAACTTATCGGGACTATCCCCTCGTCGTCTTGGACATCCCTTTGCTGTATGAGACTGGAGCGGAAGATATCTGTGATCGAGTCGCTGTGGTGGTGATCGACGAAAAATCAAGGCAGGAACGGCTGATGAAGTCGCGCTCAATGGGGGCAGAGGAAATCGCCGCCCGTTTGGCCGCCCAGATGCCGCAGGAAGAAAAAGCCGCGCGTGCAGACTTCGTCATCAACAACTCAGGGACTTTGGAACAAACACGCGAGCAGGTTGCCCGGTTGATTGCAGAGCTAGACATTCCCGGATTCCCCCCCGCCAAGCATTGAAGCCGAATCGCCTGCCCTTCTCAAGGACCTCACGACGCGGGACATGTGTCCCTCTCCACACCGACATCTCCTCAGGGCCCGAACCACTCGGTGAGCCCGGACTCCCCAAACTTTAACATTCGCAAGACCCCAAACCCCATCAGGTAGGAAGTGTTCTATGGCAGGACAACACGGTAACTTCGATCCGAATCGAGGCCACGGCGGCGGACAAGGCGGCGGCCAGGGCCGTCGTCGGCGCTACAAGCCCACGAAATTCCGGCAGCCCCCTCCCCCACCGGGAATGGGCGGCCAAGGGAACTTCATGGACCAGAATGCGCACTCCGACGAGGACTATGAGGCAGCGTTGGAGGACGAAGCGATGATCGAAGAGGCCGCCGAAGCCGAAGGCGACGGCAGAGTCCTCATCGATCTGAGTCAGTTGAAGCGCATGACCATGGTCGAGCTGAGCAAAATGGCCATGGAGATGAACATCGAGAACGCCGCAAGCCTGCGAAAGCAGGACCTGATCTTCCAGATTCTGCGTGCGAACTCGCTCAAGGACGGCCAGCTCTACGCGCATGGCGTCCTCGAAATCCTGCCGGACAACTTCGGGTTCCTGCGGTCGGCATCGTACAACTACCTGTGGGGACCGGACGACATCTACGTCTCGCCGTCCCAGATTCGCCGCTTCGGGCTCCGCAAGGGTGACACGATCACCGGCACGGTCCGCCCGCCAAAGGAAGGTGAACGATACTTCGCACTGCTCAAGGTCGAGACGATCAATGGGGTCGATCCTCAGACCGCGCGCCAGAAGATTCTTTTCGACAACCTGACGCCTCTATACCCGAACAAGAAGATCAAGCTCGAGACTGAGACGAAGACCATGACGACGCGCGTCATGGACCTGCTGACACCTCTCGGCAAGGGACAGCGTTCTCTGATCGTCGCTCCGCCGCGCACCGGCAAGACGATCCTGATGCAGAATATCGCAAACGCGATTTCCAAGAACCACCCCGAAGTGAACCTGATCGTCCTCCTCATCGACGAGCGCCCCGAAGAAGTCACGGACATGGAGCGCACGGTGAAGGGCGAAGTGATCAGCTCGACGTTCGACGAGCCCGCCGACCGCCACGTTCAGGTCGCCGAGATGGTGATCGAGAAGGCCAAGCGCCTTGTCGAGCACGGCAAGGACGTCGTGATCCTGCTCGACTCGATCACACGTTTGGCGCGTGCCTACAACACCGTGACGCCCCCCTCCGGGCGCGTCATGACGGGTGGTCTCGATGCCACGGCGCTCCAGAAGCCCAAGCGGTTCTTTGGCGCGGCGCGCAATATCGAGGAGGGTGGCTCGCTCACGATTGTGGCGACGGCGCTGATCGATACGGGCTCGAAGATGGACGACATCATCTTCGAAGAATTCAAGGGCACCGGCAACATGGAGGTGAACCTGGACCGCAAGCTCTCCGATCGTCGCATCTTCCCCGCGATCGACATCATTCGCTCCGGCACGCGCAAGGAGGAGTTGCTCCTCTCCGAGAAGGAGCTTCAGCGCATGTGGTTGCTGCGCAAGATCCTCCATGAACTGAACCCGGTCGAAGCGATGGAGTTCCTGCTCGAGAAGCTTCGCCGCACGGAACACAATCGAGACTTCTTGGACTCGATGAATTCCTGACGAATCCGCAAGATCGGGCGGGCCGCGAGGCCCGCCCGATCTGTTTTTGGGCACGCCCTCCCCGTTATGAATTTTCTAGGGGTATTCCCTCTTTCACAGGAGGCCAAAGTCCCTTGACGGGTTCGGCGGCCAGCCACTAGTTACTGTCAACGGTGCAGCGGTATCTAGCTGTCTCCGTAGAGCCACTTACCAGAGAAATCATGCCTCAACAGACACTAACAAAAGATTTGATTCATCAACTTCCGAAGTGTGACCTGCACCTCCACCTCGATGGTTCAGTACGTGTCGAAACGATCCTCGAACTGGCCGAGCAGCAGGGCGTCCGCCTCCCCTCCACCGATCCGGAAAAACTCCGATCCCTTCTCGTTCAAGACAACGCGAAGGATCTCGTCGAGTACCTGAAGGCTTTCGATATCACGTTGTCGGTGATGCAGGATTACGCGTCGCTCAAGCGGATCGCCTACGAGTTGGTCGAGGACTGCGCGAAGGAAAACGTCGTTTACTTCGAGGTTCGCTACGCACCGATTCTGCACCAACAGAAGGGCATGCGCCTGACGTCCATTGTGGATGCAGTGCTCGAAGGACTGCGTGAAGGCGAAGAGAAGTTCGGCGTGAAGTCCGGCGTGATCATCTGCGCGATGCGCATGAGCGATCCCAAGTACTCCATCATGATGGCCGAGCTTTGCGTGATGTACAAGAATCGCGGTGTCGTGGCGTTTGACCTCGCTGGCGCGGAGGCGGGAAATCCCGCAGCCGATCACCGCGAGGCATTCCAGCTCGTCCTGCGCAACAACGTGAACATCACGATCCACGCGGGCGAAGCTTACGGTCCCGAATCAATCGCGCAGGCAGTGCATGAATGCGGCGCGCATCGACTTGGACATGCGGTCCGCCTCAAGGAGAACGGCGATCTGCTGAACTATTGCTGCGATCACCGCATCCCGCTCGAGATTTGCCTAACCTCCAACGTGCAGACGGGCGCGGCGAAAGAAATCCGCTTCCATCCTCTGCGTATGTACTACGATTACGGACTTCGCGTCTGCGTGTGTACGGACAATCGTCTCGTGTCAGGCACGACGGTGACCGATGAACTCTTCCTCGCGCACAAGGAACTTGGCTTCACGCTGGAGGAGATCAAGGACCTGATCGTCTACGGCATCAAGAGTTCGTTCCTGCACCACAAGCAGAAGGTCGAACTTCTTCGCGAGGTCCTGACCGAGTTGAAGAAGTTTAGTGTCGCACCAGGGATGCCGCCGACCGGAGCAGCGGTAGCGGACATACCCACCGAGACCTTTACGAAATCGCACGCGACCGTCTAGGTCGCGGCCCCCTCCAATGCCTCCCTCCGCTTCCTCGGACTCCCTCGCCAGTCGTATGGCAGTCCGTGAGAAGGTTCTCAGTTCCCGCGACTTTTCGTCGCTGCTGAAGAACCTCACGGCGGCTGTGGAGTCATCGCTCTCGTTGGTCGTTGAATCGAGCGTCCTGCTCCTCGTCCATCCAATGAGCAATGATGTGCGCCTGCACGTCGAGCGGCGGGGAAAACTTCTCTTCCACGCGGCCCCGTCGGGACGTCGATCGTGCGTGGAGGAATACGCGCTCACGCTGGATGCCCCGGGTTTTGTTGTTGGTGATATTGCGGCTTGGTTCGACGAGAGAAAGATCGAGCAGCCCGCGCAGTTGCCGCCGTCGCTCGTGTACATTCCGCTTCGCGAGGATGAACGCACGACGGCGTCCGTCGTCTTCTTCTCGAACCAGGCAATCGATGGAGACGCTGCAAAGTACGCGTCCTCTCTGAACTCGATTCAGGAGGTCGCCGAACTGGTCCTGTCCGCTTGCCGCGAGTTGGAAATGCTGCGGCTGATGAAGGACAACATGCAGGAGATCTTTGAGGCCGCCACGTTACTCGAAGGAGGCGAAGACGCGCGCGTCGTCGGACGCTCCGCATGTGCGGTGCTGTGCGAGCGCCTCGGATTCGATCGTGCATTGCTCGTCAGCTACAGTCCCGCAACATCCGAGCTCGTCGCGATCGGCAGCCAAGGGTGCCCTCATGCGGCGATGTCGCTCAAGTTCTCGATCGCGGAATCACCCGGGATCCTCGCACAGGTCTTTAAGGAAGCGGGCGTGCGCTGGGTTCCGAGTCCAAAGGACGGCCCGCTCTCGGGCATTCCGGGTGGACCGAAGGTGTGTCATCACGCGGTGGCACTGCCGCTGCTCGTGGATGGGCGCGCGCTCGGGGTGCTCTACGGCGACCATTTGACGAATCGCGCGCAGATTTCACCGTCTCGTCTCGTCAGCCTCCAGCTCTTTGCAAACAATGTCGCGGCACGTCTCGAGTCTGCGCGACTTCTCGGCGAAGTCGGACGACTCGCGGAGCAGGATGGCCTGACCGGGCTGCCGAATCGGCGCGCGCTCGACTCGCTCCTGCGGCGTGAGGTCGCCCGCGCGCAGCGCCACCAGACGCCACTCTCGCTGCTCATGATCGACATCGATCGGTTCAAGGAACTGAACGACATGTGTGGTCACCTCGCGGGTGATGATGTGCTACGGGAGACCGCCAAACTTCTCTCGCGATCGGTTCGCGAGATGGACTTCGTCGCGCGATTCGGCGGCGACGAGTTTGTCATCGTGATGCCAAACACCGATGGCGAAGCGGCCCAGATCATCAGCGAACGCATCATGAACGCGGTCGAGAATTCGGGACCGGAACTAAACCGCGATCGCTGGATTTATCAGTTGTCGCTCGGTCTGCGTAGCGCACAGCCGCACGAGACGGACCTCCTGCTACAGAGCGCTGACACCGCCCTTTACAAGCACAAGGAAGCGCAGACCCGCCGCGCGTTGCTCGATGTGTTGAGCACGACGACCGAGGAGGAGCTGCACCATTGGAATCACTACCTCGGCAAACTGCTCCGCGTGTTGATCGAGAAGGAGCCACATTCTTTCGAGCATGCGAAGCGCGTGGCGGCGGGGTGCCTTGCTGTGGCGCGTTCCCTCCACCTGCGTCAGGACGAGATCGAGTCCTTGCATCTCGCGGCGATGTTACATGACGTGGGAAAGATTTCCATCCCCGGCGTCATCCTGCAGCGCGCGGGGCCGCTCAATCCGCATGAGTTCCGCATCGTCCAGGCCCACACGCGCATCGGAGACGACCTGCTTCGTGAGGTCAGCTACCTCGGCGAGGTTTGCGAGATCGTGCGCTCACACCATGAGCGCTACGACGGTGCCACGAACGGGCAGTTCCCGGCCTATCCGGGAGATTTGTCCGGCGACGACATACCGATCGGCGCGCGCATCCTAAAGGTCGTGGATAGCTTCGACGCGATGACGTGCGGCCGCCCGTACCGCGAGCAACTCACTCAGGCACAAGCGATCGAGGAGTTGCAGCAGGAGGCCGGGGCGATGTTCGACCCCGAGGTCGTGCGCGTCTTCGTCAACTGGCTAAAGGCCGCGAGCGGACGCACCGACTACACGCCGCTCCCGATCGTTCAGCCACCCATCTAAGCGACGCCCGAGGCGTCCAAACCTCAGACAGTCTTGGAGTCGAGAAGCACCGGCGGGATGTGGCCGGTCTTGTCGGGCTGGTGTGCCCCGTGTTCGAAATCGATCGCGCGCGTGACGGCAGACGCAATCGGGAGGAGAGCGGCGCCTCGAGCGACGGAACCCCAGCGCGCGAAGCCACGTTCCAGCTTCACGCTGGAGGGCATCGACGAAACGAGATGCGCCGCGAGGAAGTCCTCGGGGGATTCCACGACAATCCGACCGACATCGAGGAAGTTCGCGATGGTGGAGATCTCTGTGGCGAGTTCAGCAAGCAATCCCGCAGCGAGGTCCTTGGCCTGAGCGTTGCCATCATTCGCGGCGCGCACCAACTCCGGCCAGCCAAGGTTTCCTACCGTGTTGTTCTTGTGGCTGACGAGCCAGCTTGCGCGGTGTTTGGCAACGCCGCTCAGGACGCCCGCCGCACGGGCCTTTCCGAACACCATTCGTCCGGAAATGGCATATCCAGCGGAACACTCGAAACCGTTTTGAGCAGAAATGAACAGCGTTGATACCGGTGAGGAATACTCTTTTAGAGACTCAGAAATAGCGCCTGCGGAGGCCAGCGTCAGAAGCGTGACGCTCGTGTTTGGGAATTCCGTCGCGAGGGTTCTTCCCAACGCGACCTCGCGCTGGGCGAGCAACGGCGACTCTGCAATCGTGAGCGAATCCGCGTCGGACAGTTTTCCTTCGATGGCGATCGAGAGGTGGAGGATCTTGGTGTCGCCGATTTTCTTGGCGAGCGATTTGAGCTGGTCTGAGATCTGGCGCGCGAGTACGTCGGCATTCTCGTACTTGGCATTGAGGTTCAATCTGCCAGAATCCGCGAGCGCTCCGTCGTAGGACATTGCGCACCACTCCGGATGCTGTGCGGAGAGAGAAACCCCCACAAAAAGGCCCTTCTTGGGGTTCAACCGATAGTCTGTAGTCGGCCTGCCGGGGAGCATGGGTTCACCAACTTTGCGCGGCTCGATGACGAGGCACTGTTCACGATGAAGACGTTCAAGGATGAGGTGTGCGGATGAGCGGCCAACGCCGAGGATTTCCGCCAACCGAGCACCATTCAGAATTCCATAGCGATGGAACAAACCAACCACGGCTGGCTGCACGAGAGAACGCCCGAGCCATGGCCCAGTCGAGCGGCGACCACTCTCTTTGGTCTTCTTTGCTGAGTCTCTCGACGATGGAGAATTCATGGTGCCTTCCGGGTTGGTGGTGTTGCTTCTCTTTCTGAAAGGATAGAGGGCAGGAAGCCTGCCAATTCAGAATCAAAACACGGGAAAGTTCATTCCGCCATGAAAGATTCGTCAGAATCGCACAAGGACCCGGATTCTCCTGCTCGTGTCCCAAGGTGGTTCGAGACCGCATTCGGTGCGGATTACCCGAAGAGGTACGCACACCGCAGCGAAGAGGAGGCGCGAGAGGCCGTAGCGCGCTTGATCTCCCCGTTGGAGATTCAAAGAGAGACTCGCGTGCTTGACCTGTGTTGCGGCGCAGGACGGCACTCGGCGGAATTGGCCAAGCTTGGGTTTCGAGTGATCTCGTACGACCTAAGTGCAAGTCTGCTCCGTCTCGCCGGTGAACGCCTCCAGGCAAATGCGGGAGGCCGGGTTCGCGGTGACATGAGGGTTCTCCCCTTCGCGGACGGGAGCTTTGGGGCCGTCGTCAATTTCTTCACTTCTTTCGGATACTTCGAGAAGGACTCGGAGAACATCCGCGTACTCTCCGAAGTCTCGCGGGTTCTCTCCTCGGGAGGATGGTTCGTGTTCGATTTCATCAATCGCGCATGGGCGGTGTCTCATTTTGGAGGAGGCACGGAAATCCGGGAAGAACGCCGAGACGAACAGACGGGAGAGCACTCGCTGGTGATTCGCCGGTTGGTTGCGGACGCGCGCCGCGTCGAGAAGGTCGTGCTGCGCACGGACATGAGCGGAGCCGATTCGCGGATCGCGGAGAGTCTCAGGCTCTTCTCGCCAGACGAACTGCGAGCTGCGATCTCGGGAGTCGGACTGCGTGTCATCCGCGAGGCTGGTTCGTACGATGGCGGCGCATATGTCCCCGCCAGGAGCGAGCGCTGGATTGCGATCGCCCGGCGTACGCCGTGAGCGGGCTTGCGCCGACCCGGACGATGGGCTTGAAAATAGCCTCGGATGTCCCGTCAGGCATGTAGGTCGCCCGCGATGTCGTGGGCGGACAATGCGCAGTGGCAGAACAGGTAGGCACGGCAGGAATCCCTGGAATTCGATTCCGCTCCCCCACCGATTCATGCTCTGGGCCCGGAACAACCACCCAGCCCGAGGTAGAAGACGGGAACCATTCAACCTCTGAAAGTAAAGTCCATGAAAGCATCGAAGAAACTTGGCCTGCGAGGCCGCCTCGCAGCGGGCGCGTTCTGCGCGCTGGCGCTGCTGACGTCTCCCGCATCCGCGCAGGACCTGCGCGAGAATCTGACCGTGATAAACCTGGAGAACGGGATGACCGTTCTTGTGTATCCACGGCCTCAAACACCCGTCTTTGCGGCCGTCCTCTCCATGGACGTCGCAGGCTCGGACGAGTCCTATGGTGAAACGGGCGTCGCCCACATGTTCGAACACATGGCGTTCAAGGGCACGAGCATCATCGGGACGCGGAACGTCGAGGCGGAGTTGCCTCTGATGGAGGCGATGGACGCCCTCGCGGAGGAGGCGAGAGTCGAGCTCTCGCAGCCGGAGCCCGACATGGCCAAGGTAGAAGCGGCCCGCGACAAGATCCGGGAACTTCAGGCGCAGCAGGCGGAATACATCGTCAAGGATGAGCTCGACCTGATCCTGTCCCGCAACGGTGCGACTGGCGTGAATGCCAGCACCGGCGCGGACTTCACCACTTACTACACCGCTCTTCCCTCCAACCGCCTGGAGATGTACTTCTGGTTGGAGTCGGATCGCATGAAGAACCCCGTGATGCGCGAGTTTTACAGCGAACGCGACGTGGTGATGGAAGAGCGCCGTCAGCGCACCGACAACTCGGCGAATGGGCTCCTCTACGAGGCCTTCAACAACGCCGCGTTTCAGGCCCATCCCTATGGGAAGCCAGTCATCGGTTGGGCGAGCGACATCTCCAGCATTACACGCCCGATGGCGGAGGATTTCCGCTCCAAGTTCTACGGACCAAAGTCTGCGGTGCTCGCCATCGTTGGCGATGTCGATCCGAACGAGGTTCGTCGTCTCTCTGAAAAGTACTTCGCGGACTGGGATGCGCCCGGTCAGCCCAAGCGCATCGTAACTCGCGAACCGGATCAACGCGGGGAGCGTCGCGTGCGCGTCGAGTTCGATGCCGAGCCGTCCCTGATGATCGGGTGGCACAAGCCGGGAACGCCCACGACCGAGGATGCCGCGTTTGGCTGGCTCGCATCCATCCTGACATCGGGTGCGAATTCGCGCCTGTACAAGGAACTCGTCATTAACAAGAAGCTCGTGACGAACATCGGTGCCTACTCGGCGCCCGGGGACAAATACGAGAACATGTTCATCATCTCGGCCACGCCGCGTGCCCCGCATACGGTCGCAGAGGTCGAAACAGCGATCATGGAAGTCATCGCCAAGTTGGCGGCCGAAGGCGTGACCGAGAAGGAAATGGCGCGTGTGCGTCGCAGCTTTGAACGCGCCTACATCGAGCAGGCAGACTCGAACATGGGCTTCGCCGACACGCTCGCGGAGACGACGAATCTCTACAAGGATCCGTACGCTCTCGACGCGGAGAAGGCGCGACTGCTCGCGATCACCCCGGAGCAGATTCAGGAAATAGCAAAGAAGTACATTCGCCCTGACAATCAAACCGTCGCCTGGGTGGAACGCCCGGCAGCCGACCAGGAGGTCGTCAAGTGAACAACTCGCTAACACTCAAGCTGCGCCTTGCCGCGACACTCCTCGTTGTCGGACTCGTGGGATCGGGTTGCGCAACAAGCAACGAGGCCAAGACGGGCAGCGCCAAGTCATCCTCGATCCCTGCCCACCCGGAGGACATTCCGGTGAAGGAGATCGTGTTCAGTCCGCGCAAGCCGGAGATCCGCAAGCTCAGCAACGGCATCACGGTCTATATGCTGGAGGACCACGAATTACCGCTGGTCAGCTCGACGATCATGTTCCCGAACGGCAGCCTCTCTGTGCCGCGCGACGTGACTGGGCTGGATAACCTCCTGTCCGCGGCTTGGAGCAACGGTGGTACAGAGTCGATGCCGGGAGAACTCTTCGAGGAAGCTCAGGAAGAGATAGCGGCATCGATCGGTGCCGCTGTCGGCAGCGAGACGTCTTCCGTCTTTGCGAGCGGACTCTCGCAGGACCGCACGCGCATCCTGGAGATGGCTGCGGAACTTGCACTCAAGCCGGCCCTGCTCGAGGAGAAGATCGAACTCTCAAGGCTGGGGCAGCTCGAACGCATCCGCCGTCAGAATGACAATCCCCAGACAGTGACGCGCCGCACGTATCGCAAGCTGTTCTATGGCGCGGACCATCCGCTGGCGTGGGAGCCGACGGTCGAGTCCGTCTCGAAGCCCACCCGCAATGATGTCGTCGCGTTCTACAAGACGATCATCGGTGCGAAGGAAACCCGCATCTCGCTGACCGGCGATTTCAACACCGAGGAGGCGTTCGCAGAACTCGAACGTCTGTTCGGTGGAATCGATAATCCCGATCAGGTTGTTGCGGTCTCTGCGCCGACGCCGCCTGCAACTCCGCCGGGGTTGTACGTGGCGTCCCGTGCGGGCTCGCAGACGATCGTGCGGATGGGACACCTCGGCCTTCCTCGTCATCACCCGGATTTCTTTGCGATTCAGGTGTACAACGAGATTTTCGGCGCGGGCGGATTCAATTCGCGACTGATGAGCGACATTCGCAGCACGCGCGGCCTGACCTACGGCGTCTTCGGAATGATGACGCTCGATGGATCAGGAGGCGAGTTCATGATCAGTTCCTCAACGCGTAACAATGCCGCGCGCGAACTGACGGATGCTGCGCTCTTCCAAGTGGAGCGGATGCGCTCTGAGCCGGTGACGGCCGGAGAGCTCGCCCTCGCGAAGAATGCGATCATCAACTCGTACGTCTTCCGTTTCGAGAACACCGCCGGAATCGTTCGCACGCGCATGGAACAGGATCGCCTCGGCTATCCTGAGGATTGGATAGATCGCTACGTGCCGGGCATCAGCGCCGTCACCATCGAGGACGTTCAACGAGTCGCGAAGGAACACACAGACTCTACCAAGTTGGCCATCCTGCTCGTCGGCCCCGAGGCCGAACTGGTGGGACAGTTCGAAGACAGCATGCGGAAACCGAAGGTCATCCCCGCAGAGTAAATCGTCGGCGTGTCCGTCCTCGCGGTGGGCACGCCACTTCCCTCCTCGCCCGGATGGATCTGGGCAGGAACTTCGACGACGCTCCCGGGGTGCGGACCTTTCAGGTCAGTGGTACCTGCTCCATGCCCCGGGCTCCCTTTCCAAAGGAAAGACCATTGGGGATCGAGTCATTCCCCGGAAGAACGCGTCGACATGATCGAAGTTCAGGAACTGACCAAGACATTCAAGGTTCATAAGAAGGAAGCCGGGCTGTTGGGCTCGGTGAAGTCACTCTTCGCGCGCCAAAGCGTGGAGAAACACGCCGTCGCCGGTGTGTCGTTCTCGATCGGCGAGGGAGAGATCGTCGGTCTGATCGGTGCCAACGGTGCGGGTAAGACGACACTGGTCAAGATGCTCGCAGGCATCATCCACCCCTCGGGTGGATCGGCTCGCGTCCTCGGGTACGATCCTTGGGAACGCGATGATCGGCTTCGTCAGCAGGTCGCGCTCATCATGGGACAAAAGGCGCAGCTTTGGTGGGATCTTCCTGCCGCGGATTGCTTTCTGCTCCTGCGCGAAATCTACCGCATCCCGGAAGACAGTTTTCGCAAGACGCTCGACGAGTTGGTTTCGGTGCTTGGAGTAGAGGAACAACTCAACATCCAGATTCGCCGGCTCTCTCTCGGCGAGCGCATGAAGATGGAATTGCTGGCGGCCCTGTTGCATTCGCCGCGTGTAGTCTATCTCGACGAGCCGACGATCGGCCTGGACCTGACCGCGCAGCGCGCCATCCGCGAGTTTGTGCTGCGTTATCAGCAGAAGCATAGTCCGGCGATGATCCTCACGAGTCACTACATGGAGGACATCGAGCGGCTTTGCAAACGGACCATGATTATCCGCGATGGCGTAATCGTATACGATGGTTCGCTCGATCAGGTGGTGAAGACCTACGCGACGCACAAGATTCTGACGGTCCATCTCCCCGAGGGGAGCCCGTCCTTCGACCGCGCGGAGTTCGAGAAACTCGGCGAGGTCGTCGAGTTTGGATCGGACACGATCAAACTGAACGTCGCCCGCGAAGGGGCAGCGCACACCGCTGCGAGGCTGGTGGATCTGACGCGTGCCGTGGACCTGAACATCGAGGAAGTCGAGATCGGCACGATCATCGAATCGATTCTGCGTGCCAAGGGATCGGCGCTGGTATGAGCCCGAAACTCTTCTTTAACATCGTCAGCATGCAGGCTCGGCGACAGATGAGCTACCGCGCGGATTTCTGGCTGCTCACGGTCTTCGGATTCTTGGCGCAGGTCGGCGTGGTGTACTTCCTGTGGGATGCCATTTTCCGCGAGTCCGGCAGCACGGAAATCGGAGGCTTCACCTTTCAGGGAATGATCCTCTACTATGTGCTCGCGGTGCTGATCGGAAAGTTCACGAACGTCGCGGGAGTCGAGGGCTCGTTCTCGATCGATATCTACGATGGGAGTCTTTCGCGCTACATCGTCTATCCGACGAACTACCTCCTCTTCAAGTATGCTCAGAAATGCGGCGAGACATTCCCCGCGTTCATCCAGTTTGTGCTGCTCTCGATTGTGGCGGTGTACTTCGTCGGCATTCCCGACAACTTCAATGTGACGCCGTTGAGCGCGCTCCTCTTTGTGGGTTCCGTGTTCATGGCATTCACGATGTTCGTGTTCGTGACGTGCCCGATCGAGGGCGCTGCCTTCTGGGCGGACAATGTCTGGAGCTTGAACGTCATCACGCGATTCACGGTGCAGTTGCTTGGCGGTGGCATGCTGCCGCTGACCGTGTTTCCCGACGCCGTGCGCGAGGGACTGATGTGGACGCCCTTTCCGTACATCGTGTTCGAGCCTGTGCGTGTGCTGCTCGGCGAGGTCTCCCTGGCCGCATGGCTACAGGGGATGTCGATCTGCGGGGCGTGGATGGCGTTCGTGCTGCTGGTGACAGCGCTCGTATGGAATCGCGGGTATGAGAGCTACACAGGAGTTGGCATGTGATTGACACAATCGCGCGCTACTTCCGTCTCTACGCCTGTTTCCTCCGCTTCAGCTTCAGCCGAGCGATGGAATTCCGTTTGGATTTCACATTCCGCATCGTCATGGACTGCATCTTCTACGTCGTGCAGATCGTGTTCTTCTTCGTGCTCTACAAGCACACGAACTTCATCGGTGGCTGGAACTTTGACCAGATGCTGGTGTTCACCGCAGGGTACTTGATGCTCGACGCGGTGAACATGACCATTTTCTCGAACAACATGTGGTGGATTCCGACGCTCGTAAATAAGGGGGACCTCGACTACTATCTCGTGCGTCCGGTCTCGTCTTTGTTCTTCGTGAGCCTGAGGGATTTTGCCGCGAATTCCTTCGTGAATCTGATCATCGCGACGGGGATCATGGTGTGGGCATTCGCCCGGTATCCGGGTGGTCTCGAATGGGCCAACATCGCGTTGTATGTCCCGCTCCTTCTCCTTGGAAACTTCATCTTCTACTTCGTGCACATGTGGTTCCTGATCCCAACGTTCTGGCTACATTCCGCGAGTGGCCTGATCCAGATCTTCTACTCGGTCGAGAAGTACGCCGAGCGCCCTCACCAAATCTACGCGCCATGGTTGCGCCGCACGCTGACCTCGGTGCTGCCCTTGTCGATCATGGTTTCGTATCCGACGCACGTGCTTTTCAATGGGATGTCGCTCCAGATGGGCATCAACATCCTGCTGGTTGTCGTGCTGGGATTCGGATTCACGATTTGGTTTTGGGGGCGCGGATTGCGCGCCTATGTTTCTGCTTCGTCGTGATCAGAGAGAATTCGACTCGCACCGCTGAGTCCAGCCGTCTTCCATCGAGCAAGATCACCCGCACCGGAGCGTTGCCATGAGCCTGACTGAAATCCCGAACTCGCCACTCGAGACGACCGACCCCAGAATCTTCGCTGCAGTGCGCGCCGAAGAACATCGGCAGATCGACACCCTCGAGATGATCGCGTCGGAAAACTTTTCGAGTGCTGCCGTGCGCGAAGCCTCCGGGAGCGTGTTCGCCCACAAGTATGCGGAGGGCTATCCCGGCAAACGGTACTATCACGGCTGCGAGCCGAGCGACAAAATCGAGTCGCTCGCCCTCTCGCGCGTGAAGGAGCTCTTCGGCGCGGAGTACGCAAACGTTCAGCCTCACAGCGGTTCGACGGCGAATCAGGCGGTTTTCTTTGCGTTCCTCAAGCCGGGTGACACGGTGCTTTCACTTTCGCTCGCACATGGCGGGCACCTCAGCCACGGCCACAAGGTGAACATGGCCGGGCAGTTCTTCAACATCGTGAACTACTCGGTGCGGAAGGACGACGAGCTGATGGATTACGACGAGATGCGGTCGCTCGCGCGCGAGCATAAGCCAAAGCTCATCATCACCGGAGGCTCGGCGTATCCGCGCCTGATCGACTTCGCACGCTTTCGTGAAGCTGCGGACGAAGTCGGCGCGATCCTCCTCACCGACATGGCGCACTTCGCGGGTCTGGTGGCGGGGAAGGCGATTCCCTCTCCCGTGCCGCATTGCGATATTGTCTCAACGACGACGCACAAGACGCTTCGCGGTCCGAGGGGTGGACTCATCCTCGCGCGCGAACAGCACGGGAAAGCGATCGACAAGTCGGTCTTTCCGGGCCTTCAGGGCGGGCCAATGATGATGACGGTCGCGGCCAAGGCGGTCGCCTTCGGCGAGGCGCTCAGGCCGTCGTTCGCGCGTTATGCACAGCAGACAATCCTCAATGCGCAAACGATCGCCGAAGTCATGAAGGAGCGCGGCCTGCGTTGTGTCTCTGGCGGCACGGATACGCACTTGGTCCTCGTCGATCTCACGAACTTCGGAGTCACCGGCAAGGCAGCGAGCGATGCGCTGGAACACGCGGGCATCACCGTGAACATGAACATGATTCCCTACGACACGCGCAAGCCGGTGGAGACGAGCGGCATCCGCATCGGAAGCCCTGCGTTGACCAGTCGCGGCATGAAGGAATCGCACATGCGCACAATCGCAAACTGGATCGCCGAAGTCGTCCGCGATCCATCCGACGAGAAGATGATCAAACGCGTGCGCGGCGCGGTCGGCGAACTCGCGCAGTCGTTCCCGCTGCGCGCTGAATCAGAGTAAGCGGGCATCCGAGCACGCGCCGCCACGAATGCTTGAATTCTTGGAGTGATTCGCGGTAGGATTTGCATGGTCAATTGGAGGCCACGCTCATGGTCCAGCCTAAAATCGATCCGATGAATTCCTCCGGCGGCGCCGCTGCGGCTCGCGACGTGTTTTCGGAAGCGAAACGCGCGTCCAGGCAGGAGTCTGCTCATGCAGGCGAAGTGCTGTCGGGCTTCGGCTCCTCCGGCAAATCGCGAGCCACGAGCTCGAAGGCCGTCTCGTCGATGAGCGAAATCGCGCTATTCTTCAAGTGGCTCGGTGACAAGTCAGCGAAGATGCCCGCTCTGACGCGCATGTTCGTCATCGGTGCGATCCTCTACGCGATTCTCCCGATCGATCTAATCCCGGACTTCCTTCCCGGGTTCGGAGTGATCGACGATGCGGTCGTGCTTGGGTTGCTGATCGGAAACATTCGCTCGATGCTGATGGCGTATCGCGAACTCATCACTCCCTCCGAGGATCCGCGAGTCCCGGATCCGCCGCAGGAGATGTGATTCGGGATCGCTAACACGCGCTGATGAGCTCCAACAGTTTCGACACCATTGTCGTCGGTGCAGGACACGCCGGCGTGGAGGCCGCGTATGCCTCCGCGCGGTTGGGGGCACGCACCTTGTTGCTGACGATGGAAGCCGCGGCGATCGCCCGGATGAGCTGTAATCCTGCCATCGGCGGGATCGGAAAGGGACACGTCGTCCGCGAGATCGACGCGATGGGTGGCCTCATGGGCGAGTGCGCCGACGCGGCGGGCTTGCAGTTCAGACTCCTCAATCGCGGCAAGGGCGCTGCGGTTCGCGCCCCGCGCGTGCAGTGCGACAAGGACGCATACTCGGCGTGGATGTGTGAGCGACTTGCGCACGTGGAAAATCTGGAGATTCGCAGCGGTCTCGCGAAGGCGATCATCACGGCGGTCGGGCGCATCGCGGGAATCGTGCTCGAAGACGAGACGCGGCTGAGTTGTCGCGCGTTGATCCTGACGACGGGGACTTTCCTCGATGCGGTGATGCATTGCGGGGAGAGCCAAACTGCGGGGGGACGCGTCGGCGAACGCGCTGCGGCGGGGCTGTCCGAGTCGTTCCTCGGTCTCGGAATCGAGATCGGCCGCCTCAAGACGGGCACGCCGTCGCGATTGAAGCGCGATAGCATCGACTTTTCCAAGACCACGCGACAAGATGGGGAGACACCCCCACCGTTTCTGAGTCGGCGAAGTCGCGGGATGGCCGGGCCTCAGGAGCCATGCTTCATCACGCGCACGAATGCCGAAACGCACGGCGTGATCGGGGACAACCTATCCAGATCGCCGATGTACTCGGGGCAGATTTCGAGCGTGGGGCCGCGGTACTGCCCCAGCATCGAGGACAAGATCGTGCGTTTTGCGGACAAGGGATCGCATCTGATCTTCCTCGAACCAGAAACCCGCGGGGGGGGATCGATCTACCCCAACGGCGTTTCGACGAGTTTGCCCGCCGATGTCCAGGACCGATTCCTACGAACCATCCCCGGGTTGGAGAATGTCGAAGTCCTCCGCTACGGATATGCAGTGGAGTACACCTTTGTGCCGCCGCGTCAGTTGCAGCGGACGCTCGAGTTGCGGGCAGTCCCGGGGCTGTATCTCGCGGGACAGATCAACGGGACGTCCGGTTATGAGGAGGCTGCGGGTCAGGGACTCGTCGCCGGGACGAATGCGGGGCTGGCGGTGAGCGACGCCGAACCATTCGTGCTCGAGCGCTCGGAGTCCTACATCGGCGTCATGATCGACGACTTGCTGACCAAGGATCATCGCGAGCCATACCGTTTGTTTACCGCCCGATCGGAGTTTCGTCTGCTGCTGCGCTGCGATAATGCCGAAGATCGGCTGACGCAACGCGCTGCGCAGGTCGGGTTGGTGCCTCATGTAGAGGCACAACGGGTGATGGAGTTTCGCGGGCGGCTTGAACGGCGCATTGCCGAATTGTCCACGCGGACGCTTCCGATGCGTGAAATCGATTGGGAGGGGTCGCCCTCGCTGCCCAAACCGGATCAACCCGTGACCGTGGCACGCTATCTCGCACGGCCGGAGGTCGAGGCCGCCGCGCTCGAGGGTGCCTGGCCGAATCTTTGGGACGAGTCGGACGATGAACTGATGCGTGAACGGATTGAAACTGAGATCAAGTACGACGGCTATGTGAGCATCCAGCGCAAGCAGGTGGCGCGCGCCCAAGCAGGAGAACGCACGGCGATCCCGAGTGAGCTGATCGATGCGGGGTTGGGGACCTTGCGGCTGGAGGCGCGATTGGCGCTGGGGCGGTTCCGACCGGAGACGTTAGGCCAAGCGGCGCGACTCGCTGGGGTGACCCCTGCGGACGTGTCGGTACTATCCATGGAGATTCATAAGTGGCAGAAGAGGCGGCTGGCCCACCCGGGCTCGAGATCTGAGGGGCGGTAATCGAGCGAATTGGGTACAAAAGGCGAAGCCCCCCGATCTTGCGATCGGGGGGCTTCTGTATCCTGGCGATGACCTACTCTCCCACACCCATTGAGTGCAGTACCATCGGCGCACCGGAGCTTAACTGCCGTGTTCGGAAAGGGAACGGGTGTTTCCTCCGGGCCATAGTCGCCAGAAGCTTGGGTGACATCACCCATAGAAGTGTTCACAGTCTTTCGGCACCGTTTAGGTGCGCGAATACGGCTTTCTTTTGAAGTTGATACCCATTAAGCCTCACGCCGAATTAGTACGGATCAGCTTCACACGTTGCCGTGCTTCCACCTTCCGCCTATCAACCAGGTAGTCTTCCTGGCGGCTTTAGGACTTGCGTCAGGGATGCCTTATCTTGAGGTCGACTTCCCGCTTAGATGCTTTCAGCGGTTATTCGATCCGAACCTAGCTACCCAGCGATGCCCTTGGCAGGACAACTGGAACACCAGAGGTTCGTTCATCTCGGTCCTCTCGTACTAGAGACAAATCCTCTCAAGCATCCTGCGCCCACAGCAGATAGGGACCGAACTGTCTCGCGACGTTCTGAACCCAGCTCACGTACCGCTTTAATTGGCGAACAGCCAAACCCTTGGGACCTTGTACAGCCCCAGGATGCGATGAGCCGACATCGAGGTGCCAAACCTCCCCGTCGATATGGACTCTTGGGGGAGATAAGCCTGTTATCCCCGGCGTACCTTTTATTCTATGAGCGATGGCCCTTCCACATGGAACCACCGGATCACTTGAACCTGCTTTCGCACCTGCTCGACTTGTAGGTCTCGCAGTCAAGCCCACTTGTACTCATACGCTCTACGCACGATTGCCGACCGTGCTGAGTGGACCTTTGTGAGCCTCCGTTACTTTTTAGGAGGCGACCGCCCCAGTCAAACTGCCCGCCTGCCACTGTTCCCAATCCGGATCACGGAGTTAGGTTAGACGCTAAACAGAACAAGGGTAGTATTCCAGAGTTGACTCCACCGAGACTGGCGTCCCGGCTTCAAAGTCTCCTACCTATGCTCTACATGCTCTGCCTGGCGACAATGACAGGTTGCAGTTAAGGTGCACGGGGTCTTTCCGTCTAGCTGCGGGTACCCGGCGTCTTCACCGGGAGCTCAACTTCACCGGGCCTCAGGAGGTGACAGCGGTCAACTCGTTACGCCATTCGTGCAGGTCGGAACTTACCCGACAAGGAATTTCGCTACCTTAGGACCGTTATAGTTACGGCCGCCGTTTACCGGGGCTTCGATTCATTGCTTCGCTTGCGCTGACAACTCCTCTTAACCTTCCGGCACCGGGCAGGCGTCAGTCTGTATACAGCCACTTTCGTGTTGGCACAGACCTGTGTTTTTGATAAACAGTCGGTTGACCCTGGTCGCTGCAACTCTCTTCCGCTTCAGGAGCAAGTCCTTACACGTACCAAGAGCACCCCTTCTTCCGAAGTTACGGGGCCAGTTTGCCTAGTTCCATCTCCTAAGTTCGCCCGAGCGCCTGAGGATACTCTCCTCACCCACCTGTGTCGGTTTACGGTACGGTCACTAAATGACTGAAGCTTAGAGGCTATTTCTTGGCGGCTGGTATCGGTCAATTCTTTGGCCCGAGGGCTTACTCGAACTCGCACCCCTTACCGTATGTTGGTGGATTTACCTGCCAACTGGATATAGGCACGACGGGGGAGTATTCCGTTACCCCCATAGACTTAACCATCCGCGTCACCCCATCGCATCATTTAGTGGTCATGGAATATTAACCATGTTCCCGTCAGCTACGCGTTTCCGCCTCGCCTTAGGGGCCGACTAACCCTGGGATGATTACCATGGCCCAGGAAACCTTGGGTTTGCGGCGATCCGGTTTTTCACCGAATTTGTCGTTACTGATTGCGGCATACTCTCTTCAGCGCCCTCCACCACCGCTTTCGCTATGGCTTCGCAGGACGTAGAATGCTCTCCTACCACGCGCATTTGCGCATTCAGAGCTTCGGTAACGAGCTTAGCCCCGGTACATTTTCGGCGCAGGATCGCTTGACCAGTGAGCTGTTACGCACTCTTTAAATGGTGGCTGCTTCTAAGCCAACATCCTGGTTGTCACTGAAATCCCACATCCTTTTCCACTGAGCTCGTATTTAGGGACCTTAGCTGCTGATCTGGGCTGTTCCCCTCTCGACAACGAAGCTTATCCCCCGTTGTCTCACTGCCGTGCTGGAATCAATCGAGATTCGGAGTTTGATTGGGTTCGGTAACCTGGTGGGGCCCCTAGCCCATTCAGTGCTCTACCCTCGAAAGACATCGCACAACGCTGTTCCTCAAAACATTTCGGAGAGAACCAGCTATCACGGAATTTGATTGGCCTTTCACCCCTAGACCCAGCTCATCCGAGCATTTTTCAACATACACCGGTTCGGACCTCCACGATCGATTAAGATCGCTTCATCCTGGCCAGGTCTAGATCATCCCGCTTCGGGTCTACTATACGCAACTTGTCGCCCTGTTCAGACTCGCTTTCGCTACGGCTCCGCACCTGAGGTGCTTAACCTTGCTACGTACAGTAACTCGCCGCATCATTATGCAAAAGGCACGCCGTCAGGGGGTTCTTGCGAACGCACCCCTCCGACTGGTTGTAGGCACATGGTTTCAGGATCTTTTCACTCCCCTAACAGGGGGGCTTTTCACCTTTCCCTCGCGGTACTTGTTCACTATCGGTCATCTGGGAGTATTTAGGCTTGGAGGGTGGTCCCCCCAGATTCGAACGGGGTTTCTCGGGCCCCGTCCTACTCGGGATACGGCTAGGTGCTTTCGGCTTTCGCGTACGGGGCTGTCACCCGCTATGGCTGGCCTTTCCAGACCATTCTGCTAGCTTAGTTCATCCACGTTGCCGTCCCACAACCCCGAAGATCCGGAGACCTTCGGTTTGGCCTCTTCCGCGTTCGCTCGCCGCTACTTGCGGAATCTCTTTAGATTTCTTTTCCTCTGGGTACTGAGATGTTTCACTTCCCCAGGTTGTCTTGCTTCCGCCTATGCATTCAGCGGAGCATACGCAGGGTTGCCCCCACGTGGGTTGCCCCATTCGGGAATCCTCGGGTCGGTGCCTGCTTGCGGCTAACCGAGGCTTATCGCAGCTTACCACGCCCTTCTTCGACTCCAGATGCCAAGGCATCCACCTTGTGCCCTTAGTAACTTAATGGGTTAAAATCAGATCGCCGTCTTCGCGCTCGAACTTTCTGCACCCCACAAGGGGGTACTACAAAAAGTCCGGTGAAAGACTGTGAACACTTCCATGGGTGATGTCGAAGAACTTGGGCAGATGACTGGGATCGACTGCACTTTCGTGCGGTGTTTCCAGCAAGGTGACCTGCCAAACTTTGAAAAAGGACAAGAAGGCCTGATTGAGTAGCGTGGGTGGTGGAGCAGAACGGATTCGAACCGATGACCCTCGGCTTGCAAAGCCGATGCTCTACCAACTGAGCTACTGCCCCGGCCAACTCTACTCAACTCCGCTCGGTTTACCACGCGATGGTGGGCCTGGGTGGAGTTGAACCACCGACCTTACGCTTATCAGGCGTACGCTCTAACCACCTGAGCTACAGGCCCAAGATTCGGGCGCAACGCAGGAGAGGAGGTCGAGGGAGTACCGTGTCGTCCTTTTCGGGGTGGACATGGCGCTCCTCTCGGGGAGCCAAGGCCGGGTGGCCTGTCCCTTCAAAACCGGGCAGAAGCAAATCATTGTCTGTGCAATTAAAGCTAAGGTCGATTCGGAGTGGCGTTCCGCGAGTGGCCCTTGCGGGTCAGCTGGCGGATGCTTCCGATCTCGGTTTCCTTAGAAAGGAGGTGATCCAGCCGCACCTTCCGGTACGGCTACCTTGTTACGACTTCGTCCCAATTACCAGTCATACCTTCGGCACCTTGGTCCATTGCTGGTTCCTACAGCGACTTCTGGTACAACTGACTTTCGTGACGTGACGGGCGGTGTGTACAAGGCCCGGGAACTTATTCACCACGGCGTAGCTGATCCGTGATTACTAGCGATTCCGGCTTCATGGAGTCGAGTTGCAGACTCCAATCTGAATTGGGGCATAGTTTAAGCGATTGGCTCCCCCTCGCGGGTTTGCAGCGCGTTGTCTATGCCATTGTAGCACGTGTGCAGCCCTGGACGTAAGGGCCATGAGGACTTGACGTCATCCCCACCTTCCTCCTCGTTGTCCCGAGGCAGTCTCCCTAGAGTACCCACCATGACGTGCTGGTAACTAGGGACGAGGGTTGCGCTCGTTGCGGGACTTAACCCAACATCTCACGACACGAGCTGACGACAGCCATGCAGCACCTATACAGGACGCCTTGCGGCAGCCCCCCTTTCAGGAGGTTTTCCCTGCATTTCGAGCCCAGGTAAGGTTCTTCGCGTTGCGTCGAATTAAGCCACATGCTCCACCGCTTGTGCGGGCCCCCGTCAATTCCTTTGAGTTTCAACCTTGCGGCCGTACTCCCCAGGCGGAATGCTTAATGTGTTAACGACGGCACGGAGGGCCAATGCCCCCCACACCTAGCATTCACCGTTTACAGCGTGGACTACCGGGGTATCTAATCCCGTTTGCTCCCCACGCTTTCGCGCATCAGTGTCAGTACCGGACCAGTTAGCCGCCTTCGCCACAGGTGTTCTACGTGATCTCTACCCATTCCACCGGTACACCACGTATTCCGCTAACCTCTTCCGTACTCAAGTTAAGCAGTATCCAGCGCATTCGCTCCGTTGAGCGGTAGCGTTTTCACACCGGACTTGCCTAGCCACCTACGCGCCCTTTACGCCCAATAAATCCGAATAACGCTTGCCCCCTTCGTATTACCGCGGCTGCTGGCACGAAGTTAGCCGGGGCTTCTTCTCCTGGTACCGTCGCTCCTCGGTTCGCCACCGAGGCATTCTTCCCAGTCGAAAGCAGTTTACGACCCAAAGGCCTTCATCCTGCACGCGGCGTCGCTCGGTCAGGCTTGCGCCCATTGCCGAAGCCTCTAGACTGCTGCCCCCCGTAGGAGTCGAGGCCGTATCTCAGTCCTCGTGTTGCCGACCACTCTCTCAAGCCAGCTACCCATCGTAGCCTTGGTGAGCCATTACCTCACCAACTAGCTAATGGGGGTCGGGCCGATCCGGAAGCGCACTGCTGCTTTGGAGACTCGGGCGAACCCTTGGCTCCATATGCGGTATTAGCTCCGATTTCTCGGAGTTGTCCCCCACTTCCGGGAACGTTACCCAACTTGTCCTAACCCGTTCGCCACTGACACTATTGCTAATGCCCGTGCGACTTGCATGCCTAATCCACGCCGCCAGCGTTCATTCTGAGCCAGGATCAAACTCTCCGTAGGAGAAAAAAGATCCTTCGCGCAAGTCTCCGTCCGTGGACGGAGCTGCGAAACATCAAATCTGGTTGTCGGCGCTACTCCTCAAGGGAGCGCGCGGACATCCAGGAATTGCGCAGGCTGTTCCACGTCGGCTTTGGAGCGACGCAGAACGTTCATTGCTTCTGCCCAGTTTTCAAAGAACAGGGCCGTGGGAGCGGATCCTCGGGCCTTTGTTGGGGTCGCCGCGCTGCCTTTCGGCGCTGCGTCGACTCTCGCAATTTCGTGTCAGCTTTTGGCTGCTCTTGCTGCGAGGGGCGGGAGTGAACTCGCTGCCGGCTTACCGGGTCAACGATTATTTTTCTCGCCGTTGCTTTTTTTCTCAGGCCGTTTGGCCGTTGGAGGAGCGGCTTTCGAATGCTTCCGAGCCAACCTCTCTCGCGTTTCGCTCTGGCCGCGCTTGCTGCGCTGTCATCGCTAACGTGATTTTTGAGTAAGGCGAATCGACCCCCCGGGGTCAAGTCCCAATCTTCTGATAAAATGCTTCAGTGGGCGCGAGGAGTTCGGTGGCGACCCAACGAATGGGCCACAGAGTGCTGAGTTCGCAGTGGTTAAGCAGTCTCTCGAATCGTCGGCCGAACCGAAAAAAAACTCGCCCGAAACCTCGAAAGCCCAGCAAGACCCGTCAGCCAGAGCCAATGTCCGGCTTGATGCGACAGCAGAATGTTCCGCTCTTGAAGCGGAATTGACACTATTTCTGCCAGAAAATGCGGACGAATGCAAGCACTCAAACGCAAGAACGCAAAATAATTGCGGTTGGCGGCCCAGGAAGCCCACCAACCGCACGAAAATCACAGCTCCATCGCCCGATCAATCGAACGCAACGCGATCCAGCCGAAGAGACGAATGACCCGTCAGGGCGCGGGTTTCCTGCACATGGCCCCCGATGAGCCCATCGACGACCAGCGCTGTTCCCGGCAGGGGCGCGGTGGCTGTGAGAATTCTCACTCTCCCGTGCACGATCCTGCGGGCGAGCCAGCCATTGATGCTCTCCAGAAGCTCATCTCCCCCGGAATCGCACCATTTCGCGCGCGTGCGGCCCCGGGCATCTGTCAGTTCCGCGAACCAAGACTGGTCGCTCGTGGTCGAGGCATCCAATCGGCGGATCGGCGAGCGAAGGCCCGCGTGCCCCGAGAAACTCCAGTTCGGTGCAAGATCAGCCACCGCGTCCGCGCCAAGTGAACCGGGCTCCCCGTCCTCTGGCATGGCAGGCGCCGCGCCGACCACCCAGTCCCCGTGCGCCTGAACGAGCAGAAGGCGCGCTTCGCCGCAGGCCTCTTCCAGCGCTTCCCTTACCGTCGTGGCCTCCTGAATCACGCGACGAAATCGCACTTCGCTGCCGGCCAGAACGTCTGCCGCGGTGAGGAATGCCGCATCGCGCGCCGAGCTTTCGCCGAGGCTGGCAAAGTCCGGATCTTCGAGCAGCATGCGCACAACCTCCAGCGGAGGCGCGGTGCCGTCCTCCCCCGCTGCGCGGCCCACCATGGTCGCTGTGATGTGCGTGGTCGGGCGCACGACACGAGCGGGAAACGTCTCGAACCGGAAGTGCACGCGCGCGACGACGGCTGGCGATACCGGGCTCCCATCGATGAGTTGAAATCGCACGCGCCAACGCGGGGTTTCCCCGTTGAAAATTTCCCAGTCGAACGCGTCTTCGATCATGGATGTCACGTCGAGTTCCATCGCGCGTTGTGGGAGCGGTGCGGCTCCGGCCTCCTCGATCGTCGCAACTTCGGGCGGCTCGACGAACGTGCCTTCGAGCCAGGCCTCGGCGACGGAGAGAGTGCCAGCTTCGGCGAGGGTGACTTCTGCGCGTAGCACTTCGAACAACTCCTGCGCGCTGCGACCCGGCGAGAGTAGTATTTCGAGCTCGCGTTGCTCAAGCGCTGCGGGCGCGTCGAATTCGATGGTCTCGTCGAGTTCGTCATCGTCGGTGAGCCGGAGAATCGCCGCACACTCCCCCGCCGATTCGAGTGCCACGCGGAGCCGCAGCGAGGTGACGAGCGTGTTTTCCCCGGGCCAGCGTTTGACCACCGAGAGCGAGATCGTCTCGGGGTCACCGCTTGATGTCGCGATCGCGGGGGAGCTGCTCAGCAGGCCCTCCGTTGCATGCGACGCGTCGGACCATCCCCCCGATGCCGAGACGGAATCGAACAGAACGAAATCGTGCTGAACAACTTCGGGAACGGATCGCGTCGTTCGGAACTCCTCCCCGACATCATCGACGAATCCATCGAGGGAGAGGTCCGCCATCACCTCTGATTCGCCGCGCGAAACGGTCACGCGCAGCACAGTGTCCGGCTGCCAGCCTGGATAAGGTGTGAAATCGAATGCGAGCAGCGCCCTCACAATTCGATCGTGCCGCCAAAGCCTGGGAGAAAGGTCGCCGATCCAATCGGCCTCGAGGATCGGAGCCGTCAGCGCGATGATGGCGCCACCTGTTTGAGACTTGTCATCGAATGCTGTGCTCCCTCTCAGGGCGTTCGAGGATGATGTGAGTTCCCACCATCCCGCATAGCCAAAGAGCGCATCGCGCACGGCGAGCGTGGCCGATTCGAGTCGCTCGAGTGGGAGCAGCGTGCGATGGATCAGCGTGACATCGCGTCCGTCGATCGCGTTGGTGGATGCGGTCCAATCGGTGATCGGAGAATCCCCCGCATCAACCTCCGAGATCGTCGCCTCATGATCGCACGCGAGCCACGTGAGACCGGGCATGTCAACGCGCCAGACCTCGCTCGATGCCGCGTGATCACGGGGCGCACCGCGCTCGAGAGGTGCCACGTCCGAGCCCAGGGTGATCCCGTCCATGATGGTGTTGTATGCGAGCACCTCATCGTTGATTTGAACGAACCCCGTGGAAGGCCAATCCACCGGCGCGCGGAGGGTGATCGTCGTCTGGTCACGCGAGATCGCGCCCGACGCAATCGCACGTTCTGATGGAGCGCGAAGGAGAATCGGTTCGACGTTTTCGCAGGTGCCAAAGACCTGGGGAATCCACGTCTGCGGAGGGAATTCAGAGAAGCCGGCGCACTCCGAGAGGTCGCGGCAAACCAGCAAGTCTCGGCCGGGGACTACGACGCGGGCCTCGATCCTGATCTCGGCGTCTTCGACATCGACGCGAGTGATCCCGCCACTCCAGCGAGCCGACGCGCTCTCGTCATCGACCTCGCCTTCGAGTTGATGCACCACGATGGAGAGTGGTTCCTCACGCGTCGCGATCAACGCAGCGATGGCCGCGCCAGTGGAAGCTGCACCTGCGGCGCGCACCGTTAGCGAGCCCCACGCATCCGCGACGATTCCGCCACGCCAGCCGAACGCGGCGCGGAGCACCCACTCTGGCGGAGCGAGCAAGTCGCGCCCGCGCAGACGGATCTGCGCGTCACCTTCGCCAATGTCGATGCGCCAGAATCGCTTCTCCAGATGAGGGATGATTCCGGGCATCATTCACCCTCCAGGAAGGATTCGAGATTCTGAGGTGTTGTCAGCGTTCCGGATACCTTCCACGGCGCGTGAGAATGCCCCGTGCGCGGCCACTCCCCCACCCGAGGAACGAGCGCGAACACGGCTCCATCGCCGGGCAGGAAGAGCCACTGTGCGATTGTTTCGAGTTGGCCGACGAACCCGAGCATTGCCGCACTCTCGATGGAATTGAGGGCTGGGATGTCGAAATGGAATTCGGCAGTGCGGCTCGAAATGCGCGAGGCGATCGCACGCCCGTCGAGCCGCAGTGCGGCGGGTCGCCAGAGGTCCAGATCCTCTCGCTCGCGCCAACGCAGCGCCCTCGGGAGGCGAATCCCTCCGCGCGCAACAAAGAGCCGCGTGCCCGCGTCCAACGCCACCGGACACGGCACGATGAGTTCATTCCGGCCCGGCTCCGTTTCTGCGATCCCGCCGAGATCCTGCGGATGTGCGCCCTCGGCATCAGACACGAGAACTCGCGCACCGGCCGTGAGTGCATCCAGTTCATCGAAGTGCGTATCGAGCGCTGCCGTCGGGGCAGCGAGGGGCTCGTGCTCCGTGAGGTGCGTTGCGTGGAGTGGTGGGTAGGTTGGCGATGCGTCGAAGTCGTACTCTTCGACCTCAACTTCCCAAATCAGAAGCGGCGCAGGCGATGGCACGAGCCTTCCACCGCGCGTGCAGTAGGTCGCGTGTGGCGCGTCGAACAGGGTCTCGCGAAGATGTGCAAGCGTCGCAAACAGCCCTGACGGTTCGCTTGCGCCTTCGATCCCGAGTCGGCGCACCTCCGGCGAGCGACGATCGTCTTCAATCAGAAGAATGCTCCAGACAATGGGCCCTCCACTGCTGTGCCACGCGCACAGCCCGATGGAGATTTCAGGACCGGCGAGGATCAACTCCTCAGTGATGCGCTTCGGCTCGACGGTGCGGAAGCGCACGCGGTGCGTGGGGAATGCCGCAGACAAAAGTGACCCCAGCTCCGATTCGCGGAGTGAAAGATAACTCATGGTTCATGTCCTTGGTTGAGTCGAGAAGTCGGGTCAGAGCCCGCGCAGTCGCTCGTGCGTGAAGAGACGGTCCTCGCGACTCGGATCGCCCGAGCTGCACGCACGTGAGATCGGATGGCGTCCCTCGGCGATGGAAATTAGGACCGCGCGGGCGCGCGCGGCGCGCGACACCCAGCCCTCCGGCATCGGGTCGCGGCGTCGTTCGAAGAGGCGCGCGACGGCGAGGGTGGCGATGATGCCGTGCAGGTCTTCGCGTTCGAGGGGATCGGTGGTGACTCCGCCTCGGGAGATTTCGAGGGCGACTTCGCGCGCGGCTCCGGTGATGGATTCGGCGATGATCGGGGCGTCGGCGACTCCATCACGATCATCATCCGCGAGCGCGAGAATGACGTCCTCACCTGCGATTCGGCAGAGTGCTTCGATATCCAGCATGGTCACACCTCCGGGAGAAGAAAATGAAGAGGGCGGGATCGCGATTTTCCCGATCCCGCCCCCTGCCGAGCGATCAAACCGCGTTCTTGAACCAGTAGAACGCGCTCGATGCGACCTGCCTGATGTCGTAGTACTTCTGCACGCGGACGGCCGTGGACTTGCGGCGTTCCTCGCGCCAGGTATCGACGCTCCAACCGCGCATCGAGCCTGCCGCCTGTCCCCACACAAAGGTCAGCACGGGGCTGATGGACTTCAGACTCGGACGCGTTGGCACGTGCATGAGGAATGCGTCCCGCCCCCACACGGGAGAGAACACCGCCTCGTCATCGACGGTGGTCTGCACGACAGCGCGACCGATCAGGACACGCTCGACGTCGAACAGCGCCGCGAGGTCCTCCGTGCCGATCACGCCAAGTCGCGAGTACTTCACTCGATCCGTGACGGCGGCCGCGTTACGGAGCGCGCTGTATACCGGCTGCGAGAGCACCAGCGTGTTCGGCACGACTTGCGCATTCTGGATGATGGTCTGCCGCGCTGTTTCGACGCGCGCGACGGGATCGAAATCCTCCGCAGTCCAGAGCGTGGTTTCATTCGTCGAGTTGTTCGTCGCGAACGCTGTGTCCGTCAGCGTGCGCGCAAGCGCGAGTTCCTGTCCGAGCAGCAGCCGATCCGAGAGATACTCGACCCGGTCGATCTGCGGGCGGAGCGGGGAGTCGGAGTTCTCGCGCTCCTCATCGGGGATGATCCCCGCGAGAGCGTGGCCATCGCAGAAGTACGTATCGGAGCTGAGTGCGAAGTCGACTTCGGCGGCTTCCGTGCCGGGTGCGCGCAAGTCCGCTCGCTCGCGCATTGAGGAACGATCCGGGTCATACACAAAGAAGCGATCGCTCTGGCGGCGCACGAGAATTTCCGGCGCGATGTCACGCGCGATGAAGCCCATGTTGCGATAGGCGATACTGACGTTCGTCAGAGCGACGTCAAAATGGACCGATGAAATGTCAGGCATGGTGCGGCTCCTTGGGGCCCTGGGTCAGATGGTGTGCGGTGGATCTCGAGTTGGGTGTGAGAGCGCTCAGTCCACGCCCAAAGTGAGGAGGACCTCGACGAGCGCTCCATCGCCGGCAGCATCCGTCTGGGCGATTCCGATGATCGGGCACTCGGACGCGAATCCCTCGAAGACCGCAGAGCCTTCGGCGGCCAGAGTGGATCCCGCTCCGACGATGGTGAACGTGAAGAGATCAGCGAGGGCCGACGCATCGAGCGCGGCCTTAAGCCCGGTAAGCGTAGTCGTGACGCTGCCACCACCGTTCGTCGCGAGTGCGATCGCGATGTTCCCCGGAGTCGCCGCCAGGCTGAAGAGCTGGGATGTCCCCGTGCCATCGATGGCGATTCGCGTCCCGTGCAATGCGGGGAGGATGCGCTTTGCCGTGGCGAGGATTCCCGTTTCGGCATCGGCCCCCTCGATCATGGCGAACGGCATCACGACGGTGCGCACGCTTCCCTCGGCACCGGAAATCGTGACGAGTTCCCCCGCCGAGATGGCGGCCGAAGCAACGATGCTCGCGATGCCTGTGCGCCGCACCGGGACTGAAGCTCCCGTTCGCGGTTGAGCCTGCAGAGTGATCCCCAGAACCGAAGCGGGGATGTTCCCGGTTTCTTCAGGAAGTTGGGCGACGTTCCCCGATTCGCGTACGACAACGCGATGCGCGGTCAGTGGCTCGCCTGCGACATAGGTGAGATCGATGAAGCTACTCGACATGTTCGTCTCCTTGAGATGGTCGATAGTGTGATGGATCAGATCTGCGCGGCGGTGAGCGCGTCGGCGTAACTCACGCCGGGGTGCGCGCTCATGAACCTCAGGGCAGCACGATGTCGCGTGACTGAATCGGGAGAAGGAATCGCGCCGGCCAATGTCTCGCTGAAGTCAGCGGTCGCCTGCGTTGTGCCTTCGTGGCCGAACGGCGCGGCTGCAGGCATCGCCAGGAGGACGCGCTCGAGGGTGGCGCCTTCGGCTGTGCCCACGAGCGCGGCGAACACGGCGGGAAGTCCGTCCGTCTCCCACGTCGGGCGCCATTGTCCCGCCGCGATGAGACGGCCGCGCACACCCTCGGCAAAGGCGAGCGCGTCCGCCCCTTCGAGGGTGTCGTCGAAACAGACGACCTCGTGCTGCTCCTGAGAAAAGATCGGGTCGGCCAGCCCACGTACGGCGGGCGCCGCCGCGCCGAGGAAGCTGACCGCCTTGAGATAGGGCGTCCCGCCATCCCCGAGCTGGCGATAGAGCTCGATGCTGCGTTTGCGCCAGGCGCCTGTCCGCAGACCCTCGGCGAGTTTCGGGCTGAGCCGCGTCAGCGTCGCCATGAGGCGATCACCGACTCGGCGGAGCGACTTGACCCAGCCGTGGGCAGGGCCGCGTTGCTCATGATCCAGCGTCACGGGTGCTTCGTGGCACGCGGGGTCATAGCCCCCCGCGATCGCGTCCAGTTCTGCCTCCGACCAGTGACCGCGCTCGCCGTAATCGCCGACGCGGAACACCTCCAATTCCAACTCCTGCGTGGAATCCACGGTACTTCCTCCTCTGGGTGATGTTGAATGGACGTGTGGGTGGGCTATCTGCCGCGCGCTTCCGATTCAGAGGCGCGTTCGGCGTCATCTTCGGGCTTCTTTTCGAGACCTTCGCCGCCTCGGTCGGCATCGATGGGCGCGCCATCGCCAGCATTCGGCGTGGCTGCCTCCGCCAACATACGTGGTCGACGATCGCCTCCGGGCATGGGGGCGAGGCCGAGCCGCGCGCGAGCCTCGTTGATCGTCAGAATGCCGTACTGCAGATGGTATCCAAACAGATTCGCGTCGTCGTAGCGCAGTGTCTCCTCCCCCACGGTCGGCGCCGGGCGACCGTAACGCTCGTGAAAGTATCGCACGGGGATCGGCACGCCGAGCCCCACCAGCGTCTTGTCCACTTCGGCCTGCACCGCGAGATCCGCAGGCGGGCGCGTGTCGAATCGCAGGGCGGGGGTGGTGGCTCCCGGCAGGTTCAGATCGCACATCCAGCGGATGAGCTGGCTGTTCAGCACGCTCTCCAAGAGACGCGCATCCGCCTCGAGATAGTCCTGGCGCACCAGCTCGTGCACGTTGCCAAGCGCGAGGGAGCCGCCCCGTCGTCCCTCGCCGCTCGTCAATGTTCCCCCGAGAACGATCTTCGACATCTCGTCATTGCACCATTCCGCGAATTCACGAAACGCGGAGGCGCCGCCGGAACGGCCGGCTTCCAGGAGATGGAGCTTAATCGTCTCGGGGACCACGACTCCCGCATCGCTTTGCAGCGAGCGCAGGATTTCGAGGAGGTTGTCGCGCTCCTCCCGTGGGGTTCCCGGCGGAAAAGTCGCGACAGCGGTCGGCGCGCCGAACTTCTCCGTAAACACAGCCCAGAACTTCAGGGCGTTCTTCTTGAACCAGTAGTACCAGTAGGCGTGCTGACAGAGCCCTCGTCCGTAGCGGTGGCGCGCATCAGCACCGAACTTGAGCACAAGGAACTTTCGCGCCGGGGCGGGCCGTGTCCCCTGGGGAGGAATTGCCGCCCGCCCGTCGAGGAGGACATTCAGGTCTGTGGGGGGAATCGACGGCAGTGGTGAGAACGGCGGGCAGAGCAGCTCGAGTGAACCATCGTCCGCGAAGCCGAAGGACTCCTGACGGTGTGCGATCCAATCGACGACGTTTAGTCGCCCTGCTGCGTCATATCCCCACACGCACTCGATAACGGCGAATCCCTTTGTCATCCCGTCGAGCAACGCGCGGCAGAGTCCCTCGAAGTCGGGCACACCAGAAATGAGTTGCTCGACGAGACTCTGTGCCGAGCGGTCGGCATCTCCTCCTCCCGATGCGACAACCGCACGCGGCAACCCGAGCAGCGCATTCACGCGAGTCTGCAGGACGGCGTAGAGATGCCCATCCTTGCCAAGCATCTCCGAGAAAAGGTCGTACACAGAGGTCTGGACTCGCCCCGCCGCTGCCTCCGTTTGCAGGAGCGTGGCCGCGGATCGTGATTCCTCCCCCAGAGCGTACCACCATGATTCCGTGGAGTTTGGGACCCGTTGCGTCAGTTTCTCTGAATTCATGGGGGCGTCACCTCGACAATGCGGCGCCGATTGGAGGCTACCTCCGTGGCGCGCTGAAGTGGCGGGACGATCGGAGAGAGTGTGGCGGGCTGTCCGTGACGCTGCGGTCATACCGGACAAAATGCGGCAAGGTTGGCGGCCTGAAACCGTATAGGGAATCTGGCCGAGTGCGGGGGATTGCACATTCGTGGGACAGGTGTGAAAAAATTGGGATGCAGAAGTGCAACGTCGACCTAAGAGGTCATACGGGGGACCCGAAGTTGTGTCATCGCTGACACAAGAATCCCTCAGGAAAAACCTGACTTTTTGGCCTGAATTAGACCCGTCGACTGAAAAGATTAGACTTAGATCGACGCCACTTCATCCTCTAAGCGATATGGCACGGTACGTGCATAGGATGTAGGCGTCGCACGAAAGAAGAAAAGTAACCGACCTTGAATAACTGGTCAGGATCGTGCGTACAGAGTGCAGCAAGACCAAATCAAGAGCACCGCTCGAAAGGAAACAGCCTCCCCACCGACCCAAAAATTAGCTCAGTCATGGTGACCTGAGAACCAAGGCGAAGGCGAGTCTCCCGGCCTAAAAACCCGGGGCATCTCCCACCTGAGAAACAACCCCGCTCCCGAAAGGGACACCTTCTCACCTCAATACCTCCCGCCTGAAGTACTCTCCAAATCCCTTCCCAAGGCTCTCCACCATCGATTCAGAGGCCCCCGTCCCAGACGGGGGCCTCCGAATTTTGGGGCAAATTCGCGATTCCCAAACCACAACTCCTGGAACTCACGCCTTGCGGTCCCAATCCTGCATCCCTTTCCTAGCGCCCTCATTCGTAACACACACCAATCCATACACATAACGCTTCCACCCGACCTTGTCACCCTTCGCAACCGCAGTCCTGGCTATCGTGGCACCGTTCATCGCCGCGCCCCTCGCGTTCCTCTTGGGGCGACGCGGAAACGCGCTGATGGCCGCGCTGCCGGTGATGATCGCCTCCGCGGTGGGTGTGGGCGCGCTCACACAACTCCTCCCTCTCGTCCGCGAGGGTGCATTCGTCCCAGTCGCGCAGACATCCGTGCCGTGGATTCCGGCCTACAATCTCGCGTTCTCGCTGAATCTGGATGGCTTCGGGGTCTTCTTTGCCCTGGTCGTTCTGGGACTGGGCTTCCTGATCACAGTCTATGGCTCGGGCTATATGGCGCACGAGGATGGCGTCGGGAAGTTCTTCGCCTACTTCGCCCTCTTCATGGGATCCATGACCGGAGTCGTCCTCGCCGATGATCTCCTGCTGCTTGGCGTCTTCTGGGAGCTGACAAGCATCACGAGTTTCCTGCTGATCGGCTTCAAGCACGAGAAGGAGGAATCGCGTCGCGGGGCGATGCGAGCCCTCCTGATTACGTTCGTCGGTGGACTCTGCCTCATGGCGGCCGCCGTGCTGGCCCGGTTGGAGGGATACTCCAGCCTCTCCTCCCTCATTCATGATCCGCAGGGGTTCCTCGCCACCGCTTCCGCCACGCCCGTGATGATCCTGCTGCTCCTCGGCGCATTCACCAAGAGCGCACAGTTCCCGTTTCACATCTGGCTTCCCGGCGCGATGGCCGCCCCCACCCCCGTTTCAGCGTATCTGCACAGCGCGACGATGGTGAAGGCGGGTGTGTACCTCGCGGGGCGCATCTACCCGATCTTTGACTCTCATGCGCTGTGGTTCCCAATCCTGACGACTGTCGGATCGACGACGATGGTGGTCGCCGCGTGGCTCGCCATATCGGCGCGCGACCTGAAGGCCATTCTGGCCTACTCCACGATCAGTCAACTCGGCCTCCTATTCGCCGTGTACGGTCTGAGCGCGATGCCCGGGGGCGAGGGTCTCCACCTCGACCTCTATCACATCACAAGTCACGCGTTCTACAAGGCCGCGCTCTTCATGCTCGCCGGCATCGTGGACCACGAGACGGGAACTCGCGATACGAGCATATTGCGCGGCCTGTTCCGTTCCATGCCCAAGACGGGAGTGGTCCTGCTCACGGCGGCAACCTGCCTTGCATCGATCCCGCCGACCACGGGCTTCATCAGCAAGGAGGTCTTTCTCAAGCTCGTCCTGGAACTGATTCACGCCTACCCGGTCGGGGGCGCCCTGCTGCTCATCGGCATCGCCTTCGCCGCAACGGCGACCGTGTTCTTCGCGCTCCGCCTCAGCGTTGGGATACTCTTCGGGCCGCAGGCGGAACTCCCCAAGCACCCACACGATCCTCCGATGTCGATGCTCCTCCCCCCGGCCATTTTGGCGGTGGCGACCGTCGTCCTCGGTGCGAGCACGAATCTCTGGGTTGGGTGGCTGCACGTGCTCGAGATGCCCGGCGTGATGCAGTCCGCCGGGCCCCACGAGATTCACCTCCTACCTTCCGACGCGACCAGCGCCCAGGCCTTTGGCATCTCGGTCGGAGCGATTCTGCTCGGCGCATTGGCATATAGATTCCGCGCCGCGATCATTGATCGTGCAGCGGCGCTTGCCCAGCGGGTCCCGCTCACCCGCATCTTCGACGCAGGCACGGACAACGTCACCCCGGCCGGACTCTGGATGTCGCGGTTGCACTACACGGGACGCCTCGGTCCAGCGCTGGTTGTGGCGCTCACGCTCACCGTTGGACTGGGGACGATGGTTGCGCTCCGCACGTTGGGTTCGAGGCCCGTCACCGACGGAATCATCGGCGGCTTCCCCGTCGGTGCATCGTTCGTCGCCTTCGTGATGATCGTTGCCACAGTCGCCGTGCCATTTCTGCGCAATCGTCTCGCGATGGTCGCGACGATGTCCGTCACCGGCTACGGCGTGTCGGTCTTCTGGGTGTTCTTTCGTGCGCCCGATCTGGCGCTGACCCAGCTCCTCATCGAAACGATCTCGCTCTTTCTCCTTCTCGCGGCGTTTCGGTATCTCCCCGCGTTGCGTCGCGAGAACGACCTTCCCGCGACGTTTCCTAAGCTCCGCCTCGCGCTCGCGATCGGAACCGGCCTGTTCGTGACGTATCTCGTTCTCGCAATGGGAACGGCGTCCCGATTCGATCCCATCGGGTACATGCAACTTGCGCGCACGGTCGCCGAGGCCGGCGGCAACAATGCGGTGAACACCATCATCGTGGACTTTCGAGCCTCCGACACGTTCGGAGAAGTGGCTGTACTCGTGATTGCAGCTCTCGGCGTGGCGGCCCTCCTAAGCAAGCGACGCAGGGAGGGGATGACGTGACCACACACTTTGACTCCGTCATTCTGCGCACCTGTACGCGCTTGCTGCTGCCGATGCTCGCCGTCGTTTCCATCTACATGTTCTTCCGCGGGCACAACCACCCGGGCGGTGGCTTCATCGCGGGGCTCGTGCTCTGTGCAGGGCTCCTGATCCACTCGCTCGCCTTCGGGATCGATGACACGCGGCGTGTCGCACGTCTTTCCCTGCCGTATATCTATGGCCTGGGATGGGCGCTCGCTGTCGCGTCGGGAATCGTCCCTATGTTCTTCGGAGGCAACTTCCTCGCGAGCGGCATCTACCACATCCCCGTGAGCAGGCTAGGCGAGATCCACTTCGTCGGCTCCACATGCTTCGATGCAGGCGTCTACCTGATCGTGATCGGCGTCGTAACCGAGATGATCTTCCGTCTGGCCGAGGAACCGTACGTCCTCCGCCGCTTCGGTCGGGGGGGACGCTGATGATTTTCCTCGTCGCCCTGACGGCGGGCACCTTGGCTGCTGCTGGAGTTTGGCTCATTCTCCAGCGTAACCTGATCCGCATCTCGCTCGGGTTCGTGATGCTCTCGAACGCGGCGAATCTGATTCTGATCTCTGCCTCGGGAAGTCCCGTCGGCAAGACCGACGCGGTTGCGCAACATGCCGCGACGGGTGAGCTGCTGAACGCTGGCGGCTATGTTGATCCGCTACCTCAGGCGCTTATCCTCACCGCCATCGTGATCTCATTCGCGGTGACCGCATTTCAGATCGTCCTCGTTTACGTTCATCATCGTGACACGTCAAGAGTCGCCACGGATCAGCTCCCACTGGAGGACGCCGAGTGATTCCGATCCTCCCGGTGGCGTTCCCAGCTTTGGCGGCCGCGCTCATGCTGACGTTTGGACGAGGGCGGGTTGCCTTTAGCCGCGCCCTTTCCCTGGCATCGTGTCTCGGGCAACTCGTGCTCGCGATCTTCACGTTGATCGCATTCACAGCACCTCACGCGACTCCGATCTACTACCAACTCTCGGGGTGGGAGCGCACCGGGCCGTGGGCGCTCGGCATCGAGCTCACCCTCGATCCGCTCTCCGCGATCATGCTCTTCGCGTCCGCAGTCATCGCGATGACGTCGGTTTCGATGATGCCCTCGACGATGAGTGACGATGAGGATGGCCCGCTGTACCCGCTCGTCCAGTTTCTCCTCGCCGGCGTAAACCTAACCTTCGTGACGAACGACCTCTTCAACCTGTTCGTCGCGTTCGAGATCATGTTGCTCGCGAGCTACGCCTTGCTTGCCGTCGGCGTGAAGGGCTCCCGCACGCAACACATCTTCACCTATCTCTCCGTCAACCTCCTGGCGAGTACGCTCTTCCTCATCGGAGTCGGCGCGACCTACGCCGCACTCGGAACCGTCAACATGACGGACCTCGCGCGGCGGATCATGACCCTTCCCGCAGGAGACACAGGCCTTGTCCAACTGGCGGCGATGCTCCTGTTGTGCGCATTCGGCGCGAAAGCCGCAGTCGTGCCCCTGATGGGCTGGTTGCCGGAGGCCTACTCCGCGCTGCGCGGTCCGCTCGCCGGGCTGTTCGGTGGCATCCTCACAAAGGTCGGCATCTATGCGATCCTGCGCGTGCTCTGGGGGGTGTTCGGCCCGGACGTCGCGGCGATGTCCTTCCTCGTCCTGATGGCACTCGCAGCCCCGACGATGGTCCTCGGAGGGTTCGGCGCTGTCTCGCGCCCGACCTATCGCGGCATCTTGACGCTGCACATCGTCGCGCAGATCGGCTACGCGCTCTTCGGGCTCGCGATGGGCACACTCTCTGCCATCGCAGCGACGATCTACTTCCTCGTCCATATCATGATTGTGAAGGCTGCACTGTTCTTCATTGGTGCCGCCATGGAGTACGTCACGCGCGCCCCAAACGATGACATGGGCACGTTCTCCGGCATGGCGAAGAGCCATCCCCTCCTCGGCATCGCGTATCTTCTCTCGGCGTTGGCACTGATCGGTCTCCCCCCATCAACCGGCTTCTGGGGCAAGGTCGGTCTTGCCACGGCAGGCTTCGAGTCAGGGCACGTTGCGTTGACGGTCGTCGCGCTTTCCTGCACGCTCTTCACTGCGTTCTCGCTTCTGAGAATCTGGATGAAGGCGTTTTGGATGAAGGCCAAGTACGAGACTCCACCTGACTTCCGCAAGCTACCTCCCCTCGCGTCGGGAGGGATCGCCTTCATCGTGGGTATCGTCCTCTTCATGGGACTCTATCCCCAACCTTTCATTGAGGTCAGTCGCGCTGCAGCCCAGGCTCTGGAGAACTACCAAAACCCGTCCCAGCTCGCGCTCGCCTCCCAGCCCGCCGCGGAGGAGATGCCGTGACGATACGCTTCACGACATTCCACTTCGGGTTGGCGCTACTGTGGGTTCTGCTCTCGGACAGCCCATCATGGGAATCGATCATCATCGGGCTCTTCATTGCGCAGGTCCTCTGGCACGGCGATTGGATCGTCGTTCAGAACTCGCCCGTGACGATTCGCAAGGCCGGGGCATGTCTGCGTCTCGTGATCCGATTCACGTATGAACTGATCAAGTCCAACATCGAGGTCACGATCGCCGTCTTTCGCCCGCCCAGCAAACTGCGCCCCGCGATTATTGCTCTTCCCGTCGAGGGTCTCACCGACGGCGCGATCACACTCCTTGGGAACATGATCACGCTGACCCCGGGCACGACGACGATGGACCTGACCTCAGACCGCAAGACGCTCTACATCCACGCGCTGTTCGGCGCAGATCCCGAGGGTGTCCGCGCCGGGATCGAGGACGCCTTCGTGCGGACGATTCGGGAGATATGGCGATGAGTACCCTTCCGTTTATGGCACTTGCTCTGGCCGACCTGCCGCCGTGGTTCCTGATGATCATTCAGGGCGCCATCATCGTGCTCGCGATCGTCAGCTTGCTCCCACTTCGCAGGATCCTGATCGGGCCCTCTCTGGCGGATCGCTCGATCGCGCTGGATGTCCTGCTTTCGAACGCAGTCGCGATCGTCGCGCTCTTTTCGATCCTGCATGAGACCGATCGCTACATGCCGATGATTCTGCTACTCATCCTGCTCGGGTTCACGGGCGCCGTTTGCTTCGGCCGCTTCCTCGAGACAGGTCAGGTATTCGAGAGCGACTTCGACCTGGAAGACCCGAAGGACGATCGCCCCACGGAGGACGCCCTGAGATGACCACCATCCTCTTGGTTCTTGCCACGATTCTGATTCTGGTTGGTGCGCTGTTCAGCTTCGCATCATCGCTCGGAATGCTCCGCATGCCGGACATCTATTGCCGCGTCCACGCAGGCGGGATGGGGCAAACGCTGGGGCCGATTGCTCTTCTCCTTGCCTATTGGGCGGTGGACGGTTCGTGGGGGGCAGGGGCCATCGTGCTACTCGCGGCATTCTTCCTCCTGACATCCACGGCGGTGGGGAGCCACATCATCGACCGAGCGGCCTATCGTTCGCATCTCCCGATCTCGCCGCAGACTGGCAGCGACGAATGGGAGGGGCGGGAGAAGTCTTCCCAGAGCGAGCGGCGCCGACGCACCTACGAGTGGTGATTCGGTTTTTTCTGTTTTCACTTTGCTTCCACCATCCATCTGCGCGACAAAAATCCCATCCTGACGGATGAGAGACCCCCGCCAATGTCGCAGTCGTCGGGCATTGCCCAACTAGGCCCATACACCCTCGTCAACCAACTCGGAACGAACGGACTCCTCGTTTCGTGGCAAGGCTTTGACGCGCAGCAGATCCCTGTCTGGGTCGTCGGGTTCCCTGCGAACCAGCTCGGTGATCGCCGTGCGTGGGATGCTTTCGTCGCCGAGTTCTCCGCGCTGATCGGAACGCCGGCCTCCCGTTTGGCCGCAGCGATGCGGCACGGCGAGGACGGTGGCTACTTCTGGTGCGCATACGAGTGGCTCACAGGCTCGCACCTCGGTCGCCGCGCGCAGGATGTCGGCCTCCCGATGGCACCAGTTGCGTTGGAATGGGCGGCACAGACCATCGAAGCGCTGATGACCCTCCAAGAGCATGGTCAGGCTCATCGCTACATCTCCCCGGCGTCCCTCTTCATCAACGATTTCGAGCAGGTGAAACTGCTCCACGCGGCATGGGGTGCCCTCCTGCTGCACGTCAACGGAGGCGTCGCCAACCCGGCGTTCATGTCGGTGCTCCCCTTCATCGCCCCGGAAGTCGTCAGCGGCCGTGCGTGCGACGGTGCATCGGACGTCTATGGTGTCGGCGCGACGCTGTACTACCTTCTTTGCGGACTCCCCCCGTATTGGGCGGATGATCCGCTCTCGCTTTGCGATGCGATCCAGACGCAGCCGATCAGTTTCGCTCCCCCGGCAGAGTACGTCCCGGCATCGATCGTGGAACTTCTGCAGGAACTCCTTTCACGCGACCCTGATGATCGCCCCGCGAATCTCCCGGCCTTGGTCTCGCGCATCCGCTCGCTTGCCATCGACGCGTTCGCGGACGACGCAACGGCCGCTCCTGAACAAGACCTCAGCCCCGACACGCAGAATTACTCTGCTCGAAGCGCAGCTTACGAACCTGCGATGGGGCAGCAGGGTGCCTACGTCCCTCCGCAGACAGCATCGACCGCCGTGGACGCTCTCCCGCCGAGTGCGCCTCCGGAAGAGGGCACGGGCATCCGCAGCGCCATCAAGCGAAGCTCGCTTGCGACCGCTCCCCCCTCGATGGCCGTTCCGGCGAGCAAAGGATCCGCGTCCGCAATCGGCGGAATAGAGGAGGGCGGCACCTCTGCCGAGGACAAGAAGCGTTATGCGATCATGGCCATCGCCGCCTTGGTGGTCATCGGCGGCTTGGGCTACGTCGGTGTCTCCTTCGTCATGAGCTTGAACAAGCAGGAGAAGGAGAAACCGCTCGGTCTCCTTCAGCTTCAGGAAGAGATCGACAAACAGGAAGCGAAGGTCCGTCTGTACTACAAGACGAAGTCCACGCTCACTCGCACGGCCCAGTACAACAAGAAGCACATGGACTCCTTCGGCCGTTGGGCACGTGCGCTCTCGGACCTCTCTCAGGTCGGTGCACTGACCGTCGAAATGATCGACGCCTGGTCCACACCGCTCGACGTGCGCTCCGAGTACATCGTGTCGGCGGGAGCGGACAAGACATGGGACACGGACGATGACATCTACATCGACTCATCGACCTATTCGTTCGGGGGCTATCAACCCAAGATCGAAATCCCGAGCACGAACCCCATGTTCAATCAGCAGATTCAGGCACTCGTCGAAGTTGCCAACCGCCGCCTCGAAGTAGAGATGGAAACGGGCAACTTCCTGGGCTCGATGGATACCTACATGTCCACCGCCGAGTATCCTACGGATGATTCATCGAACTATACCCCCCCGGACAAATATCGCGAACCGGCGGGAACACGCGACGCCCTGTACGGTGGGCTCGAAAGCGACGAGCCTCAGTAGCCACCCCGCGGGGCGGCACGCACCTTGCCCCCGCGGCAGACGAACTTGAAACGCAACGCACCCCTGAGTGCGAGCTGCGCCTAGTCGAAGTCCACGAACGGAACCACTGCCCAAAATGAGTTGGAGCGAACTGCGCGTCTTCGGCGCGCGCGAGCACAACCTGCGCAGCATCGACGCGACCATCCCGCGCCACACGCTCACGGTCCTCACCGGCGTCTCGGGGAGCGGGAAGTCCTCGCTCGCATTCGATACGATCTATGCCGAGGGACAGCGGCGGTACGTCGAGTCTCTCTCCAGCTATGCGCGCCAGTTCCTCGACCAAATGCCGCGCCCGCATGTCGAGCACATCGAGGGCCTGTCACCCGCGATCTCGATCGAGCAAAAAACCACGGGACGTAATCCGCGCTCGACCGTCGGCACCGTCACGGAGGTGTACGACTTCCTCCGCCTTCTTTTCGCGTACGTCGGATCTGCGCACTGCCCCATCTGCAATCAGCCTCTGGTTCGACAGACCGCAGAGGACATCGTCGCGCAGATCGTGGCTCTCCCCGCCGGAACGCGCGTGACGATTTCCGCCCCCATCGTGCGCGGTCGAAAAGGCGAATACCGCGACGTCATCGAAGCCGCCCTGAAGGAAGGATACGAGCGAGCCAAGATTGACGGCGAGCTTGTGTTTCTCGAACCGGGCAGGAAACTCGCCCGGCACAAGAACCACGACATTTCGCTCATCGTGGATCGAGTCATCGTCGGGCGAACCGACACCGAGCGTCTGCGCCAATCCGTGGACACCGCGCTCGCCAAAGCCGAGAAACTCGTCACCGTCGAGACGATGCACGGCAGCGATGGCAAGTTCCCCGTCGGTGTCCCCTGGGAAGGAGAGCGCACGTTCTCCGAAGCGATCGGCTGTCCCGAACACGGACCGCAAATCATCGAATTGACGCCGCGCATGTTCAGCTTCAACTCGGGGCACGGTGCATGCGCGAAATGTCAGGGCATCGGCACGGTCACGATCCTCGCGCCGGAACGCCTCGTCCCGAATCCGGATCTCGCGATCGACGAGGGCGCCATCGCCCCGTGGGCGTGGCTCTTCAAGAAGAAACGCGGCAACGCGCCGCCAGGGGAGGCGCCGCAAGCCACGCGCATCCGCGCACTCCTCAAGAAGCTCGGCGTGCCGATTGATGTGCCGTGGAAGAATCTTCCCGCCGGGCCGAGGGATCAGCTCCTGTACGGTGCCCCCAAAGCCAGCGTGTGGGAGGGCCTGGTCAGCCGCCTGCGCCGCCAACTGGAGGATACAGAGGACGAGGACGTCGCGCGCATCTTTGCGCAGTACCTCGACAACGTGACCTGCCCCGGTTGCGCGGGAGCGCGCCTGAAGAAGGAATCGCTCGCCGTCAGCCTCCAAGGGCTGAACATCGCAGAGCTCTGTGACCTTCACATCCGCGAAATTCCCGCTTTTCTCGAAGCGATCCCGCTCAACGACCGGACGCGGGAAATCGCAAAGCAGCCCATCCGCGAAATCACAGGGCGCCTAAAGTTTCTCGAAGACGTGGGCCTCGGTTATCTCACGCTCTCGCGATCGATGACGACCTTGAGCGGAGGCGAAGCACAGCGCGTGCGCCTCGCGACGCAGATCGGATCGCGACTGACCGGCGTGCTCTACATCCTCGATGAGCCCAGCATCGGCCTCCACCAACGCGACAACCAACGGCTCATCGACTCACTCCTGCGACTGCGCGACCTCGGCAACACCGTGCTCGTCGTCGAACACGACGAGCAGACCATCCGCTCATCGGATTTCGTGCTCGATCTCGGGCCCGGCGCGGGGCGTCTCGGCGGTGACCTCGTCGCGGCTGGTTCACCGGATGAGATTCAAGCCAACAAGTCGAGCATCACAGGGCGCTTTCTCGCCGGAACCGAAGTCATCGAGCCGCCGAAGAAGTACCGCAAACCGGGCGCGAACCACCTCGTGATCGAGGGGTGCACGATGCACAACCTCAAGAACGTGACGCTCGACTTGCCACTCGGATTGATGATCGGCATGTCGGGAGTCAGCGGCGCCGGCAAGTCGTCGCTCGTGATCGAGACGCTGCTTCCGCTACTCATGCAACACGCGTATCACGTACCGGCCAAGCCCGGTCCGCACCGCGCGGTGCGCGGCCTCGAATTCGTGGACAAAGTGATTCACGTCGATCAGGCCCCGATCGGACGCACTCCGCGCAGCAACCCCGCCACCTACACGAAGTCCTTCGATGTGATACGGTCCCTTTTCGCTTCGACCGAGGAAGCGCGTCTGCGCGGATATGGCCCGGGGCGATTCAGCTTCAACGTCGAGGGGGGCCGCTGTTCCGAATGTTCCGGCCAAGGGATGCGCAAGGTCGTGATGAACTTTCTGCCCGACGTTTACGTCGAGTGCGAAAGCTGCCACGGCGCGCGCTACAACGCGGAAACACTCGAGGTGAAGTATCGCGACAAGAACATCGCCGAAGTCCTCGCGATGACGATCGAGGACGCGTGTCCCTACTTCGAAGGAGCGCCGCAGATCAGCCGCATGATCTCGACGCTGCGGGACGTTGGGCTCGGCTACCTGACGCTCGGGCAACCGGCAACGACGCTAAGCGGCGGTGAGGCACAGCGCGTCAAGTTATCGCGCGAACTCGCAAAACGAAACACAGGCAAGACGGTGTACGTCCTCGACGAACCGACGACGGGGCTACACTTCGAGGACGTTCGAACGCTCATCGGTGTGATGCAGCAACTCGTGGGGGCGGGCTCGACCGTGGTTGTGATCGAACACAACCTCGACGTGCTGAAGTGCTGCGATTGGCTGATTGATGTCGGTCCCGAAGGGGGTGCCGCCGGGGGCACCATCGTGACCCAAGGCCCACCGCCAGTCGTCGCGAAGTGCGCCGCGAGCCACACGGGTCGCTTCCTTAGGGAACTGCTCAAGGCGTAGGCCCATGCCCGAGCCATTCAAGAACTTCTTCAACCGCGACGTCATCGCAGAAATGGCCCGGCACATCGCCCTGCACGAGCCAAGGTTCGACGCGCAAAAGTTCACCGCCCTCGCATCCGATGGGCTCGACGACCTCGAGCTCAAGGAGCGATCCGCACAGATCACCCGCGCACTGACCGCCACTCTGCCAAGTGATTTCCCGCGCGCAACACGCGCTCTCGTCGCGAGCCTGCGAACCAACCCACCGGATGAGAGCACCGAGTGGAATCCTTCGGACATCGGGTTGCACGGCTGGGCAGTGATGCCGATGGCGGATTACATCGCAGAGCATGGCCAACCCCAACTTGCCACCTCGCTTGAAGCCCTTCGCGAGATGACGAAGCGCTTCTCCTCAGAATTCGCGATTCGCCCGTTTCTGCACAGTCAGCCCGAGGAGGCTCTGGCCATCATTCGCACATGGGTTGGGGACCCGAATCATCACGTGCGCCGCTTGGTGTCGGAGGGCACTCGCCCGCGCCTCCCGTGGGGGATGGGGCTGCCCAGGTTCGTCAAGGATCCCACGCCGATCCTGCCCCTTCTCGAATCCCTGAAATCGGACACGTCCGAGTACGTCCGCCGCTCCGTTGCAAACAACCTCAACGACATCGCGAAGGACCATCCGCACATCGTCGCAGAGATCGCCGAACGCTGGCTCGGCGTATCGCAGGAGACGAATCGCCTCGTGAGGCACGCGTGTCGCACGCTGCTGAAACGCGGGGACCCTGCAGTGCTCGCGATCTTTGGTCTTTCAAAGTTACCGCTCAGGAAAATCCAACTGATCCTCACGCAGCCCATTGCGCACATCGGAGAAAAACTCGAATTCACCTTCACCGCGAGTCTGGCGCGAAAGGCGCGCGCGTCACTCCGCATCGAGTACGCCATCGACTTCGTGCGCCCAAGTGGCCGCCCTTCGCGAAAGGTCTTTCAGGTCGAAAGCGCGCCCCTCGTCGGAACGGAGATCGAGTTCACGCGACGTCATGACTTTCAGGATCGTTCGATCCGAGTTCATCATCCGGGCGATCACACGTTGACCGTGATCGTGAACGGACATCCTGTCGCGAGTCGGACGTTCCTCCTGGTGCGATAGTCGCGCCCCCGCGCGGTTGACTTGGCATCCCGATGCGCGCAGCATGCCGCGACACAAACACGCCACGTATCGGACGGAGCGACGATGGACGCACGAACTCACGGGAACATTCTACGCATCGCTCGCAAGGTCCATCGCACCGTCGGTATCTGCCTCTTCATCTTCTTCGCGATCATCGCCATCACGGGCCTCTTGCTCGGATGGAAGAAACACACCGGCGGCGTCATCCTTCCCAAGTCATACCAAGGCGTGTCCACGAATCTCGCCGACTGGCTCCCTGTGCATGTCCTTCATGCAAACGCAGTGAAAGTCGTTCAGGAACAGATCGACCCCAGCCTATCGCTCGAGCTCGAACGCATCGACATCCGCCCGGACAAAGGGATGGTGAAGTTCGTCTTCCTCGATGGTTTCTGGGGGGTTCAACTCGACTGCACGACGGGGGATCTCTTGCACATCGAGCGGCGTCGTTCCGACTTTATCGAGAATATCCACGATGGCTCGATCATGGACCACCTCTTCAAGACATCGAGCGAGCAACTTAAGGTCGTCTATACGACGATCATGGGGACGGCACTCCTGACCTTCACCGTTACGGGATTCTGGCTGTGGTACGGGCCGCGCCGCGTTCGCGCGGGGAGGGCTTCCAACTCCGCGCCTGGCACCGACGATACATCATCGACCGATGAGTGATGCGCTGATCAGCCCCCGTTGAATCGATCGTGGAGGATGAGCGTCGCGGGCGCAGTTCGCGTGATCGCCACGGCGGCATTTTGCTCGAACTGAAGTAGCCAGCGGGCAACGAGTTCATTCGACGCGTCGAACACTAGATAGCTCTCCTCTGCGGCCCAGACACCGTTTGGATCGCGCCCCTCGGCGCGTAGATGGCGCAGCCCGGCGGTCTCGATCTCCACGAGCAACTTCGCATTCTGCGCGGCATTCTCTTCAGGATGTCGCTCTTCGCTGAACGGGTTCCACGCGGTGATGATCACACCCGAAGCCGCTCCGTGTTGGACGAGTAGTTCCCGCGCAGATTCACATGGCTCTCCGATTCGGATGTTCCGTTCAGGAACGGAGAACACGACGTACTCTGCATGTGAGTAGATATTGATCAGGACTTCCAGCTTGGAACGAGACACATCGTCCCTCCTCATGCGTGTTACCTCGAACACTCACCGTTGTACGTTTCCACGATCGCCGTTCCTTCTGAGGAATGGCTCATGGCGTCCGGAGTCGTGTTCCCTCCTGCGACGTAAATCTTTCCGCCCATCACCGCTGCACGAGAATAGTTCCGCGCCGTCGGCATCGGTGTCTCCTTCACCCACTCGGTGCCACCCGCTTCGAGTTTGAGCACTTCCGAAAGTGCCTCGCCGCGAGCTTGCGACTCACCCCCGATGACCCAGATCGCATTGCAATAAACCACGGCGCCACTCGTCCCGCGCGGATCTATCGATGGCCCTGAGGTCCATGCATTCGTCGCCGGGTCGTAGATGTACACGTCGCCAAAGTCCTCTCCCCCACTGCGTCCTCCGATGGAATAGAGCTTCCCGTCGAATGCGACAAGCGCGGGACTCCCCATGGCGCGCGGCAACGGCGCGGCACTCGTCCACGTGCCCTTCGACGTGTCGAAGACATCGTGATCCGCAATCGTCCTCTCGGAATTTCCACCACCGACGATGTGAATCTTGCCATCGAGGACGGTGGCCGCGTGGCCTCCGCGCGCTGCGGGAAGATCGGGGCCTTCCACCCACTCAAGGCTGGCCGGCTCATAGACAAACATCTTCGACGTGGGGGTGTTTGTCGTACCTTCAAAGCCTCCGATCACATAGATCAGTCCTGCGTTTTCGACGGCTGCGGCGGCGTTTAATCCGGTCTCGATCGGAAGGGCGCTCTCCGTCATCCACACTGCCCCTTCGAGACGTTCAACCTGAAACACGGGATTTCGTCTCGTGCCCGATCCTGCGATTGCATAGATCGCGTCACCCGTGCTGACGAGCGCGTGCGCCGAGCGCGGATACGCCATTGTCGGCCCTTTGCCCCACCCGATCTGTGCGGGCGGTGCGGGTGTCGTGGCGGGTGTGTCCTTCACCGGCTCACTGCCACAGGCTGAAAGCATCACGATCAGACCTACACAGGCGACAATTGAAGACAGGCGCATTCCATTCCCAATCGGCGAAGAGGTTGCTCAATCAGTTACGTCGTTTCGCCGTGGTCCTTCATGTGACCAAGTGAGTCAACCGGCGATGCGCCCATCGCCGGATGTGCCCACGTCTCAGTATAGATTCCAGTTCGTCACTTCCGATGATCCGGGATTGAGCGACACCCAGTGCTGAAGCAGGTCGCGCAAGGCCTCCGGTTCATTCGTCGGGATAGGCCCACCGTGAACGTCGGTCGTGTTCACACCGTGGCAATTCGTGCACGTGCGAACTTCTCCGGCAGCGAATGTCAGCCAATAGCGCTCCTTCACGACCGAAGTTCCCGCGGCATCCGTCAACTGCCAGGTCATCGCACGCCCCGCGGGCACGAAGGCAGCCGCCGAGCCGTCATCACCGAGCCGCACCGCTCCGAGCGGCGCGCTCGCACCCGCATCGGGATTCGAGTCCTCCTCGTGGAAACGAGGGAGAACGCGTCGCCCCGGATTGAGCGACGTATGCGTGCCACTGGTCGCGTACCCGCGCACATACTGAGCGGATAAGAACTGCAGATACGAAATTTCATCCGGTATGGAACCGACTGCCTGATTGGCGTGCCCGCTCCAGCTCACCTCGAGATTGAATGGCTGCTGTTTGTCCGCGCGCACAGTTGTATCGCGCGCCACGACCAGCGCGAGATTTTCGTCACGCAACCATTCGCGAAATGCTGCGACCCCCGACGGACCGCCCAACTCTTCCGCGAGGATCTGTGACTCGATCGCAGGAATCTGCTCCGTGGTCGGCGTCGGAATCGCGCGCGGTTTAACTTCGACGGGATAAATCTCCCACATGCGTCCGCTGTACGTCGCTGATCGCGGAGGCCAGAATGCGTTCGTCGCATAGGTCACCGTCTTCGAGATCCCCCCTGGGACGAGTTCTTCGCTCGTGGGCTCGAGGTAGCCCTGCGCATTCGGGGCAAGCTTGCGAATAACGAACTGATAGTTGCTCGAAAGTGGATATGGCGCAGGAGCCCCCGGGTCCGTTGCTGTGCTGTTCGCAAAGGCATAAACCCCGTTCGCTGATGCCCAGATCGATCCGTCCGACATCGGTGCCGGGTCGCGAAAGTGCGTCTGTTGAATGCCCCCGGTCCAATGGGCAGGTTGATAGGGCGTCACATACTTCATCAAGTCAGCGAGCAAGTCGGGATTGGCCCCGTGCGGCGCATCCAGACGCACGATGCGTCCCGCACCGTGGGTTCCGAACTCCGCGGCATCGATCCCGTAGTAGCGTCCCGGATGCGTCGGATCCTCGCGGATTTGGTGCATCGAAACGATGTGTGCTTCGCTTGAATTGAAATGGTCCGGCAAGTCCGTCCATGCGCGTTCGACGTAGCCGAAAAACTCGTGCCGCCCGAGGTGATTGAGCACCTCAGCATCCGTGCCGTCCTCGTTGATCATCCACGGCAGGAAAAAGTTAAAGTCCTGCTTCGTCATCCCCGGCACAAAATCCTGATCCCAATAGGGGTGCGGAGTCCCACCGGGGTTGAACGGGCCGGCGACGTCCGGGTGCAGGCGCCCATTCTCGGGGAAGTACTCATCCCCGAATTGCATCGCATGATAAGAGGAGGACGTCTCTGAATCGAACGTCACCGGGAAGTACGCTTGCGTGTTGCCGAGAACGAGAGAGTCCATCGCCTGATCCGCCTGCTGGTCGCGCTTCAAGTGATCCCAGCGCGTGAACACGATTCGCCCATAACTATCGACAAACGGGGTAAAATCCCCCGACGGGCAGTGGTCGAGCACCTGAAGATTCGACCCATCCGGATTCATCTTCCATAGCCCCGAGACAATCGGCGTCGATTCATACTCGTCGAGCGGAGGATAGTGGTTCGGGTCGCGCGTAATCGGCTCGTCCGTCACAAAGATGATCGAGCCATCCGTCCCATAGGTCGGCTGAATGTTGTTCCGATTCGCAGGTTGGTTGAGTTTGGTGATCGTCGCCGTCTGCCCCTGCAGGATGCCGGTGATCTCATACAGTTGAAAGTGCGAAGGAGGAGGATTGAACCCTGTCCCGCCGACGGCCATCGAGAAGACCGCCTTCTGCCCAGTCCAGTGGATCGAGGGCTCGCGCACCGTGATTTCCTCCCCCGCCAGCAATCCATAACCACACTCAGCCGTCAGATTCCTCAGCGTGCCATCCGGGTAAACGATGTAGAGGTCTCCCCCCCGCGGTGCACGCGTCGGGCGCCCCTGATGGTTGTCGACGAATCCGACGAAGTGCCCATACGTCCCCGAGATCGTCCCACCGGTCGAAGGCGTCACCGTGACGAACATCACGGGGTTGGGAATCGCGGAGGACGCCGAGGCAACCAGAGCGGTCTCGACGATTCCCGCGAGAACGAAGCGAAGGGATTTGGTGAACATGGGTGACTCCTCGGAGGAAATTCTGGAAAAGGGTCTGCGACGCGATTCGTACGGCTTTCGACGTATTTTCGGCTCGGAGCCTGCCCATGAACTCCATCGCCAGCAGAGCAGAAAACTCGACCGGGTAGAGGGACCCGACCGGAGAGACACAGGCCCTCTGCGGCCCCGAGCCGAAGTAATACGCCAAACGTAGTACGTTAATTGACGTATGTCAAGGGGGGAAAATTTGCCTGGAAGAGCCATCTCCCCCGCGGAACTCTCTCCGATAGACCCCGCCCTACCTCCTGTGCAACCTCACGAACGCCGCGATTGACGCGGCCGGGCGCACGTCGCTCGATCCGATTTACAGGTTTTTCATGACAGACGACACACTAGCAACAACCGGCTTCGAGGATTTGGGGCTGAGCCCTGAGGTCCTCAAGGCTCTCGATGATATTGGGTATGAGGCACCTTCGCAGATTCAGGCGCTGACCATCCCCCCAATTCTAGCGGGCCACGATCTCGTAGGGCAGGCGCAGACAGGAACAGGCAAGACCGCCGCTTTCGCACTCCCCCTCCTTACCAAGCTGAGAGTTACTCCCCCCGGACCGCAGATTCTCGTCCTCGTTCCGACGCGCGAACTCGCCATCCAGGTGGCCGAGGCATTTCAGCGCTATGCCGCGCACATCCCGGGATTCCACGTGATCCCGATCTATGGTGGTCAGGGTTACGGGGGCCAGCTCCACCAATTGAAACGCGGCGTGCATGTGGTCGTCGCAACGCCCGGTCGCCTTTGCGATCACTTGCGACGCGGGACGCTTGCGCTCTCGACCCTCACGAGCGTTGTCATCGACGAAGCGGACGAAATGCTCCGCATGGGCTTCATCGACGAAGTCGAATGGATCCTCGAGCAAACACCGAAGGGGCGTCAGGTCGCTCTTTTTTCGGCGACGATGGCAGAGCCCATCCGCCGCATCGCCAAGCGTCACCTCAACGAGCCCGTTGAAATCACCGTTCGCCCTCGCACGGCGGAAACGAGCGCCATTCGCCAGCGCTACTGGATGGTCAGTGGCCTCCACAAACTGGATGCGCTGACGCGCATACTCGAAGGCGAAGACTTTGAAGCGATGATTGTTTTCGTGCGCACCAAGAGTGCCACGGTCGAGCTCGCGACGAAACTCGAGGCGCGAGGCTTTTCGACCGCCGCACTCAACGGCGACATCCCGCAACACATGCGCGAGCAGACAGTCGAGGCATTCCGCTCCGGCAAGCTCGACATCCTTGTCGCGACGGATGTGGCGGCGCGTGGGCTCGACGTGCAACGCATCACGCACATCGTGAACTACGACATCCCCGCCGACACGGAATCCTACGTCCATCGCATCGGACGCACCGGCCGCGCAGGACGCACGGGAGAGGCGATCCTCTTCGTCGCGCCCCGCGAGCGCCGACTGCTTCATTCCTTTGAAAAGGCAACGCGCGCCACGATGGAGCCCCTGCGACTCCCAACACGCGAGTCCATCAACGACATCCGCATCGCGCGATTCAAGGAACGCATCACCGACACGCTGGCCGAGGAAGAGTTGGGCTTCTACTATCAACTCATCGAGAGCTATGTGGCGGAGCGCAACATTCCCTCGCTCGAGGTGGCCGCGGCACTCGCGAAGCTCGTGCAGGGCGAAGCTCCGATGCTGCTCGATGCCACCTCGGAGAACACCTCGTCGATGGACGACTTCGATGATTCGGATCGTCGTTCGCGCGGGCCGCGCCCGGGCAAGTTCACGCCGGGTGAGTCCGCGGGGCGGGAACTCTATCGCATCGAAGTTGGGCGCGTTCATAACTTGAAACCGGGCTCGGTCGTCGGCGCGATCGCCAACGAGGCTGGTCTCGATGGAAAGCAAATCGGACGGATCGATATCCAGGACGACTACAGCATCGTCGATCTTCCTGCGGGGCTGCCGGAGGAACTGATTCGTCTCCTCAGCGGTGCCCGCGTGGCAGGCCGCCCGCTGCGGATTTCATTGCTGAATCCGAAGACTTCCGCACCGCGCACCGTGGCACGGAAGAGCTACGGAAAGGTTCCAGCAGGTGTCGAGTCACCCGCCCCCAAGGGAAAGTTCCCAACACCCAAGGGCAAATTCGGCGACGACAAGAAAGGCACGTACTCCCCCGCTGGCAAAGGAAAGTACGGTGCCGCCTCCAAAGGCAAGTTCGGCGATGATGGCGGGAAGAGCACCTTCAAGCGGACGTACAAGAAGAAGGGCTGATCGCCACAGTCTGTGAGCACGATGACGGGCCCGGAGCGATTTGCTCCGGGCCCGTGGATTTCGTGGGAAAGCTCGCGCGTTACCGCCCGGTGACCTCAACGACGGTGGTGACTGGCTCGCTGAAGAGCGCGCCGTCGAAGACCTTGAGTTCCACCGTCATTGTTCCCCCTTGGAAGAACTGGACGTTTGTTTGAATCGCCGCGGCTGTGTCGTTGGGCCGGAACACGCAGTCGACGTTTTGAGGATCGATCACCTTCCAGTGATACGTCAGAGGCTTGTTCTCAGGATCGTTCGACCCTGAACCGTCAAAGACGACTTTCTCGATCCCTGCAATCCGCGTCGGCGCGGATGAAATTACGGCCTTCGGTGCCTCGTTTGGAATCGTGCGCGAAGCTTCGTAGAACTTGTACCCGCCGCCGAGCAGAATGACGACGCCGACAACGACGAGGACCATATTGCGGATGCCCTCGGCCCTGCGGGACTTCGCCTTGGGCAATTCCTTGATTTTGACTTCGACCCCTTCTGAGACGGCGACCATGTCGGGACGCTTCGGATAGAGTGCCTCTGCCGTGTCCTTCTCGAATTCTTCGTCGACGCGGACATACTGCGGCTTCTGTTCTTCGGGGGTCGCATCAAGAGCTTGCGGGCGCGGCTTCGGTGCCACCGCCGAGTCGGAGCGCGGAGCGGGGCTCGCGGCCATGTCACGCGCCACGGCCATCGCGGAAGAGGGCGCGGTCGGGAAGAATGGGCCGGATGACTCCGTGCCTGACTTTCCGCTCCCTTGGGTGACGGGCGACTCGACGACCTTTCCGAAGTTCGCCGAGGATTGTCCGGACGCTGCCGCGCGTTTCCCCGTGCGATCTTCTTCCATCTTCTGCTGGGTGCGTTTGCGCAACTTGCGAGCGGCCGAGGCAAGGGCCTGAAGGGACTGGATCTCTCGCGAGCCATCCTCGCGGCGCATGCTCAGGATCAGTTCGGCGATGGAACTCTCGATGCCCATCACCGCCGGAAGTTCCGTCGCCCCTGTGCGTGCCATCTCCTTGCGATCGTCCTCAAGCGCGCTCGCGACCGTTCGTTTGTCGGAACCGATCGCAAGGTGGTATACGATACCCTGCAGAGTCTCCATCGCCGTGATCATATCGACTGGGCCGTCCGAGACGAAGACACCACCGTTAGGCGATGCAACAAGACGAGCTAGAAAGGGAGACGCATCCAGTCGCGCCTTTGCAACATTCCCGACGGGCCAGGTCGTCGTGAACTTGAGACGCCCACGGTTCGACACCACGATCTGGTTCGAGCGCACGCGGCTGAAGTCCACGTTGATGGCTTCCAGCGGTGTCAGCTCTTCGACCAGCTTCAGGACGTTGTCGCACCAATCCAGAATTCCTTGGTAACCACCGCGCGCGCCGCTCTCGATGAACGGACGCCCTTCGATCAATTCAGAGACGATCGTGTACTGCCCCTCGACCAACTCACCTCCATAGTAGCGAGGGAGCGCTGGGTATTGCACGTTACCCATGAGGGAACCCTGCCGGCAGATCTCCGCGAGGGCGTGTTCGTCCTTGGACAGCTTGGGATTGAAAGCGCGTCGCCGCGCACGGTGAAGCGTCCCGAGATGTTCGACGATCTCGTCTTCGAAGAAGCCCGTATCCACGATGGGCTCGATGAAGCGCCAGCAGATGGAGTTTCCGATCATTTGAACACGGGCACCGGCGGGATTCGGTCCAATTCCTTCAGCGCTTCTCGAGCCGAGTTGTATCCGACCGAGTCGAACATGCGCCCCTTAAGGCACTGCATCAGGAACTTGCCGAGCGCGCTGGCGCTTCCGAGGTCCCCGAAGATCGCCGTCTCAGCCTTCTTCAACTCGGTCTCGTCCCACTCCTCATATTCGTAAGTGAGAACAGTCCGACCGATCAGCAGACTCGCAACTGAGTTCGCCCAGCACGCGACATCGATCGACTTCATGTTCGCCGACAACTTGAGTCGGGCACTCGACCCGAGGTCATCGTCCTCTTCCCGCTGCACGGCGATCAAGCGTTCGGCGATCCCGGGATTGTGGAGGTAGAGCACGCCGCGCTTGTCGACTCCGAGACAGTCCTCGCGGAAATGACAGTGTGTGATTTCCTGATCGTGCATCGCAGCAAGGAAGTCCAAACTCTCGCGAAGGAAGTACATCCGCGTGGCTTCGTCCGCGTCTCTGAAAGGGTTCGGTCCCTTGAGGGAGAGCGGTTTGCAGACCGGGATCAGGAGGACCATGTCGAAGAAGTCTTCGGATACCCACGCATCACAGAGCAGGGGAACCTGACTGTGGCGAAGTTGCGCGAACGGAAGGACGATATTTTCGAAACGGGACAGGAGTGCCTCGTGGCTCCCCGTGGTCGTCAGCGAAATGCGATACAGTTGGCCGGGAGCCTCGAGCGTGATCTCGCGAACGGCATAGACAGAATGCCCGTCACGATCCGCGATCGTCTCGGCGATTTCGTAGAACCCTGATCGGTCAATCCCCAGCATCACTCACGAATCCGATGGAACTTTGGAGACTCAGACAACCGGGACCACGACAGCACAGGCTGCCTTGCCCCATCCCTGACTACGACACTTGATACTAGTATTGAGAGTCTCCGCGCGAACTGTGACAAGGAGAACTCGCATTCCCTACGCCCAACCTACATGCAAGGACCACTCCAAAAATAACGCCGAGAAGCCTCGATATTCTGTCGGAATTCAACAGCACGCGATAATTCCTCCAGTTCTTGCCGGTCACCCCGCAGAGTCGGTGGCAATCCACTCGAGGCCTACTTCCAAACCGGGCAAAATTGCGAGAATCGAATAAAGCCCTTTCGATCCGGCAAGGGGAACGAGCACCTTGGGGAACCACACTCCCCGCGACAAGTGCGAGAGCATGAACGTTCTACTCATCGGCGATATCTTTGGCAATCCCGGCAGGAACGCCGCCAGGAAACTCCTCCCCGGGCTGAAGAAGAAGCATCAGGCGGACTTCGTCATCGTCAATTGCGAGAACGCCGCCCACGGCAAGGGGATCACCGATACAACGGCTCGCGACATCTTCGAAGCAGGGGCCGACGTGCTAACCGGCGGGAATCACATCTTTGCCCAACGCGGATGCGACGACTACATCGAAAAGGAACACCGCCTCGTTCGGCCGATCAACTTCCCCCCGGGGACGATTGGCCGCGGGTCCGCCGTCTACAACAGCGAGGCAGGTTTTCAAATCGCCGTCATCAATGCCTGTGGGCGCGTCTTCATGGGGAACTATGACGATCCGTTCCGCACCGTGGATCGAGAGGTCGAGCGCCTGCGCAAAATCACCCCGCTCATCTTCCTCGACTTCCATGCGGAGGCCACGAGCGAGAAGGTCGCCATGGGGTGGTACCTCGATGGGCGGGTCACCGCAGTCGTAGGCACGCATACGCATATCCCCACGGCGGATGAGTGCATCCTCGATCAGGGGACCGCATACATCACCGATCTGGGAATGACGGGTCCTTATGATTCGGTCATCGGTGTGGATAAGGACATCATCCTAGATTCGATCCTGACGATGCGGCACACCAAGTTCGAAGTGGCGCAGCCCCGTCGGGTTCGCATCTGCGGGGTTCTGGTCACGGCGGATCCGCTGACGGGCCGGGCGACTTCGATCAAGCGGGTGCGCGAGGATCTCCCCGACCCAACGAATTAACGCGCCAGAGGGTCGGATAGGATGAAGCCTATTCACTCCCACTCAAACATCCTTTAGGAAATCATTATGCGTGCCACCGTCGCAGCCCTGACACTTTCGATCGCTCTGGCCTCCCACGCCGGGGCCCAAGACCGCGCGCATCGGTTCAACGACACAGCGGTCTCCTGGGGCAATTCCACGACCAAGCTTGAGACGCGATCGGTCACCTACTTGCTCGAAGGAAAGGAAGTGACGCGTTACTTCGAAACTTCTCGAAACGACAAGGGCACGATCATCTTCAACGAGGTGGACCGCCCCGGGGGAAAGCACCTGACCTTCACGGGACAGGTACTCAAGTCAGGCTCGTCGGCTCCGCTGAATGCTCGGTCACATGCGCTCTCCGAAGCGACGAACCCGACGCCCTACGATTGGTGCATGTCCGCATTTGGATACACCCGAGCCAACGCGGCGAACGAGAGCACGTCCGCTTTATCTGCCTCGACCGCCGAGCCCATCCGCCCAGCGGTTTCGAAGCACGACCCGGCGATGGTCCTGGGCCCGGACGGGGAAGCCTATCACGCGACCGCGGAAGGGGGAACCGCGCGTCCAACCGTCCCCGATAAGGGCCCGAACGGCGAGGCAGTCCGCGCCGTTGAGACGTGGACTCAGAACGAACGAGGGTGGCAGAAGAAAGTCGAGTTGAACACCCGCCCGAAGCCCACCCCTGCGAAGGCAAGATCAACGGCCAAGCCTGAACCCACGCCCGAGGGGACACCTGTCGTACCCACACCGACCAAGTCTCCATTCCTGGAAATCCCCAAGAGCCCATCCAGGTAACCGCCGGTTCGAATTGCGGCAGGGCCTGTTGATCGCGGACCATCTCGACGTTGTCAGAAATGTAAGCCTCCGGGACATCCCCGGAGGCTTTCGTCTTGCCGAAGTGCAAGACGACATCGAGGAACCGCGGCGAGTCGCCTCCCATGCCGGTCACGCTCTATCCGGACAAGCAAACCCTATCCGACATTCGGCGGAATCGAATCGCGCTTGGATTCGCCCTGCTCGCGATCGTCGTCGCCATCACGCTCTTCTTCAATAAGACGGCAGAGCCCACTCATCGCCTTCGCCTCACGGCAGGCGACGCGAACGGGCGGCGACATGAACTCGCGTTGATCCTCGCCGGGCTCTCGCGTTCGAGCGGACTGCAAATCGAAGTCATCCCAACGTCAGGCTCTGCGGCAGCAGCGGCGGCCGTCGCGGCGAATGAGGTGGATGTCGCCCTGATCCAAGGCGGCCTCGATCCGATCCCCGGGGTGCGGGAAGTCGGCACGCTCTACCCGGAACCGCTCCACCTCCTGGTGCGCAACGAACTCGCCGGCGAGGGCCTCACGGCGCTTCGTGGTCGGCGCGTAAACCTTTCGACCAGGGGGAGCGGAACACGTCATCTCGCGCTGCACGCGCTTTCGTTCGTCGAACTCGAGCCGGGGCGCGACTTCACTGAGGATGAAATGTCCTACGGCGAAATCGAAGCCGCCGCTCCGCAGGCGCTCCCCGACGCATTCTTCATGGTGTCGTCGCTCCCATCCCCCGTGGTGGCGTTCCTGATTCAGAAACGCGGCTATCGACTCCTGGCTCTCCCGATCGGTCATGCGCTCAACATCCGCGACTTCCGCATCGGCGAGGCCACGATCCCGGCATACACCTACGAATACCTTCCACCGGTTCCTGAGACCGACCTTAAAACCATCGCGAATCATCTGCTCCTCATCGCGCACCCGGATGTGAACCCGTCCGCAATCGTGGAACTGATCGACCTCGTGTATGGGGGAAACTTCTCTCGCGCGGCGAATCTCCCCGCGCTGCGTGCACCGACCGCCGACCGAATCACGGAGTACCCTCTGCACGAGGGAACGTTCCTCTACACACGCCGCGACGAACCTCTGCTCACATCGGAAGTCATCGACAACGTTGAGTCCATGCGCAGCTTCTTGGTCTCCATGGCCGTCGCCATGTTCCTCGTGTGGCGTTGGTACTCGCGGCGGAAATCGCTCGGATTCGAGGCCTTCATCGATGAAGTCACGCGCATTGAACGTCGCGCCTTGGAGCTCGAGAAAAAGCCGGAGATGGACCTGCACGAACTGATGGTCGTGCGGCAGCGTCTCAGCGAAATCAAGAACGACGCCCTGGAGAAATTTGCTCGAGGTGGACTCAAGGGCGAGGAGTTCATGTCGAGCTTCCTCACCCATGTCACCGACGTCCGGAACTACCTCAACATGATGATCCTCCATGAGCGTGAACGCATCGAGGAGGAGGCCGCACGTGGTGGCTCGACCTCCGAGAACGACAAGCGGATGGAGGCCCTCTGGGGGGAGGCTGTCGGCGAATTCGACGGTGACGAGGATGCCCAGATCCCAGGCAAGGATTGGTGACGACGCCCCGCCCCGGGCATCAATCGCGCAGAATTCTCCCTCACCCCTTGCGACGCACAATCGTGCGAGTGTAAGCGGTTTGTGTTATCGTCAAACTGGTTCCTCACAATCGGGGGAACTCAATCACGGGGGCAGTCATGGCAAAGGCACGCACCAAGTCGCCGAGGACATATGCGCAGGCCGGCGTTTCACTCGCGGAAGCCGACAAGTTCGTCGCGCGAATCGCGAAGAAACACCCGAAGATCGGCGGCTTTGCTGGGGCGTTCGAGCTGAACACAGACGGCATCAAGGACCCCGTGCTCATCGGAAGCACCGATGGCGTCGGCACCAAAATCCTGCTCGCGCGCGAAGCGGATGCACTCGACACAATCGGCGTGGATTTGGTCGCGATGGTCGTGAACGACATCATCACGACGGGCGCCAAGCCCCTCTTCTTCCTCGACTACTATGCGATGGGCAAGCTCTCGGCTAAGGAGGGCTCCAAGATCATCTCCGGGATCGAGAAGGGCTGCGAGCGCGCCCGAATGGAACTGCTCGGAGGCGAAACCGCCGAGATGCCCGGACTCTATCGCGAGGGTGAATTCGACCTCGCAGGTTTCGGCGTTGGCGTCGTCGGAAAAAAGGACATCATCGACGGCTCCAAGATTCGCGAAGGCGATGCCGTGCTCGGGATCAGTTCCTCCGGCGTGCATAGCAACGGATTCAGCCTCGTGCGTGCGATCATCGAGAAGAAGAAGCTCTCGCTCGCGAAGGAGTATCCCAGCTTTCACGAATCCCTCGGCGACATCCTGCTCAAGCCGACACGCATCTATGTGAAAGCCGTCGACGCGCTCCTCGAGAAAGTCCCGGCCAAGGGGCTCGCGCACATCACCGGCGGCGGGATTGCGTCAAATGTCTCCCGCATTGTTCCTGAGGGATTGACCGTTCACATCGATACAACGGCGTGGGAGATGCCCCAGATTTTCCGATCCCTACAGGAGTGGGGACAGGTCGCCACCCCCGAGATGTTCCGCGTCTTTAACATGGGCGTCGGGATGGTCGTGATCTGCCGCGAGAAACACGTCAAGGCCGCGACGCGCGCCCTGCTCGGAGTAAGTGGCCGTGTCTGGCGGATCGGCCACGTCGCCAAATCGGGCAAAGGTGAGGGGAAAGCCATCCTGACCTACTGACGCGGAGATCACCCCGCGAATGTGATTCGCGGTGAGTCTTGCCCCGCTCGGAAGCGTGTGCACGATCCCATCGCATGAGTGCTGCACCTCCGCCCGACCCACCCACCGACCCTCCGTTCATCCCGGATGAATCTGGGGAGGATGCCGCTCCTGAATTGCGCCCGGTCATGATCATCCATGGCCTCGGTGTGCACCCGTGGATCATGTCGATGATCGCGTATCGGCTCAGAAAAAGCGGTCGGCGTGCGCATCTGATCGGGTACAATTCGTACCACACAACGATCCCCAAGATTTCTCACATTGTGGCGCGAAAGATTCGTCGCTTCGGGTACGACGAAATCGACGTCGTCGCGCATTCGATGGGAGGAATCGTCCTGCGCTACGCGTACAACCACTCGCAGCTCCCCCGGATTCGGCGCGCGGTCACGATCGGCAGCCCACATCGGGGGTCGTCCCTCGCGAACTATGTGACGACAAAACTCACCCGGCTGAGTCGCCTCGTGCTCGGCGAGATTCTCCTGCAAATGCGGCATGGAGATCTCGGCCTCGCCGCGCGTGCGGGTACGCTCGATGGCGTTGAGGTCGGCGTCATCGCCGGAGGAAATCGCAGCAAGAACGGGATGAATCCCCTCATCAAGGGAGACAACGACGGCATCGTCGCCGTCGAAGAAACACCACTACTTGGGATGAAGGACTTCATCCACGTCTCGCAGGGGCATACGTTCCAACTCTTCAACAGGCGCGTCATGGAATACGTGATCCACTTTCTGGATCATGGTCGATTCCGCAAACGCGTTCCAAAGCCTCACCACGGCGATGACGAAGACTAGGCACGGGCCGGAGCAGGACTCCTTCAGGCGGAGTCTCGTCGAGTGGTACCGCGCGCATCGCAGGGACCTCCCTTGGCGACAGACCCGCGACCCGTACCGCATCTGGCTCAGCGAGGTCATGCTGCAGCAAACCACCGTCGCGACCGTCGAGACGCGGTGGGGCGAGTTCCTCGCGAAGTTTCCCACGGTCGATGCCCTCGCCAACGCTGGCGAGGAAGACGTCATCGCAGCGTGGCGCGGGCTGGGTTACTATCGGCGCGCGCGCAACCTCCATGCGGCCGCGCGGCGCGTAGTCTCCAATCATCGCTCGAACTTTCCGACGAAGTTCATCGACTTGCGCGATCTCCCGGGCGTGGGAGAATACACCGCCGCCGCCGTGGCCAGCATCGCCGCAGATGAGGCCGTGCCCGTACTCGACGCTAATGTGCGCCGCGTCATGGCACGCGTCCTCGCCTTGGACAAGCCTGTCGATCAAGAGGGTGGGCTCCGCATCCTGCGCGAAGCGCTCAGTGCCTACCTCGACCAAGACGCGCCCGGGGACTTCAATCAAGGAATGATGGAACTCGGCGCAACGGTCTGCCTTCCTCGCGAGCCCCGCTGTCACTCATGTCCTGTTTCCGCACATTGCCGCGCACATCTACTTCGGAAGGAAAATGAGTTTCCGGTCTTGGCACCTCGCGCTCCCTTGGAGGGCGTCTCCGAATATGCCATCGCACTTGTTCGGCGTGGACGCACGCTTTGGGTCAAGCGCCCCCAGAGCGGCAGCTTCTCTGGAATGTGGGAACTCCCTCGTGGCGAAGCTGATCCCACCCGCCCGCCCGAAGACGAAGCCGCGCGGATCGTGCGGGAGCTGACCGGGATGAGCACGAAGCCGAAAGGGCCGGAGCATAGTCTCCGCCATGTCGTGATGCGGCGTAAGATTGAGCTCTCTTTGTTCGTCGCTGCGACCCGGACCGGAGAGGCCGAATTGACCCGCCACGTGGCCGCAGATTGGCTGACTCCTGCGGAAGCACTCGAGCGGCCGACCTCCACGACCCAACATGCCTTGGCCCGTTTCCTGCACGATCGTCTTTGACTTCAGCCGCTTGGGGGCACGAAAATGCCTCCCGAGAAGCATACTGCATCAGCAAAGGACCTGACCATGTCTGCAAACGCGACCAACACCGAAGAAAAAGTCAAAGAGATCCTCGAACAGATTCGCCCTTACATCCAGAGCGATGGCGGCGACGTCGAGTTCGTCCGCATCGAAGAGAACGTCGTTTACATCCGCCTCGTCGGCGCGTGCTCGGGTTGCGCCAGTTCGCTCCTGACCCTAAAGTCCGGCATCGAACGCAAGATCGTCGAAGACTGCCCGGAGATCGTCGCCGTCGAAGCTGAGAACTAAGGACGTCCCTGGGATGTCTTGAACGAACATCCATCAAGCCCGCGCGATATGCTTGCCTCACGCGCGGGCTTGTCTCATTCTTCCACACACTTCGCTTTCAGGATGTCTTCCATGAAGGTAAACGTCGTTCGCGTGGGCATGGTTTCCGTGCTCGCCCCAGAAGGCCGCCTCGACCTTGCAGGGGCTGATGTCCTCGACAAGGCAATCGATGCGGAATTGGAACGCAGTGTCTGCCAGATCGTCATCGACCTGAAGGCGACTGAGTTTATCTCGTCGGCAGGACTGCGCGTCCTCCTTAAGCTGGCCAAGCGATTCCTCAACGGAAGCGGCGAACTTCGCATCGTGCGGGCCAGCCCGGCCGTCCACGAGGTCTTCTGCGTCGCGAGCCTTGATTCCCTCTTCAAGTTCTTCATGTCCTGCGATCAGGCGCTGCAGAACTGGGACTGCGAGAAGGCCAAAGCGAAGGGCTCCGCGGGCTCTCCACCTGCTGGAGGCTGAATTTGAGCTTCCCGAGCCCAGCCCGCCCCGATCAAGGGGCGAGCTTTGGACCTTTCCATTGCCACAATGAGCCGCCATCAGCGACCTCATTCGTACAAATTGTTCGATTGCAACGACGAACCTGAACGTCGGGCCCGGCCAACAAACGCATGCGTGAATTTCAACCAGGCGATAAGCTCCTAGAAAAATTCGAAATCCTGAAAGTCTTGGGATCGGGTGGCATGGGCGCGGTGTATCACGCGCGGCAACTCGACCTCGGGCGCGACGTCGCCATCAAAGTCCCTCACCGGGAAGCCCTTCAGATCCCGGGATTCACGCAACGTTTTGCTCGCGAAGCGAAGACGATCGCAAAGCTCGTCCACGACAACATCGTCCAAGTCTATGAGTTCCACCAGTCCGAGTCGGACTTGTTCCTCGTCATGGAATACGTCGAGGGCAAGGACCTGCAGGCCATGGTCAAGAACCCACCTCCGGAAATGAAGGTCGGCGACTTTGCCAAGATTCTAAATCTCGCGGCACAGGGCCTCGCATACGCGCACGAATTCGGCGTCGTGCATCGCGATATCAAGCCGCACAACATCATGGTCGGGCGTCAGGGTGGCAAAGGCCGTTGGCGCGTCAAGATCATGGACTTCGGTATTGCACACATCGACCAAGGAACTCAGTTCACCGAGGTCCAGCAACTGACCGTCACCGGGCAGTCCATCGGCACGCCGAGCTATATGTCGCCCGAACAGGTTCGCGGACTTGGCGTCACGCACCTGAGCGACATCTACTCATTCGGCTGCGTGATGTTCTACGTCTTCTCTCGACGAACCCCGTTCGTCGGCACCGGATACACGATTGCGGCTGCGCATCTCGGTGAACCTGCGCCTTCGATGCACAGCTTCCTTAGCAACGTCCCCGAAGAATACGATCGCATCGTGCGCGAGTGCCTGGAGAAAGACCCGGCGCTTCGTCCGCAGGACACGAACGAGATCGGCGACCGGTTGATGCGGGCGCTGGAACCCATTGCAGAAATCTCCATGGCGGAAGTCTGGGCGACGCTCGTGCGCACGCCCGCCATGCTTGTCCAGGAAGACGCCCCCGGCGGTGGCGAGCCCGGGTCGGGTACGCCTAGCGAAGGCGACGTTCCTCCAGTCGGAAGCGTCCCCAAGACGGAGATGATTGGTGCACGCGGTGAGAATCTGGATGCCTCGGACCGCCCAACCATCTACGACCCGCAAGCAAAGGCGGGCACCCCGCGCTCGGATCCCCCGACGCGCCCCAAGCCCGCGCCCAAGAAAGCCGCTCCTGCGCCATTTGGCGTCTCCCCAGAGGTCGCGTCGCTGATGGTCGCGGCCCAGCACCATGATACCGCAAAGGCCGAGACCTCGGACAAAGAGCCCAAGAAGAAGGCCATGGGCCTGCCGAAGTTCTTCGCGCTCGCCGCAGGCGGATTCGTCGTCCTGATCGCGGCCATCTCCGGCATCGCTTACGCCGTCAATCCGACGAAGACATCCACCTTCTTCAAGGAAGCTTGGACGAAGGCTCAGAACACCTTTTATTCAAACGTGGAGTACGACAAGACCATCTCGCTCTCTCGCGCGGGCAGTTCGGGAGAGGCCGACGTTTGGGCGGAGGGGGACTCCGCATTCGCAATCAAAGTGAACGCCCACAGCCGCGTTTCGTGGCGCGCGGAGGTCACACCCGCTGAAATGGTGACCATCCTCGAACCGACAGGTGAAGTCTTTGGCGAGGCGGATCTCGTTCTCAAGGTCGCGCCGAACAACGGTTCCGAGCGACTCGGCAGCGTGCGAGTCCTCTCCGCCGACAGCACGGCGGAAATGGCCATTCGCCAACGTAGCGGCTGTAAGATCGAACTCCCCGAAGCGCGCGAGATCGACGAGATAGAAGCGGGTGGCGAAGGGAAGCCAACACCCACCGGAGGATTCCGAATCGTCGCAGGCGATACCTGCACATGGACCGCCACCGTCGATCCGAATTCGAAGTGGCTGACACTGACCAACGGACCCGAGTTCTCAGGAACAGCCGAGGTCACTTTCTCTGCAGCGCCGAACCCAGGCGACGTTCGCACGGGTCGCATCCTGATCAAGGACGCGGGCTCGGCGGAAAAATCCGTCACCGTGGCGCAAGGCCCAGGAGCGTGCGGATACACGCTCGTCGCTCCGACGGCCACATTCTCGCACATTTCGAACACGTACGTCATGAACATCACGCCGACGTCGTCGCGCTGCCGCTGGAAGCTCCAGCTCCCCGAGTGGGCCGCGCGCGCAGGCGAGCCAAATGGCCCGAACGGATTTGATGTCGGAACGCAAGACATCTACTTCACCGTCTATCCGAACACCGAGAAGCAAAACCGTGACGGCAAGATCACTATCCTCAACCCGGATGGAAATGTCGTCGCTGAGCAGCCGATTCAGCAGAGCGGATACTTCTTGCTCAAGGGCGTCTCCCCCAAGGCCACGGAACTCGTCACCGAGATGACCGGCAGCTTCCAGATCGATGCCGACGAGGGATGCGAGTGGCGGGTCGAGCTGAAGGCTGAATCGAATTGGATCGTGCTGGAGGGTCCCTCGAGCGGCGTCGGCCCGGGCAGGGTTGGCTATCGAATCATGGAACTTAACAACCGCAGGGGCGGACGTCGATTCGCGACCATCGACGTGATCTCGCTCGACCAGAAAGTCCTGACGCACACGGTGGCTCAGGCTCGCGTCGAATCGGGGCAGTAAAGCGCTCGCACCCCCTTCCCCTGCCATGCGCGCGCTTGACACCTGAGACGCCTGAAACGACATTGGGCGCATGGACCGTGAGCAAGGTCCACTCTGAGGAGGAGCTTCGGTGCTCGAATTTCATCTCAAGCGCACGGGAATGCTGGTCGTCATCTCGGCCCCCAGCGGTGGCGGCAAGTCCACGATCCTGAAGACCCTCCTGAACGAAGATCCCACGCTCAGCTACTCCATCAGCGCCACCACGCGCACTCCGCGCGAAAACGAAGTCGATGGGCGCGATTACCACTTCCTCAGCACAGAACGATTCAAGAAGTACATCGACGAGGACGCCTTCTACGAATGGGCAATCGTCCATAACAACTACTACGGCACGTTGCGCAAGGAAGTGGACGCAAAGCTCGGCGAAGGGCGCGACGTCATCCTCGACATCGACGTTCAGGGAAGCCTCGCACTCAAGGCCGACCGTCCCGAATCCGTGCTCATTTTCGTGCTGCCCCCGTCCATCGCAACGCTCGAGCGCCGCCTGCGCTCGCGTGGCCTCGATGACGAAGAGGCGATGCAGCTTCGCCTTACCAACGCGCGTTCGGAACTCCGCCGTTCACCTGAGTACGACTTCGTGATCGTGAATCGCAAACTCGACGAAACGATCAGCAAGATCCGCACGATCATCGAATCCGAGCGCCACCGCTCCACGCGACTCACGCTCAAGGATGCATTGGGTGAAGTGCTGATGACATCGGCCGCACTCGACTGAGGCAGCCAGAAGCGATTCGGGCGTCCGCGTCCGATTGCCCAAACTTATGAAGATTCTCCTCGGCGTCTCCTCGTCCATCGCAGCCCACCGGGCGCTGGATTTGGCTAGTTCCCTCCGCAAACGCGGCTATGAGGTCCGGGCCGTCCTCTCCCCGAGCGTACCCAACCTCATCGGCCCGGCCGCGTTCGAGGCGATCACTGGCCAGCGCGCGATCACGACCCTTTGGGGGGGCGGGCACGAATCGGAGATGGATCACCTCGCCGCGACCAAGTGGGCCGATCACTTTGTGTTCGTTCCCGCGAGCGCGAACTTGCTCGCCAAGCTGGCGCATGGAATTGCGGACGATGCGATTGGCACGTTCGCCATCGCTTTCAACAAGCGCCCGTACATCATCGCTCCCGCCATGAATCCCGAGATGTGGCGCAGTATTGCCGTGCAGGAAAACGTCGCGACGCTTCGGCGCCGCGGCCATCGCTTCATCGGCCCCGTCGTGGGCGAGACCGCGTGCGGGGACAACGGCCTCGGGCGCATGGCCCCGGTCGAATGGATCGAGCAGGCCATCCTCGAGCAGGTCGAGAATTGGGAACCACTCCCCGACCTGAGCGGTGAACGCATCCTCATCAGCGGAGGCCCAACGCGCGAGTTCGCCGACGATGTGCGCTTCCTCTCAAATCCCTCCACCGGCAAGATGGCCTACGCCATCGCGCGCGAGGCGATCGCCGCAGGAGCCAAGGTGACACTCGTCTCCGGGCCGGTCGAACTCGCAACCCCAACAGGCATCGAGAAGATGGTGCGCATCACCACGGCCAACGAAATGTTGAACGCGATGCTTGCCGAGTTGCCGAACGCAACGATGGCGATCTTTGCAGCCGCGGTGAGCGACTGGCGTCCTGCCGAGCGCTTGAAGGGGAAACTCAAGAAGCGCGATGGCGAGGACACGATGAGTGTGACCTTCGCGCGCACGCACGACATCGCTTTCGAGGCATCCAAGGTCCGTCGCGAGGATCAGCTCTTCGTCGGCTTCGCTGCAGAGTCCGATGGCCTCACCGCGAATGCCGAGGAGAAGCTGCGCAGGAAGGGCTTCAATCTCGTCTTTGCCAATCCGATCAACGAATCGGGGGCAGGCTTTGCGTGCGAGACCAACCACGGGCTGCTGCTGTGGGCGGATGGCCGACGCGAGACGGTCGAGAATCAGGGGAAGCGCCGCATCGCGCGACGCCTGCTCAGCGAGGCGCTGCGGCTGCGCTCGCAGTGATCATCCCCGGCTCCCACGCGCGAGCCTGGTCGCAGTAGTTGTCCAGATTCTCTAGCACTCGCGCGGCACTTTCCTCACCGATCACGCGTTCGAGATCGCGCCGCAATGTCGTGGCGCTTTCCACGCTGTCGCTCAGCGTGGCGCGCAGCATCGTCTCACTCCTCAGACTCGCAGCGAAGACCAACTCGTCCCTGGCGCGCTGGCGTCGCAGGAACCTCGCATAGTGATACCACGCGCGTCCCTGCGGTTCCTCGTAGCCGGACTGTTCTGCCACGGTGATCGCGCTGCGGAGGAGGCCTGCGGCCTCGCCCAGGAATCCGCTCTGCTCCTGTACTTCACCGGCGCGTGCGAAAGCCTGACTCGCGAGTTCGAATTGGCTCAACTTGAGGGAGTTCTCGACAACCTTCTGAAACCAGAAGAGCGCTTCCTGCGATTTCCCCATCCCGGCAAGCGCGTCCCCCATCTTCATCGCCGCTGCGATGTTCGATGAGATGTTCTCGGGCGAGTCCATCGCCGTGGGGGCCGTGATGTCCAGATAGGCTGCATACTGGATCGACGCATTCTCATAGTCAGCGCGCATCAGATAAGCATCACCAAGATAGAGGCGTGCCTGCGGGTCCGTGGGCTCGAGTTCGACGCCTTTCTCTAGACGCTGAATCCCTTCTTCTTCGTTCCCTAGGGTCACCGCAACGATGCCCCAATTGACGAGAGTTGAGAAGTCCGGACGGAACAGCATGGGCAAGTACGCAAACCCTTGGTCCGCTTCACGAAGGAGGCGCATGTCCTTCAGCCGCATGCCCTCGCGCGCCACGAGAAGAGGGAGAAGCCTCTGAACGGATGCGGCATAGGGATTGATCGCGATCGAGCGACGCAACTCGTCCATGGCGAGTTCCATCTCACCCGAGTCCGCAAGCATGTTCGCTTTCCGATAGGATGCTGCCGTGTCGAAGGGGTTGATTCTCTGCCCGAGTTCGATCTGCTTCAGCGATGCACCTTCTCGCGTGAGGTAAGCATACGTGATATCCAACGACGCGATCCCGATCAGGACGGTGGCGCCGACATAGCGCGTGATCCGCCCGGTAAGGGACGCGCCCATCAGCCAGCGGAAGAAGCCAGTGAAGTAATCGGAGACGCTCCCGTCAGGATCCGCGCCCGGCTTGTTGGAACCGAGCAGCAGCGCCGCGATGCGGCCGTCGCGCAGCTTCCAAATCGCGCCGTCCAACATGAAATGGTGGATATTGATCAACGCGGAGAAGATCAGCACGCTCTCAGTCAGATCGTACTGGAAGACGCGGCTGACCAACCACGGACCCGGCACGAACAGCGCCACACCACCTAGCATCAACGTCGAGTAGTACGCCAGTGGGCGCCAATTGCGCGAGCCACGCATGCCCGATTCGGTCTCACGCTTGGTGAAGTAGCCCGTGATCCACAGATATTGCGCACAGTGCATGAAAGCGAGAATCCCCGTGCTGTAATAGACCGGAGGCGGCTTCATCCCGAGGAAGAGTTCATACACCGCAGGGAGCACGAACCAGATCCCCTGAGTGCAGAACAACACGATCGAGCCCAACATGCGACGCACGCCGACCTGTTGCACGAGGATCGTGAGCGCGGGGATTCCCGCGAACAGGAACGTCGCCATCGAGAGGTAGCGCAGCGGAATCGAGATGTGATGCGGGATGCCCATGGAGACCATGTTTGGCATCCCCGTCTGACCGGAGTGAATCGCGAGGAACATCAGCCCGTAGGAACCGAGAAACGAGACGCGCAACAGGTGCCTCGCCCAGTTCGGCGGCGAGGCCCCGTTGCGCCGGGCAAACATCATCGTAAGCCCGAAATTCTGCCCCATGTAGTGATAAGGGCTCCACGTCAGGTAGAACGTCACGAAGAAGGGAACGAGGTTCACCGCGCTCCCAAAGAGACGATGCGACCCGTGCGTGACGGCTGCGGTCAGCAGCATGAAGATGCTGATATAGACCGTGAAGAACTTATACTTGTTGAAGTCCTGACGCGTACCATAGGCGCGGTAAATCGTCGCCATGTAGTGCGGGTAATTGCAGAAGAAGGAGATGATGTAGAAGGAAAGTGCCAACCCTGCTGCGTACGCCGTGTTCAGCCACGTCGTCAGCGCCATCAGAGGCAGGGACCAGAGGCCACACCCGACGAGCAGGTCCACCGTGGGATGCGTGAACCATTGTGGGCGGGTGGCGGGCGCTACTGCGGTACTCATGCTACCTCGTGGGAGAAGTCGATTGCGATCGGCTCAACACCCAAAGGAATACAGGCAGAACCGCGGGTCCTCGCAAGCAGGAACCTGTCCAAATGGTTTGCTGCACCGAGAGGATTGGCGATTACGCCATGTGCGGAACGGCGTGGTGATCACTGGATGGGTCGCGCTTCTCAAGCCACGTAATCCCAAACTTCTTCTCGAGCTGGAGGCAGAGGTTCTCACCGATGGTGACGCCCTTCTCGTATAGTCCCGTCAGGAGAAAGAGTCCGAAGAAGATCAGCGAAAACCCAAGCCCACCGATGAGATTATCGGTGAACCAGTGTGCCCCCACGACAAGCCGCGGCATCCCCGCGATCAACGTAAGTGCGATCGCGAATCCCGCGTAACGAGGCTTCGAGAAGAGAATGAAATAGAGCATCATCCAGATGGAGACGAGCGCATGGTCTCCGGGAAACGAAGACTTCGAGCGCCACTTTGCCTCTGTCTCAGGAAAGATATCCTTCAGCGTCGTAGCACCTTCGACGACGTACGAAGGGCTGAGGCGATCATAGTCCATGGCATCCATGACTTCGTCGACACCGAGACGCATTGCGAAGACGCAGAAGATGGCCATTCCGACTTGGATCATCCGTCGCCTGGGATTTCCTCTGACGCCGGAAGTCGCCCACTTGATCGCAAGCACGGCGTAGCAGATCGCCATCACCTTGTCGAAAATGCGCTTGTTCGAAAACTCCCAGAACCAATCTGGCTTGGGTGCATCCCCAAGCATGCCATTCAACATCCTGAACACAAAAAGGTCCACGGCATCCCATGCGCCTCGTGTAAACGGGAGGAGCCAAGTCAGGAACAGGAGGCATCCCCCGACAAGCAGTCCGATGGAGATTTTCTTGGAAAGACGTTTTGCAGGTTTGATCATGGTTCGGGAGTTCTTCTTGGACGACTAGGCACAAAACTGGGATGATATCCTCCCATCGACGCGGTGATCAATCCGATTCGCCGACTGGGGGTTGCGCCGTCCTGCCTCGGGGCGGCCAATATCCCTTACCCCACACGCGGAAGACCTGTGCGCGTCGCATTTTACCAAGGAACCTTTCAGCCGGGTCAGGACGGCACCATGACGACGATGTCGCGCATGGTGGATGCCCTGTGGGCTGCGGGGATAGACCATCTGGTGTTCACCCCGCTGCCGCCCCCGCCCTCCGCCAAGACCCGCACGACCGTCATCCCGATGCCACGAGTGGCATTCCCTGCCTATTCGGACTACGCCGTCGCCCTCCCGTGGCGGCGTCGGGTGTGGAGAGAACTCGACGAATACGCCCCCGACTTGGTGCAGCTCGGCACCCCCGACCTCGGCGGGCGTTGTTTGCTAAAGTGGGCCCTCAAGAGGAACGTCCCCGCGATCGGGGCGTATCACACACACTTCCCAACGTATCTTCGCTACTACAAAGTCGGCTTGCTGGAGGGCGCGTTGTGGAAATACTTCCGCTGGTTTTACGGGAGCTGCGCGCGAACGATGGTCCCTACGGCACCGATCCTGGAGGAACTCGCCGCGCATGGTCTCGAGCGCCTCGAGATGTGGCCGCGAGGTGTGGACACGGAACGCTTTAATCCGCGTCACCGCAGCGAAGCGCTTCGCCAAGCCGCCGGCGTCCCACCGGGTGGGATCCTCTTCGCCTATGCTGGGCGACTCGTCTCGGAAAAAAACGTCGAACCCGTGGCGCGCGCGTGGGCGTCGATTCGCAACGTGTGCCCCAAGGCGCGCTTCATGTGGATCGGAGACGGCCCTCGCCGCGACATCGTGCACAAGATCGCCCCCGACGCGTTTTTTCCGGGGTACCTTCAGGGGCCTGAACTCACGCAGGCCTATGCGAGTGCGGACGCACTCGTGTTTTGTTCCGTCACGGAGACATTCGGAAACGTCATCCTCGAGGGCATGGCGAGCGGCCTGCCTGCGGTGGCCGTGCGTGGCACCGGCCCAGGCGCCGTCGTGCGTCACGACGAAACCGGGCTCCTGATTGCGGTGCCCGACCCGACCGACATCGCGGCGGCGATGCAGCGCCTCTACGAAGAGGACGGTCTTCGCCGTGCGTTCGCGACGAACGCGCTAAGATTCGCCCGCAAGCAAACGTGGCAGGCGGTCTTTGACCGGCAGTTTGAACTGTATCGCGAGGTGCTTGCGGAGCACCGAGGTCGCCCGAGGGGCTAAACCACAAACCCCGCAGCACCCGGCCCGGCGGGGCGCTTCTTCATCCAAGCGATCGTCTCGTCGAGGCCTTCCTCGAGCGTCACGCGCGGGGACCACTTCAACATCGTCTTCGCGAAGGAATTGTCCGCGAGCAGTCGCTCGACTTCGCTCCCTGTTGGGCGCATGCGATCTTCGCTGCTTGTGATCGGAACGTGAATGCCCGTGCGGTCCATCAGCATACTCGCGAGGGCGCCGATGCTGATCTCGCGGTTCGAGCCAAGGTTGTATGTCCGCCCGAGTGCGACGGAATCGGGTGCCTCGCCAAGCGCGAGCATCCCCTCGACCGTGTTCGTGACATAGTTGAAATCGCGCGTCGGCGCCAGATTGCCGAGCTGCAACTCCGTCGCGCCAGCAAGCAACTGCGCGAGAATCGCAGGAATCACGGCGCGTGCGCTCTGGCGGGGGCCGAAGGTGTTGAATGGCCGCGCGGTGGTGGCTGGCACGCCGAAGCTACGATGGTAACTCTCCACGATCGCGTCCGCGCCGATCTTCGACGCGGCATAGGGGGACTGCCCCTGAAGCGGATGCGTCTCTGCAATGGGAACCGAGATCGCCGTGCCGTACACTTCGCTCGTCGAGGTGTGCACGATCCGCCGCACGCCTACTGCTCGCGCGGCGTCGAGCACGTTGACCGTGCCCTCGATGTTCACGCGTACATACCCGAGCGGCGAGCGATACGAGTACGGAATCGCGATCAGCGCGCCGAGATGGAAGATCGTGTCACAATCTCGCGCCGCATCGAGGATCATGCCCGCTTCGCGCAAGTCCCCCGCAATGAGTTCCATGCCCGCACGCAGGTCCGCTGTGCTCTCATCAAGCCACCCAGAGCGTCCGAGCGCGTTGTAATGCACGAAACCGCGCACGATTGCCCCCCGCCGCACGAGTTCCTCTGCGAGATGCGAGCCGATGAAACCTCCGGCACCTGTGACGAGGACTTTGCGCCCCTTCCAGAAGGAAGACATCAGCCTCGCTCCTGCTGTGCACGGTCGTAATCCTCGGGGCGCCCGATATCGAGCCAACTCCCCTTGTGGCGATGCACGGCGATGGGGGCTCCCTCCGCGAGCAGGCATGCCATCAGCCCATCAAAACCGAACGGCACCCCCGGCTTCACATGGCGGAGTACGCTGCGCTTCATTGCGTATATGCCCATCGAGACGTCGTGCTCGATGGAGGGCTTTTCAGTAAATGAGAGCACCTGCGAAGTGTCCTCCGAAAGCCCGAGCACGCCGAAGTCGATCTTCACGCGGCGGTGATGCGTCGCGACGGTGAGCTCCGCGCCGCGCGAAGTGTGCGTCCTCCAGAATTCCGCGAGCGACAAGTCTGTGAGCACGTCGCCATTCATCACAAGGAACGATTCCCCCAAGTCCGGAATCAGCGCGAGCGGCCCGATCGTGCCGAGCGGCGTTTCCTCTCGCGCATAGTCGATCTCCAGACCCCAGCGTTCCCCCCGCCCCACATACGCCATCATGAGTTCCGCGAGGTGCCCGACCGAGAGCGTAACGCGGCGAATTCCGGCCTCGCGCAGATGTTCGAGCACGATCGCCAGAATCGGGCGCTCGCCGATCGGCATCAGTGGCTTTGGCAGCACGGTCGTGTAGGGACGCAACCGCGCGCCGATCCCCCCGGCGAGGACCACGGCGCGCGTGTTTTCAGGTATCAACTCGGCAGTGATGACAGCAACCCCTTGGCGGCAGCCAGCGGTGGACACGCGCAGCGCGGAAGCTCCCGCGCGAGTCCAACTGCTGGATCGTTAGTCCTTCTCTTCAAGAAACTGCTTCCAGACCTGTGCCGCGATAACTCCACCAAGGCACGGCCCGACCCAGTAAATCCACATGTGCCCGCCGACGCCAGCCATGATTCCCGGTCCGGTGAATCGCGCGGGGTTGAGTGCACCACCGCTGATCGGGCCAGCCATCATGATGCCCATGACCACGGTGAGGCCGATGAAGAGTGCGCCCATCTTGGGTGCACGCTTATCGACTGCGGTTCCGTAAACGACAAAGACGAGGAAGAACGTCGTCACGATTTCCGCTACGAGCGCCATCGTCGAGGTAACATTCATCCCGGCATTCGGCGCAGGTGAACCACCACTGATCGCCGTCATGATTCCATCCGGGAGGCACATGCCCACGAGTGCCGCAGCCGCGAAGCCCGCGAGCACCTGTGCGATGATGTAACCAATCGCATTCGGCACATCGATCTTCTTCGCGGTCAGCAAACCTATCGTCACCGCAGGATTGAGATGCCCCCCGCTGATGCCCGCAGTCGCAGAGGCGAGGCACGCAATCGCCAGCCCGTGCGCGAGAGCGATACCTGTCAGCCCCAACCCACCTCCGGACATATTGTCGGCAGCAATCGCTCCGATTCCGATAAAGCAGAGTGCAAAAACGCCGACGAATTCGGCGACACACGCCTTGATGTTCAAAGACGGATACCCCCTGAGGGAAATCGCATTGGATGGAACTCAGGGGACTCCACTCATGCACGAAGGGCGAGCCAAGGGTAATAGGTGCCGGGGGAGTAAGTTGGAGGGGAATACCCTGTGCGAGGGCCACATTGCTCCTCGCACAGGGGTCCATCGGAGGGACGTCAGATCTTGACGTGGGGCGGAGGGAGGATCGGCTTCACTTCACCGGCTTTCAGCTTCGCCTGATACTGTTTCCAGTTCATGGAGGGGATACCGCTCGGGACTTCGACCATCTCGATGCAGCCCGTTACCGGACACACAAAGGAGCACAGGTTACAACCGACACACGTGCTTTGGTCGATCTTGAGGATGTTTACCTTTCCATCCCCTGCGCCTGACATGACGCGCACGCCGCCGCTGTAATCAATCGAGGGAGGCCCACCCTCGCCGTTGCGATTGTTGCCAACCCCGAGGGCCGCGAAATCGTCCTCGCTCATTTCCGTGAGGCGGATCGACTGATGCGCACCGTCCTCGCACGCGATATAACAAAGCCCGCAGTGGATGCATTTCGACTGGTCGATCTCGGCGACGACCTTGTACGACAGATCGAGTTTATTCCAGGATCCGACGCGCGGCACCGAGAGTCCGATGAAGTCATCAAGTTTGCTGTACCCCTTCTCCAGCATCCAGTTCTCCAACCCCGATTGGAGCTGTTCGACGATGCGGAAACCATAGTGCATGACGGCCGTGCAAACCTGAACAGAGCTGGATCCAAGCAGCATGAACTCGACGGCGTCCTGCCAGGTTTGAATTCCGCCGATGCCGGAAATCGGGAGCTTGATCGCTGGATCTGCTGCGATTGCCTGAACCATGTTGAGCGCGATCGGCTTCACCGCAGGGCCGCAATACCCCCCGTGCGAACCACGCCCGGCCACCGCGGGAAGTGGGGCGAGCGTGTCCAGGTTGATCGACATGATGGAGTTGATCGTGTTGATCAGCGAGAGCCCGTCCGCGCCACCCTTTTTTGCGGCGCGCCCGACCACCGTCACATCGGTGATGTTCGGCGTCAGCTTGACGAGCACGGGAGTCCTCGCGACTTCCTTGACCCAATTCGTGATCATTTCCGCGTAGTACGGATCCTGCCCAACAGCGGAGCCCATGCCGCGCTCGCTCATGCCGTGCGGACATCCGAAGTTCAGTTCGAGCCCGTCGGCACCTGCATCCTCCGTGCGCTTCACGGCGTCGTGCCACGCCGCCTGGTTGCTCTCCACCATCAGGGAGACGACCACGGCGTGATTCGGAAACTCGCGCTTGATCGCGGCAACCTCCTCGAGGTTTTCCTCAAGCGAACGGTCCGTGATGAGTTCGATGTTGTTGAACCCTGCAATTTTGCGTCCGTCATAATCCATCGCGCCATAGCGCGAAGAAACGTTCACGATCGGATCATGCGTCAGCGTCTTCCACACGGCACCACCCCAGCCCGCCTGAAACGCGCGTCGAATCTGATACGCGGAATTCGTTGGGGGGGCACTCGCGAGCCAGAACGGATTCGGGGAACGAATCCCCGCGACGTTACAGGAGAGATCGACTTTCTTTTTCATGGATCAGCGTCCCTGTGAAAGATAGCGACAGATCGACTGCGCGGCGATCTTGCCGTCCTGAACGGCGTTGACAATTTCTGCGCCGCGATGCGTGCAGTCGCCCCCCGCAAAAATGCCGGGCCGCGTCGTCTGCATCGTCGCGCGATCCACATGCACCGAGCCGCGCTCGATCTTCACGCCAACGACTCCATCGAGCAAATCAAGCACGGGGGATTGCCCGAGGGATTTGATCGCCATGTCGCATGGGATCACAAACTCGCTGCCGGGGATGTTCACGAGCTTGCCCGTGCGCCCTTCGCCCTCGAGGCGGGTCCGGACGAACTTGATGCCGCTTAGCCTGCCTTGTGTCGCGACGAATTCCACCGGCGCGGCGAACCACTCGAACGAAATGCCGTCCTGCTTGGCGAGTTCGTATTCGTACTGGTACGCGCTCATGTCAGCGGATCCGCGGCGATACGCCATGATGACGCTTCTTGCGCCAAGACGCACCGATTCCGTGGCCGTGTCCACGGCGGTGTTGCCGCAACCGATCACCACGACATGCTCTCCGACCTCGCACTGGTCGAGTGGTTTGCGATGCGATTGATAAACGAATTCGAGCCCCTCCCATACGCCGGGGAGATCCTCACCCGGAATGTTGAGGTACTGCGTCTGGCCAAGTCCCATGCCGAGGAACACGGCGTCGTATTCGCCGAGCAACTCTTGAAACATCTGCTTGTCCACGCGTGAGTTCAGGCGAAGGTCCACGCCCATATCGAGGATCGGCTGGATTTCACGCAGCGAAAACTCGGTCGTAATCTTGTAGTAGGCGATTCCGAGCGTATTGAGGCCACCGGGTACTTCACGTGCCTCGAACATTGTCACCGCGTGCCCCGCCACACGCAGTTCGTGCGCACAGGCGAGACCTGCCGGCCCGGAGCCCACGATGGCGACCTTTTTGCCTGTCGGTGTGCCCGGTTCGAAAAAAGTCACTCCCCTATCGAGTGCGAAATCCGTCGCGTAGCGCTGCAACCGCCCGATCTCGATCGGGGCCCCTGCCCGTACGCGATCGACGCAAGCCCCCTCGCATAGGACCTCGGTTGGGCATGCCCGCGCGCAGGATCCTCCGAGGATGTTCGACGAGAGAATCGTTTCCGCCGCGCCAAGCGTGTTGTTGTGTAGAATCTGACGAATGAAGCGGGGCACATCGATGTGCGTCGGACAAGCGCGCATGCACGGCGCATCATAACAGTAGAGGCAACGGGAAGCCTCGAAGGCAGCCTCGTCCCGCGTAAAATTCGGATGCAAATCCGAGAAGTTCGCAGCGAGTTGCTCCGCGGTGAGCGGGGTCTGCGGCATCGGTTGGTTCTCCGGGCTGATGGGATCGTCGGGTTCCTGCGGGATGGGTTCCCTGCCCGCACCAAATGAATGCGTGCGGGCACGGAGCCACGTCATGGATGGCTGACCCACCCCGATCATTCGGGGTGGAACAATCAGCTCATCCAGTTGCTGCGATGTTCATCGGACCACTTGGTGGTGATTTTCTTGGTACGCGTCCAGAACTCGTGGGCTCCGTGGCCCGTCAAGTCACCCGCACCATAACTGCTGTCATGCCACCCGCCAAACGGGAACGGCTCGCGCGGAACGGGAACTCCGATGTTCACGCCGATCATGCCCGCCTGGGCGCGCTCGATGAAGTACGTCGCGACCTGACCGGAGGACGTGTAAATCGCCGCGGCGTTGCCGTAGGGATTCGCGTTCTCGATCTTCATCGCTTCCTCGAGCGTCTTGCAGCGAATGATCGTCAGCGTCGGGCCAAAGATCTCGTCGCATGCAGCCTCGTGTGAGGGAGGAACGTTTTCGATCAGCGTTGGGCCGAGGTAATTGCCACCCTTCGGAGCGTCCGGCGAGACGTTGTCGCGGCCATCGACCGAGACATGCCCCCCCTGCTCCTTGGCGCGAGCAATGTAGCCCGTGATGCGCTCCCGGGCCGTTGTGCTAATCACAGCACCAACGTCCACGCCCGCGCGCATCTCGCTGAATTTCTTACGAATTCCATCAATGATGTGGTCCACTTCGCCGACGGCGAGCAGGACACTTGCGGCCATGCAGCGCTGGCCTGCGCAACCCGTTGCCGATGCAACGACGTTCGCGATCGTCATCGCCGGATCAGCGTCCGGCACCACGACGAGATGGTTTTTTGCACCGCCCAGCGCTTTCACGCGCTTGCCGTTCTTCGAGCCGCGCTCGAAGACCAGCTTGGCGACTTTCGACGATCCGACGAATCCAATCGCCTGGATCAAAGGATGGTCGCAGATGCCTTCGACGATCTCTCGGTCGCCGTTTACGACGGAGAAGATGCCCTTCGGCAATCCTGCTTCGTCGAGAAGGCGCGCGATTTCCTGACCACCGAGCGGCGTCTGCTCGGATGGCTTCAGGATGAACGCGTTGCCGCATCCAATCGCGAGCGGGATCATCCACATCGGGACCATCAGAGGAAAGTTAAAGGGGGTAATGGCCGCGACCACACCGAGCGGGTAGCGCAGCATTTTGCACTCAACCCCGCGGCTGACTTCCTGAACCTGACCGGCGGCAATTTGCGGAAGGCTCGTGGCAAACTCCACGCACTCGATCGCGCGCGAGACACTCCCGTGTGCCTCTGCGACGGTCTTTCCGTTCTCGCGCGAGACGATCTCGGCGAGCGAATCAGCCTGCTCCTCCATGATGGTCTTCAGGCGGAACAGAATCTGAACGCGATTCTTCATGGGCATCTGCCCCCAGGCGACCTGTGCCTCGGCGGCCTTGCGCACGGCCACATCGAGTTCGGCGTTCGTGGACATGGGGACTTCGGCGATCAGTTCGCCGTTCGTCGGAGAGTAAACGGGGAGCTTGCGCCCCGACTTGCTCGGGACGGCCTCACCCCCAATGTAGTTCGGCAGCACGGGGACTGCGGCTGTTTGTGACATGATAGGAAATCCTTCTGCGGGAGATGCTGCGAGGCACGGAAATCAACTCCCCGCGCGCAGCAACCTGCCCGCGACGAGGGCTTTCCAATGCAGCAACGATAAAGCGTATTAGACGGGGGATGTCAGGTCAAGAGGGGCGACAGAGTTCGGCCGAGGAAATCGCAGATTCAGCAATCGGGCGAGCCCACCCCCGCGCGAGGCGCAGCCCCGGCGCGATTCCCGCAGCGAGGGCTGTATCCTCGCGCGGGAATCGTGACGGGGAGGGTGTGGCCTCGGGGAGCGCGGGGGAATGCGGAAGTCCGAGACATCCGGGATCCCGGTTAACCGCGCGGAGCCCTCGCAGGTGAGACTTGCGCAGTCGCGCGTGGCTGGCGCGGCGCTGCCCTCGTGATCTTTGGCTGCGCCTTCGCGCGCTTCTTCGTCACCGCCTTATGCACTGGCTGCACCGCAAGTTGAAGCCCAAGGACCCTCAATATCGCGCTGAGCGTGCCCAGTCGCGGATTCCCCCTCCTCGAGAGCGTGCGGTAGAGCGTGGTGCGGCTGCATCCCAGCTTCTCGGCGAGTTTGCCCAGCCCGCCCTGTGCCTCGGCGACCGTGCGAAGCACATCCAGAAAGGCGCCCCAATCTCCGGCTTTCTCCGCTTCTTCAAACGCGAAGTTGACGAAGTGTTGGATCTCTTCGGGATGCTTCTGAAAGTGCTCGACTTGGGTCTCTTCCCAAGTCCGGTATTTGATGTTCATGTTGGTTTCCGTTTCTTCCCAGCCTTGTAGGTTTCCCAGAATTCCTTCGCCTGTCGGACGTCTCGTGTCTGTGCGCGCTTTTCGCCTCCGCAGAGGAGGATCACGACGACCGGACCCTCTTGCCCGAAGTAGACTCGATATCCCGGTCCGAATTGAAAGCGTAGTTTGAAAACCCCGTCGCCAAGGGACTTGCAATCTCCCGCGATTCCCCGTTTCAGCATAAAGAGGCGAAGGCGGATTCTCCTCTGCGCTACGACATCGGTTAGTTCTTCCAGCCATTCCGTGAATGGCTCTCGACCGTTGTCCTTGACGAAAACGATAAGCTCTTTCTTCTCCATCACGCAATCTCTTTGTCTCCGATAGGAGACACGAATTCACACCCTCCCCATCCAACGCAACTGGGCGCGCGAACCTCGCGCGCCCAGTAGAAATGCGGTCCTGCGATGGGGCGGCGGCGGGTTACTTGCGGAGGCCGGCGCCAGTCCTCGGGAGCCACTTGCCGTGGCCGGCCTTGCCGACGACTTTGTAGTCGTCCACGATGACCGTTCCGCGGGACAGTGTTGTGCGCGAGAAACCCGCAAGCTCCCACCCGTCGAACGGCGACCAGTCCGCGTTTGTTTCCATCTTCTTCGGGTCTACCTTAATCTTCTTCTTGGGGTGGATGATCGCGATGTCCGCGTCGGAACCGACCTGAATGGCGCCCTTGCGAGGATAAAGGCCCATGATCTTGGCGGGGTTCGAGCACAGGCAATCGACGAGCTGCTCCATCGAGAGCCGCTTGCCCAAAATGCCATGCGTGTACGACACTGGCAGGAGCGTTTCCAGCCCCGGCATGCCCATCGGGATCTTGGTCCAGTCCCCCTTCCACATCGCTTTCTGGGCTTTGGTGAACGTGCAGGTATCCGTCGAGATCACCGAGACCTCCCCGCCCTGCAGACCCTCCCACAGGCGTTCGCAGTCCGCTTTCTTCTTGAGCTGCGGGCAGCATGCGAAGAGGTGGCCATCCTTGCGCGCGAACACGGAATCGTCGAGCACGAGGTACTGCGCGCAGGTCTCGGCGAGAACCGGGACCCCTTGGGACTGCGCCTCGCGAATGAGGTCGCATCCCTCTGCGGTGCTCATGTGGACGATGTAGAGTTGTCCATCCGTGACGTCGCACCACGCGACTGCACGCTGGATGGCCTCCCACTCGATCACGTTCGGGCGACTCATCGCATGCAGGCGCGCGCCGAACTTCTTCATGAGCGCAGGTGTGTGGAATCGCGCAATCATCTCGTCCAGCACGCGCGACGACTCGGCGTGCACGAGGAGCATCGAACCGAGGTCGTTCATTTTTTCGAGGGTGCCGAACATGGCGCGGTCGTCGGACTGCCAGCCCTCGGATGCATAGATCATGAATTCTTTGAACGTGGAAAATCCGCGCTTCACCATGCCCTCGATCTGCGACGCGTGCGAGTCCCAGTTCGTGATGCACATGTGAAAGGTGTAGTCGATCATCGACCGCCCCTCGGCCTTCTTGTGCCAGTTGTCGGCGGCCTCGGAGAGCGATTCGTACTTCCCATCTTTCTTGGCGTAGGGGATGGCAAAGTCGATCACGGTCGTGACGCCACCGCGTGCCCCCGCGCGGGTGCCCGTGATGTAGTCATCGGACGACGTCGTGCCGCAGAAGGGCAGCTCCAAGTGCACATGCACGTCGAGCACGCCGGGCATGACGTAGTGCCCCTTGGCGTCGATGACCTTATTGGCCTTGGCGAGTTTTGAAAGCCCCGTCCCGACAGCCGCGATCTTCTCCCCGGAGATGGCGACATCCGCATCGATGCACCCCCCAGGAGTGACGACGCTACCGCCCTTGATGATGGTGTCGAATGTCATGCTTGTTGCTCCTTGGTGGGTTTGATTTTCTGGGGCAGGAGTGGTTCCGGACGAACGGGGTGCCGCCGGGGGTCCAAACTTGAGAAATGTCCTAAATTCAATCCGACCACACAGCATCCGCAAAGGGATCCGGCTCGGTCGCCGTCGTGACCTACTCCGTCGAGTGCGTCGTGCCGGGCACCTGATTCGACTCAGGGAGCCCGGCCGACAACACTACTCTTAGCCGCGTGCATCTCCGAACGCGACGTCAAGCACGTCGAGCAGGAACTGCGCATCCTCCATCGTGATGCACATGGGTGGCTTGAGCCGGATCACATTGCCGTCGAGGCCGCCCTTGCCGATGAGCACGCCGTGTTCGCGCGCAATATCGAGGACCTTTATCGTTTCCTCCTTTGCAGGCGTTTTCGAGGCGCGATCCTTGACCAGTTCGATGCCGATCATGAGGCCCTTGCCGCGCACATCGCCGACGAGCGAATGGCGCGACTGCATCGCGCGCAGTCCGTCGATGATGAACGTGCCGACCTTCTTCGCGTTCGCCTGAATGTTCTCCTCGTCGATGACCTCCATCGTCGCGAGCGCCTGGGTCGATGAGACCGGATTGCCGCCGAAGGTGTTGAAGTGGATGCGCGATGCGAGCACCTTCGCGATGTCGTGGCGCGTCGTTACGCAAGCCATCGGGCAACCGTTCCCCATGCCCTTTGCCATCGAGACCATGTCGGGCACGACGCCGTAATTCTGGAATCCCCAGTAGTGATCCCCCGTGCGGCCGAAACCAGTCTGCACTTCGTCGGAAATGCAGATGCCGCCTGCCTCGCGGATCACCTTGTACACCTTTTCATAATACGAGGGATGCGCCGGGGAGGTGACGCCACCGACGCCCTGCATCGGCTCGGCGATGAACGCAGCGACGCGGCCGCTCGACGAATAGCGAATCAGGGAACGCACGTCATCAACGCACTTGTCGACGATTTCCTCCGGCGTGCCGGTGAACGGAGAGCGGTAAGGATCGGGGTTGATCGCATGGAGCACGCCGTCGCCGTTTCCGTTGTTGTACTTCCAGGTGGAATGGCTCGTGAGCCCCATCGGTCCGGCGGAGCCACCGTGGTACGAATTGCGCAGTGCAATGATCGTGTGATTCCCGGTGTGCATGCGCGCCATCAGCATCGCGAGATCGTTCGCGTCACTCCCTGAATTCACGATGTAGGAGCAATCGAGCCCCTCCGGGAGCTTTGATGCGAGCTTCTTGCCGAGAAGCGCCACCGCAGGGTTCAGGTAAATCGTCGTCGTGTGCTGGACGAGTGCATTCTGCGCATTCACCTTGGCCATGACCTTCGGGTGGCAGTGGCCGACGGAGACCGTCACGATGCCAGCAAAACAGTCAAGGTAACGCTTGCCGGTGTCGTCGAAGAGCCACTGCATGTGCCCCTCCACGATCATGATCGGCTCCTTATAGACGTGGAAAAGCGCGGGCGTCAGGTACGCCTTGCGCATTGCCCAAACTTCCTCGCGGGAGGGGCCGCTGTACTTCTGCGGCTTGTGCGAGGTGGCGGGCATTTTCGGGGTTGGTTTTGCAGCGGGTGCTTCAATCATTTCTGGATCCTTTCAGGATGCGTGATTTGCAGAGGTCGAGGGTGCTGCTGCGGGTGGGCTCATCTTTGTAAACGCAAAGTACACGCCCCCGGCGATGAGCAGGCTCAGGAACCAAGCGTAGTCGTATAGCGCGATGAAGACGGGCGGAACGACGATCTTCTGGTTCGAGGCCGCAGAGAGGAAGCCGGGGATATTAGGCGCGATTCCGATCGCGAGCGCAAGCATGGCTCGCCAATTCCAACCGGCACCCGAGTAGGAGTACTCTCCCATTTCCTCGTAGAGGTCATCCACCTTCAGTTCCGTGCGGCGAATCAGATAATAGTCCGCCAACATGATTCCTGCGATCGCGCCGAGCAGCGCGCCATAGCCAATCAGCCACGTGAAGATGTACGCGCCCAGATCGGAGAGCAGTCTCCACGGCATGATCAGGATGCCAATGACGGCGGTGATGAGGCCCCCCATTCGGAAGCTGATCCGCCTTGGCGCGAGATTGGAAAAGTCATTCGCGGGGGAAACGACGTTGGCCGCGATGTTCGTCGTCAGCGTCGCAACCGAGAGGCAGAAGAGCGCGAACCCGACGACGATGGGGCTCTCAAATCTCTCGAGGAGTTTGACCGGGTCCCAAATCGCCTCGCCGAAAATTACCACGGAGGCGCATGTTACCGCGATCCCGATGAATGAAAATAGTGTCATCGTCGGCGGAAGGCCCAAAAATTGTCCCGCGACTTGATCCCGCTGGGATTTTGCGTAGCGCGAAAAGTCGGAAATATTCAGCGAAAGAGTCGCCCAGTAGCCCACCATGGCGGTCAGACTTGGGAAAAACAATTTCCAGAAATTAAACTCGGTGGGTTGTGCGCCGCGCACCTTCGCCACGGTGGCGTCGGAAAAGATATTCGAAAATCCCCCGCCCTTTGAAACTCCCCACCAGAGCAGTCCGAGCCCCACCGCGATCAAAAATGGGGCGGCGAGATTTTCCAGCCACTTGATCGATCTCGTTCCGAACCAAACAAAGAAGACATTGATTCCCCAAAATAAAAGGAAGCACCCAAGTTGCCCGCCGGAAATTCCGAGAATCGGCAGATAATCCGCCTCCGTCGCCACGGCGAAACCGAACAGTTTCGAGTGAATCACATAAATCGCACTGCCGCCGATCCATGTCTGAATTCCAAACCAGCCGCAGGCGACCAGCCCACGCATGATCGCCGGAATATTCGAGCCGCGCGTGCCAAAGGAGGCACGCAGCAACACCGGAAATGGGATGCCATATTTTGTGCCCGCGTGCGCGTTGAGCACCATCGGGATGCACACGATGACATTTGCGAGCGCGATCGTGAACAGCGCCTGCGCCCACGTCATCCCGCTCGCGATCATCCCCGAGGCGAGGTTGTACGTCGTGATGCATACCACCATGCCAACCCAAAGGGCGGCGATGGTCCACATGGACCACGTCCTTTGATCCTCGGATACGGGCGCGAGGTCCTCGTTGTAGAGTGTGGACTCTTTCATTTCCAGTTCGGAGCTCCAGATTTACGGAGGACCGGAGGCGGGCGCGGGGGGCACGCCTCCGGTCGATGATCCCTCAGGGGGCTGTCAGCGGCCCGTACGTCTCAGGACGGCGATCACGGTAGAACTGCCATGTGTTGCGGACTTCGCGGATCAGGCCGAGATCCATGTCTGCGATGACAACGTCATCGGCGGAGCGGCTACCCTCGGCGATGATCTGGCCGCGCGGATTGGCAAAGTACGACGTGCCGTAGAATTCCCCGATGTTCCAGGGTTTCTCCATTCCGGGGCGATTGATGGCGCCGACGTAGTAGATGTTGTTCGCTGCGGCGGCTGGCTGCTCCAGCTTCCACAGATACTCGCTCAGCCCCGCGACCGTAGCCGACGGGTTGAACACAATCTCGGCCCCTGCGAGGCCCAGAGCGCGCCAGCCCTCGGGGAAGTGGCGGTCGTAACAAATGTACACGCCGACCTTGCCCACGCGCGTCTCAAAGACGGGGAGTCCGAGATTTCCCGGGCGGAAGTAGAACTTCTCCCAGAAGCCCGGGTTGCAGTGCGGGATGTGGATCTTGCGGAATTTGCCGAGGTAAGTGCCGTCGGCGTCGATCACGGAGGCCGTGTTGTAGTACACCCCGGTCATGTCCTCTTCATACATCGGGACGACGATGACCATCTTGTGCTTCTTGGCGAGGGACTGCATCATCTTGGTGGTTGGGCCATCGGGAATGCGCTCGGTCATGTCGTACCACTTGGTGGTCTGCTCGGCACAGAAGTAAGGGCCGTAGAACAGTTCCTGCAGGCAAACGACCTGAGCGCCCTTCTTGGCGGCCTGCTTGATCAGTTCGACATGCTTTTCGATCATCGCCTTCTTGACGACGTTGACGGACTTGCCGGGGTCACAGCAAAGAGTCGCCTGAATCACGGCGCCTCGAACGATACGATCCATGGGGAAACTCCTAAGGAAGGGAAGAAACTCAACACTGCGGCTGAATTCCGAGGAGTAAATCGATTGCTCGGAACGGTCAAGCCCGCTTTCCCGCACCCCATCCGATGGGAGCCGATTGCCGTGCACTCAAGGATTGGCCTCGCAAAAGACTTTCCCCGCCAAGCAACCTGCCGATGTATCTTTCAAAATCGTACAACGATGCACGACCCCACCTGACCCGCATCACATCCTCACGAGAGTCTTTCCTATGCGAATTCACCGCGGTGCCGACCACATCGAACGACTTGTTCCGGAGTCTGAATCAGACAACGAGATTCTGACCAAGATGCTCCGAACCAATTTCGAATCGGGGGACGTCTTCTTCGTCTACCAGTGGAACGACAAGGGAAGCGCAGATGGCGTGTACTCGGGCGTGCTCCTCGACTCGCGAGAGATTGACGACGCGGGCACCCTTCCCTCGCACCCGCTCACCGTGGTGATTCGCCCGGATGGCTCGGTGCGCCTCACCAGCCCGGAGCCTCCCGGCCTGACGATCTCCTCTGGCGGCAAGGTCTCCGTCGACGATTGAACGCTGGATTTCGTGGGGTGACAGCAAGGAATCTCGGGCAAAAGGTCTCAAATGCCCTTGCTGCACCCCCCACTCTGTCCCACCTTGCCGGGTCGTTAGATTCTCCCGCCCTGGCGGGTTCCCGGATGAGGTTGCATGGTTTCCTTGATTCGCAGGTCGTTGGGCATTGCCGCACTTTCGTGTGCACTGTTGCTCGCTGGATGTAAGCCCGCCCCCCCGGCGGAACGTCTCGCCGAAGCACAACAGCTCCTTCAGGAGCGGCAAACCGCGCTCGCGATCATCAAGCTGGAACAGCTCGTCGCGGACGCCCCGGACGACCCCGCCACAACCGACGCGCGCATGATCCTCGGCACCTACTTCATGGACTCGCTGCGCCAGTTCAAGCGCGCGGAACCGTTCTTTCGCGCCGTGTATGAAAAGGAAGGGGTGAAGACCGAGCGCGGCGCCGCCGCGTTTATGCGCCTCGTCCAGATCCCCGCCGCGCAGCAGGACTTCGAGGGCGCCCTCGCCATCGTCGATGAGGCCGCCAAGACGATCGATACGGCCAACGACCCCGAGATGGTGGACAATCTCGCCTTCGTTCGAACCGATGTCCAGATGGCTTCGCAAAATGACGCGATGACCTCCGCCGCGTTGGAAGCTTGGGGCGGTATCATGCTTGAATCCAAGGACCCCGGCTCACGAGGCCGCGCTCGCGAGCAGCTCGCCGCCTGGCATCGTCGTAACGGCGACTTCCTAAAGAGTAACGAGGTGTACGACCGCTATCTCTCCAAGTTCTCGGACGACCCGACCACGCCGCAGCTCATCCTCGCGCAGGCGATCAACCTCCGGTTCATCGAGAAATTCGAGGAGGCGGATGTCCTCTTCGACAAGGGACAGGAAATGATGAGCAGCACCATCGCCCTCGAACTGAACAAGCAGAAGCGGGGTGAATCGCTCGTTGCGCTCGCGCGCTATAACGAGGCGATGGAGCGCTACGACGTCGCAGAGGCACTCATGCTTCAGGCGATGGGCGAAAATCCGATGACGCGCCTTGCCATCGAAACACAGTTCGCCATCGGCGACATGTTTGCCAAGAGCCGTCAGTTCGACCGCGCCATTGGTGTGTTCGAGCGCATCGACAAGGAAAACCCCAACTCGAACATCGGCGCGAATGCGCGCCAGCGCATCGACGCGGTGATCGAGCTCCGTCGCAACATCGAGGCTCAGGAGGCCGCGATGGCGGCGGAACTCGGAACAGCGGAAACGACTGGAACGCTCGAGGCCACGACGCCTCCGGCGGCGGAGCCCGCCCCCTGAGTTCGAACCCCGGATCGGTTCGCGTAGCACGGGTCGAGACCCCTGCGCAGCTCAAGGGGTTCGTCGAATTCGTTTATCGTCTCAGAGGGTGCGAGCAGCTTTGGGTCCCGCCCCCGCGCAAGGAAGTCTACGCTCTCCTTGATCGCGAGTCGCACCCGTTTCACCAACACGCCTATTGCGAATACTTCGTGGCTCTGCGCGACCGGCGCATCGTCGGCCGCATCGCGTTGATCGAGAACTACGCCCACAACTCGTACCACGAGGAGCGCGCCGGGCACTTCGGCTTCCTCGAAGCGGAGAACGATCGCGAGGTCTTTGCGGCGCTTCTCAACGTCGCGAAGCGCTGGTGTAAACGACGCAATCTGGACATCCTGCGCGGTCCGTGCAGTTTCAGCACGAATGAGGAATGCGGCCTGCTGGTGCAGGGATTCGAGGTCGCGCCGACGGTAATGACCCCGCACACGCCGCCCTACTATCACGCGCACGTTGAAGCGCTGGGCCTGCGCAAAGCCGCGGACCTACTCAACTTCCACTGCGATAAGCAAATCTTCTCGGAGCGAATTCCGCGCATGGCGGAGCGCATCGCGAAGAAGAACGCCCAGCGAGGGCACGAGGTCGTCATCCGCCCCCTCAACATGGCGCGGTTCGATTCCGAAGTCGAAATCATCAAACACGTTTACAACTCCGCGTGGGGGAAGAACTGGGGCTTTGTCCCGATGACCGACGCCGAGATCAACCGCATGGCAGCGGACCTCAAACCGGTGATCGTGCCCGAGATTGTCTTCTTTGCCGAATGCGACGGCCACCCTGCGGGCTTCCTGCTGGGGCTTCCGGATTACAACGTCGCACTACGCCACATGGGGGGGAATCTCGGTCCGGTCGAGGCGATGATGTTCCTCCTGCTGAAGCGAAACATCCATCGCATTCGTCTCCTCGGCATGGGCGTCAAAGCCGAGTACCGCGCGCGCGGCATCGAGACGTCCCTGATCGCGGCCTTCGCGGAGGCATGCCTCGCGCGAGGCTACACCGAGGGTGAGTTGGGTTGGGTCCTCGAGGAAAACAAGCTCATGACGCGCGGCATCCTCGGCGTCGGAGGCAAGGTCTCGCGCGTGCACCGCCTCTACGAAATCGAGACGGCCTGAGTCGGCTTGTGTGTTTAGCGCGAAAGGCGGGATCCTATACCAGCCTTGGCCATCGGCCAGGGTGCGTCGCCACACACTCCTATTCAGGGCCCACTGCCCGTCCTATAGCCTGGAGCGAATCTACCGGGCCTGCTGCTTGCGATAATCCGCCTGAATCCGTTGCATCAGATCAATCAGCGCGGCATCGCCCGGACGCTTCTCGATTAACGTCGCGAGCCGTCCACCAGCATCGTTCAACCGCCCCGCCGCATAATCACCGTACACGCGCGCGAGGTGCGTCGTGAACGCCGTGGGCGCAATCTCCTCCGCCTTTGTAAGCGCCGCCCAGCCTTCCTCTCCCCTGCCATCGCGGAAGTGAACGATCGCGAGATCGGCATGGAGTGCGCCCCAGGTCGGCCACGCCTCCGCGGCACGCTTGTAAGCGACGAGAGCGTCCTCGCGCTTTCCCTGACGATCGAGGATCTTCGCGAGAGCGCTCCACGCATACGCGTTGCGCGGTTCACTGCGCGTCTCCGCCGTCCACAACGCGAGCGGCGTCTTCCAATCGAATGATCGGGCGAAGAGTTGCGCGCCGCCACTGATGGCAAGAATCACGCAGAGCACGGGAATCAAACGCGGCCAACGACGAGAAACCAGGACATGCATCGCCAACAGTGCAGTAACAAATCCGAACAACGCTGGTGCCGCGAATCGGCCCGCCCACACGGACAGGTACGAGACGAACCCGAGATACGGTAGCAGAAAGAAGAACATCCACGCGACGGCGGCAAAGAGGAGCCGGCGTGCTCTCAGGTCGCGCGCATTGCCCCGCGTGGCGCGCACGGGACGCAGGAGCCCAACGCTTGCCAGCAGCCCCAGCGCGGCGATTCCTCCGAACAGCACGAACGCATACGGCGTGGGACCGGGTGCCCGTAGGAACGCATAGTCCGCATGTGGGACCGTTGGGAGGATGAACGCGAAGAGATAGCGCCCCATCCCCTCGAGCGAACCGGGACGGCGATCCACCCCTTCGATGTCGTAGGGGCTCGCGCCCTCGAAGAAGTTTGCTGAGCCGAACACGGCGTAGTACGCGCCGAATCGAATGACGAGTGCGGCAACAAGGACGCCGCCGCTAATGGCTGCGCGACGCCACCGTTGGCGCCTCGATCCCTCGCCAAGCAGCAGGATCACCGGAATCGCGGCGATGACGGGGAAGGCGCTCTCCTTCGAGAACATCCCAATCAGCGCGCAGATTCCTCCAGTAGCATAACCCGCGGCGTTGCCTCTCGCGAAGCACGCCCATGCGCCCAGCACTCCGGCGCACGCGAGCAAGTCAGCCTGCCCCACGAGCGGATGCAGAACATCCGACGCGAGCGGATGAAGCAGCGCGAGCGGCGCGAGAGCCGGACCCCACGCGGGCAGTCGTTGCCTCTGGAGGGCCGCCGCGAATCCCGCCGCGCACAGTCCGGAGAGCAGCGACGTCACCATCGACGCGAGTGAAGTCGAGCGTCCACCGACGGCCCCCGTGGCTCGCCAGAGGAGCTTGGGAACGGGCCGCCATAGCGCGAACTCGTCGTCCGACTGCCAGTGCCTCAGCTTGATCGTTTCCAAGAGCGAGAGGTTGGCATTCGCCTCTGGAAACGTGCGCAGGTGATCCAGATCGTCGAGCGAAAGTTCCCGAGTCCCGCAAGGCGCTAGGATCAGGAACGTCACCAGGAATCCCGCGATGAACGCGCCCAAGGGCGAGCCGAGAAAATCTGGCGCTCCCCCGCTGCGTGCGCTCTCGGCGCTCACCGTGATTCCCCCTCAGCGGCCTCGAGCGCGCCGTAGAGCTGCGCGAGAGGTTCGTACTCGGGTGAGTTCGCTTTCACGAAATCCAGATGCTGGCGCGCCTCCTCCAACCGCCCGAGCGCGATGAGATGCTCGGCGCACTTGGCGTGCATCGCAGCCAGATAAGGGACGAGTGGGAACGCGTTCGTGTACGCACGCACGGCTTCTTCGTGCAGACCGAGTTTCGACGCGATGATGCCGAGAGTTCTCCACGCATCTCCGTCCCATGGCCGCGCGGCGGCTGCTTGCCGGGCAGGTTCGAGTGCCTGCGCCACCTTGCCTGCCCTGTAGAGCTCGAGCGCATAGCAGCGCTTGGCAAAATCGCTGGAGGGTAGGCGTTCGACTTGATCGGCCCAGAGGCTCACCGGATTGACCCAAACACTTGCATGGCGGAAGGTCTTCATCGCACCAAGTGCCCCGACGATCAGCACGCAGATCATCGCATACGAGCGAACATCCTCTCGCAGCATGGCAAGCCCCGCCGCGAGCGCGACGGCCAGACCCGCAAACGGAAGAAGCATGAATCTCCCCTGCCAAATCGCGCCGATGGGAATCAGATGGAGATAGATGCTGAGGAGAAATCCTGTCCATAGCACCCCTGCGGCCATGAGTCTCCTGAGGCGCAACGAGCGCGCGTTCGCGCGGGTCGCCTTGATCGGACGAAGCGCCCACGCGATGACCAGGATCGCGCCCAAGAAAGCACTCGCACCGAGAATCGGAAAGCTCCCCGCGCTCGAGCCCGGTGCCTTGATGTGGCAGTTGTCCACGCCGGAAACCTGCAGCATCACTATTCCCGCTGCGTACCTGCCGATCGTTTCGAAGAAACCTGGATAGCGTTCCCCTTCGCGCATCCGAAGGGTGCCCTCCCCGGTCATGAACGTCTCATCGCCGAAGATCATGTTGTGGGTGACGAGCCGCACCGCAATCAATGCAGCGACAATGATCGCTGCGATCGTTGCCTTACGGATGCGTGACTTCGCGCGCCCCGACCCCAGCCACAACGCCGCGGGTAGCGCCGCCAATGCTGGGAACCCGCTTTCCTTGGTGAAGAACGAAACGGCGATCAGGACCACGCCGAGAGCATTCGCAGCCAACCCACCACGGCAAAGGCACACCGCCCCGCCGAGCAACGTCCCAAACGCGATCATGTCCGATTGCCCGACGAACGGAAGGAGCACGTCCGCCGTGAGCGGATGGGCGAACACCAACAGCGCGAGCAAAGCGCACTCGGGCGGGAGTCCCCGCGTCCTGAGCAGGATCGCCAGCGCCCCGGCCGACAATCCTGCGAGCAGCCCCGAAAACAACCACAAGTGACGCGTCTGAGGCTCATGCGTCACCCGCAGGGCGCGCCAGATCACCTTCACCAGAGGGCGCCACGTCAGCTCTTCGCCCCCGTACTCCTGCCAGTGCCCCAAGGTGAGCATCTTGGCGAGAGGGACCCCCTCGTTCATCCGTGGGTATTCTCGAAAATGGGCGACGTCATCGATCGACAGGTGTCGGGAGGACGCCGGCCAAGTCATGATCAGGACGAGGAGCAATCCCCACACGGCGATTGCCGCTGGATGGGTGTACCAAGGGGCTTGGGGTGCGCGATTGGCTTGCACGCGGTGGGGCGCCTGTCCAGTCTTGTGGGGCGTTGCGATCTTGGACCCACTTCGGGCCCGAGGTCGGGTGGTGCCAACTTCGAATGTGATCGAACTTCATGACTTTCCCCCCATCACCGCTCGGAATCGCAAGTCCGGGCTGGAAATTCATCCTCCCGCTGGTGACGATTTCGGTTCTGATCGCCGTGGTGTCCGTCGCACTTCAGGGCTACTGGTCCCCGATCGCGACGGGGGGGCTCCTCCCGGCTGGGTTCGCGATCTACGTTGCATACTTCTTTCGCGACCCGCACCGCAAGTTTCCCCCCGGCGCCGAGTCGATCTGTTGCCCTGCCGATGGCAAGGTGGTCTCGGTTCTGGAGATGCCCTGTCCCGAAATGCCCGGAGGGCGCGCGCGTCGAGTCGCGATTTTCCTCAACGTCTTCAATGTCCACATTCAGCGCACCCCTCTCTCCGGGCGGGTCACGAACATCATCAAGAAACCGGGCAAGTTCATGAACGCCATGAACGAGAAATGCTCCGAAGAAAACGAACAGGTCACCATTTGGCTCGATTGCGGAGGACACACCATCGGCGTGCGCCAGATCACCGGCGCGATCGCCCGGCGAATCGTTTGCTACGCCAAAGTCGGCGATCGCTTGAAGCGCGGGGAACGCTACGGCCTGATTCAGTTCGGTTCGCGCGTGGAGCTGTTTCTTCCGCTCGACATCGAGGTTAAGGTCAAGGCGGGCCAGCTCGTTTCCGGTGGAAGCACGCTGATCGGCCTGATGCCGACACGCGGGAAGAAGCACGCGAAGGCGAACCGCCGCCCCGCAGGAAGCAAGGCCTGACCGATGGCACCACGCGCCGTGGAGCCCGGCGGATTCCTCAAGCGCGTTCACACGCGTCGGCGGACCGTCTATCTCCTGCCGAATCTCTTCACGAGCGGCAGCCTGTTCTGCGCGCTCTATTCGGTCGTCATGGCGGCGGATGGAGATTACCGCAAGGCGTGCTATCTGATCCTGTTGTCTGCCGTATTCGATGCGCTGGACGGCCCGGTCGCGCGTCTGACGCGTTCCGCCAGTAGCTTCGGACTCCAGTACGACTCGCTTGCGGACATTGTCGCGTTCGGGGTGGCGCCCGCATTCCTGATGCATCGAAAGCTCTCGTCGATCCAAGGGTCGGTCGATCTCTCGCAATGGGCGCCCAACCTCGCACTGGGGGCGTGCGCACTCTTTGTCATCTGCGGAGCGATCCGTCTCGCGCGATTCAACGTGCAAGTAAGCACGGAGGAACGGCGCTACTTCACCGGGCTGCCCATTCCCGCCGCCGCGGGAGTCGTCGTATCTGCGTTCCTGTTCGTCGAGACCTACATGACAGACACAAAGAACCTCCATCGCCTGATCCTTCTCCTGATGGTTGCCGTCGCGGCCTTGATGGTCAGCACGATCCCGTTCCCGAAACTCGAGTTCATGATTCGCCGCGCGCAGAACAACGCGAACATGCTTGTGGCGATGGTCTTCATCGCGTGTCTGGTCGTGATCCTTTGGGCGCATTTGCCCACGATCCTGCTGGTGACTTCGTTCATCTACATCTGCTTCAGCATCATCGCCCATATCCGGCGAGGTGGCGCGCAGCCCGCCCCGGCGGGGGCGTCCAGTGCGGCTGTTCCACGTATCGTGGGGCACGACTGACACCATGGATTCGCGCAACCGGGGCTCCTCTCCGCGCCGAGGAAATGCCCGACCCGATCGGATGTTGGCTGCCACTGCCCGCCCTCCCTCGGCCGCGCGCGCTGCCGCACTCGAGGTCCTTCTCCGCTCTGCTGTGCGCAGCGCCCCCGGCGTTGAGGACTTGATCGAAGAACAACGTCGTCGGCTCCCGCTCTCCCCCGCCGATATCGGCCTCGCGCGCGAACTCGTCGGTGGCGTGCTCCGCAATCGCGAGTGGTTGGAACACCTGCTCTCCCGTTACCTCGAACGCCCGCTACCCAGCGGCGCGCGCGCAGTTCACGAGTCGTTGATCCTGGGCATCTACCAGTCGGTCTATCTCGACCGCGTTCCCGCGCACGCGATCGTCGATGACGCGGTCCGGCTCTGCGCATTGCACCGCACGGAGAAAAGTTATCAGGGGCTGACGAACGCGATCCTTCGCCGCGTGACGCGAGAAAATCGCGCATCGATGCTCCCCGGGAACACGGTCGCGTGGCCGATGAAGTACTCGATTCCCGAGTGGATCGCTTCCGATGCTGGGGAATCGCTCAAGGACGTCGACCTCGAAGAATTTTTTGCGTCCCAGAACATTCCCGCCGCGTTGCAACTGCGCGCGGTGGGCACGCTCTCTGCCGAGGAGGTCGATCACCTCGCGGAACGCATCGCATCGGAGGCATCGTTCCTCGCGGGCTTCCCAGTCGAAGTCTTGCGCGGCAGGTACGTTCGCGAGTGCTTCGAGATTCGCGGCGGTGGCTTCCAGCCTGAAAAGCTCCCCTCGTTCCGGTCCGGCCAAGTCACCGTCATGGACGAGGCGGCGCAGATTTGCGTGCAGCTCGCTGGCGTCCAGCCGGGGCAAAGAGTGCTCGATGCCTGCGCCTCCCCCGGCGGCAAGACCGCCGCACTGTGGGACGCCATGGCGCGCAAGGGCTCGCTGACCGCGCTGGATGTTTCCGATTCGAAGCTGGTCCGACTGAAGGACACGCTGCGCCGCCTGCGTGCCATTGAACAAGTTCAGATCGGCGTAACGACCGACCTCTTCCACACGATGGAACGCGACTCATTTGATTGCGTGCTGGTGGACGCTCCCTGCTCGGGGCTCGGCACGATGCGCAGGCACCCCGAGATCCGCTGGCGTCGCAGGCCCATCGATGTCGCGGACCTCGTCGAGACACAGTCGCGCCTTCTGGAGGCTCACGCCCCGCTCGTCAAAGTCGGCGGGCACCTCGTGTACGCCGTCTGCACCTTCACGCGAGAAGAAGGCACCCGCCAGGTCGCCCGCTTTCTGGCGCGCCACGGCGAGTTCTCCCCCGCCCCTGCGCCGCCCGAGCTTCTGTTCGACGCCACCCCGCTCCAGGTTTCGCCGGGTGTTTGGCGCACACTCACCCACCGCGATGGGTGCGATTGTTTCGTCATCGCACGCATGAAGCGCATCGGCTGAGCAAACCGCGCGGGGCACTGGCGAACTCATATCATCGGAAGTAAGCGGAATTCCCTCGACTAAAGCGCTTCCCCCCCGTACACCCCTTTGCGGTGTTGTCGGAATACGATCTGATCGGTTGAAAACAATGAACGAAGCGTTCTCCAACCTTCTTGCTGCGACAGCGTGCGCGGCCATCATCTCGGTTGCGACGACGGCGGTTGCCCAGACACCTGCAGAACCCCTCCCACTCGTGCAAACCCCGACGGGTATCCTCTTTCGAGTCAAAGCGCCAACCGCGCAGTCGGTTTACCTCGGCGGGACGTTCAACGGCTGGGGTGGCTCGGACGGGTACGCGATCACGGACCCGGGGGCGAAGATGTTCGGCCCCGATGAGACTGGGACGTTCGAGGTGTTCGCGCCTCTCACGCCCGGAACGCATGTCTTCAAGTACGCTATCAACGGCACCGAATGGATCCCTGGGCCGCCCGATCTCCCCCGCGCCAAAGACGACTTCGACAACACCCCCGGCCAACGCCAGATGATGGGCTCTGCGGTGGACTTTTCACTGCAGGAACCACCATGGCCCAGCTATGTCCCCACCGGCGAGATGCTACCCTTCGCATTCACGAATCAGCAAACCGGCGAGGCCTACCTTCGCGTGCGATTCTTTAGTCGCAACGCGCAGATCGCGCATGTCGTCGGTTCATGGGACGGGTGGGCGGGCATTGGGAATCGCAACGTCACGGAGCCGACCAAGGCCATGACGAAGACGCCCGTTCCGAACGTGTGGGAGTCCTACATCGGCCCCCTGCCGGAAGGCTTCGTGCAGTACAAGATTGTCGCGAACACGCGCGAGTGGCTCTCTGATCCATGCGTCGCCGACGTCAGTCAGGACGGCAACTCGGTTGTCTTCATGGCCAAGAACGGCAACCAGTGGTCGGCGGCATACACGCCGAGATTCTCTGCCGATCAGGTCCGCTCCGAGACGAAGAAACGCTGGGGCGGCACGCTGGATTGGGAAGACGATCGCAACGCGGGATTCGCCGCCGCGCGCCTCACCAACAAGAAGATGCTCTGGATCATTACGCTCCCAGGCTCGAAGCCGAGCGAAGCGCTCATGCGCAACATCAGCGCGGACGCTGCACTCAGCGAGCAACTCAAGGACTTCATCTGCCTCGAGACTCGCGCGAGCGACGTGAAGGACATCATTCAATCGCGCGGCATCTACCGACTCCCGTATGTGGTCCTTGTGGATTCGACCTACAAGCCGGTGTACGAGAAGTTCAACCCGCCCCTTGATGAGTTGAAGCAGAGCCTGAGTGAACTGAAGTAACGGAGCTGCGCCGGTATCGCAGTTACGATTCCTTTGAATCCTCGTCGGGCTTGGGCTCGGCGGCTGAGTTCTGCCGCGCACGGAGTCCACCCCCCGAGAAAAACGCGGCAATGCTGGCGAAGAACCAACCGAACATCCCCGCCCGGCTGGGGGCAGTTCCCGCGATGAGTTGTCCCGCATAGAACACGAGCAGCACCGCAAAGCACCGCTTCAAGACCGGCGTTGGCACCTTGGCCACCCAGTTCGCCGTGAACAACGAGCCGATCACGAACCCTGCGGCCACAACGAACGCTGGAAGAAGGCTGACATCCCCGCGCTTGTAGTATTGGTACGCAGCCGCCAACCCCACAGGTGGGAGCAGCACGGCGAGAGATGTTCCCTGGGCCTGCTGTTGTGTGTACTTCATCAGCAGCACAAGCAGAGGGACGATGACGATCCCCCCTCCGATGCCAAAGAACCCGGACATACCGCCGGCAAGTAACCCAATGATGAGAAGCAGCACGTATTCCATGAATCGCTCGATTTGCGCACCCTCCACACGCATGTGGTGAGGGTGGAGCTGGATAGGATGACCTCAGCTTGGAACACGGGATCCTCGCGGGCAGCAGGAAACACAGGGTCAGGCGCGCCGGGTTCAGGATTCCGGCCCTCTCCCACAATGGGTTTGCATGGCGGGAATCAGCGGAAGATGATTCAGGCATGACGGATGACATGACATCGGACGTCGCGGCGGTTGCCGCTCATCTGGAATCGCACATCGCGGAGCTTGGATCCGTCGTCCTCGCCTTCTCCGGAGGAGTGGATTCGACCGTCGTGGCTGCGGCAGCCGTGCGCGCACTCGGCGATGCGGCACTCGCCGTGACGGCCCACTCCGAGAGCAACACAACCGAGGACGTCGAAGCGTCACTCGCTCTCGCGCGCCAGCTTGGCCTTCGCATCGAAGTCATCGAGTACAGCGAACTCGCGATCCCTGGCTACGCCTCCAACCCCGCCAACCGTTGTTTCTTTTGCAAGAACGAATTGTACGACCGGCTGGGGTCGTTGGCATCCGCGCGAGGGATCCGATTTGTCCTCGATGGAACGAACATCGATGACTTGGGGGACTATCGCCCTGGCTTGAAAGCTGTGGAGCGGCACGGGGTGCGATCCCCGTTGCGGGAATGCCGCATCGGAAAATCCATGGTGCGTGCATTGGCGCGACATTATGGCATGCCGAACCACGACAAACCCGCCGCACCCTGCCTATCCTCGCGCATCCCATACGGGTCACCCATCACCAAGGAGAAGCTCGATCAGGTGGCTGCAGCCGAGACGTTCCTGCGATCCCTCGGCTTGAGAGAGCTTAGATGTCGGCACCACGGAGATACCGCCCGGATCGAAGTTCCACCTACCGAGTTCACTCTCCTGCTCGAGCACTCTGTCCGGGTCGTCGAGGAGCTCAAACGACTGGGATTTCGCTGGATAACAATGGATTTGGCTGGGTTTAAGTCCGGCGGATTGAACGACGTACTCTCGACAACGGCCAAATCGCTTTCCGCGCCGGAGGTGGCGGAAACGACCGGTGTTTGAGAAGTGCGCGGCCCGGCGGATTCGCGCGTCGCTTGACTTGAAGTCCGCCAGCAGGTTCCATCCAAGGAAATCGCGGATACGTTTGGCACGCCATTTTCTTCAATCGCATCACACAAATCAGAACCACCAAGGAGCACTCCCCATGCAGCACCCCCTTCGCAGCGCAGTCAGATTCGCCGCCGTCGTGGCTATGGTCGCCACAGCAGGCGTCACCTTTGCCCAAGTCGAGTCGCCTGCGGGGAGCTTTGCTCAGCCCGCCATTCAGGCCCCATCGGCACCGCAGAACGTCAAGGCCACCACAAACGCACTCGTCTTTGACAAGACGGCGCACGACTATGGTCAGTTGACAGAGGGAGACATTGTCGAGGTCAGCTTCCCCTTCAAGAACGTCACGGATCGCACGATCAACATCAAGGCGATCAACACCTCCTGCGGCTGCACCTCCGCGCAGGATAACCTCAAGGTGATCCCCCCGGGCGTGACCTCCGAGATCAAGGTCTCATTCAACTCCACAGGCAAGCCTGGCAAGGGCCAGAAGACCGTTTCCGTCGTCACGGACGAAGCCGAGACCGGGGGGCTCTATCAACTCACCCTTGGCGGCGAGGTCATCCAGACACTCTTTTCCACTGAACCGATCATCAACCTCGGCGACATCAACTCCGGTGAAGCCAACACGCACTCCTTCAGCATCGTCTCGATGACCGAGCCGGCGGCCGAAGTGACGCGCGTGTCGCTTGGCGACGATCGCATCACGGCAGAAATCGGGAAGCCGGAGCCGTACACGCACAAGGACGGGCGCGTGGGCCAGGCAACACCGATCACGCTGACGGTTCCCGCAGATTACCCCGCGCCGAAGCAGATCCGCACGACGTTGACCGTCGCCAGCACGGACGCCAAGCGCAGCACGCTGAACCTCATGGTAAACGGTAACATTCAGGGCAACTTCGTCATCTCCCCGCAGCGCGTCCTCCTCGGTCGCTTCGCCCCGGGCGATGTGAAGGAGCAGACGATCACGATGCGCTCGAAGAAGGACGAGCCGTTTGAGGTAACACTCGCAACAAAGAACTCGAACCCGTCCTTCGCCATCTCCGAAATCCCAAGCGACAAGCAAAACGTCCGCGAGTGGAAGGTCACTTTCACGGCACCAGAGAGCGCCGGGAACTTTGCCGACACCGTTGAGTTCCAGGTGAAGTCGGCGACACTTGAGGAAGTTATCTCTGTTCCGATGACAGCAAACGTGCGCACCCCGCCGAACACCACGACAGTCGGACGTCCCTCTGCGAAGGCAGAAGGCAGGGTCATCGAAGGCATCCAGCGCGCAGATGCGAAGAGCTCCAACCTCAAGCAAGCTGTGAAGGCCAACGGCATCGAGGCAACAAGCATCCGTCGCACGGCGCCTGCAGAACCGGCCGCGCCGCAGGTCCCGGCCAACCCCACGCCGTAACAAGGGGTCGCTAAGACGCGATCCATTTCGACTACTGTGACACTCAATGACGGAGCACCCATTCAACGCAGTTCGGGTGCTCCGTTCTTCTTTCAGCCAAATAGGTGATATGACATGAAACCGATTCGAATCGCACTGATCCTTGGCGTGGCCCTGACCATCGGCCTCGTGGACGCAACTGTCGTGCGCCCCATCGATAGAAAGTTCCTCGAAAAGAAGGAAAAGAAGCCAGCACCGGTCACGTCGCAGACGAAGCATACCCAGAACGACGGTACTTCCCCGAGCATCGATGCTCCCACTCCCGAGCACGCAGAGCCCGAAGGAATGACGGCGGCGGAGCTCAATGAACTCGTCCAGTCCGCGGAGGCAGTCATCATCGATGCGCGCCTCCCCGATGAGTTCGCGGCGGGGCACATTCCCTTCGCGTTGAACATCAACTTCCAGTCCTTCGCAGGCGGCAAACCAGCAGCCCTCGACGCGTACCCAACCTCGCAGCCCTTCGTGATCTATTGCGGCGGAGGGGACTGCGACGCTTCGGAAAAGGTCGAAATGATGATGGGCAGCCTTGGATTCACGGACATACGAATCTACCACACGGGCTGGCCCGGCTGGGTCGAGTTCGGTGGTGAGGTCGAGATGGGGGGGGCAGAGTGACTTCGGACTCCTCCACGGCGAAACCCCTTCGTGATGTCCATTCAACGGGTGGATCGGTCGCGCTGCTCTTCGTCCGGTTACTGTTCGGTTCCCTGATGATTGTCGCAGGATACACGAAGCTATCGGATCCGCTCTTCTTTGCCCTCGGGATCACGGGGTTTGACCTCCTCCCGATGTCGATGGTGCGGATTGTTGCCTTCATCGTTCCGTGGATCGAGCTAGCTGCCGGCGCATGTATCCTCCTTGGGCTGTGGACGCGAGAGGGCGCGGCGGTGCTCTTCGGCATGATGGGGACGTTCACGATCGCGATCATCTCGGTGATTGCGCGCGACAAGACGATCGAGTGTGGATGCTTCGGTGATCTGTTCGCCGGGCTGAAGCCCCTCATCCCTCAGCTCGGTTGGCTGTTCGATGCGCTCGGCGGCGCCAAGATTTCAGGTGTCACAGTCGCCCGGAATGTGTTTTTCTTGGGTTCGTTTCTTGCCCTCTGTCGTCTTGGCGGGGGGAGGTTCGCGTTGGATGGGCTCCTTATGAAGCAGTCCGGCGCAAACCGCGAGACCGAGAGCCCCGTCGAATCGAGCGTACCTGCGGCGCACTAATCGTCGCAGTCCAGGACTGAGGCGATGCGCGTTTCAAGAATCCTCATCTTCCCGTTCGCCTCTGCCAGTTCAGAGAGTGGCGCGATGCAGCCCGCCATTTGTCGCGGGCTAGCAGCGTTCCTCGACGAGAAACTTGGTGCCATTGAGGGAATCGAGACCGTCCAGCAACACCTGCTGATCACACCGGACAACGACGAGTCCCGTTACGGGTGGCTCGTCCTTGGGCAGAAGTGGTCGCTCGAGCAGGTCCTCGAACTTCCCATCCCGGATTCACTCGGCGCGACGCACATTCTGCATGGCGAAGTGCGGTGGTCCTCAGGCAACTGGGCTCTCGAGTTGCACCTGGTAGATCTGGAACTGCGCGAGACGGTCGTGGAGCGATTTGTCGCTGCCCCGCCTGCCAAGTTTCTTCCGGCTCTGCTGGCGTCCCTGTCCGGAATTTGCACCGAGGCACTCCAGGCCCCCCCGCTCTCCGTCACCTCGGCGCTAGCGGAGCCCACCGACTCGAGCGAGGCATTCGAGAGCTACCTGATCGGGCTCGCCTATCAATCGGCGCGGCGCCTGAACATGCCCGGAGTATCCGCTTCGAGCTGCCTGACTTCGTTCCTCGCCGCGATCGATGCGGACCCGGATTTTGTCGATGCGTCCGTGCGCCTGAACTCAATCGCGATGGTCTCCCTCTTCGACGAACACACGGAGCAGTTGGAATGCGTCGATGTCTTGAGGCGTGCGATCGAACTCGCGCCAACCTTTCACGGGTTCCGCGCGACGCTCGGCATGTGGCATGCCCTGAACGGGGATGACGAAACAGGGCAGTCCCTCCTGGAGGCCTTCGTCGCTGCCGAGAGCGCCCCTCGTCCGCTCTCACACGGGCTCGCCATTCTCGGGACGATCTATCGTAGACAAGGGCGGGGAAGTGATGCGCGCGCCGCGCTCGAACGAGCCGTGGAGAACGACGGTGAGAACCTCACCGCTTGGGAAGAACTCGCGGCTTGTCATGCCGAGTCCGGGCACTCGGACAAGGCGGAGGTATGCCTTCGGCGCGCCCTCGATATAGATCCAGAGCGATCCCTTTCCCTGCTCAACCTAGGTTCGATCTATTGGGGTCGAGGCGATTTCGAACGCGCCTTGGTTCTCTTCGAACGAGGAGTCGCCGCCCCCGGTGCCCCGCCCGATGCGCGGAGCCGACTTGCGCTGGCGTCCCTCCGCACCGGGAACCACGAACGTGCGAACGAGGTCGCTACCGAATGGGCGGAGTCCGAGCCAGAAGATCCGGAACCTTGGCTTCTGCTCGCCCGCATTCGCCGAGAGATGGGGGATCCCGGGGGGATGAAGTTCTGCCTCGCCAAAGTAAGGGCGATGGCGACCACCGATTCACTTCAGGCTGCGCTGCAACTCGAGGAACTTGGCGCGGTCGCCCCTCAGGATCACGCACTCTTCATCTCGCTCGTGCGCCCGGGCGCCGAAGGAACTGGCTCACCACAAGACGAAGCCACGCCGCCGACGGCCCTGCGGATCGAGGTCTTGCGTTCACTCGCCGCGCGACACTCGGAGTCGCTCCCGATCTGGATGGCGCTCGTCGAGCAAATCATTTCGCTGGAACAGTGGGAGGAGGCGGCCTCAGCCCAAGGTCGCGTCGTGGCGCTGCTGATCAAGAGCCACGTTCAATGGAACATTCTGGGTGTACTGAGAGCGCGAGCGGGCCTGACGAAAGAGGCCATCCTGGCATTCGAGTCCGCGACGCGTCTCGCGCCCGGAGTTCCCTCGTATCACACGAATCTGGGTCTATGCCACGCTGAGTTGGGGGATCAGGAGCGCGCACGCCTCGAATTCAAGGCTGCGATCGCGCTGGGGGAAGAGAGCCCGGTGGCGGCGCTGGAGCTACTCAAGCTCTCGGGTGGGAAACTCGACACCAACATCGACCCTGATGCGCCCGGGGGTGGTGCGTTTCAGAAGCTCATGTCCCGCCTGGAAGACATTCGACGCAAGATCGGCAACGAGGACGACCCGGGAAGGTCGATTTAAAGGATTCTCGTCCAACCCAGAGGAAGCTCCTGAGGGTAAGGACACCGGCCAAAAAGAAATCCGGGGCGAACTTGCGTCCGCCCCGGAAGACTATACCGTCTGGTAACCACCGTAAGGTGAATTACACGTTCGGGAAGCGGTGCGGGAAGTCGGCCGAGGTCGACTCCGTGCAGGTCGGGGCAGTGCCCATGTCGCCCGTGGCGTACGTGCCGCCCGCGGGGCAAACCGGGGACGTGCGGACGAAGAGCGTCTCGCCGTAGATGGCGGTGTCGGCGGGAGCCGCGGCACCTGCGGGCTGACGGGTCTCAAGTGCCCACTGCTGCTTGGCACCGTCGATCTTCGTCAGGTTCTCAGAGCAAGCATTCTGCTGCGAGATGAGGCGGGCGCGAAGGAAGCCCGGGACTGCGATCGCGATGAGGATGCCGATGATGGCAACCACGATCATGATTTCGACGAGCGTGAAGCCTGATTTGCGATTTGTCATTGGAGTCAATCTCCTGTGAGTTTATCCCTGCTGGGTGACATCCCTATTGCGAGCGATGTGCCAATCGCAAGAATCGCCCGGAAACGCACATGGTTGACTGAAAAAGAACAACTTAGGCGACCTCATGCGTAAGTGGCGAGGTCCGTTTCCCTTGGGTAATGCACAGAACGTGTAACCGAATTCTCATGGATCAGGGAACCTCGGTTCCCATTTCACCCGTCAAGTCTCATTCTTGGACGAACCGATCGCACTCAGGATCAGCGACATCAACGAAGGCACAAAAAACACCGTCGTGATCGTCCCGAGGAAAAGGCCGCCAAAGGTCACGACACCGATGCCGCGATAGAGTTCGCTCCCCGCGCCCGGGAGAACAACCAGCGGCAGCAACCCAAGGATCGTCGTTCCGGTCGTCATCAAGATCGGCCGAATGCGCGAGAGCGTCGCCTGGACAATGGCCTCGTTTTGCTCGAGTCCCTCTTTCATGAAGTTGAGCGATTGTTCGACGATGAGGATCGGGTTGTTCACCACGGAACCGAGAAGAATCACGAACCCAAGCATCGTCAGGATGTCGAGCGACTGAATCGTGCCCGGGCTGATGACACCCAGCCAGACATTGAGTGCCTTTAGTCCAATCACGCCCCCAGTGAGCCCGATCGGCACTGCGCACATGATCGTCAGCGGGTGGCCAAGATGCTTGAACACGAGTGCGAGCGTAAGATAGACGAGCAACAGCGCGAGGAAGAAGTCGCCTGAGAGTGACTCGCGAACGGCGGCGAGTTTGTCGCTCGATCCACCGATGCGAAGTTCATAGCCCGGCGGCACGACTCCTTCGGCCTTGAGGGCGTCGATGATCCTGGTTTGGACGATTGCGATGGACTCCTCCAGCGAAAGATTCGCAGGAGGAACGATCTGCAGCGTCACGGCACGACGTTGGTCCACGCGGCGAATCTGCTCTGGTACGAAGGAGAAATCGACTGTGGCGACAGATGAAATCGGCACCGAGTTCCCTTCGTCCGTGGCGATGCGAATCGAATCGAAGGACGCCAGTGTGTCGAACGCGCCGAGCGTCGAGTACATGTAGAGGTCCAGCTTCTTGCCGCGCTCGTAATAGGAATCCGCATACGCGCCATCGCCAAGAACCCACGCACCGTAGCCGATCGCTTCGGCACCTATGCCAAGTTCCGCAGCGCGTGTCCAATTCGGGCGGATCGTGAGCTGAGGCTGTCCGATCTCGATCCCGGGAATCGGGCGTGGCTGAGCCCCCGGCAGTTCGGAGAACACTTTCAGGAACGCCTGGAGAGCGATGTACGTCGTTGTCGAGACATCATCGCCGACGATGTCGACCTCGATGCCGCGTGACCCTCGGATGTCGGATTCGAAGATCGACATCTGGGAAGCGATCGGAATGACGCCCGGCACCTGAGATAGGAATCGTAGCAGCAAGCCCGGAACTCGGGATGCCTGACTTGCCACCTCGGCGCGCGTGAAGATGAACATGTTCGCGCCGAAGCCGACGAAGAAGAAGTCCTGCAACGCCGGGCCGTCGATCTTGCCTTTGGCAAAGTCCCCCGGGTCAGCCTCGGCGTATGGGCGGATCTTTTGCTCCACCCCTTCGCCGATGGCTGTCATCTCGTCGATGTTGTAGCCCTGTGGGGGGATCATCATCGCGAAAATACTGTTCTGGTTTCCTTCCGGGAGGTACTCCGTCTTCGGCAGGAACACGACGATGAGAGATACCGCGAACAGAACAAGTCCGACGACAACCGCGAGGCGGCGCGTGACGCTGACCATCAACCAGCGCAGGAACTTCTCGAGCGATCCAAACGCCCAAAGCGCGAGTGGCATGAGCCCGAACAGGTTGTGCGCTCGGCCGACCAAGCCCTTACCGGGGCTCGTGTCCGGCAGCTTCTTCAGGACATACGCGGCAAGGCATGGAATGACGAAGAGCGCCGCAAACATCGACATAATGTTCGTCGATGTAATCGCGACGGCGAGATCTCGAAAGAGCTGACCGGCCTCTTCCTCCAGCATGATGATCGGTACAAAGACGACCACGTTCGTCAGCGTCGAGGAGAGCACCGCGGACCACACTTCATCGGTGCCGTAGGAGGCTGCCTCCTTGGCGGCCTTACCCATCATCCTGTGACGATAGATGTTCTCCAATACAACGATCGAGTTATCGATCACCGAGCCGATCGAGAACGCCAGCCCCGCGAGCGTAATCACGTTGATTGAAAGCCCGAACATGCGAATCAGCATGAGGGCGCCCATCACGCAGAGCGGGAGTGAAACCCCCAGAATGAGCGTCGTCTTCACGTTGCGCAGGAATACAAGAAGCGTGATCAGCGTCAGTGTCGCGCCGATCATGAGATTGTTGCGCACCATCACGGTGGAGGCGGCGATGTACTCGGTATCGTCGGTGACTTGCGTCAGGCGCAGTCCGCGATCCTTCAACTCGCCTTCGTTGAGTTTCTTCGTAAGGGCTTTCACTTCCTCCATCACGACGAGGAGGTTGGTGCCCGGCTGATGGCGCACACCGAATGCGAGGGCGGGGCGGCCATTGTGACGGATCGTGGATCGCTGTTCACCAATGCCGACACGTGCATATCCCACGTCGCGAATGTAAACGGCTGCTCCATCGCGCACATCGATGATGATGTTTTCGATATCTTCGGGGGACGTCGCGCGACCGAGAGTGCGAACATTGTAGCGCCGCTTCCCCTCGTTCAAGTCGCCACCCGAGATGTCGCGGTTGTTACGACGAATTGCCTCGCGCACGGCGTAGATCGAGATGCCGCGCTCCGCAAGTTTGACGGGGTCCAGGTACACCTGCATCTGTTTGTCTGCAGAACCAAACACACCCATCAGCGAAGCGACGCCCTGGATGCGCTCATACTGAGGCTTGATCAAATTCTCAGCGTAGTCGAACTCGTTGCGAACGTCCCTTTCGAGTTCCATCCCAGGCAACGCACGCAGGCTGAACCACGCCACGGGTTGGTCAGAACTGGAGGACGTGGAAAGGCTCGGTTCGTCGACATTCTCCGGGTATCTGGGCACCTGCGAAAGCGCGTTGTTCACGCGAACGAGGTTCTCGCTCATGTCCGTGCCGACGGAGAATTCGAGGATGATCTCCGCCTGACCAAGTTGCGCCGTGCTGGTCATCTTCTTCACGCCGGGCACACCGCGGAGAAACTCCTCCTGCACCACGATGATATCCTGCTCCACGTCCTCCGGCGTCGCGCCTGGGTAGTACGTGGTCACCGTGATCGCCGGCTTGCGCACGTCGGGCGTGAGCTGAATCGGAAGATTCAGGATCGCCAACGTGCCGAACAGGATGATCGTCGCGCAAAAAACGAAAACCGCGATGCGGTTGTCGATGAAGTATCGAATCATAAGGCGCGCTCGGGAAGCCTCGCTTCAGCCCCGGAAATCAGCGCTTCTCCCTGAAGAAATTGTCCGGGTTCACGGCGGCAGCCGTCTCGGCATTCGTGATGAATTGATTCAGGAGCAGCCTCTGACCGGGCTGAAGGCGCTCATTGCCGCGAACGACGACCTGCTCGCCAGGATTCAACTCGCCAAAGACCTCGACGGCTTGGCCGAAGAATCGCCCCGGGCGCACGGGGACCATCTCTGCGATGCTCGCGCCATCGACCTGCTTTGCGCGATAGACGATCGTCATCGGGCCCTGGGGAACAAGTGCGTCCTTCGGCACGACGATGCTGCGGTCACGTCCGTCGGGCGGGGGAACCAACGTGACGCGCGCCAACATACCCGGCGCGAGACGATGGTCCATGTTCTCTACGACGATGCGCGTCGGGAACGAGCGGTTCGCTTCGGAAGCGCGAGCCACGATCTTGAACACGGAGCCCTGAAATGTTTCGGTAGGAAACGCGTCGAAGGTCACATCGATCTTCTGCCCAACTTTCAGCATGCTGTAGTAGATCTCCGGGACGTCGACGTTGACCCTCACATAGTCGATGAACTCGAGATCGATTAGGTCTGTCCCCGTATCAACCCATCCATATGGGCCAACATGGCGGCGGGTGATCGTGCCAGAATACGGTGCAACCACGGTCGAGCGCTCCAGGTCGTCCTTGGCCATGGCAGCCATCGCCGCCATCGAGTCCGCCATCGCTGACTGCGCTTCGATTTCCTCCACGCGAGCGCCGTTGCGCGCTCGTTCATGCGCGGCGGCGAGTGAATCCGCGCGCCACTTCGCTTCGACGTACTTCTGCTTGATGCGATCAAACTCCGCCTGACTCACGGACTTGTCCGCGAGGAGCGCCTCGTTGCGCTTCAAATCCTTCTCGGCGATTTCGAGGGTGGCGACTGCTTGCTCAGATTCCGCGCGTGCGATGGTGATGTCTTCGGCGCGAGTGCCGGCTTTCAGTTCGTCCAGCTTCGCCTGCTGCATGCGAGCCTCGGCGGCGCGGCGGCGATGCTCCAACTCGAGGGGAAGCCGACGAATTTGCAGTAGCGGCCCGTTCGTCGTAACGTAGTCCCCCTCTTCCACGAAGAACTCGCCGATCGTCCCCTTCACTTCACTTCGGATGCGGGTCTGCGCGTACGGCTCGACGGTACCAGAGAGGCGAACCGCCTGCGCATAGGCGCCAGACTGTACGATGGCCGTTGTCACCGGAGCGGGAGGTGGCTCCTCGCCTGCACCGGGTTGAGAAGAAGCTGAGTTGGGAGCGCCGACCAGCAGCGCTGAAAGAAGAAAACCGGCAATTACAAAGTGCCGAAAAGCTGACACATGAGCTGTCATACTACCCCCAGATTGTATCGCCATCGCGAGCGAGCGCGTGCCGAAACCGAACGATATTAGCATTAGGGCAATAATAGTGCCGGAGGAATAACCTCTCAATCGGAGCCGAAGAGGGGCACAGAATTCGGCTGTTCTTTCGCTCGCGCGCGAGCATCAATCCTGCAACCATGGGTGATCGAACGACTTTCTTAAGGAGCCCACCATGGCGAACGAGTCAGAAAACCCCACCCCGGGCACGAGCGCCCCGCAGGATGAGCCCAAGGCGGAATGGGCACGCCGCGCCTGTGACGAGGCGGAGGGCATCCTCCGCGAAGTGGACAACGCCATGCTCGCATTCCTCCCGGTCGAGGTCGTCGAGCATCTTCAGGCCAGCCGCAAACATCTCGCCGCCGCCGCAATCCGCCTCGCGGAGATCCAGAATGAAAAGGCAGACGAAACGATCCGTCGCGCTCGCGACATCCACGAGAAAATGAAAGCCCCCGCTCCAACCGAACCGCCTCCCCCGCCACCCGTCTCAGACGGCACGGTGCCGGCCGCAGATTAGCGTACAGGTTCCATGGAATTGCATAGCGATAAGGACAAATCGCAAAGGACGGGTGAGGCGGAGGATCCCCCCCCAATAGGTGCGGTTCCGCCAGACACCAGACGCCAAAATTTTTCTCAATTCTCATTTGTCCTTTGTAATTTGTCCTTCTTGCCACATTCCTTTTTCCTTGACAGCCCACCTTTCGGCTGGCCCACTTGATTTTATAAGGGCGAGCTACGCCCTTGCGGGTCGCCCAAAATGACCCGGTAGTCCCCCCAAGGCAAAGCGCACCAGCAGCGTCCCGGAACCTCGAAGTTCTGGACGGGGAGCGTCCGTCCGAGGGCCCCAACTCGAAAGGTCACACCATCCATGAAGAAGCCCGCCGCGCCCAAGTTCTCCGCCGAACTCGATGCGCTGATCAAGGAAGGCAAATCCAGGGGACATGTCACCTACGAAGAACTCAACCGGATGCTCCCGGAAGACTTCTCCACGGAAGACATGGAAACCCTCTTTGCCCAGCTTGAGGGTCTGAAAATCGCCGTCCGCGATCTCGCGGAAGAGGACGATGAAGAAAACGACAAGGGCACCAAGGGTGCCAAGAAGAGCGCCAAGTCCTCCAAGCGCAAGGGCGAGACCGCCACGCGCTCCGCAGCATCCCCGCGCGCCAGCATCGCCGCCGGCGACGTGATCGCCGACGACAGCGAAGAGGCCGAATCCGCCGAGTTGCGCCGCAGCCTGATGGCACAGCCCATCGACACCTCGCGTATCGACGACCCCGTCCGTCTCTACCTGATGGAAATGGGCAAGGTACCCCTCCTCACACGCGAAGAAGAAGTCTTCCTCGCAAAGCAGATCGAGAAGGGCCGCCACGAAATCATGGCCGCCATCTCTCGCGCGACCGTGACTGCCGGCGAACTCAATCGCATCTACGCGCGCATCGAAACGGGACAGTTCAATCTGAACGAAGTCCTCCGCGCCAACGTGGACGAGTCCGATCCCGAGGAACGCGCCCGCATCATCAAGCACATCCTCGACAACCTCAAGCTCGTGCTCTCGAACTATGACGTGATCGCGGGCAAGTTGGACCTGCTCGAAGATCCTACCGTGCCTGAGGCCGAATCCGCCCCCGCGCGCGAAGAAGTCGAACGCATGCGCGAGGAGATCTATGACGCCCTGCGCAAGATCGACCTGAACTTCTCCATCGTCGAGCAAATCGCCGGTCGCGTGAAGGACATCTATCACCACATCGACCGCGCACAGTCGGATATCCGCCGCACGCTCCTCCTCGCCATGACCACCCCGACCGGCGAGCCACACACCGCCGTCGGCGGCGAGGACGACCTGCGCCGCATCGTCCGCAAGACCAAGAAGAACTCACCCGAAGCCAAGAAGCTCTTCCGCGAGTCCAACCGCACGCTTGACGAATTCATCAAGTTCGACAAGCGCGTGCGCATGGCCCAGCGCAACATCAAGCGCCTCGAAAAGGAAGCCGGCAACAGCTACGAAGAATTGAAGATCGTCGTCCGCCGCATCGAGGAAGGCGAGAAAATCGCCCACGACGCAAAGATGAAAGTCGTCGAAGCCAACCTCCGCCTCGTCGTCTCCATCGCCAAGAAGTACACGAACCGCGGCCTTCAGTTCCTCGACCTGATTCAGGAGGGGAACATCGGCCTGATGCGCGCCGTGGACAAATTCGAATACCAACGCGGCTATAAGTTCTCGACGTACGCGACGTGGTGGATTCGCCAAGCCGTCACGCGCGCCATCGCCGACCAGGCACGCACCATCCGCATCCCCGTGCACATGATCGAGACCATTAACAAGCTCTCGCGCGTGCAGCGTTACCTCGTCCAGGAACTCGGTCGCGAACCAACCCCGGACGAAATCGCGGAAAAGATGGGCATGCCCGTCGAGAAAATCCGCCGCGTGTTCAAGATCGCCCAGCAGCCCATCTCGCTCGAAACGCCCATCGGCGAAGATGGCGACTCGCACTTTGGCGACTTCATCCCGGACGAAGACGCACCTTCGCCCGTCACTGCAACGGCCTACAAGCTCATGCAGGAGAAGATCGAGAAGGTCCTCGACACCCTCACCGAACGCGAACAGAAGGTCCTCCGCCTGCGCTTCGGCATCGGCTCGAGCGACTTCCCCCGCACCCTCGAGGAAGTCGGCACCATCTTCAACGTCACCCGCGAACGCGTCCGCCAGATCGAAACCAAAGCCCTCAACAAACTCCGCCACCCCAGCCGTAGGCGAGAGTTGATTGAGTTCATGGAGTAAGGTCTTCAGGTGCAGGAAAAATTTGCAGAATCAAAGACCGCCCGAGGGAAACCTCGGGCGGTTTTGTTGTGGGGGGATTGGACTGGATGGACGGATTATGGACGGGAAGTGGGGCAGATCGAGCCCGCGATTTCCCGTTGTCGATGGATCAATACATCGACCAGTTCACCGCGTCAGACGTACTGGGAGCGGTTCCTGCGGCCACGGGGACGATGATCTCCTCCCCCGAATCATCCGTAGTTTCGATGATGAGTTGCGCCGTGACGTAGTCGGTCGAGGAAGGCGTGTAGATTATGCCGAATTCACGGGTTTCACCGACGAGAACGGCGCGCAAATCGGGCGGTTCCGAGAACGAGAAGGATCCCGACGGATCGTTCTCGATGCGAATGCCAGAGATGACGAGGGGCTCCCACGCGTCGGGGAACGGGTTCGAAAGCCGGATCACTACCGGCAGCGTTGGACCGTTGGCCGGGTCCCTCGCCCCGAAGGTGATCGACTCCGGCTCTAACCGCGGAGCCGCCCCCTGCCCCGACGACCAGACGTCGTCGCGGGCGGGATGGAAGCCCGGGCCAGAATTCCACCCACCAATGAGCCACATCCGATCCTTGAAGGAAACCACGGCATGGGTTGTTCGCGGAGTGAACGGGGCAGAGACTAGCTCGCGCGTCCAGTTGTCGCCATCGGCGGAAGTCCAGACGTCGTTCGTTGAACCAGACCCTGTGGAGAGGTTCGTATCACCGCCGACCATTACCATCTTGCCAGCGTGGCTCAGAAAAGCTTCTCCTGACCTGTTGCCCATGCCTACGGGAAGCGGCGAAGAACTCCAAGTTCCGTCGCCCTTGATTGAGAACATCTTACTGCCGCCTGCCTGGGACGTGAACGACAGAGCGCGAATTTCATCCTCGTGAACGCACATCTTTTGGGAATAATTCAGCGGACCAATCATTGGGATCGTTTCAGACCAGGTTTCCCCATCCTCGGTCGACCACAAACTCCGAAACGAGTTCGGGTTCCATTGCCCGAACATCCACATTTTCCCATTGAGCACCACCATCGAGTGCTGGACGAAGGAACCGAACGGGAGGTCCTGAGCCGAGTTCCAGTTAAAGCCGTCGCCGGATGAATATACTTGGTCTGTAGATTGGTATGATATACTAACAAATCCACCCGAATGCCAGATTCTGTCATCATACACAGTCGACGCGTGGTCGAAGACCTTAAATGGAGATCCCGAGGCGATATCGTTCGTCCACTGAATCCCGTCCTTTGACGACCAAACACCATCCGACAGCTTAAACTGACTGACGAGTCCGTTCGTCACAATTATCCGATCTTTGAAAACGACCGCTGTATGTCCCTCTCGATCCTGAAGTGGTGACGTAGCCGAAGCCGGACGCCACCTTGAGTAGTCTGCCGTTGACCAAACATCGTGAGACTGGATGTCGCTCGTCCCAGGGCGACTTCCGACTATCCAAACCCTGTTCTTAAAAAATGCTGAAGAAGATCCAGATGAGAGGAAGACAGGATCGATAACGTCGACTTTCTTCTGCCAAGTTAGCCCCTCATACGAATGAGATATTTGATCCTGACTGAGATCCGAGTAGGGGATGTAGACCAATTCGTCTCCAACATTCAGAAGTGCCCCTTGGCTTTCCCTGACGCTTCCGAACGTTGGAGCTGATGCCCAATTCTCTCCGTCGAGCGTAAACCAGACAAAATTCCCTAGGGACGGTTTGCTTGTCATTAAGCACAGATGGTCTTTAAACACAAAAGCGTACCGATCGCTCGTCGCCCCAAAGGGAGCGTTTGCACTTTGCAGCGTCCATTCTCGTCCATTCTCGCTCGACCAAATGTCGGCAAGTTCAGTCGTCGAGTCCGACCGTCCTCCGATGACCCACACTTTCCCCCCGAAGGCGGCAACAGCGAAGTCATACCTCGGCGAAAACGGCGCGGATACTGCTTCCTGCACCCAAGTCTCTCCATCCTCCGAAGACCACACGTCGTTTAGTGAGTCCTCCGTGTAGGCCGACGATGTCCCTTCGTACCGCCGAGTAATCCCCCCGATCACATACATGCGACCTCGGTGGACAATCGTGCGATGATTGTAGCGAGGAGAAAAAGAAGCTCCAGTGTCAATCTGCGTCCAATTCTCTCCGTCTGCCGATGCCCAAACGTCGTTAACAGTGCCCGCGATCGCCGACGAATACGGGCTGATGGAAGGGCTCACGGCGCCTCTTCTGGTAAGCCCGCCAATCACGAACAGCCGCCCCTTGAATTCGATGAGCGTGTGCCCGTTCCGCGGCGAGAACCGATTTGAGGGGTGCGGCCCATCCTTGATCCAGTGGGTGCCGTCTCGCGAGGACCACGCTTCGTTCGATGGCGTCCCGTAGGAGTTTCCTCCCAAGATCCGAAGTCGATTGTTTTGGATGAAACTTTTCGCATCGCGCCGCTTGGTGAAGGCCGCTTCCGCGGTCGCCTGCACCCATGTGACTCCGTCGGCTGAGGACCAGACGTCATTGCCATCCGGATCCTCGCTATACGACTTCCAGCCCCCGATCACCCAGAGACGGCTGTTGAACACCTCTGTCGCATGCATGAGGCGACCGGGAAAGCCGTTCGCGGTCTCCTGTCTCCAGTTCTTGCCGTCGGCGGAAGACCAGACGGCCCCTGAGAAAGTGCCGTTGAAGCCGCCGATGAGCCACACGCGACTTCCGAAGATGGGACTCGTGTGTCCAAGGGTCGGAGGAAATGGCGCAGAAGCCGTCTCGAGTTCCCAGTTCACGCCGTCCGTCGAGGACCAGATGTCATTAAACATCTGATCCGCGTCGGCTCCGCCCACTACCCACATGCGGCCATTCAAGACGAAGGAAGTGTGCTGTGTGCGTGGCGGAAATGGGGCTGCAGCCGTTTCCTGAGTCCAAGTGACCCCGTCCACGGAGGACCAGACGTCGTTCATGAATGTCTCGCCCTTCCCACCAATCACCCAGAGCCGGTCATTGAAGACGAGAGCGGACTGATGCTGGCGCCCGGCGAAGGGTGCGTGCGCCACGGCACATTCCCAAGCTAGACCGTCCTTGCTGTATAGCACCGTGCTCGTCCACATGCCTAGGTATCCACTGCCAGAGATCGTCCAAAGCTGATCGCGGAACCGGAGGATGGAATGGCCCTCGTGCGGAACCAGATTCGCACCACCGTTCTCGATACGTTTTTCGTTCTCCCATCTCCGCCCGTTTTCCGACCACCAAACATCGTCGAGAAAACTCCCTGTGCGACTCTTGCCGCCGACGATCCAAATCTTGTTTTGGTGAGCAACCGCCTGTGCGTCGAGTCGCGCCTCAAATGGTGCGAAGTGGTGTTCCTCCACCCAATCGGCTCCATTGAGCGTCGACCAGACTTGGCGATTGGCGTCAGAAGCGGTTCCGTTGCAAAGAACGAACATCCGCCCATTCAGGGTGACTGCTCGGCCGTTGCTGACGTTGAAGCCATGAGCGGCGATCGCCGGGAGCGCGAACCAATCCACGCCATTGGACGAGGACCACACATCAGCCAGAACAGAGGCTCCACGGTACCCCGCCATGACCCAAATCCGACCTTGGAACACGGTGACTGCCATGTCGTACCTTGTGCCGAAGCCCGCGTTTGCAGTTTCGATGTTCCAATTTATCCCGTCCGTCGTGGACCAGACGTCGCTGAGGGAGCCAGAGCTGGAGAGGCCCGCGAACAGGAAGAGCTTTCCATTGAACGCGATCGTGGCGTGGTCGCTGCGCGCGGACCATGGTGCCGAGGCGAGTTCCTCTTCCCAATGAACCCCATCGGATGAGGACCAAACGTCGTCTAGCTTTTGAGTCCCGTCGTCTCCGCCCATCATCCAAAGTCGGCCGTTGAACACGACCAGCGCCGCGTTGCGCCGTGCGCCGAATGGCGCGTTCGCCTGAATAATCTCCCAGTGCAGGCCGTCCGCAGTCGCAAAGACTTTTGAGTTCAACTCGCCCGAGGCGAAGACTCCGCCGGCCAGCATGAGGTTGCCGTTGAAGGACACAGCGCAATGGCTGGCGATGGGTGGCAGGTCGCTGCGAACAGCGGTCGATAGGACCGGGCGCCAAACAACACCGACGTTCGAAGCCTGTACGGTTCCATGCGGGGCTATGAAGGCCAAGGCCAGCGCGAGAACGCAGAGTAGCCGAGTTGCGGCGGTCGAGATGTGCATAGATTGTCCCCGGGCGCGCGGCGGCACAAGACACCTTAGTTTGCTGTAAAGTGTTGCATCCACCTTACTGGCAGGAGACTTGGCCATCAAGGCGGGTGCGTCAATTGTGTTCGCGGCATCGCGGGTTGGCATCCATGCTCACACTAGCACCTTCAGGGAACGCCATCGCGGCGAGGACTGGGGACCCAGTGAATCGGGGGTTGTAGAAAGAATTGGCGCGAAGGACGGCATGGACGTTGCAGGGACAGCAATGCGGTGAGTTTTTCTGCGGAGGGCGCCGGATTATTTCTCTGCCCCCCTGCGTATGATTGAGGCAGGGTGTCGTACTTTCCGCAGACCGAGGCCTCCGTATGCCCATCGACCTCTCCGCACTTTGGGACTTTCAGAACCCCGCTCTGAGCGAGGAACGATTCACCGCGGCGCTCGCGACGGCGTCGGGGGATGAGGAGTTGGTGCTGCGCACGCAGATCGCGCGCACGTGGGGGCTGCGGCGCGAGTTTGAGCGGGCGCGCGACATCCTGGTGTCTCTCAAGCCGCTCGTCGCCACGGCAGGCCCCGAGGTACGCGTTCGGCACGCGCTGGAACTTGGGCGCACGTTTGCCTCGGCCGCGCACGCACCGGACGCCCTCACTCCCGAGGCCAAGGCGTCCGCGCGCGAGGCCTACCTAAGGGCCTATGAAATCGCCCGGGCCGCCAACCTCGATGGGCTCGCGATCGACGCGTTGCACATGATGGCGATGGTCGATACGGCGCCGGAGGACCAGCTGAAGTGGGGCCTCGAAGCCATTGCCGTGATGGAGGCTTCGACTCAACCGGCCGCGAAGAAATGGGAAGCCTCGTTGCGCAACAATGTGGGCTACGCGCTCGGGCTCGCGGGGCGACACGAGGAGGCGCTGGTGCAATTTCGGCTCGCGCTTGCCGAGCGCGAACGCTCCGGCAACTCGCCCTCGATCCGCATCGCGCACTGGATGATCGCCAAGACCTTGCGGGAACTCGGCCGGGTGGACGAAGCCCTCACGATCCAGCTCCGCCTCGAACAGGAATGGGCCGCCGCCGGCGCGCCCGATCCCTACGTGTTCGGCGAACTCGAACTCCTCTACCGCGCCAAAGGGGACGAGGAAAACGCGGCGCGCTGCGCGCAGCGCGCGAGTGTTGGGTGATGCGCTCTTCGCGCGGGTGCTGGGTGATGCGTGCTGTGTGATGGGTTAAAAAAAACTCATCACTCATCACCAATCACTCATTACTTTTTTAACTTTCGCCGAGGTAGGTCTTTCGAACTGCATCGTCGTTGAGAAGCTCCGCACCCGTGCCGCTGAGCACGATCGACCCGACGCTGAGCACGTGCGCGTGATGCGCGACCTTGAGCGCCATTTGCGCGTTCTGCTCCACGAGGAGCACGCTCGTGCCGGCGGCGTTGATTTCCCGTATGATCTCGAAAATCTGCTGCACGATGATCGGCGCGAGCCCGAGGGAGGGCTCATCCAGGAGCAGCAACACCGGCCGCGCCATCAGGCCACGTCCGATGGCGCACATCTGTTGCTCGCCGCCGGATAGTGACCCCGCGAGTTGTTTCGCGCGTTCCCTGAGGCGGGGGAACATCGCATAGACCTTGTCGAGGTCCTTCTGGATCCCCGCCTTGTCGTTCCTCAGGTACGCGCCCAGCTTGAGGTTTTCGAGCACCGTCAATTCGGAGAACAGCCTTCGTCCCTCGGGCACCTGAACGATGCCGAGGCGGACGAGATCCTGCGTCGGGAGCTTATCGATCCTCTCGCCTTTGAAGAGGATCTCGCCCTGACGCGTCGGAAGCACGTTGCACACCGTGTTGAGCGTGGTCGTCTTGCCAGCCCCGTTCGCCCCGATCAGCGTCAGGATTTCCCCGCGCCGCACGGTGAACGAAACGTCTCGCAGGATTTCCAGCGAACCATACCCGGAGCAGACTCCGCGTAGTTCAAGCAGTACGGGCGAGGATTCCATGAATTGCTTTCGTCAGGGGGTGGGGGCGCCGTCAGGGTCCCCCATCCCGCCACGCCGGGCAATTCCAACTCGCCGATGAGTTCACTCGTTCACTCGTACATCGACCACCCGGCACTCGCGCTCGATGCTCTCCCGGTCACGAACTTGCGTCCGGTCAGGATGGTCACGCCGTCTTCGGAGGGGCGATTTTGGTAGTAGAAAATCTTCACTGTACCGCCGTTCTGCACCATGTCGCTCCCCCCGAGGTTTGTGATTGTCGCCCCAGGCTCAAGAACGAATCCGTGTAGGGAATCGCACTTCAGGAGAATCCCGCCACCAGCGCCGGAGCCGCCGCTGGTCAGCCAATTGTCTGTGTCGATTTGATTGTTCGGGTCAAAGGGAAGCGCGCTTTGTCCATCCCTTCCCTGAAGTCCTGTCACAGGAGGAGACACGTTCCTAGCCATCGCCATCGTACCATCGGCGGAAACTACTGAGTCCGCGCCTAAGCGAAGCGACAACCTCCCTATTAGGGCTATTGCCCCACCACCGCTTCCGCCGCCGGCCCCGCCGTCTCCGGCGTCGTGACCGCCTGCAAGGAGTCCGCCAGTTCCCCCGAAGGAGCCGGCACCACCACTCCCCATGATGATCGATTCATCAAGTGTTTGGTCTTCATTTGTTCCTGTCCGGCTGCCGGACATGTAACCACCACAACTCTTCCACCACTCGTCAAAAGGAGAAGAAAAGGACCCGTAGTCGAACCCGTCTCCCGACATAGATAGGCCACCCGGGAAAGTAGAGTTTGGCCCGCATCCCAGCCCACATCCACTCTGGCTGCTGCTGCCACCGTTTCCACGAAGCAAGTTGCCCCACAAGTTTCGCTCGTATCTGCCATACCCCGGCTCGCCCCCCGAAAATCCGTAAGAACCACCTCCTCCGCCACCGCCACCGCCGCTGTATCCGGCTCCTTCGGCTGAAAGCTCGCCTTCAATCAGGATGTGATCCGCAGAGATCGAAAGGGTCCCGGTCTCAGTGTTCACCTGAGTCGAAGCGTTTGTCCCGTCATAGGACTTTACCGTGACTTTAGCGCCCAAAGGTATGGTGAGAGTGCCCACATTTGAGTGCGTTCCCCACATCACATCGCCATCGGCGAGCGTCAGGTCAGCACCGGCATGATCTGTCGGAGGGAACTCTGCTCCCATCATGGCTGATGGGAAGAGAACTAGAGTGAATAGGAGTGAGGTGCGGATCATGGGTGCGAAGCCTTTTCGGTCGCCGGGTAGATGACCGTTGTTCCCGCAGTCCGCCCATCCGTCCGGGATCGAGCAACGATGCGAATGTGATCACCAGGTTGTGGGCCTACGCCGTTCGATCCAGCTCCGTTGAACGGGTAAGTGATGGTGAATGCATCCGAATCATCTGCTAGGCCAGAAACGGGGCTGATGAACTCTTCTGGAATCTGCGTCCATGGGACGGCAGCCCCAAGGTCGCCATCGGTCCCCACTCGAGAATAAAAGAAGATCGGTTCCTCACGCATGAACCCGGAAGTAAACAAGGTGATCTCCGGCGAGTGGCCCTGTGATACCGGAAACACCGGGAGCGCCTCGACCGAGGGCGGCAAGTAGGAGGATGTGCCATCATTGACCGAGGCGACATGTTGCTCGCGTCGTTGCTCCTCTGTTGTTGGCGGTGCACCGCTCTTCAATTCTTCGTCGACGCATGTACTGTCCGTAGGTGGCCCTGGGCTCGTTTCGGTCACGATGGCCAGTTTCACCCATTTGATTTGGCCTGATAATGAGCCCGGAACTGACAGCCGGAGCGCTGAAGCGGTAGTGTCGTAGTAGAGCAGCCCGACCCGCTCGGCGTGTGGGAGACAGCAGGAGAATGTCGGCGGTGCTGTCCGTCCTCGCAAACGCATCACGCCTTCAATGTGAACAACGTCGGTGGTCCAACCAGTGATCTCTTCGTCGCTGAGATTGTCTCCAAAGACTGTTGTTCCTTGAGTGACGATGCTCGCGCCGCGATACTGGCTCGACCCACACGGATCATCCCCCCCGCACTCATTGGAGTTCAACAGGGGCAAAGGATCGGCCCCAATAACCAACTCCGGCTGTGTGTTTCCTACGTATACACCGATCGCTCGCCCGACATCCGTTGCGGTCGCAGGGGGACCCATAATTATGGGCTGGACGTACACCCCGAACAAGTTCCGAACCAACGATCCCGGGCGGTCATCACTGCACTCCGAGTCGTCTTCGACCTGATGCCAGATTTCCTGAAACGTCGAGACCGCGTAGACGTTTGCCGAGTTCTCGACGTTTATCCAACTCTTCCGAACTGCTCCTGCAATCAGCGCCTTGAGTCCAATTGCGGCGCTGACGGCCCCCATGTTCTGAGGACCGCAACCCTCGGCACCCCAAAAGTGTGCAGGCGCGTTGGTGGTTGACGACTTCTTCGCGTCAACTACGGCAGAAACTGTCGCGCCGATCATCGTCTGCGCGCCCGCAACTTGAACTTCCCAATCGTCTTCTTCTTTCAAGAACAACTGGCGAAGGTCGAAAGGACCATTCCCTGTTGCACCGAAATTCAGCGGCATCCTTCGTCCGACTTGCGCGATGAACTCGCCACCGGCGAGCGCCTTCGCGTAAATGCGCTTGTAAGCGGCATCGCTTCCGGATTCGGGGTCCAAGCTCTCGATCTTCCAGAGGTTCATTTGCCCGACGCCGACCGACCCGATCGCGACAAACTGATCTCCGTGGTCGTAAGATGTAACCCCTCCTGGAGGTGCTTCCCCAAGGACACCACCCCGAAGTATCGTCGCGTGGTTTAGCGCCCCAATCGCGTACTTCCCATCAAAACTACCGTCGAACACGTCGGAGGCGGGATGTTCGTCCTTGCGCGTCTTGTTCTTACCGCTCTCGATGTTCATAGCCGAAGAGAACATGGCCCCGACCATGTGTTGAGTCCGATTGGCGAACTGATCTCGTTGATCATTCGTTCCGGTTCCCCAAAGACCCTTCATGTAGATGGCTTGGGCATTGAGAGGCGCCCACTGGTTCGGCCACGGATCGACGTTGAAGTCCGTGCTGAGCCACGGATAGATCGGGAGGTTTGGAAAGAACGTCGAAACAGGGGGAGCCGATCCTGTCATCCCTAAGTGGAGCGCAGGGTTCCAATCAGCTTCCGAACCGAATGACGCCGCCCTTGCGCTTGTCGCCACTGAGTAGACGTCTTGTGCGTCAACAGTCATGAAAGAGTCGTCGGCCCCAGTGGGCACAAAAGGAATGACCGAGGCTGCAGTGTCTGTTGGGGCACCCTCACATGGCTCTGTGTATGCGCCAAGGCTGCAGAGGAGGCGTGGACTAGCGAGCACGAAAACGACCGACGCTGCGACCTTCAGCGAGCGGAGAAAATCGGGCCTGCGACGGCGGTACACCTGGGAGGGGGGGGGGGGGAGAAGAGCATCAACTTCCTCGCCAGTGGCAATGAGTTTATTCCCACGAATGACCCGAGATTGGCACTGCTTGTTTCAAAAGTCAAAGCCGTTTCTCTGCAAAAAAACGGACGCTCTGGCAGCTTCAAACTGCGCGCCAGCTCCCCGACTTTAGACTTTGCGGTTGCCAGTGGTCCCTCTGCGGCCCCAACCTGTCCCCACGGGGGAGATGTCGCCCGCACCTGACCTCAGGAGTCCCGCCTCCGCATGGCCATTCCCGTCCTACATCAGGTCTCCAACGGCCTCGCATTCCGCAAAGCCTACCGCGAAAGCCGTGGGCAGCAGGTCTCGTTCCTGATCTTTCAGGTGACGAAGGCGTGTAACTGCAAGTGCGAGATGTGCAGCATCTGGGCCATGGATCATAAGGACGAGGTCACGCTGGACGAGTACGAGAAGATCTTCCGCGACCCGCTCTTCGCCGACCTTGAGGTGCTCTCGCTAACCGGTGGCGAGCCGTTCATCCGCAAGGATTTCGCGGACATCTGCAAGCTCGCGCAGGACTGCTGCCCCAAGCTGAAGGTCATCTCCTGCCCGACGAACGGCGTGCTCGGGAATCTCATCCTACCCGCCGTTCACAAGATTCTGGAGAACATCCGTCCGGACGTTTTCTTCAAGCTCGGCATCTCGATCGACGGATTTGAAGAGGCGCACAACAAGGTGCGCGGCATCCCGACAGCCTATAAGCGCGCGATGGAGACGTTTGAGAAGCTCAGCAAGGTCGATCACCCGAACTTCGACGTCGGCATCCTGAGCCTGATCGTAAAGGAAACGATCCCTCACCTGGACGCCGTGCGCGAACAGTTCAGCAAGTACACCGAGCATCAGACGTACACGCTGCTGATGATCGCGGATTTCTTTGGCAACGATGGCAACATCACGGACTACACGCCCGAGGAACGCGAGACGATCAAGGCGTTCTTCCACAAGCTGATGGAGCTGCAGCCGCAGAAGTCGTACCTCTATCACAACTCCGTCAAACAGATGGAAAACGGCAAACGCAACTATCCGTGCGTGGCGGGCTATCGCACCGCGTACATCGACAGTTTCGGGAACCTCTATCCCTGCCACTACCTGCCGGAAAACGAGTACAAGATCGGTTCGATCCGCACGAGTTCCTCGCTGCAATCCGCGTGGCACTCCGACCACGCCAATGCGCTGCGCGAGAAGATGAAGACCTCGCCGATTTGCGCGACGTGCTCGAACAACTGCGACATGATCAACACGGTGCGCGAAGAGTTCTTCGACTTCGCCAAGTTCAGCTTTGTCCACCCGATCCAGACGATGAAGGGCATCGCGGCGACGGTCGGAAATCCCAAGCTCGCAAAGCGCTACACGCTGACCGGATGAAAAGATGAAGGATGAAACTTGAGGAGCATCGCGCTGGAAACGCGGCGATGCCAACCGGCCCCGCCTCATCAATCCTCCCTGATTCATCCTTCAAGATTCATCCTTCGATCGTTTCCCCTCCCCGCTACAACAGATCCATCGGATCCACATCCACCGCCAACCGCGCACTCGATGGCAGCCGCCACGCACGGTCCCCCAGCGCCGCTCGCAGTACATTGTGGAGCGGTCCCTGCGTGTCGCCGCGCAGGAGGATCCGCTCACGCCAGCGATTGGCAAGTCGCCGCAGCGGCGCAGGTAGCGGGCCACGGATCGCTGCGCCCGCATGGCCTCCGCCCATCACGAGGCGGCGTAGAATCCCCGCGAGGAGCACCGCAGTCTCACGCGCGCGCGATTGGTCCTCGTCGCTGATGGTGAGAGCGATCAGTTTGGCCACGGGCGGAAATCGCAGGGCGCGTCTGCGCTTCATCTCGTGTTCGAAGAACCCCGGGTAATCGTGTCTCGTCGCAAACTGAACAGCCGTGTGATTTGGCAGGAAGGTCTGGAATATGACCTCGCCGGGTTGCGATCTCCCGGATCGGCCCGCGACCTGACTGAGCAGGAAGAACGTGCGTTCCTCCGAGCGGAAATCCGGGAGGAACAATCCCACGTCTGCGAGCACGGCGCCGACTAACGTGACGCGTTCCAGGTGTAGCCCCTTCGCGATCATCTGTGTGCCAAGGATGATCTGCGCCTCACCCGAGACCATCTCCTGCCACGCGCGCAGGAACCCCTGCCGACCGCCAATGGTATCGAGGTCCATGCGCAGGATGCGCGCCCCGGGAAACGCACCCGCAAGTTCTTCCTCGATGCGTTGCGTGCCCGAACCGACAGCCATCAGGCCGTCCTTCTGGCAGTTCGGACAAATCTCTGGAATCGGTTCCGAATGCGAGCAGAAGTGACAGCGCAGGAGCCCATTCGATGGGTCGGTCAGCACGCGCAGAAGATCGAGCTGTTCGTCCACTTCCGCGGAGGGCGATCGCCGACGGTGAACGGTGAGCGCGACATCGTCTTCGTTGCAGCGCGCGACCCATTTGCACGACGGACAGAACAAGAAGTTCGAGAAGCCACGTCGATTCAGGAGCAGCAACGACTGCTCGCCGCGCTCGAGCCGCAGCGCAATTGCATCGCGTAGTCCCGTGCTAATCAGCCCAGCACCCGGATTCACGCGGACCGCCTTGGCGAGATCCACGACATGCACAGGTGGGAGAACTCCCCCGCCGGCGCGCTCCTTCAATTCGAGCAGTGCGCCTTTGCCACGGTGACAATTCTCGAACGACTCCATCGATGGTGTCGCGCTTCCCATGACGACCGGAATGCCAAGCCGTTGCGCGCGCACAAGGGCAACGTCGCGTGCGTGGTAGCGCGGACTCTCGCCCTGCTTGTAGCTCGTCTCGTGTTCCTCGTCGACGACGATGATCCCGAGATTCGGCAGCGGCGCGAACACGGCGGACCGCGCACCAATCACGAGGCGGATGCGTCCTGAATTGATGTGTTCATAGAGCACGCGTTTTTCTCGGCGTGTCAGTTGGCTGTGAAACACACCAACGGGTTGCGCGAATCTGGCCTCGAATCGCCCCACGGTTTGCGGGGTCAGAGCGATCTCGGGCACGAGGCAGAGCGCGGTACCACCGCCGGAAAGCGCCTCGGCGATCGCACGCAGATATACCTCGGTCTTGCCGCTCCCAGTAACGCCGAACAGGAGGAAGCTCTGAAACTTGGGAGCGCGAACCGCAGTCAGGATCGGCGCGAGCGCTGCGGCCTGCTCCTTCGTTAAGTCCAAGGGGGGCTCGGCAGTTGGATACGCGGAGTCCGGTTGTTCCGTCGCGGCGAGAACAACACCCAGACCGATGAGCCTCTCGACGGTTGAGGTGCCCTTTCCGAGAGCACGCGCAAGCGCGGCCCTGCTTTCGAAGTGCTCGCCGGCGAGTCTCGGCTCCGCCTCCGCGACGAGCTGATAGGTCTTCGCCAGGAGTTCAAGTTCGCGCCAGTTTTCCGCGAGTCGAAAGACCGTCCGACGCACGAGCGGCGTGTCTGATAATCCGAGGAACGACGCTGTCGCGAGCGCCTCTCCCGGCGGGCAGAAGTAATACTCGGAGACCCACCTGGCCAGGTCGAGCAGCTCGCCGCTCAGCGCATAGCCGGATGACGCGATGCCATCGATTTCGCGCAGCTTGAAGTCGCCTTCGGGACGCTCGGAATGGATAGCCGTGACCATCCCGATTTCCTTCGAACGGGCGAAGGGCACATGTACGAGCACGCCCGGGCGCACCTCGCCGCGCAAATTCTCGGGAATCGCATAGGTGAGGGGATCGGGCATCGGCCGATCGACGGCGACACTCGCGAACGCGCGAGACAGGGCGCTCATGACTCGCCGAGGATGGAAAGCTGTGCGGAGTCCGCAGCGGCCCGCACCCGTGCAAACTCACGCGCTCGCGCGATGACTTCCCCCGCGAGGGATGCGGGAGACATTTCACCCGCCGAGAACGGCACACTCCCGATCTGCGCGAAGTGCCTGTAGAGGCTTTGCAACGGCGCATCCGCGTCGGCGACACGCATGTGAAACACGGGACGGCCGAGGCTGAACGCGAACTTGAGGCAATGCATCGTGCCGCTGTTCACCCCGGCCTCGCCGGCAACGACAACATCCGCCAGTGCCGCGATCAGACGATTGCGGATGATCGGCGTCGCGCGTGTCGGGACCTGACCCGGGACGAATGGCGACAGAAGAACGAGCTTCGCCGTCGCGGCCGCGAGCAGTTCAGGCCTCCCCATGCCGCACGTCAACGATCCCAATCCAAACGGCAAGCACGCGACCGTCGTGCCCCCGGCGGCCAGTGCGGCGAGATGCGCCGCCATGTCCGTCCCGCGCGCTGCACCGCTGACGATCGTGGCCCCTCGCGAAACGAGATCGATCGCGAGGCTCTCAATCAGCCTGAGTGATTCAGGCGACGCCACGCGCGACCCGATGATGGCCACGCGCGGCCTGGCCGAGAGAAGTGCGATGTCACCCGAATACCACGTCCCACGTTCAGGAGCGCCGCCGTCCTGATAGATCGCACGCCCAAGATCGGGAGGTATTGAATCTCCCAACACGAACGGAGAGGGATCGAAATGATCGCGAGGGTGCATGGGCGGATTCACCGTAGTCCCTTGAAAACGCGCGGCACCCGCCGGAAAGCGGGTGCCGCATTTTGGTTAATCACCTGCGTCGCCGAATCCGGCGAGATGCGCTTCAGAACATCAGTCGAGCAAGAACCAATCGTCGACCCGCGTTGGCGTCGGCGCCTTCGGCCCGATGCTGAATGCAGTCGGGATCGAGGATGCAACTTCGCCGTTCGGGTTGAACACCGTCACCGCGCGAGGCCCGAGCGGAGCATTCGTCGCCACCTGCAAGGTGACTTCGATCTCCGTGTCGCTGCGGACGATGGGTGCCGAGACCGGAGTCACACCCTGCCCGAACGTCACCTGTGCACCACCCCTGAAGTTGCGACCGTATACCCGAACCGTGCGTGTCGATTCACGCGAAACGTACGGCGGGTTGACGACCGAAACCGAGAGAGCCGGATTGTGCGCCACAAGGGTCCCCGCACCAATCGTGCGGAGGGTCTTCGTCCGGGGCGCGTTCCAGTTATCGCCGTTCAGGCGGTTGATGAACATGTAGTCAAGAGCACCGAAGGTATCGAGACCCTGCGGGCCGCCCGCCTGGCCGACGTAGATGTCGAGGTCCCCGTCTCCGTCAATGTCGAAGAGTTCGAGCGCGCGCACGTTCCCGTGCGGATCCGATGAGGTCCCCTCGGGGAGGAGCGACGTCACCGGTGTCGGGATCTCAGACGCCGTACGATCGGAGAACAGCGCCACCCCCTGACGACCCTCGTTGGCGAGGAGCGTCACAGAGGCCTGACGGGTCTGGGCGAACAGCGCCGCACCGCGCGCCGCGCCGACCACGATGTCCAGCCAGCCGTCGTTGTTCAGGTCGCCCGTCTTGGCATCGAAGTTGTCCGCAGCAGTCTCGGCGGTGATTGCTGCCGGGATTGCTTCGCTGGTGCGATCCGTAAAGGTTCCACTGCCGTTGTTTTGGAGGTAAACGTTCGCGCCGTCCTGTCCGATGAGAACGATGTCGGCGAGACGGAAAAACCCGCCGTCATTGTTCATATCGAGGTAACGCTGCTCGCGCAGGGTCACCTTCGGCACAAGATTGTTGTTAGCGTCGAGCACGACTTCCGCGATCGGGCGGCTCGTCGCGAACGAGCGGACGACGAGCGGTGAAAGTCCTTCCTCCTCGCGCTGAGCCTGAATCGCCGCGACCATGTTGTCGAAGTTCAACTTCTCGGTCGGAGTGACGAGCTTGTCGGCGTTTGTGTCTTCAGCAAGGTCGCCGCGGCGTCCGAAGTCGCCAATGACAGCTCCTTCGAATGCACCGTTCAGCTCGGGGAATGCATCCGAATCTGCGGGTGAGAAGAACCCGGTCCCGTCGTTCATGTAGAGGAGCGGGCGGAGGACTTGATTCGGTGCAGCGACGAACTTCTCGTTTGCATTTACGACGAGAAGGTCGAGGACGCCGTTGTTGTCCGCGTCGAAGAACGTGGCAAATTTGGTGTCGTCGAGCGGATACTGATCGGTCCCATTCGTGTTGATGAACGGCATCCGCGTCGCGGACTCATCGATGAACGAGAGCGTCGCGGGCGGGTTGAAATCGCGCTGATTAACCAGCAGGACGTTTGGTGCGCCGAAGTCCGTCGCACCGTTGGCGAGATAGACGTCGAGGTCACCGTCGTCGTCGATGTCACCGATGGCCGCACCGTTTGTGAGGTTCTTCTGCGGCGCGTCAAGCGTCGGAAGGATCGTAGCGGGCCGGGTGAAAGCACCCACGCCAAGCGGCTGATCCAGCAAGCTCGCCGGGAACCCTTCGGAGCCTGGTGCGCCAGCAGCCACGCGCTTTGCAAGATCGTCGTAACGATAGAGCGAGTTCACGAAGTACGGAAGCAACGTCACGCTCTCGTTGGAGGCGATGTTGCGATAGAACTGCGCTGGAGCCCCATACGCGGTGATGAGGATGTCCTGATCGCCGTCAAAGTCGAAGTCTTGAGAGTAGACGTTCGAGTAAGGTGCCAACTGGTTGTTGAGGAAGATGTTCTCGAACGATGGCTGGAAGAGCAGCGGTGCCGGGTAACCCGTTCCCGCGGGCGAAAGGGCCTTCTCGCCGGGGCGGGGTGAACCGTAGTTCTTCAGCACAACGGCGCGATCGCCCGTGTCGCTGATTTCAGCGCCACCTGCCACCACGAGGTCCATACGACCATCGAGATCGATGTCCGTCGCAACGACGCCGCTGGTAGATCCGGAGAAGGCAGAAGCCAGCGCGCTTCGGTAACCACGCGAGATGCTGCGTGCGGTGTCGTCGTAGAACATCGCGCCGTCGCGGGCATCGAAGAGGTTTGGCTTCACATCCGTCTTGAAGAGGCTATTGGTCCACAGTCTCGCCTGACCAGTGCTGACCGGGGCGAAGACGTCCAAGTCGCCGTCGTTGTCGGCATCGAAGGCGTTGATCGAGGCACCGTTCAAGCGAACACGGTTGTCTACCGAGCCGGTCGAGGCGCTCTGGAAGGAACCGGGGGCTCCTTCTCCGTTGGTGTTGGTGACTGCACTCAACACACCGCCTAGATTCGTCAGAGTGCTCAGGTCGGCACCTTCCGGTGCGTCACTGATGTACGCGAAGTCGGAAGCTCCGTCGCGGTTGAGGTCGCCTGCCGACACGCCGCGTGCGCGTCCTTCGGGAGTATTGCCGAAGGCTTGGAACGTCCTCATGTTGGGATAGGCGTTATTCGCGCCGTCGAAGAGCTGCGCGCTCCTGCCGATGAGGTAGGACGGATCGATGCCGCCGATCACGCCACCCCCCTGGGCACGCGAGATAACTGTGTTGTGATCTTCCGTGAGCAAGGGCTCATCCAGACGCATGCGGTCGAAGATGCGGACACCCTCGTTGTCTGTAACAGTGACGACCGCCGCTGCGCCTGAGGAACGGAAGTCAGCGACTGCTGCACCCGTCACCTCCTCTTGAATGCTTGGCATTTCGTCGAAGTCGATCGGCGCCCCGCCATCCGTCAAGAAGTCGCCGGGGCGACCATTGGGGATGCCAAGGAGCAGTGTTGATGTCGAGAGCGTTGAGTCGATGACAAGGAAGGGCGCATCGGTGGAGAAGAAGTTCGCCTCAGCGAATCCGCCCAGAAAGAAGGGCCCTGCCCCGCCCTGCATGTTGTAGAACACGCCGTCGGGTACCAGGTCGAACAGCGGGCTGCCTGTCTCTTCGCCGCCACCGGGAGGATACGGAGTTCCCGGATCACCCTCGAGCGTCTCGTTATCGCGGAAGTCAAGGTTGCCGTAGATTTGGCTCCATTGACCCAGGTTTGCTACGAACAGGTCAGCCGCGTACGAGGCGGAGAACAGTCCATCCAAAGCAATGTTCGTTGGGTTGAACGGTGCTGAAATGACGGCGCGAGTGGCCGTTCTGTCAAAGTTGTCGATCGTGATCGGCTGGCCCGTGTCGGCGAGGATCGGGAGTGTCGGCGGCAGGCGGTCCTGATCGATGCCACGCCCACCGAAGATACCGTCGCGTCCGAGCGTTTCGTCGCGGAACCACTTCGCGTCGAGCGCGCGGCCGAGGAAGATGTCATCTGGTGACGGATCTGACGGGAAGATCAGCGCGAACTGGGCCGGATCCTCGTTCATGAACGTGAAGAACGCATCGGGGGTACCGAGGGGAAGCAAGTTTCCCTCTGCATCCACCAGTTCGTTTCGGCGGTTGATCAGGATGCGCTCGCTGATACCCAGAGAGAATGGGTTGCGTTCAATCGGTTCTGCCGCCTCCCCGGTCTCAGCGCTGGGGGTCATATCGAAGGGGATCTGGCCCGGCGCGGTCGCGGGGTCGGAATCCACGAAGTTCGAGCCGAGTGCGTCTGGGAACGGCCCAACTCCCGCAGAAGGGTTCGCGCCGCCGGTGATTACATCCAGGTCACCGTCACCGTCGATGTCCGCTGCTGTCGCCGTGATTTCAATCAGGTTCGTCACGGCAGGATAGGCGGGTGGGATCAGGTTCCAGCTATTGAACAAGCCCGGGCTGGCGTAGGTCGTCACTTCGACAAAGAAACCGTCGCCGAGTGCATCACTGTCGGGGTTCGGATTAATCGAGGGATCGTTCACATCGATGTTCATCAGGATGCGTGCCTGATCGGGTCCCACTTGGGATCCCGCGGGCACGATACCCGAGTTCGAGATGTACATGTCGAGGTCACCGTCGTTGTCCATGTCGAACAAGAGGATGTCTCGCGAGATATCCTGAACGTAGGGCATCCGGTCATCCGGTGAATTGATGACGCCGTCGATGCCGAAGGTCAGGTCCTGATAGAATCCGGGGCGACCGAAGGCACCCTGATTAATGTAGATGCGGTTCACCAAGCCTGCCGCAGTCGAGAGACCCGAGCCGGCGTTGGCCACGATGATGTCATTGAATCCGTCGCCGTTGACGTCACCGACAGTGGAGCCCGCCGAGAGGAAGTCAGACGAAGGAACCTGTGCGCTGCTGGAGGGGAGCACGGCGGGTGAGACGTCCGTGAGGAAGAAGCTGCCTTCCTCGCAGGCATCGCCAATCCCGTCGCCGTCGGTGTCTTCCTGACCCGGATTGAATCGATCGGGGCAGTTGTCCGCGCCGTTCGGGATCAAATCACCATCGCGGTCGTCGTCGCAGACGTTGCCTGCGCCGTCACGATCGTCGTCGAGCTGGTCGGGGTTCGGAATCGTCGGGCAGTTGTCCGACTCGTCCGGGATACCGTCACCGTCGAAATCGCCTTCGCACTCATCGCCAACGCCGTCACCGTCCGAGTCCTCCTGACCTGGGTTCACAGTGAAGGGGCAGTTGTCGATAACGTCGGGGATGCCGTCGTTGTCGGAATCGTTGTCGCAAACGTCACCGATGCCGTCGCCGTCGACGTCGGACTGATCCACGTTCGGGACAGTCACGCAGTTGTCTTCGCCGTCGGGAATCGTGTCACCGTCCTGATCGCCTTCGCAGGCGTCGCCGATACCGTCGTTGTCTTCGTCAGCCTGGTCGGCGTTCGCATTGAACGGGCAATTGTCCGCATCGTCCGGAATCCCGTCGAGGTCGGAGTCATTGAACTGGGTGATCGTCCGCGCGCCCGTGTTCGTGATGAATCGAAGATTCGGAATCTGTTCTCCGGCCACCGGAATCGGGAATGCGAGAGTTGCGTCGTCTGCAAACGCCTCGTTCGCCGTGGACTGCGGGTAACCATTCTCCACACGCGCAAGTACCCGCGCGAGTTCTGAACTCTGGTCATCCAGAAGCTGAGCTGTGATGGACGACTGAATTGACCGAGAGCTACCGGGGCCGACAGGCTGGGGCTCGTAGCGAGCGACAACGCCCGTGTCGAGCGATAGCCCAAAGTTGAAAAGCGCACCACCAGCGGGAACGTTCCAAAGTCCAAACCGGATCGCATTGTCCATCGCGAGGTAAATCAACCGGTCAGGACGCGTGACTGACGTATCAGTCGGCGGCGCGATGTGGAGGCGCGCGATGTTCGTCGGGGCGTCCGGTGCGTTGCGCCATTCGATGAACTGAGGGATCGTGGGTTCGCCGATGCCACCCCAGCCGATGCTATCGATCAAGTCAGTCGACTCTGTGAATGCGCGCGGGTTGGAGAGCCCCTGATAGGTCAGGTCGTAGGCCTGCGCGAGACCGAATCCGATGGTCGTGTCCGTGGTGTTGTTAAACGTCCAGGTGAGGCGACACTCGGATGGCGTTGTCAGGCCGAGAGCGGTGTTCGACTGAATCTGGAGCGTGAGGTCAAGAGTGCCGATCTGGTTCTGGGAACGGTCGGCGATCGGGAACGTTGCTGTTAAGATATCACGCTGCTCATCTGTTCGAGTGATCGTCCCAAGTGTCCCAAACCCAAGGGAACGATTGTCGAGGTCGAGCGTCTGTCCATTCGGAAGCGTGAACCGAAGGACAGTGAAGTTGCGGTTGAAGTTCGAAAGCAGTATTGGCCCCTCGGAGAAGGCGAGAGTGAAGGAGCCGTCGGTCAGTGTCAGATCGCCGTTCGCGTCAGCCCGGGCGTCAATCGCCCCCTGAAGGTACGAGGACTGCACAGTGTTGACGAAGATGTCTTCGGCGCTCGCGGATCCGTCCCCCGGAAGGGGCGCAAGATCATCCACGCCACCGAAGAACTCGATAGGAAATGTCGCCGCAAAGTCTGGATCGGATGTATCATCGTCGTATTCAAACTCCCGTGGTGCGACCAAGAAATACCAGTTCCCACTGGAGAGATTTCCGATCTTCCATGCTGAATCGCCGTCAATAAACGCACTGAGCAGACCAGCGGCCCCGCTATCCTCCAGGTTAAACAGCGACTCACGCCCGGTAAGCGCACATGCTTCGAGTTGGATGGGGGGGGAGAAACGCTCTGCGATGCCGAACCTGCTCGTGTCAAAGACGGAGTCCAAGTCAACGAGACCGTCGGTTCGGGGGCGGCCAGCATACACCACTTGGGTATTCAGGTGGGCGGCTGCAACGTTTCCATTGAAGGGGTCATACAGTGCGCCATTAAGCAATAAGCCAGACGCGCCGGGGGAGGTACTGTAACCCCCGTCATATGCCTGGGCGAGAGCGTTCTTGTCATCGAGCGAGAGGGACCGACGTGCATATGGGCTCGTCTGGAACTCGTCGAGCTCATCGCCATCGAGGATGTACTGGTTAGACATCGTCGCATTAAAAAGGTGCGATGGTGCGATACCTGCCTGCCGCCCAAGCGCCTCGGTCAGGAGGGCTTGAATGTCGAGTGTCCCAAACGTATCGACCAGACTCGTTCCCGGTGGGAGATCGCCGGGGTCCTGCGGGTAGAGGTTATATGCGGTCGTGATGCTGTTCATGGCGACGTCAGCGTCGACGATTTCCCCTGCCTTGTATTCCCTGTTCTGCAGGACTGCATTGATCGTCGGCTCCCCGTCGAGACCTAGTTCGAATTCGATCTCACCCGTTGCCAATTCGGTGATCACAACATCATATTCGTTCCCGTCCTCGGCTGGATCGAAATCCTCCGTAAAGAAGAAAGTAGCTGTGAGGAAGTTGATTCCTGCGCCAGGGGTGATGTTCGGATCGCGGAACGTGATGAGGTTGAAGCCGTCCGCACGTGTGTCGTTTGCGTAATTGTTGAAAATGTCAGGTCGAGGGGCGAATTGGGAGGGAAACGCGGATCCGCCGAATTCGAACGTCGAGTTGGAAACAGAATTCCACTCGGCGATGGCGGCAGAGGCGGCTACGTAGATCTCATCGTCGGTGATGAACAGCGGGTTCGCCGCAGGATCGAGGATGTCCGAAAACACGTCGTCAAAGATATAGACGAACTTGGGTGTCGCGTCATCCCAGCGAAGCATGGTCGACAGAATCAGGTCGTCGGCCGTCGTGGTCGGGTCTTGGTGAAGTGTCTGACTGAAGTGGAACGAATCCGCAGCGCGCGTATCCACCCGCGGGAGGCCCAGAGCCATCGCGATGAATGCCGCTGCGGTCAGGAAAGTGGTGCGCGACATGAGCGCCCTTTTCCTGCGGGGGGCTGAGTTCTTTCGAATCATTTGCCGCTTTCCTTTTCCGTGGCCTGCGCTGCGGGGTCGATCTTCGTTGTGTTGACGGTCGGGTTGGCCTCGCGAAGTGACTTGTCGCGTTCGGCCTGATCTACAGCCTCCTGTGCGCGGGCCCGAATCTCCTGAAGTTCTTCACGGCTCACATAGGCCAACTTGGGGAGAGGATCGAAAATGCGTGCGGTCGAGCGTGCCTTGTCGCGAGCGGGGACGTGGAATGTCCCCCGAATTCCGCGGATCTCGCTCCCGGCGGAGCGCCCACGAAGGGCTTTTTCCTCCGCAACGAGCTGACGAATCGTGTTCGCGAAGTCATTGTACGAGACGGATTCCAGCGAGCCATCCGCGCGACGCGGAGCGCCGAGCGATGCGCGCGAAACGCGCGCGGTCGAGAGGAGTGTCTCACGCGGGACGACCGAATCGGCCGGCACTGTGTTCGGGTAGACCGTCAGTGTGAAGCGCCCCTGATAACCACCCACAAGCTGGGGAGACTTGACTGTCGGCGCATCGGGGTTAAAGCGAGCCCGTTCTGCCTCCGTGACGTGCGAGAGGGGGTTGCTGAGGAAAAGGACCGCGTGATCCCCGGCCTTCGTGCCTTCCATGCCAGAGTTCGAAACCATGCCGAGCGGCCCGACCTTGCCACCGGGATAGGTAACCTCGGTGACGCCCGTCATCGATCCCTTAAAGCTATCCATGACGTCGACTTTGGCGCGGGTGTAGATGACGCCCTCGTAGATGAAGCACTCGGTAGATTCCACTTTGACCGTGTGGACTTCCTCTGCGACGGCCACCAACTCCTCCAGCCCGAGCGGGATGACGCTCGCTTGGGCGCGAGGAATCGCGAGGGTGAGAATGAGTGCGGCCAGCAGCAGCAGGGCGCTTGCCGGGGATTTTGCCCGAGTGTTCATGGGGCTACCTCCGATTGAAGTAAGCAGTCGCATTTTCCTGAGTCCTGAAACGGAAGACGTTGCCGAGGCTCACGCTGCCGTTGGTGGGGTCGTAGTCCAAAAAGAACGTCGCGTCCTTCGAGAGCGAATAGTTCGAGATGTCCGCAGATTGACCGAAGACACGGTCGGGGCCCATCGAGAACAGGCACCAGCTCGGTGGCTTGGCGAAAAGGTTGTTCGGATCGGCGAGGCGCGTCTTGCGCACGTCCAGCACGATCGGTTCGTTCCAGTAATCGATGATATCGTTCGGTTCCCGGTCGCGCTCCTTGAAGACATCGTCGGGATAGCTTGTCATGTACGAGATCGGGGTCGTCAGTATTGCGATGTCCTCGGCGATCAAGAGAGCGTCGCCCACGCGAAGCACACCGGTCGGGCCTGTCTTGCGCTGCCGCTTGGGGTACTTTCCGTTCCCATCAACCGCGTACGATTCGAGCGCAACGGCGATGGAACGCATGTCCGACTGGGCGCGGGAAACCTTGGCGCGTGTCTGCGCCTCGAGGAAGTTGGGCACAGCGATTGCTGCCAGAATTGCGATGATGGCCACGACGATCAGGAGTTCGATCAAGGTGAAGCCTTTGGGGTTGTGCACAGAGTTCCGCCTGAATGTCCGTTTCGAATTTCCCAAACCAATCAAACCTATGTTTTCCAGCGCTTCACACTTAATGCACACCCTCCTCGAACTCTGCGCAATGAAGACCCGGGCGTGGAGTGAATCCACACCCGCCTAGCATGACCCCTATACCCTGAGCGCACAGCGGAGCGGTCAAGGGCAAACGTCTCCAGATCAAAGCCGTTCCGGGCCGGAACGGGACGGATCAACCTTTAGTCTAAACACAAATCCCTCAACCGCCCCGGGTTTTTTCCAAGGTTGAGTCCCTCAGTCCCCTCCTGCTCAATCTCGCCACCTCCTGAGGAGCGTGATTCGATGGCCTTGCTTGATCCACCGACCCCTGCTGATGTGCTCGCCGCAATGGAACGAGTGCGACCGTGGGTGCACCGCACGCCAGTGCTAACTTCTTCGCATCTCGACGCTCGCGCCCGGGCAACTCTGCACCTCAAGGCAGAGAATTTTCAGCGCACGGGGGCCTTTAAGTTCCGCGGCGCGACGAATGCCCTCCTCCAGATACCGGAATCGGAGCGCCCTCGCGGGGTCCTGACCTATTCGTCGGGCAATCACGCCCAGGCCCTCGCCCTCGCCGGACGCCTGCTTGGTATCCCAGTCACGATCATCATGCCCTCGGATGCGCCTGCGGTGAAGGCAGCCGCCTCGATTGGCTACGGGGCCGAAGTGATCCGGTACGACCGCGCGACGACGACGCGGGAGGAACTCGCCGCCCGGATCGCAGCAGAGCGCAACCTGCCCATCATCCCACCTTACGACCATCCTCACATCATCGCCGGTCAGGGGACCGCCGCCGTGGAACTGTTCCAAGAAACGGGCCCTCTCGATTACCTCTTCGTCTGCACGGGGGGCGGGGGGCTGCTCTGCGGCTGCGCCATGGCTGCGAGTCTGCTCTCCCCCGGCTGCAAGGTCATCGGGGTTGAACCCGAGGCGGCCGACGATGCCACACGTTCGTTCAAGACGGGGACCCTCCATACGGTCCACAATCCCGCGACCATCGCTGACGGTGCGCGCACGCCGAGTCTGGGCTCCTACACATTCCCCCTCGTTCGGGAATACGCGCATGACATGATCACCGTGCCCGACCGGGCGCTCGTTCGCGAGATGCACTTCGCGATGGAGCGCATGAAGATCGTCATCGAACCGACCGGCGCCCTCGCTCTGGCGGGGGCGATCGAGTCGTCGGGGGCCATTGCGGGCGGCAAGGTCGGCATCATCCTGAGCGGCGGGAATGTTGACCTCAAGGAACTCCCGGCGCTGATGGCCCTTCTGGAGGATTGAAAGGGTGTTCTCAAAGTCGAACACTGGTCATGGCGTTCTGCTTGTTCGCAGGACGGGGCGCGCATGCGGGGATGATCATGGCGTACTACTTTGTACGCGCACCCGGCCGAGTCCGCAGCGCAACGAAGTATTACGGACAATGAGAACGTCCCGGGAGGATTGAGCACCCAACAGTCCCCGATTGACCCGCAGGGCAGCCGATAACGACCTTGCCGGGTTGCCAGCGAGTCGGGCTTCTACCGCTGCACAAGACCTGAACGACGCGATTAAACCCCAAAACCCCGCGATGCCCATCCACCCAACAGCCGAAGTTCATCCATCTGCCATCATCCACGAAACCGCGGAGATTGGCCCCCGAGTCATTGTGGGCGAGAACACAGTCATCGGCGAGGGCTGCGAACTGCACGCGGGTGCCGTCGTCTGCGCGAACGTCAGGATGGGGAAGAACAACCGGGTCCATTACTATGCCGTTATCGGCAACGACCCGCAGCACGTCACCTTTGATCGACGCATCAAGACGGGCGTGACGATCGGCGACAACAATGTTTTCCGCGAGCACTCGACCGTGCACCGCTCGATCGACGAGGGTGTCGATACGATCATCGGCAATAACAACTATCTGATGGCGTCGGGCCACATTGCGCATGACTGCGTGATCGGCAACCACGTCATTGTGGCAAACATCGCCGGCATTGCTGGCCACGTCACCATCGGCGACCGCGCATTCATCAGTGGCCCCGTCGGCGTGCACCAGTGGGTCCGCGTCGGCCGTCTGGCGATGGTCGGCGGCATGACCGGAGTCGGTCGCGACGTTCCCCCGTTCATGATGGTCAAGGGTAGCGGAGAGCTCACCGGTCTGAACGTGGTCGGCCTGCGGCGCGCGGGCGTCAGCGCGGCCACGCGCGTCCAACTCAAGAACATCTACCGCGAACTCTTCCGCAGCGGACGCATGCTCAAGAGCGCTCTCGAAGGCGTGCGCGCGGACCTTGCCGGTTCACCAATCGCGCCGGAGGTTCAGGAGTTCCTCGACTTCTGCAGCGTGAAGAGCAAGCGCGGCCTCTGCCGCGGACCGAGGAATTCGCGCTCCGACGCGGATGACTCAGGCGACGATGGCGCGTAACCGCCCCGAGGCGGGCGCACCACCGGTTTCGCTTTCAACGATCACGGTTGCCTGGAATTCGGGCGAAACGCTCCGCCCCTTTCTGCGTGCCCTCGAGCGCGCCCGCGCTGAAGCCCCCTTCCCTATCGAAGTCATCATCGTCGATAACGCCTCGGCCGATGGCACAGCCGATCGCATCGCGAGCGAAGCTCCGTGGGTTCGGCTAATCCGCAACGACGCCAATCTCGGATTTGCGGAAGCATGCAATCAGGGGCTTGCCGCTGCCGGGAGCGAGATGCTCCTCCTCCTCAACCCCGACTGCATTGCAAACGCCAGGGCTCTCGAAGGCATGGTGAAGTTCCTCGAAGGACACGAACGCGTCGGCGCGACGGGCTGCCTTCTAATGCACGACGATGGTCTGCCTCAACGCAGCGCGCACGACGAGCCCTCCCCCAGGGCTTTCCTGTTCAGTAACTCCCTCGTCTCACCCATGCTCGAGATTCCAGGAAAACTCCGCCACCGAGTGCTCCCTCCATCCAGGAAGCCGCGTCGCTGTGCGTGGCTGATGGGTTCGGCGCTCATGGTTCGGCGAGGCGTCTTCGAGAAGGTCGGTGGGCTCGAGGCTTCGTACTTTATGTACTGCGAGGATACCGACTGGTGTCGCCGCATCCGCGAGGCTGGCTGGCAGGTCGTCCACCTCCCCGGCGTCGCGATGACTCACTCGCACAAGGGGAGCGCGCGCCGCGCGGCCGAGTTCACGTTTCGCCGCCTCTTTCGCAGCCTGCTTCTCTACGCGAATCGCCACATGACGCCACGGGAGCGCGATCGCTACTGCCGCGCGCTGGTCCTCGATTTGAAGCTGCGGCAGCCGCTCTACCGCCTCCTGGGGCTGTTGCGCCCCGGACGGCAGGGGGACTACGCAGCGCGCATCGAATCGTGTCGGCGCCTGATCAAGATCGTGGAATCTCGCAATCCGGACCTGTTCGAAGATCCCCCGCCGGGGCGCGCAAAGGCGCGCTCATGAAGATCGCCCTAAGCGCGCTGCAACAGCGCCACTTCCTCACGGGCACCGGTCGCTACATCGCCGAGCTCTACCGCCACTTGCCGCGCATCGCGCCGGAGCACGAGTTCGAGCTCTACGCCAAGACCGATCAACAGGGGCTCTTCGTTCCGGATGGGGAGAATCATCGGCTGCGCGTCCTTCCCCAATGTCCGATCTCACCAACAAAGCGCAGCTTGTGGGAACTCTTCCGATTCGCCTCTGTGTTGCGCGCGGATGGGATCGGGCTCTACCATGGTCCGGCGAACTTCCTCCCCCCGCGAAAGGTCTGCCCTTCCGTGCTTACGCTCCACGACATGTTCTTCTTTCGCAATCCCGAGCGAACCGGTTTCGTGCGATCGCAGTACTGGCGCCAGACACTGCGCGCGACGTGGAAGCACGCGGATGTCATCCTCACGGACTCTGAGTTTTCCCGCCGCGAGATCACGCGATTCCTCCCCGTGCCGAACGACCGGATTCGAGTGATTCCGCTCGGCGTCGATGAGGCGTTCCTCAGCGACGTCTCCACCGATTTGAGGAAGGAAATGCGCAGCTCGCTCCAACTCGATCAGCCCTACGTGCTCTATGTGGGCAGGCTCGACCCGGACAAGAACGTACGCCGCGTGGTGGAGGCCTTCGCTGCCGAGAATGACAAGTCATGCCGCGGCCATCTGCTAGCCATCGCAGGGGCCAAGGACTTCCAGTCGAGCGGCATCTCCGACCTCGTTGCGGGCCTAGGGATCACTGATCGCGTGCGCCTTCTTGGCTACGTCGAGGAACGGCATCTCGTCGCACTCTATCAGGAGTGCGCGGTGCTCTGCTACCCGTCGCTCAACGAAGGGTTCGGGCTTCCGCCACTCGAGGGCATGGCCGCCGGGGTGCCCGTCGTGACCAGCAATGTCAGTTCACTCCCCGAAGTCGTCGGCGACGCTGCCATCCAAGTGGATCCATTCAGTGTCCAAGCGATTGCGGCTGGAATCTCCTCCGCGCTGGATCCTGTTCGGAGTGCGGAATTGCGCGAGGCAGGCCGCGCTCGCGCACGCACGTTCACGTGGGAACGAACGGCGCGCATGACCCTCGATTGTTACAAGGAGGCGCTCGCGCGCAGTTGAGGCGCGACTCTCCAATGCCGTACAAGCCACGCATGCAACATCTGTTTCAGATGATCATCCGTCGCCGGAATCCCGAGGCAGCCGAGGGGCTCTTCTTCGAGGCAACCATGCTCGCCGAAGCGGGCGAGGAAGCCGATGCGCGCCTCGCGTTTCGTCACTCCGCGCTGCTGGATCATCGCTTCGGTGGCGCGAGATACAACTATGCGGCGCTGACGGAAAAACTCCTCGGCCCAGGTACAGAGACGATCGCCGCGTGGGAGGAGTTCGTGCGTTGCGCGATCAACGACAGTCGTCAGCGGCGCGAGCTGATCGCCAAAGTGCAGACGCACATCGACGACTTGAAGAAGCAGGTCGCCGCAAAGTGAGCGACCAGCCCTGCATGAAGTTCTCCATCGTCATCGTCTCCCTGAACGGGAGGAAGCGGATCGCGATGCCGCTCGACGCGATGCGCAAGTGCTCCCCCGCCGCGTTCGAAGTCATCGTGGTCGATAACGGAAGCAGCGATGGCCTCAGCAATTTCGTGCGGGCGAACTACCCTGAAGTTATTCTGGTGCGCGCGCCAAAGAACCTCGGCTTTGCGGGCGGCAACAACCTCGGCATCCTGAATGCAAACGGCGAAGTGGTCGTGCTGCTCAACGATGACACCGAGCCCGAAGCTGACTGGCTTCAGCCGCTCTCCGACGCCTTTCGCAAGGACCCGCGCATCGGGGTCGCAGGGTGCCGGTTGCTCTATCCCGAAACGCGCAAGGTCCAGCATCTCGGCGGGGTGATCCACGCAAATGGCCTCACCGATCACGTTGCATGGGGAGAGGAAGAAGGATGGAGCGCGGCCCGCCCGGGCATCGAGGCAGATTACGCAACGGGCGCTGCGATGGCGATTCGACGCGAGACCCTGTCCGAGGTCGGATTGCTGGACGAGTGTTTCTGGCCGATCTACTTCGAGGAAATCGACTGGTGCGAACGTGCCCGGCGCGCGGGCTGGCGCATCTGGATTGTGCCTGGCTCCACCGTCATCCACCACGAAAGCCAAACGACGGAGCGACTTAGCCGAAACTTCCTGAAGATGTATCATCGTAACCGGATGCGGTTCCTGCTCAAGAATCGCCGCCTCGGCCAATGGCCCGGAGTCGTGAGGGCAGAAGCGCGATGGCTGGCTCAGAACACCCCGTGGGATTCACTCTGGCCGTGTGCGCTTGCGTACGGATGGGCGGGCCTTCAGGCTGTCGAGATTGCCGCAAGACGCGCCGCAGGGGAGCACTTCTAAATGAGCCACAAGTCAGGTCGCAAAATACTGGTCGTTGGGACGGGTCCCTTGCTCGACCCGGGAGCGAAGGTCTTCAGCGGACAATGCCTCCGCACGTGGCACTTCGTGGCGCCCATGCTGGAGGCCGGGCACGACGTTCGTCTTTCGACCATTCCCATTCCCGGCACGACCTCCGACAAGGAAATCGCGGCGGATTGGGCGTATCGGGATTTCAGTTACACGCGATTCAACACGAACGATGGCGCGCGAATCCGACCTGTGCTCGCGTCGGAGATTTCCACCTTCCAGCCGGACGCGCTCGTCGGGATCAACACGTACTCTGCGTTCCTCCTCGCCGGAATTGAAACGCAACTCCCCCTCTGGGCGGACCTGAACGGATGGACGATGGCGGAGGGCCAAATCCGCGCCGCAGCCATCGGCCATGATCGCGACTTTGGACACTTCTGGCGACAGGAAGTCCAAGTCCTCATGCGCGCGGATCGTATCTCCGCAGTCAGCCAACGGCAGGCAGACGCCACCTACGGCGAACTTGCCATGATTGGCAGGCTCGACCACAGGAACGCGACGGAGGAATTGACCTCCGTCGTCCCGAACGCCGTGTACCCAGACTTTGCCGCGCTGAGGCGTACCGACACCCTGCACGCGTCCCTCGACGGCAAGGTCCCCACCGATGCGCACGTATGCCTTTGGAGTGGTGGCTTTAACTCGTGGACAGACGTTGAGACCCTGGCGTGGGCGTTGGGTCAGGCGATGGAGGCCGAGCCGCGCTTTCACTTCGTCGCGACGGGTGGCCCGATCATCGGCCATGATGAAGTCACATGGAAGCGATTCCTTGATGCCGCCGCGCGTTTCATTCCGGAAGGACGCTCGCACCTGCTGGGCTGGGTGGACTACGAGACGATGCTGGCACTGCACGGCTGCGCGCACGTGGGTCTGAATCTTGACGGGGCCAACATCGAGACCCGATTTGGCGCGCGCAATCGACTCACCAACATGCTGGGGGCGGGCCTTCCGGTGCTCACGACGCTGGGCACCGAGATATCCGAATGGATTTTACGCGGCAATCACGGTGGCACCGTCCGTATTGGGGATCGCCAGGGGTTGACCGACCTGCTCCTGGATTCTGCGCGCAACCACGCGCATTGGGCGAGACGTGCGGTGGAGGCCCGCGAAGCAGCCTGTCGCGAGTTCGCCCCCGCGCACACGATCGCTGGCTTGCTGGAATGGTTGGAGATGCCCATGCCCGCGAACGACCGGATCGAGTATACGGAGGGGGACGAGCATTACAGCTCCACGGCGCGTCTGCGCCAGTACCTCCTGCGGCGGATCAATGATCCGATTCCCTTTGAGGCCCCCGCCCCTCCTGTGTCGGGCTTGCAACAGTCACCGTCCGGGCCGTCGAATACCGGCACCACAAAGTCAACGTCCGGCGTTTGGGACATCCTGCGTTCGCTCCGAGGAAAGAAATGAAGCTGTCGTCCTTGAGGAATCTCGTCGCCGCTGCAGCGTTGGTTCTCGTGCTCGCTTCGAGCACAACTCCCGCCGCTGTTCCTGATCCGACCTACCGAGGTTCGAGCGCCACGCTCGCCACGGTCGGACAGCGTTCGATATCCGAGAGCGACCTCTACCTCTTCAACCTGATGACGGGGAGGGATGCCCTCGTCGCGAAGGGTTGGCAGAAGGCAGCCGAATCGGGCGACTTCGTTCAACTCGCCAAGGTGCGCGTCGAACTCCAAAACATGATCACCGCGCAGATGCTCGCGGCCTCACCCGGTGCGAGGAGTCCTCTCGCCATGTCCGCCGGCACGAAGGGCGCGCGCCTTGTCGCGGGCGAAGTCGCCAAGATCGTTTGGATGGACGAGTCTCTCGCCAACACGGTCGCGATCCACGAGGAGGACATCGCCTACGAGTATCGCAGGAACTGGCGCGAGTACGCCCTTCCAGAGACCTTACGCCTGCGGCGACTGCGCATCCCCATCGAAGAACCCGTGAGTGCGGGAACCATCGACGCGGCTCGCGACAAGGCCCGCGCGCTCGCCGAGCAGGCACGCCTGGGTGGCGGTCTGCTCCCGATTCTCGACGCGAACCCTCAGTACGTCGCAGACCAAGGTTCGCGCGAAGTCATCATCGAACGCGGCGAAGTCCGCACAGACCCGCAGTTGCAACAGGCTCTCTTCGCCCTGCGCGTTTCCCAGATCAGTGACCCCATCGAGGCAGGGAACGCCATCTACGTGTATGAACTGATGGACCGTGGCGAAGCCCGCATTCCTTCGATGGAGGAAGTGCGTGGCGATATCACCGCCCAGTTGCACGAGAACTACGTTCCACAGGTCTTCGCCTACCGCCTTGCCAAGGCATCCCGGAAGTCGCGCGCCATCAATCGCGGCAACATGTTCCAGCATCTCCCCGAGGACGTCGAATTGCTCGCCGTCCGTGACTTCAATATGACCAAGGGAGAGTTTGCAGAACTCTTCCCGCGCATCACCGGACCGGTGGATGCCCCGCGCGTGCGCGTGATTTCCGAAGCAGTCAATCACATGCTCGTCGGGGAGATCGTGACTCAGGAGCTCGAAAAGGATCGCGCCGCAAACTCGACGATGTATGCGCAGGCACTCAGGCTCGCGGACACTTGGATTTCGGCGGAACAGGTTCGCGCGAAGGCAATCGCCGACGCAGACCCGACCGAGCAAGAAGTCAAAGCGGCCATCGAGGAATATCGCGAGAGCATCACCCCCAAGCCCGCCAAAATACTTTGGAAGTTTGCCGTCGAGCCACGCCGCACCCGCGGCATGAGCGAGGGCGAGAAATCCACGATACGCGTCGTCAGCGCGGGCGTGCTGACGGACTACGCACGTCAGGCAGCGCAGCAGCTGCGCGAACGCGAACAGATCGCCGGCAAGCTGATCCTCGAATCCCCGGACCCCGTCATCGCCAATCTCCCTCCCCCGCCGGATGAATCACTCAAGGTGGATTTTGAGAAGCTCGGGTCGTTCGAGCCTGCACAGGCGCTCGAGGACATCGGTGTCGATCTCTCGCAATTTTCACCGGGAGAGTTTACTCCCGTCGTCGAGCGCCTCGATGGTGGTGCGGTCTGCTACTACATCGGCGGAGAACTCCCGCCGCGTGTTCTCGATGAGGACGAGCTCTTCCAGGCTGCGCGCAACTGGTTGATTGAACGCGCGGCGGACATCCCCGTCGAAAAACGCATTCGGGAAATGGAAGACACCGGCTCGATCCGCTACTCCTTCACGACGACCGGCGCCCGAAAATAGTTCGGCGCTGACTTGAAGAATCACGACGCGACGCGGTAGAGTCGCTACTCACGAAAGCGAGGAATCGACCCATGGCTGCACACGAAATCGAATATGAAATCTACGGCGACGACATGCAGTTCGTCGAGGTGATCCTCGACAGCGGCGAGGCCGTCACCGCCGAGCCGGGCAACATGATGTACATGCGTGCGGGCATCGACATGGAGACCCGCTTCGGCAGCGTCGAGGACAAGGGCGGCTTGATGGGCAAGCTGATGAGCGCGGGCAAGCGCATGCTTACCGGCGAATCGCTCTTCCTCACCATGTTTACCCATCGTGGCGAGGGAAAAGGGCGCGTCGCCTTCGCGGCGCCGTATCCCGGAAAAATCATCCCGATCGACCTGAAGCAACACGGCGCAATGCTGTGCCAGAAGGACAGCTATCTGGCGTCTGCCGTCGGCGTGAACGTAAACCTCGCTTTCACGAAACGACTCGGCGCAGGCTTCTTTGGCGGAGAGGGCTTTATCCTCCAGAAACTCGACGGAGACGGCTTGGCGTTCGTCCACGCAGGAGGAACGATTCACCACATCGATCTTGGCCAGAACGAGACAATCCGCGTGGATACAGGCTGCATCGTCGCCTTCCAATCATCCGTCGATTACGACATCCAGATGGTCGGCGGAATCAAGACAGCGCTCTTCGGTGGCGAGGGTCTGTTCTTCGCGGTTCTGCGCGGGCCGGGACGCGTCTATCTCCAGTCGCTTCCGTTCAGCCGTCTCGCGGGACGCATCTACGCGGCGGCGCCCCAGACTCGCTCGGGACGTCAGGTCGGTGAGGGCTCTGTGTTGGGCGGGCTCGGCGGCCTGCTCGACGGAGACAACTCCTAACTACAATGGCCGTTCATCGGCCGACGCGGATTCGGCGCAGGTCACGCCTGCGCCGAACGCGTTCGCGCGCGACGAGTTGTCTCGTCGATCCAAGGAGCCCCAACGCGGCGGGCTCCGGCACTTCGGCTGACATCAGGCGAAGAGCGTCGAGGCGTTCGCGACTCTTGTTCGCAAGCTGGGTGATCCGGAGCGATTCGACAGTTGGTGTGATTGATTGAAAACCTGCGTGCAGAAACCGCAGCCCGAAGATCGCCCCCTGACGATTCAGTTCCGCGGTCAGCTCTTCATCGAGCGAGACCGTGTCCTTCATCTCCTCGCGATTCCTCGCGCGAATCAGGCGCTGGCATGCGAGCGGCGCGATGTCGCTCATCGCGCGTGCGGCGTCCTCTGTTTGGATGATCGATGCGGTGGGCGATTCGATCTCGTACACGGCGTTGACGTCCACGCACCAAACCAGACTATCCGCTCCGCAGACAACTTCGTTGGTGAGATTAATCGTGTGCTGGCGGTTCTTTACCTTCTTCACCGTATGGAGAAGCGGGATCAACCAGTGGTAACCGGGATCGAGTTCCTTGTCCGCTCTCCCGATGAAGAATCGGACTCCCTTCTCTCCCGTTTGGATCGTGGTCCCGAAGAGCCGCGCAATCGCGTAGAATGCGGCAAACGCCTGTGCCGGGTTATCCCGGACCATCCTGATGATGAATCGTAGGACCCACATCAGGGCTTCGACCACCCAACTCTTCACCGAGAGGAGGAAGGATGTGATCACGGCCTGGGCGACTTGTCCCCCGCGGGCTTCTCGTTCTCGTCGTCCGATCCGAGCTGGATGCCATCAGCTTCCTCGGCTTTTTTCTTCTCTTCCTCAGTTGGGACGGGGATCTCTTCCTGCACCAACTCTTGAACCTCGCGCACGGCGACGACGGCCCCGGAGATCAACGAGACTGCAGCCTGCGGACTGAGTCCTTCCGTCTTCGTAAACTCATGGTACAGGCGTAGTTTTTCTTCCGCCATCATGCGGAGCTGCGTGACCTCGAGAGTTTCCGGCGAAGGAGAAAACGTCGAGAATCCGAATTCGATGATCCGGATTCCCCACTGTTCCTCGACGACCTTCATCTGGGCACGGACTTCCTCGATCATGTCGTTCGCATCGGTGATCGTCATGCGATCACGCGACTTCACGACGCGCTGAACTGCCAGCACGAGCCTGTTGCGCAAGCCCTCCACGAGGTTATCCACCTCGATCATCGCCTTCATCAGATCGACGATCTGATACACGACCTTCGCGCCGACCATGTACACGAGTTCATCGCGCAACTGGATCGTCTGCGCCTCGAGGTCGAGCGTCGTGAACTTCGTCGGCTCGACGCGGAACTTTTGAAAGATCGGCCACTTGAAATGTACGCCGGGACCGACGACGCCGATCGCGCGACCAAGAGTGAATTTTACCGCGTGTTGGCCATCATAGACGACTACGAACAGACCCGTAATCGCCTGCAGGGTTTCAAGGAACATGGTTACTCAATAGTTGTCTGGAACTGAATGTCGAGATCGTGGATCTTGTTGAACAGCGTCTTGTACGAGACGTCGAGACGTTTGGCCGCTTCGGCCTTGTTGTTTCCGCAGATGCGAAGGGCACGGATAACCGCCGCTCGCTGAGCGTCCGCCGCGACTTCCCCGAGCGGGCGAATCTCGTCGTGCTTGCCGAGCTCCAAAGTCACCGAGTTGTCGCGCAGCACCGTCGTTGCATCGGCACTCCGGATGATCCCTCCATCGGGGGCTCCCGGCACGGCGACGGGAAGAAGCGCGGACGTGTCCTGCAGCACCGTCGCCTTCTCGATGCAGTTCTGCAGCTCGCGGATGTTCCCCGGCCAGTGGTACTCCTTCAGCGCGGCCATGATGCTGTCGGGGACTTCGAGCTGCGGCATGCGGTGACGCTTTGAAAACCGTGAGAGGAAGAACGCGACGAGGTGTGGGATGTCGGGGTTGCGCTCGCGAAGTGGGGGCAGATGGATCGGGATGATGTTGAGGCGATAATACAAGTCCTCGCGGAATGTCTTCAGGCGAATCGCCTCGAGAAGATCCCGGTTTGTCGCAGCGATAATCCGCACATCGACGGAGATTTCCTTCTCCCCGCCAATGCGAGTGAAGCGCCCGTCCTGAAGCACGCGGAGCAACTTCACCTGCAACGAGAGAGGCATTTCCCCGATCTCGTCTAGGAAGAGCGTCCCCCCGTCGGCGAGTTCGAATCGCCCCTTCTGCAGCGCATACGCGCCGGTGAATGATCCGCGTTCGTGTCCGAAGAATTCCGATTCCAGGAGGGTTTCCGGGAGCGCTGCGCAGTTGATCGGGACAAACGGCCGATCACGCCTCACGCCATTGAAGTGCACGGCCTGGGCGACGAGTTCCTTTCCCGTGCCGCTCTCACCCGTGATGAGGACGCACGCGCGCGTCGAAGCGATCTGCGGGATGATCCGAAAGATATCCCCCATGCGGCGATCGGTGCCGATGATATCGAGCGGGTTGTTCTCAGCCCCGACAAGATCGGAATCGAAACGCGGCTGGCTCAGACCAGCTTGATCGAGGAGGTCGCGCGCCTCGCGGACTTTGCGGAGGGCGCCCTTGAGGCGAATATTGTCGAAAGGTTTGACGATGAAGTCCGCAGCGCCTGCCTTCATCGCCTTCACGGCGACGTCCACGGTGGCGAATGCCGTAATCACGATGACGGCGACTTCGATGCCCTTCTCCTGAAGGCGCGCCATCATTTCGAGCCCATTCATTCCGGGGAGCGAGAGGTCCAGCACGAGGGCGAGGTAACTTTGTTTTTCGAGGGACGAGAGCGCATCCTCTGCGGTCCCGACGGCTGTGACTTCCCACCCTTCCTCGGTGAGAATATCCGAAAGGAGACGGCGCATGTTCTTCTCGTCATCACAGACGAGGACGCGATTGATGCTGGAATCGTGGGCGCGCTCCTGCCCCGTGTCTGCTGGGTTCTCAAGTACGGGCATGCGACTCTCCGGATTTGATGTAAATCAGACTGCGGCTTCGCGGTCCTCTGAAAATCGGCGTGTGGCGTCTTGTACGGAGGGATGAAGCTCGATCAGGCGATCAATTCCTGAGAGTTGAAGGATGGCACGCACATCGATGTGGGCGCAACACATGCGAATGTTGCCCCCGCTTGCCCTGAGACTATGCGCGATGGCAACCAGTGCACCGAGGAAGATGCTCTCCATGACTCGGATTTCGCTCAGGTCAACGATCAGTTCGTTCTCCCCTCCCTCCAGAAGGGAAAGTGCCTGACGCTGAAACTCGCGCGTTGCCTCGGCATCGGCGTGGGTGTTTCCGGGGCGCAGAATCTTGGGCTGACGGTCGGCCACGTGGGGGGCTCTCTTCTGAGACAGTCGAATCACGCAGAATCGAAACTTGTTTCGTCGGTAACTGCAACCCTCAAAGCAGGAGTCGGACCCATGTTGTCGGATCGTGACATCGAAGAACTTGCCATCGCCGTGACTGTCTCACTCTCCAAGGAACCCGGAGTGGTGCTCAAGGACCCGGAGGGGGTGCGGGGCTCCGTCCGCGCCATCCTGCGCGCGACCGAGGCTGAGGAGAAGAATATCACGGCCGAGGCCGAACGACTACTCCGTGCCCACGGGGGGACGATCTTTCACGCCGGGGCCGATTTCGCAAAAATGCTGGAAGACGGCAAGAAGATCATCGCCAAGAAGAAGGGGTTCCCCCTTTGAATCGCGCCCATCGCACGTGGATTCACGAACAACTACTCATCCATCCATTCGGCACGAGCCGGGGAATCGATGCCGCCATTCCGAGCGTGATTCTGGAACTCGAGGATGGCTCGTTGGGGGAGGGCTCCCCCGTGCGTTATAGGCAGCAGACCGCGCCCGGTGAACTTGCAGCGCTGAATTCCCTGCTCGCGGCGTGCCAACTCGGCGCGGGAATCGAAGCCGTCCGCGCACAGACACGCGCGCTCGCGCCGTCGAACACCGCCGCGCGCGCTGCGCTGGATATCGCACTACATGACCGGCTCGGCAAGGAAGCAGGGCTACCGCTCTGGAGGCTATTCGGTGCCCCGGAACCCGCCGGTTTGATCACCTCGCTGACGATCGGGTTGGATGCTCCCGAAGTCATGGAACGGAAGGCACTTGAGGCCTGCGACTACCCCATTTTGAAAGTGAAGCTCGGGCGGGGAACTGCCGCGGATACCCATGCGCTTCGCCGAGTGCGAGCGGCTGCGTCAAACACGAGACTCACCGTCGATGCGAACGCTGGATGGGATCTCGAGACAGCCCGCGAGATGCTCCCCATCTTGGCCGAGTGTGGGGTGGAGCTTCTCGAACAGCCTCTCGCCATTGGTAACGTCGAAGAGACGGCGACCCTGATGCGCGATGCAAAGATCCCGATCGTCGTGGACGAGGACGTGCAGGACCTGACGTCGCTCCCCCCGCTCGTGGGCAAGGTCTCCGGCATCAACATCAAGCTCATGAAGTGCGGGGGCATAGCCGAGGCGCGCGCGATGATCGCCTTTGCCCGAGCGCATGGGTGGGTGGTCCTGCTCGGCTGCATGGTGGAAACTGGGATCGGTATCGCGGCCGCGAGCCAACTCGCCGGGCTGGCCGATTGGCTCGATCTGGATGGCGCGATGCTCTCCAAGAACAATCCGGTCGAGGACCTCAAGGCCCCGCACCCATGGGTACTCCCGCCGCACATGGAGCCGGGGCTTGGGTGCAAACTGACTGCTGAGTAGTTGTCCGAGAGGCTACTGGACGTCGGAGCGACGAAGAACCGTGCGGAAATCACCGGCGCTCTTGTGCAGTTCGAGCAATTCCTGACGCGCCGTCGAGACCTCTCCCCTAGCGAGCGCTTCGTTCGCCTCGCCTGCGTGGAAGATCGCCATCTTGCCGTATTCGCGCATGTTTGACTTTCCGACATTGATTAGCAGGCGCGGGTCCAACGGGGCCTCGGGATTGGCGGATTCGTAGCGCACCTCGATCTTGCTGATCGTGGCTCTGCGCCAAAGATGGAACAGGTCGCGGCGGGGGTAGTAGGCCTGCACGAGCCAACGCTTGTTCTCTTCACCACGGTACCCCGCGATTACAGTTCCATTTTCGTCGAAGATCTGTAGCTGGTGAATAACGATGTCACCATCATCCGCTTCGAAACCAAGCACGCTCACGCGGTCGATGGGCTCGGGGAATTCGAACACGTCCACGTCCGGTCCATCACGCGAGACGCGTCCCCTCGAGAGGAACGTCCACTCGTAATCCAGCGGCGGCGAGTATTGCTCGTCGCGTGATCGCAAGTACGCCCGCACGGAATCGACCAGGCGGAAGACGGACGGATCGATCGAGCCCGGTTTGACGCGATCGGGTGTGTTCTCGAGGTGCCGCACCAGACGCTGGGAGAGCGTGATGCAGTCTTCGACGCTCAGCGGTGGAAGGTAGCTGATCGGCTCGACGGAGAGACGAACCGTCGTGGTCGAGCGCGAGTCCGTGGCCTCGAGATCGAGGCTCAGCACGTTATCCACGGGGGCCATCGCTGTTTCGACTTTGGGGGTCGGCGTGGGTTCCGCTTCCTGAGCAGCGACGAACGTCCCCATTCCCGCCGCATCAAAGGCAAGAAGGAGAACCAAGCATCGGCTTAGGAAGATACGGCGGATCATTTCTTGGGTACGGTGATTCCTGGCACGACGGGGTGGCGAATCGAACCACGCACTTCCATGACATGGATAGGACGATTCACCCGGTTCGGCAACGGTAGACCTACGTTGGTCCTACGAATTCAAGAAGAAATCGCGCTCGAATCCGAGTGAGCCGATTTCCCGACACCCCCCCGCCAAGAGGTCTCCTCGGAGGGCTCCTCGGTATCCAGTTCCGGCTGGACGAGGCGGACGACCTCGGCCCGCAGGGACCGCGCCAGGTCCTTGCGATTGGCCCCGATCGTCGAGACAGCCTGGGAAAAGGTCACCTCGGCATCGAGCGAATGATAGGCGATCAGATTCATCACGTGCGGACCAAAAGTGTGGTCCTTCCAATAGGCGATCTCCTCGCCGCGATCGACCCCGGGGACGGGGGTGGACCAGCGAATCCCCGTGGGAACGATGGGTGCTTTGGCAAGCACAGCCGGCTGTACAAGGGAGGGGATGAACCGCAAGACCCGATCGCCACTGGTCGTGGTCCCTTCGAGGAACACACACACGCGATGGCCATGCTCGAGGCGTTCCGCGATCAGCCGACCGGTGGCGGCGAGATCCCTGGAGACGTCCCGAGAGACCGTTAGGTGCTCGGTCGCCGCCATCAGCGGCCCGATGACTGGCCACTTGAGGACATCCGACTTGGAAACGAAGAAGCAACCGGTCAGGGCGCTCAGCGCCAGTACGTCCCCATAGCCGATGTGATTGGGCGCAAGCAAACACCCCGGGGGTGGGGGGTCCCCGACCATCCTAACCCGCCAGTTAAAGATCCGGAGGATCGCGCGAAACCAGTATCGCGACCATCGCGCCCCCAACTCGTACCGCGCCGCCGGGGTGCGTGCGAACATGCGCAGAAAGAAATAACATGGGAGATAAGTGCATGTCATCGCGAGCAACATCGCCAGCCGCCAAAGTGCGCGCAGACGACTTGCCTCGGGATTACGGCTGGCAGAAATGGCCTCAGCCCTCGTGGATGATCAGACTCGAGAGATTTACTTCCATGGAATCCAGGAAGATGAGGAAGTCGACCGTCTTGAAATCGAGGTCGAGGGCAGGTTGCGAGACGACCTTGCAACCCAAGCGCAGATACGCGCTGAAGAGCTTCGGCAGGGGAAGTGCCTTACCGATGGCGGCGTCGAACTCGCGCGCGGGATCACCGCAGGAATACTGAGGCATCGCTTGAAGAAGCACCTCAGGATGGAGACTCCCGTTCTTCCGGATGGTCTGCATCGCGCGCCAGCCGTCGTCCGGGTTCGTCGTCGTCAGGGAGCAGCACCCGAACACGTACCGCTGCGCGAATGACTTCATGAACACGCCAATGCCCATCCAGAGGAGGAGAACCGTCGTAAAGGTGCGATGTCCCTTGGCAATGCACGCGCGCCCGCATTCGACGGAGAGATCGAGCTTATCGCTCAGCGCGGAGAGATCGTATTCCTGTGCGGAGTAAATTCCTGCGGGCGATTGCAGCGCGTGGCGCATTGTTTGCAGGCGGTAGGTGCCCACCGCGAGACCCGTTTTTTCCTCAAACAGGACAAGGTGCGTCATCTGCTTGTCGAACGCGTCTTGATCGAGACCCGTCAGGTGCGAGGCCGGAAGCCCCTCCCCGAGCTCGACGTTGAATACTTCGTAACGCAGACGCTGTGCTGCCTCGAGCGCGCGGGGCGAGGAAGCGAATCCGGCGATGTACCCACCCTTGCGCAGCGCGGGTGACGTCAGGAGATCCACGCTCTCGCGAAAGCCGAGCAGTTGCTCAGGCGAGACGAGCGTTGCCGTCCGCAAGTTCCCGCCAAGGGTCATGTGATTGGTGCCGGTCATCGGGGAGACTCTCAGTGGGGAGTGGGCTGAATCGCAATCAGTGCGTTGAGGGATACTTTGCCGAAGTCTTCAAGTACGACCGGAAGTCCGTGAGGATGCTCCATGCCCCGAGCGGCTTGGCACCCCGTTTCCGATTCTGCGCCCCAATGGCGAAGAGAATCCGCCATTGCTCGAACAAGACCCGATAAGCTCCCCGCAACGTCATCTTGGCATCCCAGATGTGCGTCGCCTCGGCCCCTGCGCCATTGATCTCGATGATCGAGAAGTTCTCTCCCTGCAGGAATGACTCCAAGTCGCGAAACCTTAGATCGAATCTCGCGAAGTACAACGAGTCGGTATCCGCAGCAATCTCCTCGATCCTCGACCGGAGGGATTCCGTGACGAGATGGGTCCCGTCGCGAAAGATCGCCCCCTGACAATGGTTCCCTGCAAACACGAGCGGGAAGATTTCTCCCGCAGGTAAGACTCGCTCCAGAATCGCGCGATGCCGGTCCAGATAAACATCTTGGATCAGCCGCGCCCTTGGGTCCCGCAGGATCAAGTCCTTCAGCTTCGTCTCACCATCGCCTTTGACCGAAGGGAACTCTTTCAGTGTGATCGAAAGAATCCGCCCGTGTGGCTCCTCAGGCAGGCGGGCGAAAAGCACCCCCGCCTCATGGGGACAGTCAACGAGTTTCTGGAAGATCAGGCCGGATTCAGCAGGGAATTCGCTTAAGTACTCGCCGAGCTCGGCTTCTGTCCGGATCGGACGGACACCCGCGCCGCGCTGCCCCATGTCGGGCTTCGCCACGATCGGGAGGGAGAGGCCACCATTGGAGATCGCCTCGGTCGCCATGCGAATCATGTGCGACGTGGCGATCCCGGCGGGTGGCACCCAGTACACCCAGGGGGCCACCCACGCGCGTGCTACGGGTCCGGTCAGTTCCAGAATCTGTGACTTCGATTCGCGGATTAGGCCGCCAGAATATATCTTGGGATTGGATGCCGTAGGAAGCGTGAGTCCCCAGTTCCGGATACCCAACCAGAGGTAGTACCCGACGACTGGAATATAAAAGAGCCACGGTGGCCAAAACTCAAAGAAAGACGCCACCTGATCGTTCCCCGCGGGGACCTGAGCCGACTCGTGCGATGCGCGCTTGCCGAGTGCGAATTGGATGAGGGCGATCATGCCCACCAGACCTGCGACGATCCCCCACTTGAGTGCCCCGAGTCTCGGCAACAGCGCGTCCCCCAATTGCACCGCGAGGGAGAGCAGCAGGTATGTCCACACGAGGGAGGCACCGATCGTTGTGCCCAAGAATGCCCATGGATTGGCGCGGAGGAGTCCCGCCGCGGTGTACGTCGGCAGGCGCATGCCCGGCACGAACCGTGACAGAATCACGGCCCAAACGAGGTTGCGCGAAAACCAGCCCTCGGCACGCGCGAGACTCGCCGCGGGGACGATGCGCGAGCTTCGAACCCATGGCCCCAAGTACCGCCCCATCATGTACAATCCAAAGTCACCGATGGCGATCCCTGCGGACAATCCGACATAGGCCACGTTGAACGGCATAACCCCGTCGGCCACCAGAAACCCACATGCAACCGTCGTAGGATCTTCCAGGACGAAAGTCGCGAGCGCCGCGATGATGCCTTGAATGATCGGGTCACCTTGGGCACCCGTGAGAATCTGTTGGAACCACTCGTTCAATGCAATTTCTCGATCTGCGGGACGTCGAGCACGGCGGGCGCATGACCCGAGCGAGCATCTTCGGCGCTCCAGTACCCGATTGTTCCGCGAGATGACTTCCTCGCGAACTTGATCTGCGAGATAGAACGCGTGCAGGTCTTCTCGCGGGCCATCATCGGCGCCCACTCCGCCATTCCCGGCGGTGAGTGCAAATGGTGGGTCGGCAGCTCGCCTGCGAATGGATGCCCTTGCTTGCACCATTCCTCGAATGCTGCCGCGCGCCACGCAAGGACGTCCGCCGTGTTCCAGGAAGAGGAGCTAAATGCACTCCACCCCTCGGGGACATGGTGCGAGGCGAACTCCGCACCGTTCCATTCGAATCGAAGGGCGCTGCCCTCGGCGAAGAACAGCAGAGTGAAGGGAGAGTAGATCTCGGCGTGGATGCCACCGACAGGATCGCGCAAGTACGCCGCCGGATCGCGGTGCGTCGCGAGGTCGGACATCAAGAGCCCGCGGCTGCGCGGTGCGGCGGGACGGTAGGAATCCTGATAGCGATTCAGCAGCGCACCCGCGATCCCGTCTCCGCGCAGGAAAATCCACGTCCCTCCCCCGGCGGGGTCGATCGGCGCTCCCCAAGGGGGCGCCGAATCCATGAAGAGTTGGGGTGGTTCTTCGGCGACGCGGGAGCGCTGCTCATCCCGCGACATGGTGAGGAGGAGGTCCCCTCCCCCATCAAGGCTGACGGTGACGGTACACACGGGGCCTCAGCCCCGGGATGCGAGCTGACTCCGGTATGCCGCGGTTGAGTATGCGACCCCGAAGTCAGAGGGCAGCTCAACGCCGATACGTGCGGCGAGGAGCATCATGATCGCGATGTGGTGGATCGTGTGGCTCGAAAGGAACAGGAGTTCCCGCTCAAGGCAGGAGGGGACCGGCGAGGGAGAGGCTCCCGGTGCAGGTGCCGTCTGGATCAACAACTGGGTCCGCGGGTCGAGAGCATCCAATGCGCGCAGGCGGCGGTGCATCTCGGTGAGGACTTCGCGGCAGTATTCCGAATCGGACTCGAGCCGCGGATCACGCTCGCGGGCGTCGTAGTCGATGAGCCCTGCGTCCATTCCCCGGAAGAAGCAGAGGAAGTGATCCACGCAGTGGCGCATGTGATCACCGATGGGGTGGTTTTGCTGTGTTGCCTGACGGTACTGGTCAGGCGACAGGTGGTCTATGAGCGCAAGGCACTGCTCGCAGGCAGCCAGACAGCCGGTGATTGCGGGGTGTTGCGTCGCCAAATCGGCCATGCCGTTTTCCAATCCTCCAGTTGGGGAAGAACGCACATCCGGTTTCGGACGTGGCCCAAAGGCGCCAACGGACTCGAAACAGACGCAAGCGCGCTGTGAAGAATTGACCGCGACACCCAAAATAACCCGGAATTGGTACGCGAATTCCCCTGACGGGCTCCACCGAAATCTCCCGAGATGACCAAAAAAGCGAAGAATTCATGAAGGCGGGCGGGGGACGGGGCTTGAACCCCTGAGACCAGATTGAAATGCAGAGAAGATTCGAGGTATTCCAATGCGCCTGATACCCCTGTGGACAAAAGCAGCGACGCGTCGCCGCAGACCAGAGGGCTGTCTGCCTGGATTGGCCAACTTCTGAAGCATCAGTGTGCCGCGGCACCTTCAGGAGATGACACGGGGCGGATCCTCGGCAGAGTGCTATTGACACTAGGGCGGCCAAACGGATGCTCAGGGGACGTTGTCAAGATTCGTAGCTCTGCACCGTGTCCGCAGGAGGACTCACTGGCCCCCATGCGTCGCCTTTCACTCGCACTACTCATCGGAATCTTCGTCGGATTCGCCGCAGAAATGCCGGCGGCGACGCTTACGCCCCTCGACAATACTCAGCTCATTTATCGCACGACCAGCCGCGGAGCCACTCGCGAAGACGCGATGAAAGCTGCGAAGGTCGATGCGGTGCGCTCGTCTGCGGGACGTGTTTTCCTCGATGGCAAGTTGATCATCGCCGACGACCTCCTCGACAAGTATCTGTCCAACTACTGCGACAAGTTCGTTACCGCCACCGAGGTCGTCAAAGACGACTTCCGCGAAGGCATGAACGTCCTCGATGTGCACGTGTTTGTGGACTATGCGGAGTTGTACAAGGATCTCGAGGACAAGCGCTTCCTCTTCGTCCCGGCGGCTAAGCCCACCGTTATGTCGTTCATCAGCGAGGAGATGGACGGCCAGATGACGCGCGACGGCATTGCGCGCGAGGCCCTCGCGATCGGATTTCAGAAAGCCCGGATGAAGCCTTTCGACGGTGTCATCCTTTCCCCGCCCCTTTCGGTGGACATCACGACGGATGAGTTCCTTCAGGACTCAGGCCTAGTCACTGCGCAGCGCAACGGCGCCGAGATCGTCGTCTCCGGCACGTCGGTCACGGTTCAAAACCGCGAGAGCAAACTGTACTACGACAATTACCTGTTCTACGAATGCGAGATGAACGCCAAGGTCATGCGCGCCGACACAGGGGACGTGCTTTTTAACGTCACCTCGAAGGGCACAGGCGCAGCCAAGGAGCGCGGCGTCGCGATCCAGACGGCCATCCAGCGCGCCGCGGAACTCCTCGCCGCGGACATTGCCGATCGTCAGGGCGATGTGTGGCCGTTCCTCGTTCAGGGCAAGAGCGACTTTCAGGTCGTCCTCACCGGAGTCGATGACGAGCTCCTCCGCATCGTGATTCAGCACTTGGAACAGATGGGCTTGGATACGAAGGTGGCTCTTCAGACGCAGTACTCCTCGAGCGCATGTCTGGTCATCAACACAAGCGCATCCAAGACGGACCTGCTTGAGTCTCTGGCATCCTGTCCGTATCCCGTCCTGACGACGCTGAACGAGGATGCCAAGACGCGATTCGAGGTTCAGGCGGGACGCTGAGCTCGGTCCCGGTCGGGACCGCAGATGGGGGCAGGACCCCCAACGTGGCGTTCCTCAGGACCTGCGGACGATGATGAAAGATCGAAACATATTCGGCCCTCAGGATGATACGGGCGGCGATCCGCACAACGATCCGACGCGCATCGGATTCGCCGCGGGGCACGAAGACACGCGCCGCATGACGCCCAGCGGGCAGCTCCCGTCCTCGGCCGCCATTCCCGCACCTAGTTTCGAACCGGGCCCGAGCATCCCCACCGTGGACGCGCGCGTCGGTCAGGCGCTGGGTCCCTATGTCGTTGAAAGGGTTCTCGCACGTGGTGGCATGGGCGTCGTCTATCTCGCAGCAGACCTCGCATTAAGTAGAAAAGTCGCCCTGAAGCTGATGCTCAAGGACGCGCTCGCCGACAAGGACGCGTCTGCTCGATTCCAACGCGAGGCACGCGCGACGGCGTCCCTCATTCACCCGAACATCGCGGCAGTTTATATGGTCGGCGTGGCCGAGGACGGCTCACCCTACCTATCGATGGAGTACGTCGATGGTGGCTCGCTTCTGGAGGTGATCCGGAAGCGCATCCCGGTCACCTATTCGCAGGCGGCCGACTGGATGGCCCAGGCCGCCGAGGGGCTCCGTGCCGCGCACAAGCAAGGCATCATCCATCGCGACATCAAGCCCGGGAACATGATGGTCTCGAGCTCGGGTGCGCTTAAGCTCGTGGACTTTGGCCTCGCGAAAGTCATGTTCGATGATAACTACCGCACGGTCGAAGGCACCGTCTTGGGCACACCGAAGTACATGTCGCCAGAGCAAGGTCAGGGACGGCAGCTCGACTTCAAGTCGGACATCTACTCGCTCGGCGCGACGTTCTACCACATTCTGACGGGTCGACCTCCGTTCGAGGCAGACTCATCAGTGCAGGTTCTGTTCAAACACGCGACCGCGCAGCTTGTCCCGATGCGCTCGATCGTCCCCTCGATTCCGATTGAGTGGGACAACGTGATCGCGCGCTGCATGCGCAAGGACCCAAACGATCGTTACGAGCACTACGAGGACCTGATCGGCGATCTCCGCACACTCCGCTTGCAGACGATGGCTCAGGAGCAGGGACCGGTCCTTGCAGCCGATGGTACAAACGCGGTTTCCCAGGCAATGCGGAGTACGAACTCCGTTCCTTCGGTTCCGTCCTTGCCGAGTCTCCACGATGTTTCGGCGGTCCGCCCGACGGCGGAACCACTGCTGACACCGATCACCTACGAGGCCGCACCGCCGATTCCGCTCACCTACAAGATCGGCTTCGCGATCGCGGCAGTCATCGTCCTTGGCTTGGCCACGCACGCAGCGATCACGGTGGCGGGGAACTCCGATGGATCAGCGAGCGCAGGAGGCGAGGACGGCAGGACGTATCTGCCGATGTTGATCGAACGCGTGCTGAAGGAGCCTGCCTCCCGAGGGCGTAAAGATGATCAGGACTACATCGCGTTCCGCTCGACCCAGTTGATTCTCTCCGAGTTCCACGGCGCGATCCGGAGCTATGTCGATACGGAAGGATCCGCGCCGGGCAATCTCACGATCCTCGTCGAGAAAGAACTCGTGGAGAAGATCTTCGATCTCGATTCAGAAACGGGCGAGCCCCTCGACGGGTGGCGCCATCGACTCATCTATTCCTCCTATCGCAAGGAAGTCCGCAGCCCGGGCATCGATCAGCTCCCCAACACGGAAGACGACATCTACATCGAGGAAGATGGGCGCGTCGTCATCCCGGACATCTACTCAGTGTACACGAATTCCCTCTGATCTGCTCGAGCGAGAGCTTGCCCGCCTCGGGTCTTGGCGGGGACGCTGATGGTCGCCAGCGAGGCTGGACACTCAATCGGAGCGACCCCCTTGAAAACCACGCCTGATCACCATGATGCAGAGTTGATTCTGAAGTTGTACGACCTGCGCCGCGAAGCAGTCATGCGCGCCAATCGCGTGGTCATGACCCGCGAGTTCATGCCCAAGTCATGGGAAGACGTCGAAGCCATCATGACCCCCGACCACCCCAACAACGCCGCACTTCGTCAGGTTTGCACCTATTGGGAGATGGCGTATGGATTTGCACGCCACGGGGTCATCTGCGCGGAACTCCTCGCGGAAAGCGCAGGCGAGGGAATCCTGATCTACACCAAGGTGCACCCGTTCCTTGCCAGAATCCGCGAGAACTATGTGCCGACCGCGTTTAAGAACACCGAGTGGATCGTGGAAAACACATCCGCAGGAAAACGCTACTTCGAATACTTCCAGGCGCGTTTCGAGAAAGCACGTCTGGCCGCAGCCGCGAAGTGAGGCTCGTCGAAGCGCACCCGTTTCTCGCGCAGTTCATGCGCAGAGCGGTGGTGCTCGCGGATGCTCCGAAGTTCACCGGCGATCTGGACGCCACCGTGATCGGTGGCGTCCGTCTCGCCGCCCCGGGCGAAGACTGGCCGCACTACAACGGCGTCCCGATGCGCGCAGTCGCTCAGTTCAAACTCAAGGACGCCCACTGGATTCCCCCCGAGTTGGAGGGAATCGAGTTGTTCACTTTCTTCCTCGATATGACAGCGGATCCCATCGGGAACCAATCGTTCAACGGGGACGGCTGGTGTCTGCGCGCGTATGACGCGATCGCTGGTCTGGTGCCGTTGGAGGAGCCCCCCACGTCAGAAGATCTGTGGGAGTACGAGGCATGGCTTGAAACCGTCGACAACGATCTCGACACACGCGGCGAAGGAAACGAAACGCGGATTCTCGCATACCGCGACGAACATGCCATCGACGGACTCGGAGTCTACGCAGGGCACAAGCTCGGGGGACGCCCCAATGTGTTCGGCCAGGAACTCGACTGGGGCCAGGACTCGCCCTACCGATACGCGATCCAGATCGATTCGGACGAAGACATCGGATTCGCGATCGGCGCAAATGCGGGGCGTATTTTTCTCGCACGCAGCGGAGGCTCTCTGAGCGATTGGGCCATGTTGTATCAGAAGCCTCCGGGCACCCCCCTCTGATCAGCTACCCCTGAAAAGGCGAACCGCCCCGGGGGTAAGAGCGGGGCGGTTCGTTTCGGGGTCTGGAGAAACTGCAGTTCTGATCGAGTGCCTACTCGTCGAGGGTCGGTGGGGACAGGTTGAGCTGGGGACCATTGTCAATACCGTCGTCCTCCGCGGCGCGGTCCTTACTTGTCTGAGCGATCTGTGCGAGCGAACGCCGCACGGAATCCCTCTCGTGCATGATTGATTCTTCGGTTTCCGGATGAGTCTGGCGGTTGATTTCGTCGAACGTCGTCACACCGTAACAGACCTTGAGCCACCCGTCCTGGCGCATCGTCATCATCCCCTCGTGGACGGCCATGGCGTGCATGTCGTCGGAGGTGGACTGCGAGAGAATCAGTTCGCGGATGTTCTCTGAAACAGGCATCACTTCGTAGATACCGATACGTCCGCGATATCCCGTCATGTTGCATTCATCGCAACCGCGCCCGTGCGAGAATGTGACCTCAGAGATATCCTCGCGCGTGACGCCGAAGTCTTCGAGTTCTTCGTCCGAGGGAATGTACGGTGCCTTGCAACGCTGACAGATGGTACGCACCAGACGCTGGCCTGCCACGACCTGAAGAGTCGAGCTTAGCAGGAAGGGCTCGATGCCCATGTCGATCAGACGCGTCACCGTCGATGCCGCGGAGTTCGTGTGGAGCGTCGAGAGCACCAAGTGGCCCGTTAGCGCGGCCTGAACCGCGATCTGTGCCGTTTCCACGTCGCGGACTTCGCCGACGAGAATGACGTCCGGATCCTGACGCAGGATCGAGCGCAGGCAGGCGGCGAAGGTGAGGCCCACTTTGGGATTCACGTTCACCTGGACGATGCCGGGGAGCTCATATTCGACCGGGTCCTCGGTCGTGATGAACTTGGCACCCGGGTCGAAGATTTCCGTCAGCACAGAGTAGAGCGTGGTGGTCTTGCCGCAACCCGTCGGGCCGGTCACGAGCACGATGCCGTTCGGCCGACGACAAATCTTGAGGAACGTGTTCAGCACTTCATTCTGCATACCAAGCTGGGACACGCCGATCATCATGTTCGACTTGTCGAGGATACGCATGACGATCGATTCGCCGTGCACCGTCGGGGTACACGCAACGCGGAGGTCGATCTCCCGGCCCATCATGGAGAGACGAATGCGTCCGTCCTGAGGCATGCGCGAGTCGGAGATGTTCAACCCCGCCATAACCTTGAGACGGGAAAGCAGGCCGAGCTGAAGTTTCTTCGGCGGCGAGGGGATTTCGCGCAGCACGCCGTCCACGCGATACCTGATGCGGATGGATGTGCCAAACGGCTCGACGTGCAAGTCGGACGCGTTGTCCTGAATCGCCTGAATCAGGAGCAGGTTGACCAGCTTGATGACGGGAGGTTCGTTCGCCAGTTGCTCGACGCTGATTTCAACTTCACTCCCCTTGAGGAGTTTCCCTTCCTCGCGCCCTGCGTCTTCCTCGCCAAGGGTCTCGATGACGTTCTCGATCGATTCATCACCGGCACCGTAGAAGCGGTCGATCGCGTCGACGATTTCGTCTTCGGCGGCGACGACGATTTCGATCTCGTGCTCCGGGAGCATAAGGCGAAGGTCGTCGGCCATCGTGACGTTCAGCGGATCGTAAATCGCAACGACGAGGACGGGCGGATGCCTCTCGCGGTCTTCGTCCACGGGGAAGATGCGCTTCTCTCGCGCGGTCTGAGCGGGGATGAAGGAGCAGAGCCTCTTCATCTTCTCTTCGTCTGCGAGGTCAAACTCGGTGAGTGAGCGATACGAGTAGCCCGACTTCTGAGTCAGGGCGCGGATCATCGATTCGGCGGAGGCTGCTTCGTCGGCGAGACTCAACTCGGGGACGGCAAAGCCACCGAGGAATTCGTTTCCGACCTCGATGTTCGTGCCTGCTTCTCCGGGCATCCCCGGCATGCCATTCGGTCGCCCGCCCTTTGGTCCATTCAGGCGAGCCGCAGCCTCGTTGGCCGGGCTGCGCAGGTTGAGCGGAGAGGGCTTCCCAGCAACGCGCGCGGCGAGTTCCTCGGCGAGGTTCTTGGGCACGCTGCGGCGGCGCGTATCCACGCCACCGTCCATGCGGAGGAGCTGATCGAGTTCCTTTTCCGCGTTCTTGTAGGGATCGCCTTGGGACATGGTCGCCTCACCGGGAGTTGCTCGTGCCGCAGGTGGTAGATAGCTTCCAACCCAAGCGGCGAACGGTCAGCCAAAAACTAAGGCCCGCCAGGTCGGGAATCAAACCTATATTGTGCCCGGAGCGACCTTCCCTTCAGATGGAGGGGACGATGCAACCCCCCGCGACGGAGACGAGGTCCCACCTTGAGCGGCCCTAAGCCCTACAACGGCAACATTGTGATCCTCGACGACGAGGAGGGAATGTGCCGCGCACTCACGAAACTGCTCACGATTGAGGGTTTCCACGTCACGACCTTCCAGCGTGGAACGGAGGCACTTGAATACCTGGCAAGGCACGCAGCGGACATCGTCCTGACGGATATGCGCATGCCTGGAATGACCGGTCGAGAGATGCTGGCGGAAGTTCGATCCCGCGAACTACCGGTGGAACTAATCGTCATGACCGCGTTCGGCACGATCGAACAGGCCATCGAGTGCGTGCGCGCGGGAGCTTACGATTACGTAACCAAGCCGCTCAACCATGGGGAGTTGTTAGTCGCGCTCCGCCGCGCGATGGAAACGAAACGCCTCCGCGACATGAACCGAACGTTGAGCTCGGCGTACGGTGGTGGCGCACAGAAGCAGCAACTGCTCGGCGTCTCCCCCGCCATCGCGGCCGTGCGCGACATGATCGACCGGGTCGCCCCGACCGACAGCCCGGTGCTCATCACCGGCGAAAGCGGCACCGGCAAGGAACTCGCCGCGCGATCCGTGCATCAGCGCTCGGATCGCGCGGGAGGTCGCTTCGTCGCGATTAACTGCGGAGCGATCCCCGAGACCCTGATCGAGAGTGAACTTTTCGGCCACGAGCGCGGCGCGTTCACCGGCGCGAACGAGACAAAGCTCGGGCTCGTGGAAGTCGCCGATGGTGGCACACTTTTCCTCGACGAGATCGGCGAACTGCCCCTGCTGATGCAGGCGAAGCTGCTCCGAGTGCTGCAGGAGTACGAAATCACGCGCGTCGGCGGAGTGGTCTCCATCCCGGTGAACATCCGGGTCGTCGCCGCGACGAATAGGAATCTCAAGGAGCGCATCGGGGAAGGGCTCTTCCGCGAAGACCTCTACTATCGCCTCGACGTGATCAAGATCGAGATGCCGTCCCTCCGCGCGCGTCGCGAGGACATCGCGCTTCTGGCGGAGGCGCAACTCGCGCAACTGGCCCAGCGCTACGAGCGCCCGGGGCTGCGATTCTCCGACGGCGCGGTTGCCGCGTTGGCGAAACGCGAATACCCCGGCAACGTGCGCGAGTTGAACAACGTCGTCGAACGGCTCGTGGTGATGAATGATGGCGACGTTCTGCTGGCCGAGTCGCTGCAGGCGTCGGCCCCTGTATTGAAGCGCGATGTGCCACCCGCCCACGCTCCGCCGGCGCCACTCGATCAGGTCGCCGACACAGCGCGCGCCCTCGCGGATGGCGATGGTGATTTCAGGGAAGCGCGCGACCAGTTCGAGCGCGAATACCTTCGTGCGCTCCTGCGTCGGCACGGGGGCAGCGTCACCGCCGCGGCACGCGCGTCAGGCATCGCTCGCAGGAGCTTCTACGAGAAGATGGAAAAGCTCGGAATCTCGACCGAAGAAGCGAAGGACGAAGCCTGATCGGTCAACGTCCCGGTTCCGGGGTCGTGACCTCGATCATTTCGAACTCGAAACATTCCCAAACCCGATCACGATCAAAAACCGTCCGCGAAAACCTCCACGGCACCTGATGCCCCGAGACGATTCTGGTCTCGGTGATTTCGGTCACTTCGCGAATCAGTGGCACGCCCCCCTCGTCACCTGCGGTTTCCTCGACGCGAATGACCACGCCGCGCCCGTCCGTGGTGACCGAAAGCTGGGCCAACCCGCCGTGCATGTCGATTGTGCGCGTACGCTCTCCATCGACGGAGACGTCGTTGAAAATCGGGAACGACGCCAGCGCCTCGTTGAGGGTCATCGGCATCCCGTCCTCGCCTGCCGACTCGATCGCCAGAGACGAGAGCGGAAACGTCATGCGCGCATAGTCGCTGATGAACACGGGCGGCGGCTCGACCCTCGATGCAACGGGCTCGGCCGCCGGATCCAACATCTCGCGAATGACGGTTTGCTCGCCGAACTCGAGAGCATAGCGTCGGGCGGGAGACCGTTTCGTCGATGGTTGCGCGACGGTGTCACCCACGACGAACTCGCTCGACCAGCGGCCAGTGCTATCGCGTTCGAACGTCCATTCTCCGGAGTCCGCCGCAATGCGCGCCCCGCTCGTCGTCCAAATCTGTGGGAGGGATGCGCTCGCGATGACATTCGCCCCATTTGTTCCCGGGGAGAAGTGGCGATAGACCCGATAGCGAGCCTTGCACGGAATCTCGACAATGGTCGGTGCGATCCCGGAACGTACCGCGAGAGTGGGTGCATCATCTGAAGACGTCGCGGGACGTGTCAGAGCGAGTACGACGACAGCGATCAATGAGTGGAGACTCGGGCGCAGCATGGGAATCCTCCTCGGGTGGTCTCGCGTCTCCCCTGCCCCCGGATGCACGCCGAGCACGCAACCGTCAGGCAGGTACTAATCGTGGCATCGTGGTGTTTGCTCACTTTCCGCGCCCAGTCAATGGGCCGCGCCCCACTTCGCGCGATAAAGCGGTGAAGGTCCTGTTAATCAAACATTGAAGTAAAAGGGAGGCCCCCCTCAAGAGTTACCCATCTTCTGGACCGAGCGTGCTGCCTATGTCCTGACTGATCCTGATCCCTGAATCTTTTCTTTCATCATTCGTCCCTCAGAACTCATTATTCGCGCGAAGCGCGCCACTCGAACACTTCCCGCGCGGCAGCAGCCGCCTCATCATCCGACGCGAGAATGAACCGCACGCCGGTCCGGGTCCGACGAAATGTGGCGACGCGGCCCTCCCCGGTCCAAATGACCGGCTCGCCGTCGATCGAGGGTTCCTGCCACCGCACCTTGGCGGAGAGTTTCTCGAACTGAGGATACAGCGCAACGCGACGGCGCAGCGCTGCGTCGAACTGGCGAGCATCCGTAGCGGTGTCCCACGCCGTGTCCCAAGCGATGAAGAACCGCTCTCCATCGATGCAATGCACGATGCGGTCGCCGCCCCAACCCCGAGCTGCCTCTGCCGCTTCCTTGTCGTTGATCACCGCGTCGAGAGAGACACGCACCGTCGTCGGATGGTTTCGCGGGGGCGTCAGGAGCTGCATGATCGACCATTCCCCGAAGGTATCCCGCGTGGATTCCTGCCAACCGTCGGGCGCTTCGCCGAGAGTCAGCACGATCGGTTCATCGCGCCGCTTTCCCCAATACTTGGCCGGATGCAGGACTTGTTCCGTGCTCTTCGGCATATCGGCAAACACGGCCGCACGCGCCGCCGCGTAGTCCCCGCGAGTACCAAACGTCAGGAAACCCCCTCCCTTGATGTAGGGGAAGAGCGAGTCCTGCACGAGGAATGGCGGATAGTCCTGTAGCTTGGGATTCGAGCCGACAGACGTTTCCCAGCGCGTGAAGAACTGCTTCGCATTGAATTCTTCTCCAGACTCTTTCGCGCGAAAGAGTCCCTCCGTTTGCGAGGCATCCCCCTCGACAATTGCGCGCGCTGCCAGTTGCGCGTCGCTGCCTTCGACGCCTTCGATCAGCTTGATCAGATCATACTTGGAATCCTGAAGCGCATGCACGATCTCGTGGCTGAGAACACTGCGCGATTCGGGCGCCCCCGCTTTGAAGCCGCCGACAAGATGGAGCGACTTGTCTTTCGGGTCGTAGTACCCACCGAGATTATTCTGGTAGAAATCCCCCGCAAGCGATTCGAGCGGGGTGTCCTCATCAATCAAGTGAAGGCGACTCAGCAGCAGATGCGCTTTACGGATCATCTCGCGCGTCTCCTCGTCGATGGCGTCGCCGGTAAGCTGTCCCGCGATCTCGTCCCGCTTGGTGACGAGAATCGTAATCGGCGCTCCAAGCTCGTGACCCCAAAGTCCCTCCGTGATTTTCTGGATGTCCGCCACGTCCGGCGGAGGTGAGAGCTCGAGTGTTCCTGAGGTCTCCTCCGCCATTCCATTCGCGAGCAATCCGCAGGCCACGCCCAGCGAGGCGATCCAGTGCAATCGGATGCGTTCACTCATCAGATGCCAGCTTACTCCGTGCAGCACGATACTTCGCGTCGCGCAGCGGCTCGGCAATTCGGTCGAGATATCCCAACCCGGTCGCTCGTGCCTCCGCAGCGCCCGCGTCGTCGCCGCGGCTTGCTCGGCACTCTGCAATGATTCCGTGGAGCAAGCCAGCAAATCTTAGCGCGGCGGAGAAATCAGGGGACGACTGCAGCACATCGGCGACGAGAGGAAGCGCATTGTTCGCCGCGGCTTCTGCGGCGTCGTCATCCGCCGCGAGCAGATGCACTCGCGCCAGATCGATGTACGCATCCGCCGCGCCCATCTTGAAATGACGTACGGCGGGTTGCCGCGCGAGCAGTTCCAGGGTTTTCGCTTCCCGCTTCTTCGCGTACTCGATTGCCCCCGTCAGGTCGCCCCGCCGCGCGAGGATGCGCCCAATCACGGCGAGCGAATCGGCATATTCGCTCTCCCACCGCATGTCGGCTGCGCGTCCCTTCAGAATCTCCTCATAGAGACGAACCGAATCACGCGCGGCCGTCTCGGCGCGTTCGAGTTCTCCGACTTCGAGGCGGAGGCGCGCGACCTCGTACAGATTCCCGGCGAGCAACGAATCGAAATCAAGTCCCGAGTCCCTGCCCCCCACAATGCCCCGCAAAACCTCCACGGACTGATCGAGGAGCTCGATCGATTCGGGGATGCGATCGTTGCGCTCGAGGGCGCTCGCGACCTGCTGCATCGTTCCGGCCATGTTGAATCGCGCGCTTGGGTTCTCTGGCATGTCCGCCACGATCTCGCGGGCATAGTCGAGCGACGCCTGCTGGATCTCGAGTGACTTGGCCACATCGCCCAGTCGCTCGTGGCACTTCGCAATTCGACTCAGGAAAATGTTGTGGAATCGGCGACGCTCGAACAGCCCGGGCGATCGCTCCGCGAGCCCCTTTGCCAGCGCGCTCCCTTCCTCAAAGACAGAGATGGCCTCGCTGTACTTGTCGCGGTCCATCAGCGAATCCGCGAGTTGGAAGAGCCCCGTCGCGAGGTCATCCACCGCCTCTGCATCGTCGGGAGACTTCTCGTGGATGCTTCGCAGCAACGCGACTTGGTCCTCCATGAGTCTTGCGGCGGCCTCGAGATTTCCGATCCCTTCGTATGCTTGGGAGAGCCGGCTCATCGCGACGGCCAAGGTCACGCGATAATCGAGATTTTCCGGAGCCGCGGCAGAGACCTTCTCCAGTTCGGCGAGCGAGGCGTGATAGAGCTCCAGCGTCGTTGTCGTGTCACCCCGGGCGCGCGTGACATCGGCGATGCGCGACGTCGCAATCGCGTAATCGAGACGATTTTCCAGATCGGCGGGATCACGCAGTATCAGCCCCTCGTAGATCTTCGCCGCACTCCGGAATGCAGATTCTGCCTCGTCCAGGCGGCGCCGCTGAGAAAACTCGAGCGCACCGTAGAAGAGATACCCGTTTGCGAGCTCGCCGCGCACCTTGATGTCCGCCGGGCGTTCCGCTGCGAGTTTCTCCATGATGGCGATGCTATCAAGCAACCCCTTGGAAGCGAGGTCGTACTCCGAGCGTGCGCCGTGGACCTTCGCGATGCGACGCAGGCTCTCGGCGTAGGCGCGCAACCAACTGTAATCCGCCGGGTCCTTGTCCGCCTGCGCCTTTCGGATGTCCCTCGCGCGCGTGAACAGTTCCATCGCCGTTTCTGTGTCATCGAGGAAGAGGGAGCTTTCCGCGATTTCATCGTAGAGCAAAGTGACACTCGCGCGGATGTCCTTGTCGTCGGGGCGCATGGTCTGAGCCTCCTCCCAAAACTTGAGCGAGGTCTTAAAGTACTCGATCGCATCCGTCTCGCCCACGGTCTTGACGCGAATCAAGGCGCGACGCCGCCACGTTTCGCCGAGCAGAACCAGGAGCTCTGCCGTCTTGGGATATTCCTTCTCAAGTGCCTCTGCTTCCAGGAGCACGCTTTCGATCAGTTCAGAAGTCTCATCAAGACGCCCCTGATCCTGTAGCAGCTCCGAAACTTGCAGGATGGAGGTCGCGCGCTTGATTCGCATTTCCGGCGTGAATTCTCCCGCCGGGATCGAGGAGAAGTACTGCTCCGCTCGATTGCCGACTTCGGCCAGAACATCCGCGCCCGCGGAACTCGTCAGCTTGTTTCGCAAATCGCCGATCATGAAACCGATCAGTTCCTCCGCATCAGAGCGCGCCTTTCCCGATTGTTCCAACGCGGCCTCTGTTCGCGCAACTTGCTCACTCAATTGTCGATTGAATGTGAATGAACCCGTGATCATGACGACGGCGAGTACGGCCACGGCTGCCAAGGCCACGCGGCGCACCATTTCCCTCCGACGTGCGACGTTCTTCGCGGCCTCCACGTCCATCAGGAGCGCACGCCGTTCGGATTCGTTCTCCTTCCGCTCCGCCTGAACCTGCGCAAGCATAAGGTCGTCGTTCGCCAAGGCGGCTCGCGCGAAACTTGTTAGGACGCGCTCGCGCAGTTCTGCGGCTTCCGGGTTGTCCGGCCACATCAATCGAGCGCGCACGACTTGCGCCGCACAATCTCCGAGCTCGCGATAGTCGCTCTTCGCGCGATCGATCCGGATCGCCACGTCCTTGGTCAGCGCCAACGATTCGCGGCGACGACTCGCGCCGGAGAGACAATCGCGCAGGCGCACGATGAACTCGGCCGCGGACTGAATGCGTTGCTCCGGGTCGTGGTGGAGGGCATCCATCGCGAGTTCGAGAAGCTCTGCCGGAATCGCTCGCCCGGGCGCGGATTCTGCCGCTGGGCGCACAACCCCACGCATCGCGCGCAGATACACCTCCTTGCGATTGTTCCCCTGATGCGGCGGCCGCCCCGTGAGGACGAAGTACAACGTCCCCCCGAGCAGATAGACATCCGTCCACTGCCCAAGCCGCCGGGAGTCCTTGTCCGTCTGCTCTGGAGCCATGTAGGCCGAGGTGCCGGCTGGGTTCGAAACGTCCTCGGGCAGAGGTGAAATCGCCGATGCAAACTCGGGGTCGATCGTCGGCGAGGACTTGCCTCCGAAGATCGGAATCGCGAGCCCCCAATCCACGAGCACTACCTCACCGAATTCGCCGACGATGACCTGCGCGGGTTTGATGTCGCGATGCAGGACACCCTTCGAATGCGCGAACGCGACGGCCTGTGCCACGCCCATCAGGATGGGCAGATGCTTGAACAGGTGCTCGTCTACAGAGAGCGTGCGGAAGTCCTCCTTGAGCGCCAGATTCCAGGGCTTCCCTCGCGCGAGCTTCATCGCCAGCACGGGCTCTCCCGTCGCGGGATCGCTCGAAAGTTCATGCACCGGAATGATGTTAGGGTGTTCGAGGTTGGCGGCCGTCAGCGCTTCGTTGCGAAACGAGCGGAGCAACATTCCGCGCTCGCTGTCGCTGGGGCCGTACGCATCCAATAGGTCGCGGCGGATCCGTTTGATCGCGACGCGCCGCTGCAGGCTAAGCTGCGTCGCCTCCCACACCTCACCGCAGCCACCGCGCCCGACACGTTTGCGCAGCTTGAAGCCGGAAACGCCGGACGATTCATCCTCGATCTGCTGGGTGGAGGGAGTCGCAGGAATCTCCGCCGCTGCCTTGGGGCCCTCGACGAGCAATTCCCAGTGGAACGTGGGGGATGTCCGCCCGATCGAGTCGTCCTCGAGGCGTGAGCGGTCCGGATTGAATGTATCTTCGGCATCGTCCGGCAAGCCGTTGGGGATGGCTTCCGTGGGGTCGCCCGGTTCGGGCATAGGACGTTCACCGTATCACAAGGATGCCTGACATTCTCCAAGTCAGATGCGATGCGCAAACACTCAATCGACCCTGGGCGAGGACGATCGCAACGGCGCGTAAATCACGAACGAGTTTCCGACATGGTATGGCTCTCGATCGTACAATTTTGGATACAGAGTATGCACGGGCTGCATGCAGTTCAGGCTCACGACCGTCGGCAGGTTCGGGTCTGGTTCGGTGGCTTGCGGCATGAACACGGCAAAGGGATAGCTCGGCAGGATGAAGTTGAAATCACCGAATCCCCACGCCTTGGGATTGCCGATCGCAAACGCCGCGAGATTGCAGCGGTCCCACCCATTCTCCTTCAACGCCTCCGCCATCTGAGGGAGCCCCTCTCCCCAATCGACGTTGCTGTCGAGCACGTACGCGCTGGCCGTCAGCGGGTCTCCTCCACCGATCAGGTTAAAGTACGTCGCCTGATTCGGTTGTTTCCACGCGCACAGGAACACGAGCCACAACCCCGTCGCGGTCGCCGCGCGTTGTCTCCACCTTGAATCGGAGATCAGCCAATGTGCCGCGGCGGCACCCATCAAAACCACCCAGGGGAAGTAGATGAATAGGATATGTCGATGGCCGATGCTGACGCGGCTCAGACAGGTCAGCACAAACAGCAAGAAGAACGGGAGGATCAGCATCGTCACGCGCGCCATCGCGTGCGGGTGACGGCGTGCTTGAGACCAAGCGTACCCGCCGCCGATGCGTAACCCGAGCAGCATGACCACGGGTGTCTTGAGCAAAATCGTGACGAAGAAATAGTACACCCAGCCTTCGCGTGTGAAATCACCGAGCAGGAATTGAACTCGCCCCTCAAAGGCAGTCGTGTGATTCAGAATCGCGATGGTCGCCTCGGGCAGGAGGCGATGGATGCCTGCGTACTCCGCCACGCGCGCAACGACGCCGACGGCCTCGCCGGGGGGATTTGCGTAGTTGTTTCGTTTGGAGAGACCGGGTACATCGGGATTCGTGAGCTCGAAACGGAATCCCGCCATACACCACTGCGCAGCGATCCCGGCGACCACGAGCGCCACAAGCAGTCCCGCCAGGCCGAGCGGACGGATCTGGTGCACGCCGCGCGCCACCCGTCCCTGACGTGCTGCCATGAACCGAACGAAGACCGCGGTGAGCCACTGCAGCGCCGCAAAAATCGCGACGGGGAGTTTCACCAGCGCGAGCACTCCCGCCAGGGCGGCCCATCCGATTCCGCGTTGCATCGATGGGCGACACCAGAGTTTCCACGCGCACCACGAGAGCCCAGCCGCACTGACAAGCGTTGGCACATCGAGCGTCACATACCGCGCATGGCCGAGATACTCGGGATAGTACAGCAGGAAAATCATCGAGAGCAGCCCGGCACGACGGCCACCGAACTCTGATCCCCAAAGCCACGCGATCCACCCACCGAGCAGCCCCGTCAGGATCGGCACGATGCGCGCCATCAGCAGCGCGAACTGCGGGTCCTTCGCCACGCGATAAAGCGCGTAATGTCCGAATCGCCACTGATCTCCGTCCGCCCAATACGCGAGCACGAGGCCCTCGCGTTCGAGTTCCGGCACAACCTCCTGCGTCAGCCACATCGGCAAGGTCGCGAGAACCTTGAACAGCATCGGATGTTCTGGATTCATCCGATAGTCCCGATAACTCAGGACAGCGATTCCAGCGGCGAGATGGGGAGGCTCGTCCGCTGTGCTCGAGAGCCGCCGCGCGCCTTCGAACGCGAGGAACAGCCAGAACGCCGCCGCGAGCAGCCCAAGCCAATGCTCCGGCGCGAGGCGGCCTCGCGCGCGCGGTGCTGGTGTCTGGGAGTTGTCCGCGTTCATCGGCGAAACTGTGAGGGAAACGGGCCTATGTCCTCAAACCCTTACCGAAGCTATCGATCAAGTCAGGATTGTTGGCCCGAAAGTTGACCTGAGGTGTGCTGAAGCTAGTGGAATCACGTCGCAGAACACGAATTTGATGCGGAATTGCACCATCCCACCGGAGGGATCGTTGCAATCATGCCATCTGGGGCGAGTCTGCGACACAATCGCGAAGAGGAGCAATTCGCATGGATCAAGAATCTCAGTCGAAGGCCAAGTTGGGGGGCGGACATGCCCTCGCATCCTGGGCAGAAGTGGGGGTGTTTGCTGCCCTCTTGGGTGCGCTGGGCCTGCTGGCCCACGGGCAGTTGGATCGTGCGCAAGCGGCGACTCAGTATGCCAATACGCTGAGCGACTTGCGCGCGCAGATGCGAGCCGTCGAAGCCTATGCTGTGGATACGACGGATTACCCGCGCATGTCTTGGGGGATGATCTCGGGGTCGGGATTTTCCTTCAACGACACCTACGCCGGGGCGCAGACGTACGGGACTCTGACCACGGAAATCACGACCCCCATCGCGTACCTGAGTGAGTTGGTCGAGGACCCCGTTCTGACTGCTGGGGAGTCCTTCCCTTCCCTGTATTCCTATCACGCGTTGGACACGCATCGATTCCTTTTCGGGACGGTCGGGTCCCTCCCGGTGCCAGGACTGCCGGGGTATGTGTATGTGCCATTCAATGCGGTCCAGCAGAACCGCTTCGAAGGGTACTTCGGGAGCTTTGCACTCTGGGGATGCGGCCCGAGTGGTTCCACCAACGTGGCAGGCAACAAGTACTGGTTGCAGTATGATCCCACCAATGGGGCGACAAGCGATGGAAACATCTTCATCAGCCCCAACACGCCTCGGCCGTCGTACATTCCGCCGACGGTGTTCTGAGGAGATGACCCCAATGACAAACTTCCAATCACTTCGAGTTCTCCCTGCGGCGCTTGTGCTCGCAGGGCTAGTCAATGCGGCGCAGGCGGTCGATCTCTTCATCGCCGACCCCGCAGCAGAAGCCGTTTATGTGGTGGATTCCGATGCTCTGTTCGAGGAGCCCACCCTCGTCAGTGCGAGCGGCGACACAGCGCTTGGATCAGGCCCGGCGTTTTCCTCAATTTGTGACATTGCCATTTCCCCCACGGGAAGAATTTTCGTCCTCGACGGGTACGCCGAACCACTCCGCGTTATCGAGATCGACCGGGCGACGGGCAATCGAACGACGGTTCTGCAGCTCGACCAGACGGGTTTCCTGCCTCATTTGGAAATCCGAACCGAGGATCGATTCGTTTTCGCGCGGCAACCCTATCCCGCAAGCGCGGGCTCACCCGGCAAGAAGATCCAAGTCATCGAGTACTCGGCCAACCTCGACACGACTCCGGTGACGATCACGACGCGCGAAATGACAGCCCTCGGCGCGCCGATGGATTCGGCCCTCGTGGATGGTCGAGTCCATCTCCTCTACCCGCAAGTTCACGGACCGTGGATCATCGCGGAGGACTCATCGCCGACGGCGATGATCGAATCGCCTGTGACACTAATCAGCCAGATCGTCGGGGGTTTAAACTTCACAGCGTTCAGCGCGGTTGGTGAGCGTGGCTATGATGCCGTCTTCTCCGGCGTGCCCGCGACGGGCGATCGCACGGTGCTCATCCTGCTCGAGGACCCGGCTGGCTCTTCGCTTCGGTACCTGGAATCGCGGCTCACACCGCCGGATGCCATCCAGCGGTCGGCACGCATGAACACGCGAGTCAGAACCTTGGAGACGGGTACTGCCAATACTTCGATCGGCCGATTCCCCACAACCATCCCAGGTCAATCCGCAGGGGATTGGACCGTCCGATTCATGGAGGCCAACGAGGGCCCGATGTCGACGCTCCCTCTGCGAGCAGCCATACACCATATGCCCTCCCCGCGCGCGACGCAGCTCGCCAACGATACGGGAGCTGGGGTCGTCACGGTTTTCGAGTCGTTCCCGCCGATGATCGCATCGTTCAGTACGAGCGACAGCACGAACCTCGGGCGAATCGCGGTCACCCCCCCGCCATCCTCTGGCATCACGAACGACATGCTGAGTCGCGCGTCTGACTTCGAGGTCATCGGCAACTCCGCGTTCCTCGCATTGCAGGAGGACACGCGATTGATCCGGGTGGATCGCTCCACGGGTGAGAGCGTGTTGCTCACGCCTGGGCGTCCTTCAACGCTCACGACGATCGGGGGATTCAATCCGCTGTCGAATATCGTCTTCGCGACGAGGGCTCCCCTCTCCTCAAGCGCGCAGTCGACTTGGTCGATGTACTAACCCACGCCTGCACCCCATGACTTACAAACGCCGGCCAGAGAATCCTCTGGCCGGCGTTTGTGCACCCAGTAGTCCTGCGATGTTGCGTTGATTACTCAAAGAGGCCGCGGCGGCGCATGAAGCTCGGAATCTCGAAGTTCGTTCCGCTCTTCTCCTCGCCGTTGTTGCCGTTCTGCTGTGCCTCCGGGTCGAAGAGGTGCACGTTCGTCGAGGAAGCGTGCGTCTCCTGAGCCTGGTGCGCGGCGACGAGCGGCTTTGCGGTTGCCGGACGGGAAACCATGCCCGACGACTTTGGCGCGTTCGCGGAGGCGGGCCGGACGTTGTATGCCGCGCCCGGTGCCTTGCCCGAGTTCTGCGAAGCCACACGGATCGAGGGCTCAGAAGGTGTCGAGGGGAGGGCACGCGGTGAGTTGTTCATCGGCATCCCGTTATCCTGCTCCTCCATCATCGATTCCAGCGTCTGGCGGAGGGACTGCGCGCGCACCGTGGAGGGCATCGCGGGGGCGGGCTGTGCGACGGGCGCGGGCGCCTTTGCCACAGGTGCGACGGGGCGTTCCGGTTCGGAGGACACTGTCTCAAGTTCGTCGAAGAGCGGGATGTTGACCTCCGCTTTGGGCAGCGAGGGAATGCGCGGCGTGCGCATGCCGTTGCCGTTTGAGCGTTCGCTGTTGCGCAACATCGCCTTGCGGTTTTCCTCGGCTTCGCGCTTGGCCTGCATGTCCTCGCGGAACCCAGTCGCGATGAGCGTAACACGCATCTGATCGGCGAGCGTGGCGTCTTCGCCTGCGCCGAAGATGATGTCCACATCGGGATCGGCCATCTCGGTGATCAGGCTGACCGCCTCGTTGATTTCCGTCAGCGTCATGTCCGGGCCGCCGGTGATGCAGACAAGGATGCCGGTCGCGCCGTCGATGACGATCTTGTCAAGGAGCGGGCTGCTCGTGGCCTTCTTGACTGCTTCCTGCGCGCGGTTCTCGCCCTTGCCGACGCCGATACCCATGACCGCTCCGCCGCGTCCGCCCATGATGGCGCGAACGTCGTTGAAGTCGAGATTCACAAGGCACGGTGTGGCGATCAAATCGCTGATTGCCTGCACGGCATCGGCCAACACGTGATCGGCGACGCCGAACGCTTCCTTGAGGGGAACGCGCGGGCCGACGACATCGAGCAGGCGGTTGTTATTGACGATGATGAGCGTGTCGCAGTGTTCGCGCAGGCGCTCGATTCCCTCGAGGGCTGACTTGTAGCGGCGGGTGCCTTCGAACTTGAAGGGGGTCGTGACGACGCCGACGGTGAGGATGCCCATCTCGCGTGCGAACTGTGCGAGGACTGGCGCCGCTCCCGTACCCGTGCCGCCGCCGAGGCCCGCTGTGATGAACACGAGCTCCGTATTGAGCAGGGTCTCGGTCATCATTTCCTTCGCGTCGATCATGCACTGCTCACCCAGCTTCGGATCCGCTCCGCAGCCACGGCCGCGGGTCATCTCCGGCCCAATCTGAATACGATTCGGGCACTTGGTGCGCTTCAGGGCCTGCAGGTCGGAGTTGATGACGAAGAAGTCAACATTCGAGAGTCCGCGGTTGTAGACGGAATCGACGGCATTGCAGCCGCCGCCTCCGACACCGATCACCTTGATCGAAACGGAACCGGACTGGGCGTCGTCCAACACAAAATCGGGCATGGTACAGCCTCCTCGGGAGCGGGTGCGTGGCGCTCAGCAGCGCCATCTGGGGGAGCAGGAATCTGGTGCGGAAAAACCGCGAACAGGATGCTGGAGCGAGGTGGCGGGGAAGAGTCCCAACAACGTCAAGATAGAAAATGGTGTGAGGAGAAAAAATAATGATGAATGATGAAGGATGATTGTCTCGTCCCCGCCGGTACAGGTTCAAGACATGGGTAACACTTTGGGTTCAGGACATCGGTAACGCTTCCGGCTCAGGGCATGTGGGCGGCTGACCGAGGCACGGTCGTCTTGGCCGTGTGGCCTGCGGCGAGATCGGGCCGCGGCGAGTTGGGGATCTTTCCGCGCATCGCGCGCGTCGCTTCTGCGTCACGGAGTGACGCGAGCTGAATAGCCCCCGTCGCAGGCGAAGCCAAAGCCGGGGGTCAGGCGAAGTAACGCCATTCGACCCCGGAGGGGTCGGACACTTGGCAGGTGAAACGTTCACTCATACGCACTCCACGACGCTTGCGCGGCGGACTGCGTGCCGCTCACGAACTTGCGCCCGGTGAGGATGGTCACCCCTGCCTCCGAAGGACGGTTCTGATGGTAGAAAATCTTCACGGTTCCGCCGTTTTGAACCATATCGCTTCCGCCCAGATTCGTAATCGTCGCCCCGGGCTCGAGGACGGATCCGTGGAGAGACTCGCACTTGAGCAGAATGCCGCCCCCCGCGCCGGAGCCGCCGCTTCTTCCTCCAAGTTCGGGAAAGCAGGCGGATTTTTGCAATTCGCCGCTCTGTTCGCCAAGGGGGGAGCAAGCGGGCTTGCATTTCGTGGCCCGCCCCGCGCAAAGTCCCCAATCACGATTCGCAGTAGCTGCGGTCTTCGCCGACAAGCACCAAGGAACTCTCTGGTGGCCACTCGGCGAGGAGCCCCACCGTCCTCGACAGCCTTTGCGGGAGAGACGCCTTGACCGGAGACCCTACAAAGGGACCGAAACGACCTCGCAAGCCGAGGCGCCAATCCTTGCGGTTGGAGCACCTTGCAAACGGCAAGGTCCGTCAGCTCCCCCCCAGCATCGGCGTCCATTTGATGACGTGTGCCGCCGTTGCGCTGCACCGCCAGTCGCACACCTCGACGACGCTTGTCCGATTCCGTGGCATCGTCTGCGGGGAAGCCGAGCTAGTTTGGGTCGCGCCGACCACCAATGAGAACGACGCCCTCGACGGCGAGGAGCCAACCGAATATGGGGCGGCTGGCTTGGCACTTCTGGTGGTGCAGAACCACACGAAGTTTCGGTATGGCCGGCGAGCATGGAAGGGGGGGCGCTTCGACTACTGGCTTGCCGAAAAGGCGGATCGCGGCTTCCAAGATGCGGCCCGGCTGGAAGTGTCGGGCATCGCGGAAAACGACGACGCCGGGCTCGCTGCCCGTCTTCGGCAGAAGCGGGAGCAAGTGCAGGCGTCTTGCTTTACCGAGTTTCCTGCCATCGTTGTCGTTGTCGGATTTCGAGACCCTGTGGCCGTGGTGGAACGGGCGTGAAACAAGCAATGAAACACCACGACGCGGCGATGGACCTCGCCGCCGATGCACTCGCCGCACAGCGCCGCGGGGATGCCGCCGAACAGCAGCGGCTCTTTCTCGCCGCACTTGCCGAGTCGGAGCGCGCGGCAGAAGCTGTCTTTCCTTTGGCGGGGCTGGAACCGACGAGAAGCGTGGTGCTGCACAGCGCCGCGATGCTCGCCTTAGATTGTCGCGAGTTTGACAGCGCGGAGAGATTCGCGGCGATGGCGTTGGCCGGGAATCCGCCGGGGAAGCTTCGGGATGAATTTCACGACATTTTTGCGCGGGCGTCCTTCAGGCGGCATCTTCTCGCTAAAGGGACGACGCTCGCGGATGATCGAGTTCGCCTATCGATGGCAGGCTCCGCAGTCGCGCCGGGGATCGTAGAACGGTACTCCTTTGAGCGCCGAGTCGAAGCGTTCTCGAAGCTCCTCTTCCGCACCGCGGCTCGGAAGAGGAATGTGGCGTACAAGACACAAGGGCGGCACACGGAAAGCGATCACAGCCACTGCGACCTGTACTACGAAGTCGCGGAAGCTGCGAGTTTCGCCGTCGTGTTTCGCGTTGGCCATCCTTTGGGTGCGCGGGACCTGTTTGAAGGCACGGGGCAAGTTCTCGAAGAGGTGGCCGAGTGCCTTGAACTCTTTGAGAAGCAGGACGAAGCAGGTCTTCGTTCGCGAATCGTGAGTCCCGAGTACTACACCAACTTCGTCGGCCTCGCGAAGGAGTTGCAACCGGACGGGGAACAAGTCCAGCTAGTCGGACTCACGATCATGGCGGAAGGAAAGGTCCGCGAAGTGCCTCTCCAGCGGCCGAGGCCCAAGATCGTGAAAGTCGCCCCCCCTCCGCCTGTATATCCCGACGAAGACGAGAAGCCGAAGCCCAAGAAACATCGTCCAGCGACTGTGAGCGGATTCCTCGAAGCCGCAGATTCTCGCAGGGAGCGCGGGAGGGGTTTCATCACCTTGACCAACGAGCAGGAAGGCGATTGGAAGATTCGCGTCCCGGAGGGACTGACGGACATCGTTCGCATGCACTATGACAAATATGTCACGGTGGAGCTTGAGCCGAAGGGGCGCGGGCTAGTGCTTCGCGGCCTCAATGAGGACAGCGAGCCGTAGCGACGCATCAAGGGCGTCGTCCAACCCTACAACAGAGCCTGACAGGGTTCCCCGACAGCTACCCCTCAATCCCCAACGCCCCGCAATACAACCGATGCGTATTCTCCACCAGCGCATCCAAGCTGAAATCCATCGCGCGGGATCGACACGCGGCGGCCCGGGTGGCGAGGGCGTCCCCTTCGGCGAGGGCGGCGGCGAGGGCGCGCTCTAGAGCCGCCGCGTCGCCGGGGGGGATGATCCAGCCGTGGGTGGGGGCGGTGATGGCCTCGGCGTTGCCGCCGACGTCGGTTGCGAGCACGGGTTTTCCGCAGCCAAGGGCCTCAATTACGGCGTTCGAGAAGCCCTCCTTGAAACTCGGCAGCGCGACGAGGTCGGCGGCGTTGTAAAGCTGCGGCATGTCGTTGCGCTCGCCGAGCAGGATGACCTCGTGCGCGAGGCCTCCTTCGACGATCGCCTTGCGGAGGTCCTTCTCCATCGGACCGGCGCCGGCGAACACGAGACGGGCCTTTCCCGTGTACCCTCCGTGGATGACGCGCTGAAACGCGGCTAGCATACCGAGCACGTTCTTGTTGGGGTGCAGCCTGGCCGGCACGAGCACCATGCGCACATCCGCGCGCAGGCCGATCTCTCCGCGCACGCGTTCGCGTGCCATTGGATCGGGTTGGAACGCATCGGTATCAATGCCGTTGTAGAGCACGGGCACCCTGGATTCCGGCATGCGTAATCGCGAGACCACGTCACGTTGGACGGCCTTTGATACAGCGATGATGCCCGTGCGGTATCGACAGAGCCAGCGGTCCACAATTGCCTGACGGGACGTTTCCCACGTGCCGACGTTGTGTATCTGGGCGAACACAGCGGGTGTCCCTGCCATGTGTCCGGCGACCGCGGCGGGGGCGTTGCTGCGGTACATGTGGCTATGGAGCACGTCGGTCTGGTTCTCGCGCAGGTACGCCGCCATTTCTCGAATGCGCGGGGGGGAGAACCGGCTCATGAACGGCATGACTCGCAGCGGAATGCCGGAGGCCTCGAGTTCGTCCGCGAGGGCCCCTCGTTCGCGAATCAAGATCACGGAGGCGCGCCAGCCCTTGGCCACAAGACGAGGAAGCACGGCCACGAGGCGGCGCTCGATCCCTCCCACCGGAAGGTGCGTGATCACGCGGACGAGACCTGGGTTGCCGTTCATTCCGTGGAGGACTCTACCTCGCCCGTGGATTCCGATGCGCCGATCAGCGGCAGCAGGTTCGAGAGAATCTGAACCGGCTCCCCCGCTGGAGAATCAAGCACACCGTTCGCTGCGAAGACTTGGCCTTCTGGCTCGGCCCCCAGACCCGTCCATCGAATCATCAGCGATTCGCCGCGACGCGCCTGCAACATCAGGAGCGCGTCCGACGGGATTGCCTCGGCGAGCGGAACCGGAAGTTCCCCTGTGGGTGAGAAGTAGCGCCACTCCTCGCCAATCTCGCGCAGCAGTTGACGCGCGTCGCCCGGAGGTGGGTCATCGATCTGTGGAAGCTCCATCGTCGAGATGGAGCTGATCATCAACCCGCGCGCGTCAAAGTGATAGTACCCCGCGACTAACTCGTCGGCTTCGACAAGGCTGGGTTCGAGTGGGCGTCGCGCGAGCGAACGGGTCGCCGCGAGGAGATCGGAAATCGCGCCCTCCACGGCCGCGGGTTTGAGCTTGAACGGGATGAAGAGGACCCAGGCCTCGGAGCCATCGTTGAATCGGTAGAGAAGAACTTCGCCGTGGCCAAACAGCACGGGGAGGAGACGGCGAAACTCCGCGTCGATGGTCGCGCGGTCTTGGGATTCCCCGCCGAGATGAGTGGAGAGCGCGAGGTCCAACGCGCCCTCGAGACCGAAGAGGTACTGTCCATAGGGTGCGGGCAACCCCGCAGCGGAGGCGCGGGTCGATACCATCCCGGGAACAGCAGAGAGTCGCGCATTCCCCAACCATGCCACGGCGAATAGCGCGATGAGCAGGAGCGCGAATGCCGTCGCGGTCGTGACCGTGCGAATGCGGCGCGCGCGGCGTTCGAGTTGGAGAGTTTCTGACTTGTTGGGTCGCATGACGTGGGCGTGTCGGGAAAAGAAATGACCGCCCTCTTTCGAGGGCGGTCAAGTCATACCATCGGTTCAGGCTTGGTGGAAGCCCGAGCGAGGGAGGATTACTGCTTGGTGCGCCAAACTTCGCCTTCGGTGACCGTTCCGTTGGTCGGGTCATACGTGTAGGCGTTGTTACGGCCGGAGCCATTCTGTGCGCTGGTCGAGCCGCCAGTGATGAGGGCCGTCGAGGGCTGGGCAATACGCGAGTCATAGATCGACTCGACTGTACCGTCTTCGCGCGGGTCGATGACGATGTTGCCCTTGTGCATGAGGAGGTCGCCACCCTCAGCTTCGTCCGTGTCCGGGCCCCATGAGGAGAGGATCCAGCCATTGACGTCTGTGTAGTAGCGGAACGTGGTGCCTCGCCTGTCGGAGAAGGCATCCGGGAAGTAGCTCGTGAGGTATGAGACCGGGGTCGTCAACGTCGAGAGCTGGTTGTTGTTGCGAATGCGGAACGTACGAGAGAAGGTCGTCGGCGCGGCCGGGTAGTACTGCGCGTCGGGCGTATCTGTGTACGTAAGCGTCATGGCCGGGTACTGATTGTTATCAATGTAATAGGACTCGAGGCCAGTCGCCAACGAACGCATGTCAGAACGAACGCGAGATACCTTCGAACGAACCTGAGCTTCCAAGAAGTTCGGTACTGCGATTGCTGCGAGGATTGCGATGATCGCCACCACGATCAGCAGCTCGATGAGAGTGAACGCACGCAAATTGCGCATCACGTTCCCTCCTTCCATTGGGATGACAGGCTCCTGCAGAGGAGGAGCTTGCTTCAACTACGCGGGTATCTTCCCGCCGGACGTGCTAGCGTCAATGGCAAAAAAAACTAAAAAGTCAGAATTTCGACAGGTAAATGCTACGCCAGCGACAATGCCTGAACGACTACCGCCAAAATTACGAGGCCGAGTAAAAATTTGCCCCATCGCCGCGCCGTGCGCCGCCAAAGCTCCGCGCAGAAACCCAACTCCAGCAGCGAAACCACAAACGCCACGAGTAAGGTCAGCCAAAGTCCCGAGCCGATATAGAGGAGTCCTTCGCTCATTGGGCGCCCCCGGGCGAGTCGCTCTCTGCCCCGTCGGCTGCGACGGGATGGCCCGCTTCCTCGGCAGAATCGCCCTCAATCGTCGGATCGCCAGCGAGCAGATCGTACAACCGAGAGGTCGCAAAGTAGTTCAATCCCCCCGCAACGAGCAGGTGAAATGCGCCCAAATCCGAGTAGGTCGAGCCGGGGCGCCCGGCAAAGAACTGGACGACGCCGGATTGGCTTCCTTCCTGCACCATATGCCAGCAAATCGTGCCGGCCGCCCAGCCGATGCCGTGGAAGAATTGCATGATGAAAGTCAGGCACGCGACTATACTGAAGTTGGGAGAGGAAGTCGACCATTCCGGCGGGAGCACGTAGCCGCCGAGCAGCAGCCCGACGAGGAAGCAGCCGTTCATGGTGACTGCGAGCGCAAGCCCGCGCGCCACATCCCCGACCGCGATGAACCCGGCACCGGGGAGGAACCAATTGACCACGCAGAGCCCCAACGCAGCAGGCTTGCTGAGGCGGGGCATTTCAAAGGACTTGGATGGACTTGGAGTGCTGGACAATGAGACCTGAGCAGGAGAGCGCGCGAATCGGCCGCTTCGCGGCCACCGCCGGACGCTATCTTGTGCGCCTGTGGGGTCAACGTCTGTTTCTGGCAGGCACGTTCGCCTTGCTGGCGTTGCTGGCACCCGTGGGGGCCCTCGCTGAGGAGAAGGTGCTGCGCGTCGAACTCCCCGCCTCTGCGATCAATGTCGGCGCCCAAGACCGCATGATCGTCGTCAACATGGGGCTGCGAGGGACGGCGTTCCTGACGTTGGATGACGAGACCTCCCCAACCCTCCGTTCCATCCGGCGAGACATTCAATCACTCTCTACCTACTTCCTTCCCGACCACCACGTGTTGCTGGCTGGTCGCGATGGATGTCTGCATCGCGTGAACATTGAAGACCCGGAACGTCCGCGACTCTTGAACTCATGGTATGTCGAAGGCATCCCCATGAGTATCCAGTACCGAGAGGGCGTCCTCCTTGTAGCCTCCGGGGCTGCGGGGGTGCTGCTTTTCGATTGGGAAGGTGGCGGTGACACGCCGGTGCTCCGGGGGCGTTACCCCTTCGTCGATTACTCGAAAGAGGCCTACTACGGCCCGGGATCGCGACTATATCTCGCGGACAACAACGACACAGGAATGCAGGTTCTCGATGTCTCCACGCCGATGCGCCCGATGCGAATCGCCGGTGTGAACATGAACGACTTCGTAGACAATGTTGCCGTCTTGGGCGACCGGGCTGTCATCGGAACGCGCAAGATGGGGGCATTCGTTTTTGACATCTCGTCCCCTCGCCCCAAGGAAACCCTGCATCTCCCCCCGACGTCGATGACAGAACCGAAGACACAAGCGGTGGAGGCCATTGATGAAACAACCTTCGTCGTCGCTGAGGGGAAGAATGGCACACGCGTCTATCGGCTCGAGAAGACCCAAGTCGGCGATCGCGCGACAGTGACGCATAAGCTGGATGGCGGCATTGCGCCTGCTCAAAGCCTCGCAGTTCTTCCTGGCGGGCGCGTCGTCGTCGGCGGCCTCGATGGCAGCGTGACACTTTGGGCACTGGGCGAAGAGGCCCGCCCCTAAGGCGATCGCCTCAGTCGCGCGCGGCTTCCAGCGCGGCACGGTCGAAGCGCACCGGCCCTTTCGGAATGCGCCCAACATCCCACGAATCGATCAGCTCCCCGATTGAACGTCTCTCACCCGGGGCGCAAAGCCCCAAAGTCATGCCGAGATAACTCCGCACGGCATCTGCACCGACGCCAGCCTCTTCGAATGAGGCCAGATCGTCCGCGCCGGCGCGCTTGGAGAGCCGCGAATCGTCGGCGCCAAGCATCAGTGGAAGGTGGAAGTACTCGGGAGACGGGCGCCGAAGCAGAGAGAGCAGCCATGCCTGGCGCACTCCTGAGGCGACGAGATCGGCACCTCGAAGAACCTCGGTGACGCCTTGTTCCGCATCATCCACCGCGCACGCGAGTTGATACGCAAACTCCCCATCGGCTCGCCGCACGACGAAGTCTCCACCGTTGCGACGCAGATCGATTTCGAGCTCCCCCGCGAAGAGATCTACGGTGCGTGATGGTGCGCCCTCGACGCGAAGACGAAGGCACGAGGACCGATTCTCCGCGCGCCGCGCCTCGCGCCCCTGCGAGTCCAAGTCGCGGCAGGTTCCGGGATAGGGCGGCTCGCATTCGGCATCTTCGTGGGGCGCAGAGGCTGCCTCGCGCAGGTCCTTGCGCGAGCAGAAGCACTCGAAAAGGTGTCCTGCCGCATCCAGTGTGGCAATTGACCCAGAATACAGGTCGAGTCGCTCGGACTGGCGTACTGGCGGAGCATCCCACTCGATCCCGAGCGCGGCAAGATCGCGCAGGTGGCGCGGCTCCCATTCGGGGCGGGAACGTGCTCGATCGATGTCTTCGATACGAAGAAGAAACGTCCCCCGCTGCGCGCGCACGGACAGGTATGCAGCCAACGCGGTGCGCAGGTTGCCGAGATGGAGACTGCCCGTGGGTGAGGGTGCGTATCTGCCGACCACGCCGCCGCGCGATGTTGTCATTCGGCGATCCGCAGGGTCAGATGACCTTGGTCGAGCCAGTGGCAGCCGAGACGGCGAAGTCCGTCAGCGCATCCAGAAGGACTCGTTCCCTGAGCAAGGGGGGGACAATCGGGTCGCAGCAACGCCGCACGGTGCTGGTGACTGAGAGGATGAAGACACAGGGGATGTCTTCCTCGTGCGCAGCGTCGGCAGCCCCGGATGCGTGCAAATCCGTGAGGGCAATCTTGTGGTTCTCGTAGAGATAATCCGCGAACCAGGGATTCCTGAGGCCGGAGGAGAGTGTGGCGATGCCCGGGCTGTTTGCCCTCTCCTTGATGCTCGTGCCAGCGGGGCGAATCATGGCTTCGGTCACGGGCAGAGGGAGGCTTCGAGCGCTATCGGGGAGGACGCGCGTGATCTCGGTCAGCCCACGTCCATCATAGACCTTGCTCGGAAGTGCCAGTGCGCCGAGTTCCCACGACTCGACGCGCACCGCATAGGGAGCAGCGGTCGCCTCCCCGAGGTAAAGGATGCGCTTCGCCCCACGTCGCGCCAGAAGTCGCGCCGCCGCGTAGGCCGCCTCGGCACCACCTTCCTCCGCAAGGAGCAGTAGGCAATCATCCCCATGAAGGATCCCCCGCCAGCCAAAGAACGGACCTTCCACTTCGCGCGTGCACGATTTCATCGTGCGGGAGAGCGCGACGGCGAGAAGTTGGCCAGTGCAGAGGATTCCGAGCATCGGATTACTTTGCGGAGAGGTCCTTAAGCGCCTGAAGAACTTCCGAATTCTTGGGGGAAAGCACGAGCGCCTTGTCGAGGTCCTTGCGCGCGCGTTCCTTGTCCTTGATCTCGCCGTAGATGATCGCCCGCGTGTAGTAGCTCTGCCAGTCGTTGGGATCGATCTCGATCGCGATTGTTACTGCATCCACGGCCTCGTTCAGGCGGCGCATCTGGGTGAGGGTGCGGGCGCGCTGGCGGTGGAGTGCCGCATAGCGCGCGTCGAGTTTGAGCCCTTCGTCGAGCACGCGCAGGGAATCGTCGTACTTTTTCTCCACCTGAAGCCGCTTCCCGCGAATGAGCATCGCCGTCGGATTCGGAGGAGACATCTGCTCTCCACGCGAAAGCATCGTCCATGCGTCCTTTGGGTCTTGAGCGGTCATCGCCGCGATCAGCGAAACGTGCGGATTCTTAGGCGCCATCTTGAGGGCACCGACGACGTTTGCCGTAATGCGGTTGTAGTTCTGGTTCGTTAGAGGTTCGACGGGAAGGATGATGTCGTGGGGTTGGTCGGGGATGAATTCGACGAACTCAATCACCGGAGAGAGGAGTTCCGCCGACGCGGTCACCATGCGGCGCCCTGAGGGGATTTCTGCGGAGATCGGCGTCAGGCCCAGCCGCGTTCCATCCACCCAGACGTCGAACTGACGGTTGTCCGCTCCTCGGAACGTGACCTTGGACCATGCCTCGACCGGGGCCGGGGTTGCAGTTTCAGGGGCGGGAGTGTCTTGCGCGAAAGCCGACGTGCCACCGAAGGGCAGAATGAGTGCGGCGAGGGCGGCAAATGCCAGAAGACGACGTGTCATGCGGAGTTCTCCAATAGTGGGGCGGGGCGGTTGCCACGCAACAGCCTCAGCATAACCTGACTACGGCGGGAGGGAAGAGGTTTTGTTGCAGGAAGGCCCAAAAATCGGCGGCGGGTGGTGTGCCGTCGAATCAGGGCGACGCGGCCGGGGCGCTCTCGCCTTCGTCCAGTTCTTCCCGTTCCTCGAGTCGCACATGGTACCAAATGGTGTGACGCTCGTCAGGGTGAACGACGCTTTCGGCTCTGTTCGTAGCGAGCCACTCCTCGGCCGAGGAGATGCAGCGCGCGGTAAACGCCTCCCACGATTCGTCCGGGTGGTCGCGCCCGGGGCCGATCTCAATGCGATGGATTGAGCTCGCTTCGGGACCATGCCAGATCAAGTGCGAATGTGTCCCGGCGTATGGCGGATCAAAGAAGACCATCCATGCCTCGACGGCGCGGGGCGCCCAGCCGGCTTGGGCGAGCTCTCTCAGCGCGTTCGGCAGGTCCGCGCGCGTCCATGCAGCGCGCCCGTCCGGCGCGACGTAGGCGATTTCAAGCAGCTCGACGGGGATGCGGTGCGTCATCGGGTCGGGGTCCCTCAAAACACGTCGCGCGCGACTTCGAGCGCGGCGACATCGAGCAGGGAGATCTCGTGCCGCGCGGTGCTCACCCACTCCGAGCGCCGAAACCTCCCGAGCACGTGCGTCACCATCTCGCGGCTGGAACCGATCAATTGCGCGAGGTCTGCGTGCGAGAGCGGGAGCGAGATCACGCGCGTTCCATCCTCACGTGTCTCGCCCACCTGGCGGTGCAGTTCGAGGAGAACGAGCGCGAGGCGTGCCTCCGCCGGTCGGACCATCAAGTCGGCGAGTCTCGACTGAAGTCGGTGGATGCGTTGAAACGAAGACTTGGTGAGGGTGAACGCAACGTTGGGGTTCTTGCGCATCAGACTGTGGAATCGTTCCTCGCTCATGCGCGCGAGGCAGCAGGAGGTGATCGTCCGGCAATGCTCCCCATAGTCCGCCGCGCCGTCTTGGACCATCGATCCAAAGATGTCCCCCGGGCTGAGGATCAGGACCGTTGCCGCGTGTCCCTCCTTATCCACGTATGTCAGCTTGAGGTGCCCGCGTTTGACGATCCAGAGGGCGGGTTCGCCGTCCGATGCGGATGGCACGATCTCGTTCGCGCCGACACCCACGATGCGGCTCGCGTGAAAGATCGCGCCGAGTTCCTTCTCGTCCAACTCATTGAACAGAGGACACTGCTTTAGGTGCCAGAGGTGTAGGCGTTCCAGATCCTGAGCTTCCATCAGCCGTTACTTCCTCTTCGGGTTCGCTGCCACCTTCGCCGCTCCTGAGGCCTGCCGTGCGGTGATCAGTCGCGCCACAAGTGCAGTCCAGCCAGTCTGGTGGCTCGCGCCCACACCGCGTCCATTGTCGCCGTGAAAGTACTCGTAAAAAAGCACCAGGTCTTTCCAGTCATCGCGGTCCGCATAGTACCTCTCCTCACCATGCACGGCGCGTCGTCCCGTTTCGTCCGGCATAAAGATGCTTGAGAGGCGGCGTGCAAGTTCCGAGCCGACCTCATTCAGGTTCATCATCTTTCCTGATCCGACCGGGCACTCGACCTTGAAGTCGTCTCCGTAGAAATAGTGATACCTCTCTAGTGCCTCGACGAGTAGGTAGTTGAGCGGGAACCAGATCGGCCCGCGCCAGTTCGAGTTTCCACCGAACACGCCGGTCGTGGATTCCCCGGGGGCGTAGGCGACTTCGTACTTCTGCCCGTCAGCCCAGAGCACGTAAGGCTCCTCGAGGTGGACGCGCGACAAGGAGCGGACGCCGTGGGGGGATAGGAACTCGGATTCGTCGAGCAAGTAACGCAACACGCGCTCGAGCTTATCCTTCGAGGGAAGAGCAAGCAGCCAGTGCCGATGCCCGATCTTCTCACCCTTGGCGCGGGTCATCCACGAGATGTTCTTCGCGAGATCAGGTCGGTGCTCCATGAACCACATCATGCGCTTCTTGAAGCCGGGCAGTTTCTCCAGCATCTCCTCGTCGATGACTTCGACGGGGAACAACGAGATCACCCCGACGAGAGACCGCACGCGGAGCGGGATCGACTGACCGTGCAGGCGAACCTGATCATAGTAGAAGCCGTCCTCCTCGTCCCAAAGCCCCGAATCCCCGAAGGTATTGATCGCGTCGGCGATGCCGACAAAGTGCTCGAAAAACTTCGACGCGATGTCCTCGTACGCAGGATTCGTCTGCGCGAGTTCGAGTGCCATCGCAAGCATCGTCAGGCAATAGAACGCCATCCACGCCGTTCCGTCTGCCTGCTCGAGATATCCGCCCGTCGGGAGCGGTTGGGACCGGTCGAAGACTCCGATGTTGTCGAGCCCGAGGAAGCCACCCGAAAAGATGTTCTTCCCGGAGGGATCCTTGCGGTTCACCCACCAGGTAAAGTTCATCAACAGCTTCTGAAAGATTCGTTCTAGGAAGAGCGTGTCGCGCTCCCCTCGGGGAGCGGTGATCTTGTACACGCGCCACGCTGCCCACGCGTGCACCGGGGGATTCACGTCGCCGAACGCGAACTCGTACGCGGGGATCTGCCCGTTCGGATGCATGTACCATTCGCGCAGGAGCAGCATCATCTGCTGCTTCGCGAACTCGGCATCCACCTGAGAGAATGGCACCATGTGGAATGCGAGGTCCCATGCCGCGAACCACGGGTACTCCCACTTGTCCGGCATCGAGAGGACATCCCGGCTGAACAGATGCCCCCAGTCATTGTTTCGCCCATTGTGGCGGGAAGCCGGTGGCTTCGGATGGTCGGGGTCACCATCGAGCCAGTCGCGGATGATATAGTGATAGAACTGCTTGGTCCAAAGCAATCCCGCATAGGCCTGACGCGCGACGACGCGACCAGCGAGAGGCACATGCCCGGGTATGGCGTAGCGGTAGAAGTCGTCCGCTTCGCTGCGGCGCTTGGCAAAGGTGCGCTCAAAACCTCTCCCGAATGGCGCGCCATCGATCTCGTCACCTCCGCGCAACCGCATGCGGATGGTGCGGCTCTCCTCGGGCTTCAAGTCAAGCTCGTACCATGCGGCGACCTTGGTGCCACGTCCCCGCGGGTTGACGACACCTTCGTCTCCGGAGATCACGCGACGATGGAACGCATCCTTTAGCCAGTGATCCGTGTTTGGGACACCGTAGAGCCGTTCGATGTTTGTGTGGTTGTCCGTGAAGAGCATGCGGGGTTTCTTCCCTTTGGGGAACTCCCAATCGAATCGCGAGACGCCGAGCGTCTCGTGCGAACCGACGACTGCGGAATCCCCTTCCTGCACCAGCGTCGGCTTCAGCGTGCAGCCCTCGTGCTTGCATCCCCAGGACCACGTGTTCCGGTACCATACCGTTGGCAACAGATGAAGCCTGGCCGTTTCGGGACCGCGGTTCACGACGGTGATTTCGATCAGGATGTCGTCGGTGTCCGCCTTGGCATATTCGGCAAAGACATCGAAGTACCGCCCGTCCTCGAAGATTCCCGTGTCGATGAGTTCATACTCACGATCGCCGCGCCCACGGCGGCGATTCTCGTCCACCAACTTGGCGTACGGATAGGCGCGTTGCGGATACTTGTAGAGCGCTCGCATGTACGAATGCGTGGGCGTCGAATCGAGGTAGTAGTAACACTCCTTCGCGTCCTCCCCGTGGTTGCCTTCGGGGCCCGTCAGGCCAAAGAGACGCTCTTTGAGGATCGGGTCATTGCCGTTCCACAACGCGAGCGCAAAGCACAGCCGACACTGACGATCGGTGATCCCAAGAAGGCCATCCTCGCCCCAGCGATAGGCCCTGCTGCGGGCGTGATCGTGCGGGAAATAGTCCCAGCATTCCCCCGTCGGAGAGTAGTCCTCGCGCACGGTCGCCCACTGCCGCTCCGAGAGATACGGCCCCCATCGTTTCCAGTTCTTCTCGCGCGAGTTGTCCTCCTCGAGCCGAACGTGTTCCGCCGTTGGGGTCTTTCCGAATCCGAGCATGTGTGGCATCCGCTTGAAGGGACTCGCGCCGCGCTGGCGCATTCACGTTCCGAGTTGCCGATAGGTGCGAGTAACACACACCCACCGCACGGTCCGCGAGTCTTAACATTGGGTCAACCCGTGGGGGGGTGGCCTCGCAGCCCAGAGCGCAATCTCTCCAGGAATGGGAATAATTCACCACTCGCCCCGGAGCCCTGCTTGCAGATTCACTTGGGATGGTGACCGCCCCACCCTCCCACCGGAGCGCCGTACTTTGAATGCACTGATCGAAATTGTGCTCACGCTCGTAAGCGTCTATCTCCTCCTCGGGGGGTTGGTGGCGGTGTGGCTGCATGCCAACCTCACGAAGCATGACCCGGGCACGGTCGGGGCGGGCATCGTGTTCCGCTTCATCATCACACCGGGGCTGATCGCGCTCTGGCCGATGATGTTGCAACGCATGCGCGCTTGGGCGCCATTGCCTCATCCCGAGGCAGGCGTCTCCCCCGCCGGGTTGCGGCGTGGGCACAAGCACCTGACACGCGCGTTGGCCGTGGCGATTCCGCTCGTGGCGGCGGTGGCACTGGGCACGCGAACTCAGGAACCGATCAATCCGAGCGGCGCGATTCCCTCGATGCTGCCCGAAGCCCTTCCGATCGTCGATCATGTCGCTGTGCTCTCGGAGGAGCTTCAGGTGCGCGCGACGTTCCGCACGGACAATCGTGAAGAGGAGCAGATCGAGATCGAGACATCACTCCCGATCGCCGCACCGTCCGTGATGCTCTATTGGTTCGAGGGAGAATCGAAGCCCGATTCCCCCGTCACCGATGCGATTCTGATCGGCGCGGTGTGGGGCCCCGGTGTGCAGCGATACCGGCTCCCGCGGGGCGCCTCAAAGAACCGCGGCACGTTCGTGCTCTACTCCCTCGGACGTGCGGAAACGATCGCGCTCCACGTGCACGGGGGCTGAGCGATGTCCGTAAAGTATCGCGCCGTCTCCTGGGACCGCACCAAGCGCATTTACGACATCGTGATGGGCGTCGGCCTCGTCGGAGTGCTCGGCGCGTACATCGGCGTCACCGCCGCCACGCAGCCGTTCGTCACGGCGGAAACGTTGATTCTACGCGGGACGGCATTGGCCGCGCTGATCTTGCTGCACGTGATCCTGTGCATTGGGCCGCTTGCGCGCTTTGATCGGCGTTGGATGCCGATGCTCTACAACCGACGACACCTTGGGGTGACGATGTTCGTGCTCGCCCTCGCGCATGCCGTGCTCGCAACGATCCAGTTCCACGGCTTCGGGGACACGAATCCGATTGTCAGCATCTTCACCGCATACGGGGCGGATTACTCGGCCATTTTTCCCGGAGGCGTGCCCGCCGTCGATACGCCCTTTGAGGCGTTTGGCGCGCTCGCTCTGATGATCTTCTTCATCATGGCCGCGACGAGCCACGACTTCTGGCTGCGCAATCTCGGCGCGGGATTTTGGAAGACACTTCATCTCGGCGTTTTCGTTGCCTATGGACTGGTGCTGACGCATGTGCTCTTTGGCACGTTGCAGTATGAACGGAACCCGATGCTCTCGGCGCTACTCCTCGGCGGATTCGTGCTTGTCGCAGGGCTTCACATCGGCGCCGGGCTTTGCGAGGCACGCGCCGATCGCGAGCGGGCGCGACTTGCGGAGGATGGATTCGCGGACGCGTGCGCGACGACGGATCTCGCTGAATCTCGCGGGAGGACGATCGTCGCCGGCGACACCCGCATCGCAGTGTACTTGCATCAGGGGCGCGTCTTCGCTGTGTCGAATACGTGTCGACATCAAGGCGGCCCCATCGGCGAGGGCCGCATCGTGGATGGCTGCATCACCTGTCCGTGGCACGGGTGGAACTATCGCCCGGAGGACGGCATGAGTCCCCCGCCCTTTGCGGAGGTTCTCGAAACCTATGACACGCGAGTCGTCGACGGGCGGGTCTTCGTTCGCGCCACACCGAACGCCGCCGGAACGAAATGCGAAGGAGCACCCTGTCATGCCTGACAACCACGACGAATTCTTCATCGGGTACATGCCCAAGGCACCGTCGTCCTACGCGTCGCACATGCGCGTCTGGGCAATCGTGTTTGTGCTCGCGGGCGTGCTTGGTGCGCTGCTCGCCGCAACTTCGCAACGTCCGTTGGAAGATGGCTACTTTGAATTCGGGAAGTTGCGGAAGTTTGAGGGTCACCTGACCAACCTCAGCGTCCCGATGATCGCGGTGAAAGCGGGCGAGAAGGGGGGATTTCAGTCCCCGATCAAGAGCTACCTGCTCGTCGGCTTGTTCAAGCACGGTATTTCTGCCGACATCCTGAGCATGGGCGATGGCGCGCCCATCGAATTCGAGGGCACGTTCATTCATCGCCGCGGACTCACGATGGTCGAGATCACCGATCCGGCGTCCGTGAAAGTCTCCAAGTCCGGCGGCATGGGGAGTCAGATGCCAACCACCACCAACATCTCCCTCGCCGGAGAAATCATCGACTCGAAATGCTTCCTCGGCGTGATGCGCCCGGCGACCGGCAAGGTTCACCGCGCGTGCGCGATTCGCTGCATTTCAGGTGGCGTGCCCGCGGCGTTCCTTGTGCGAACGGAGGACGGCGTCGAGAGCGTCATGTTGCTCGCGGGGGATCACCTAAAACCGCTCAAGTTTGATCTCGAACTCGTCGGTGTGCCGGTTCGCATCGACGGCATGTACGAAGTTCAGGACAACGTCCCGATTCTGCGCCCCTCCAGGATCACGCGCCTCGTGCCGCGCGAATGACAGCAAAGTCGTAGCGGCAGGGATCGTCGGGCGCGATCGCCGCAAAGGCTCGGGTGACCTCCATGGCGGTGCGGAAAGTGGCCCCGCTTCTCTCCGTGAATCCGAGGGCCCGCGCCGTGCGAAGCATGTGCACGTCGAGGGGCACGACGAGCCTCGAAGGTGAGATATGCGTCCACAGCCCGAGGTCAACTCCGTCCTCGGGGCGCACCATCCATCGCAGAAAGAGGTGGAGTCGCTTGAGCGGGGAACTCGGTCCTGCTGGCGCAAAGCCAAACGGCGAGAGCCCGACGTTGTTGGCAAGGCGTTCGCCGCTGAGCGCGAGCCCTCGATATCGAGGCGCCGCGACGGGCAGCGAAGTCATGGCGCGCAGAAATCGCTGCGCGGCTGGATGGGTCGTGTCCTCACCGGCCTGATCCACGGTTTGCCAAAGCCCGCCCAGCGATCCATGGACGCGAATGCACTCGCCAAGCAACGCGCCCAGATAGGCCAGGTCCCCCGCATGAATGCGACGATGGACCAGTCCGCGCATGAGTGGCCGCATCGCGGCGATTCCATCCACTTCCGCCAGCCTTTTTGCCGGCCGGTCCCCCAATCTGAGGAGGAGTCGTTCCAGCGATGCGTGGATCGCTGCGACATTCCCCCACGCAAATCCTGCGGCGTAGAACGCGACAACCTCGCGGTCGGCGGGATCGGCATAGCGATGCGCAAACTGCAACGGGTCGTCGTGGAGGAACTCGGCGCGATGGTACTTCTTGTACGCATCTTCGAGCCACGTGCGTGTAGCGGCTGATTCGCCCCTTGCCGCCGGGACGACGGAGGACGTGTCCTCGGTGGCCGATTTCTTCTTCAACAAAGGAACTCCGTCATGGACGCGAAACGCGTAGCCTTCTTCTACGACCTACTCAACACCCCGAGCCCGTCCGGCTATGAACAGGATGTGCAGGCGCTGTGGCGCTCCGACGTCGCGCCCCACGCCGATGACGTGCGCACGAACAGCCACGGGAGCGCAATCGCGACGCTGCGCGGTGCGGAGGGCGGGCCGTCGATTCTCCTGCTGGGGCACTGCGACGAGATCGGCCTGCTCGTGCACTATATCGACGACAGTGGGTTCCTCTACTTCAAGTGCATCGGTGGCATCGATGGACCGACGCTTGTGAATCAGCAGATTCGACTCATGACCCCAAAGGGACTCGTCCGCGGAGTCATCGGTCGCATGGCGGTCCACCTCCTCAAGGGGGATGACCGTGACTCTGGCAAGATCGAATCGTCAAAGCTCTACGTCGACATTGGTGCGCGCTCGCGCGAGGAGGCCGAAGCGGTCGTTCCCGTGGGCACACCCGGGGTCATCGGAGGCGATGTCATGCCGCTCCTGAACGGCAGGATCGCCGCGCGCGATGTGGACAACAAGTTCGGCTGCTTTGTCGCGGCGGAGGTTCTCCGTCGCGTGGCCGCGCGAAAGAAAGACCTCGTTGCGACGCTGATTAGTGCCTCGACGGTGCAGGAGGAATGCGGCGTCTGGGATGCGCGATCCGTCGCGTATGATTGCCAGCCGACGGCGGCGATCGCAATCGACGTCACCCACGCCAGTGACACGCCGGACGACGACAAGAAGCGGGACGGGGACTTCCCGCTCGGCAAGGGACCCATCATCAAGACAGGCGTGCTTTCGTCGAAGAAGTTGGTGGCGGCTATCCGCGACGCGGGAGTGAAGGCGGGCCTCAATGTTCGCATCAAGGCCGAGACTGGCCGGCATGGCACGGACGCCGATCCGTCCGCTGCCGTGCGGGCCGGAGTGCCCGTCACGACGGTTGCCTGCGCCCTGCGTTACATGCACACCAGCGTCGAAGTCGTCGAAATCGAGGAGATCGATCAGGTGTGCACCATGCTCGCCGAGTTCGTGCTCAGCGTGAGCATCGGTGCGAACTACGCGCCGTAACTCACTGTGTCAGCGGTGCGCGCCACGTGATGTTGAGGCGTGGCGCGGCGGGAGAGTTCGAACCGTAATCGCCGCTGCCGAAAGTGATCGTGTCGGACATCGCGTCCTCGTTGTCCCCCTTCACGAAACGGAGGAGGAACTGCGTCTTCCCTCCCTTGTTGATCGCCAGGAGGGCTTCCGGCGAGAGGGTCGCGCTGGAAGTCGTGTTCTTCGCGAAGCTGCCGAACTTGCCCGCCGGATCGATGTGCATCGAGGCAGCGAAGTCCTCGATCTCGGCGGCCGCGCTTCCCCCGATGCGCCACGAGTCCGGCCCCGCCAGAGGTGAACGCATCGCGAGCGTCAGCGCGCCAAGTGACTCAGGCTTGCCAGACTTCCCTGTCACATAGATGTCCACGCTGGCGCTGTCGATGACGGCGTTGGCGGGGATCTTGGACGTGTCAAAACTCAGGACCGCGATGCTCTGTTGGCGGCGGTTGGAATCACCCACTTGGATGGTCGGCGCGCCGTAGTTCGCGTGCCCGCCGACCTCGGAAGTCGGCGCGGATTCGTTGACCTGACCATCGTCGCCAGCGATTGAGACGAGGGCGACCGACTGCGCTTCGCCGAGTTCCCCCGTCGGCGGAGGCGGCATGGGCACGGTTACGGTGTAATCGATGACAAGCTCCGGGATCTGGCTGGCCGTCGCATTGCCTGAGTAAAACGAAACAACGTCTCGGATTCCATTGTCGTTGGTCGGCGTGTCGAGGATGACGCGCGACACGACTTCCTTGTCGCGCAGGTAAGGGAAGAGTTCCGAGGGAAACTCGACGTAGACCGAGCCACCTTCCTTCTCAGGGAAGCTGAATGAGTTCAGAGGCTGTGTGCCTTCCTCGATTCCTTCAGCGAGACGCGGGGACAACGCCCCGCCCGAGCGCGCAAAATCCACGAACCCGCGCCCTAGGCTGTCCGGACGCCCCGCGATCTTGTAACGTGTCAGACGCACGCTCGCGCTCTCGATGTTCAGCGTGGCAGGCAGGGATGAGGTGTCAAAAACGAGAATGCCGATGGATTGACGATTCTTCGCATCGTCGCCGACGTACAACGCGACGTCGGTCAGGTTCGTCTCCCCTGCCTCTCCGGTGCCGGATTCCTTCTCGGTGGTATAGCCATCCTTTGCGCCAATGGAGGCGAAACGCGCTCGCTCACGTAACACGAGGGTGCCCGATGTGGCGGTATCAGCGGGGGACTGGGCATGGACAAAGGCAGGTGCAAGGAGGGCGACAACGAGGAGGGAGTAGCGCATGGGTGAGCGTGGCTTCCTGGGGTGGCGCAGGGTGCGCGCGGGTGATATATTGTTCAATGAGACCTTCCTTGCCCCCGGGAGGGTAGCAAAAAAGGGGATCGCCCCAGAGGATCAGGGTCTCCCTGAGCGTTGACACCCACTTGGTCGCACCCCTCTTGTAACAACCATCCGCACCCCACGGCGAATCAATCTATGATGCTCTACCCGATTGAGCAACTCCAGCGCATGCGCCCCAACTGGGCGCAACTGGATCAGGCCGCCCTCCTGATGATCGCTCAGGATGAAGCTGGCAGCACGGAGCGATTCGATGCGACGACGTATCTGATGGTCCTCGAAGGGAAGGTGTCCCTCGAGTGCGGCAGCGAGCGCGTGACCGCGGAAGAGGGCGAGATGACGATCCTCCGCGCGGGTGAGGCGTGCCGAATCGCCCCCGCGGGGACAAATATTGTCATGCTCCGCGTGATTGAACGCCCCCTCCCGCCGTTCCGATCTGCGCCCTATAACAAGAATGCCGAAGGCCCCATCCTGCTTCCCCCGACGGGTGCACTCCCCAGCCCGAAGCGACGCGGGGTGAAGATGACGTTCGCACTCGACGCGACCTTCCAGCCGACGCAGTTGCTTGAAAACGCGGGGCTGGATGTGTTGCTTGAGGCGAGCCCGGGGGCGCTCTCCCCCGCTCAGGTACGCGAGTTCAGAAACATCACGCGCCGTAATCACCAGGCGATGGTCGCGCTTTTGGTCGATGCCGTGGATCCGGAGATCGAGAAGTGGTTCATGGATGCGGCGCAGGTCTCCAACATGGGGCTGATGCACCCGCAGGCACTCGTCACGCGTGCCGATCTGGCGACAAAAGAAGGCCGCGCGACCGCAGACCTCGTGCTGAAGCACTGGACCGCACCGCTTCGGACCGACGGCATTCGCCCCGGAATTCTCATGACGATGCGCAATTGGAACGAGGAGGAGATTCGCGGCATTTTCACCTGGCTCTCTCAGGTGCCGCCCGCGGCGCTGGCCGTGGTCGTCGAATGGAACCCGCTGACATTCAACGCGGATTTCCTCGCGCGAGCGACGGTGGAAGCTCTCGTCCCATGGCTACACGCGGTCGAGTTCATCGGCGAAAGTGGCGCGGGAGAAGTCGCGCACTACCTCGATGGGTTGGGCTCGCAAGCGTGGGTGGTGACGAAGCGCTGACTGATGGTTTAAGGAATTGAAGGATAAACTCAGGAGTTTTCCCTGATACGATGAACGTACTCGATCATATTCGCACCGTGCCAGATTTCCCGAAGCCGGGAATCATGTTCAAGGACATCACCTCGCTCTTGGAAGACGGTGCGGTCTTCGGTGAGTTGATGAAGCACCTCGCAACGCAGCACGCGGGGCGGGGACTGACCCACATTGCCGGGATCGAATCGCGTGGGTTCATCTTTGGCGCCGCGCTCGCACAGATGCTTGGGGCGGGATTTGTGCCCATTCGCAAGCTCGGCAAACTCCCGTGCAAGACGCTGAAGCGCTCGTACGCGCTCGAGTACGGCGAGGCCACGTTGGAGATTCACGCCGACGCGTTCACTCCGGATGCTCGCGTGCTGATCGTGGACGACGTGTTGGCGACGGGTGGGACACTCGAGGCGGCGATGCATCTCGTACAAGACTGCGGCGCGCGCGTGGATTCGGCGTGGGTGCTCCTCGAGTTGGGTTTCCTCAATGGACGAGCCAAACTGCCAAATCTCAAAATCCGCTCCGAGGCCGTCATCGACTCAGAGTAACCGCGCCGCACGCCGGTCCCTCTGATTCACACACACGATGAACCAACGCATCCGCATTATCCAGGTTACCGCGCTCCTCCTGACCGCGTTTGTCTTTCTCTATCCGCGCTGGTTCGTGGACTACGGCGCGGGGTTGCAGGCACCTCGCAAGGGGGACAGCCAGCGTGCGTTCCTGTTCACCGGGCCGGGGCACGTAAAGAAGCCCGTGCGCCTGGCCCAGACGCAGGGGCAGTTGGCAATGGCCGTCACGGCGAAGGTTCGTGGCGCGCGTGTGGACTGGCGCCGCGCGACGCAGGAGGGCGCGGTGATCTTCATCGTCGCTTTTTCGTTGGTGTGGCTCCTGCGGCGCAGAGAGCGAAGAACCGGCGTGATGGATCTGAAGCCGATTCAAACCAGAAGCCGGTAGATGTCGCGCACGACCTCGGCCGTGTAGGTCCAATCGAACTTCGCGGCTTGGCGTGGCCCCTCTTCTTTCAGGCGGGCGCGCAGAGTCTCATTCGTCAAAATCGCGTGCATCCCATCGGCGATCGAATCCGTCTCGTGCGGATCCACGAGGACGGCGGCGTCTCCGCATGTTTCAGGGAGAGCACCACTCGCACCCGCGAGAACAGGGATGCCACAACTCATCGCCTCCAGCGCGGGAAAACCGAACCCCTCGTACTTCGTCGCGAAGAACATCGCGTGTGAGCCGGCGAGCAATGCGCGCTTGGTCTCCTCGTCGACTTGCGGGAGAATCTTCACCCGCCCGGTCAGACCGCGAACTTGAATTGTGCGCTCTACCGAACGAAAGAACCGGTCCGGTTTCACCGCCATGACGAACGTCATGTTGGACAACGCGGGGTCGTCGCGACGGAGCACCTTGCTGAATCCCTTCACCATGTTGGGAAGGTTCTTGTTCGGGCGCGTCGAACCAAAATAAATCGCATAGGGCCCCTGCAGTTCGTACTTCTCGCGCACCTTCTTGACGGCGTCATCCGAGGGGATGTTGAGTTTCGCGCGATCGAGTCCAGAATGCACGACGACGAGCTTCGGCGCGACCGAGGGCATCAGCTCCGCCAGATCGTCGCGCGTCGAGTGGCTGACACAGAGGATCCACTTCGCGCGGTGAAACGCGGCAGGATAAATCCATCGATAGAACCGATTGTATGCCCACCGGAGGAGTCGAGGACGCCGCCCGGAAAAGTCCGGATCCGTGAATGGTTGGAGATCGTGAACGGTGACGATCTGGGGAATCTCCATCGAAAGCGGAACGATGGGAAAGAGCGAATGCACAAGGTCGGGCTGCATGTCCTCAAGCGCGGCACCGAGGCGAAGCAGCGTGCCTGTGCTCACGGGCGCGGCGTCGTAGCTCCGCACGGTGAAGTTCGGCCCAAGTTCCATGCGCGAGCGAAAGCCGCGCTGGACCAACACGGTGTACTGCGTCTCGGAATCCACGCGAGAGAGATGCTCCAGCAAATCGCGCGAGTAGGTGGCGATTCCGGAGAAAGTCCCATCGAGGTAGCGAGCGTCGATGACGACGCGCATCGGTGAATCCGCCATGATCAACCCGGAGGCCAGTCCATCGCGCGTCCGCCAAGCAGGTGCAGGTGCAGGTGAAAGACGGTCTGTCCTCCGTCCTCGCGACAATTCATGACGAGGCGGTAACCGCTCCCGGAGATTTGCTCCTGACGCGCGATCTTCGCGGCGACCACGACCATGTGCCCGACGAGCCCCTCGTGTGCATCTGTCAGGTCATCCGCTGTGGGGATGGCTTCGCGCGGGATCACGAGGATGTGGACCGGTGCCTGAGGCGTGATGTCGCGGAATGCCAACACCCGCTCATCCTCGTAGACTTTCGTGCAGGGAATCTCCCCCTTCGCGATTTTTCCAAAGATGGTGTCGGACATGGGTGCACTCCGGGTTTTCGCGTTGAGGTCGGTGCGAATTCGATGCATGATCACCTGCTGACCCCAGCAAGTGAACGAGAATCCTCGTAAGGGCAAGGAACGATGGCTGGCAATCGCGAAGGGATCGTCGCTTCACTCGAAGGCGGGAGCGCGGAGAAAGCGCTCGCGTTCGCCAAGGCATTCCTCGCCGAACCGTCGGAGACGCCTGCAAACACCTTGGCAGTCGAAGTGGCCAAGGACGCCGCCGGAGCGTACCGGGACTTTGTCGAGGCGCCGGTGCGCGAATTCTCCGGGGGGGCCGTCGAGGCCCTCGGCGCAGAGGCTGGCGGCCTCGTGCATCGCGCGCTCGCCCGCCTGATCACGATGTCGGATACTTGGGAGGAGCGCGTCGTGGAGGTGCATCGCGAGCGCCTCGCGCGCGAGTTGCGCGATTTCACGCGCTCCCGCCGCACCAAGGAAGCGCAGGGGCACATGCGCGCGCTTCTGAACTTCGGCGCGAACTCAGAGGCCCGCGGCAAGCAGGCGATCTACCTCGGCGCGGTCCTTGGCACGGTCCTGAACCAGCAACAGGAAGCTCAGGATTTGATCGGGTGGCTGGTCAAGGAATCGGCCACGCTGGGCTTCGGTCGCGACACCGCAGAGCAGATCATCTCCATGTTCCAGCAACGACAGGCCGCGATGATGTCCGCACGTTCAGATACGATCGAGGTCGAGTGGACGCGCCGCCTCAGTGCTGCCGAAACCGACATGCGAAATGCCATGCCCGACAAAAACAAGATGGGCGAGCCGGACGAGACGGTGCTGCGCGACGTGGGGGACATCTTTCGGTCAATCGCCCGCGTGCCGCTCAAGCGCGGCGCGACGTACTTTCCCGACTTGGCGAACCTGTTCGACGACTATGTTCCGGGTCAGATTTCCGGCGTAGCAAGAGTCGCCGGCGTCGAGTCCCGCAGCTACAACATGCTCGGTTTCACGGCCAAGAAGGCAGTACTCCTGACGTTTCAGGACCTAGGCAGGCGCGCGCGTTTCACGGATGCGTATCTGGAATGGCTCGTTGGCGCGATTGCGGGCGATCACGCACGGCGCGGCATCGAGGTCGCTGGCATCCTCCGCACCGAGAAGGCACTCCCCGTGCTTCTCTCAACATGGAAGGACAAGAGGTTCGAAGCAATCCGCCCAACGGTGATCGAAGCACTCGGCGACATCGGCAGCGCGCAGGGCGTCGATGTTCTGCGCACGGAACTCGGAGAATCCGCGCGCCATTCCGAACGCGACCCAGAGGAGAATCGCCGCGCGATGCTCGTGCTCGAGGCGTTGGGCAAGATCGTGCGCTCGCCGCGTACCTCCCCCGAGGTGCGCGGTGGACTTGCTCACTACGTGGTGGAAGTCATTCCCAAGGGGAACACGCGCCTCGCGCTGAAGGCCGCAAAGGAAGTTGTGAGCTACAAGGCGGAGGAGCTGCGCGCATCGGATCGCCAGTGGGCCGTTCGCGCGCTGGTGCATGCCTTGTGGATGGACGACGATTCCTCTGCGCTTGCAAAGGGGGGAGAACGCGAACCCTCGATCCTCGGTTTCCGACATGGCATCGCCGAAAGCCTGAAGAATCTCGCACCAGTCGAAATGTCCGCATTCCTCGACGAGGTGAACAAGTTCGCGCTGCGTTACGGCGCCGCCTACATGGCCGTTGCTGAAGTGCTCGAGAAGACCGGCACACCCGCCGCGCTCCCGACACTCGAAGCGATGATGTCGAACGCGATGCGGGGGGATGATGCGGGGACGAAGTACACAAAGGAGTACTACTGGGACGCGGGACTTCAACAGAGGGTCGAACTGACGAAAGACAAGGTCGTCGCGCCGCTGGCCTATGCGATCGGCAAGATCGGAGGCGAAGACGGCAAGCGCATCCTTGCAGGGTTTGAGATGCAGATTCAGGCAGGGCGCATGACGCTGCCCGGGCCGGACACAGCGCGATTCATCGCTCAGTTCTCAGGCGCGCCGGGGATGAACCGCACGGGGGACCAGAAGCCCGCCGTCGAACTGCCCGAGGCCGATCCTGAAGAAGTTGCCAAGTGTGTGAAGGCTCTCACAGGGATGTACCTGCTCACGGGAGCCGAGAAACGGCGCATCGCGAAGATCACCGCGCTCTCGCAGCTCGGCCAGATGGTGCCGCTGAATGCACTGCCGCAGGTCATCGACCAACTCGGGGACAAGGACGCGCTGGTGGCATCCGCAGCGATCGCAACGCTGGCTTCCTATGCGATGCCCGACAAGCCGAAGGACCACCAGTCCGCGGCGCTCATGAAACTGTTTGACGCGGCGGCGTCCAAGGATCCTGCGGTACGAGTTGGGATCTCGAAAGCGCTTAAGGAAATCGGTCCGAATCGCCCTGACGTGCGCTCCCATGCGGATGCGTTTCTGAAGAGCACGAAGGACGGCGAGGCGCGTCGATTGATTCAGGATATCTTCCGCAACGGTGTCCCCGGCGGGATTGTCGGAGGAGTGCCCGTGCAGCTGGCCGGCGAGTCGGGCGCGCATCAGGTGCCCGCGTCCTCCGACGAGCCGAAGGGGAAGAGCGCGCTCGACCTCAAGCATGACTACATGATGGCGAGAAAGGCCTGGATCGCCGGAGGCAAGAAGGGCGAACCGCCCGTGCCTCCGGACTGAGACAGCAGAATTTCCGTGTTCTTTGTGCTCCTTGTGGCGAGGTTTGGCCACATAGAGCACATAGGGCGCAAAGTAGTGCGGCGACTATCCGGTGGATTGCACGCTTTGCCGGGGACCGATCATACCCGCGGATTCAGCGGCTACTTCTTGCTCTTGCCGCTCTTGGATTTCTTCTTCGGTTCGAGAGGCGATGACGACTTGCGAACCACCTTGGGGGCACTTGGAGTCGGGATCGGCGCGGCGTCCTGAGCCGCATTCGCGGCGGCGGCCGCTGCCTCGAGTTCACTCTCCGGGAGCGGTTCCTCGCGACGGAGTTGGCGAAGGATGCGCATCAGCGTGCTACGCATTTCGCGTCGATCGACAACCATGTCCACGAAGCCCTTGTCGCGCTGGAATTCTGCGGTTTGGAACGTCGGGGGAAGCTGCTGCTTGATCGTCTGTTCGATCACGCGCTTGCCTGCAAAACCGATGTAGGCTTTCGGTTCGGCAATGATCAGGTCACCGAGCGATGCGAAACTCGCCATCACGCCAGCGGTGCTCGGATCGGCGAGAATCACGATGAACGGAACGCGAGCGACGTCAAGCTGATGGCAGAGCAGCGAAGTCTTTGCCATTTGCATCAGCGAGAGGATGCCCTCCTGCATGCGCGCCCCGCCGGTGCTGACAACCGTGATGCACGGAATTCGGTTCGCGAGGGCCGTCTCCATCGTGCGCGTGACTTTTTCGCCCACGACGCTTCCCATCGACCCACCCATGAATGAAAAGTCCATGACGGCCAGCGCGACTGGGACGCCCCCCATCGTGCAGCGCCCTGTGATGACGGCGTCGTTGCGCCCCGTTTTCTTGCGTGTCGCGGCGATGTAATCGCGGTACTTGCGCTTGTCTTCGAACTGGAGGGGATCAGCGGGGTTCAGCCCGGCGTTCTCCTCGACGAAGGAATCTTCGTCCACGAGGAGAGCAATGCGCTCGATCGCGGGGAGGCGCTCATGGGAACCGCAGCTCGGGCAGACGCGTGACGCAGCGACAAAGTCCTTGGTGAGTGCGACCGTGTCGCAGCTCTTGCACTTATGCCACATCTCCGCAGGGATGCGATCTTTCTCCGGGGTTGCCGTGGGAGGATTCAGCGTCATGAACTGCGGGGTCGGACGTCGGAACCAGCGCATTCAGGCCTCGTGTCGTGTGCGATTTGAATGGGGGCATTTTGGCAGCGCGCCCCCACGGATGGTCAAGCGGTGGAATGCAGGCCGCCCTCCATCACGCGGATCAATCGCACCAGAAATACTCGAAGTGCGCGATACGATCCTGACCCTCCTCGTTCACCCACAAGAGTCCGATGTTGTAGCACCGGCCGACCTCGCCGTCGTCCTCGCGCTCGAGCACAATCGCGGCAAGCGTGTAGGCGGTCCACTCGGGCGTGTTGGGGACACTCGGCGGGACGTCGTAGGTGTCGGCATCGATCTCATCCCCCCACGCGTTGAGGTACCCCTCCACACCCATGGGCGCGAAGTGCTCGTGGTACTCGGCCTCGTTCGCGTTGACGATCTGGGCGAGTTGTTCGGCACTCGTAGAGGATGCGAGACTGCGCGAAAACATGGCATGCGCCCCCGCCCAATCATCGGCGAGGATAAGAGTGCCGAATTCCTGCGTGAGCTTGATGAACCTCTGCTCGGTTGATTTACCGACCGTGGATTCGCCCCCGCCGCCACACGAAGCGAGTAGGATGCAGAGCGACACGACGATGGCGCCAACCATGGTTTTGCGGGCCATTTCCAATCTCCGTCAATTGACATACGTCGATTGACGTACACAAGGCGTTGGGTGTCAAGGAGGAAGTACTCGGGGGTTCTGTCGGCAGGACTTGCTGTGGCCTCACGGGGAACCTGATTTTTTCGTCGTCGGGCGTTTCTCTGTTGCCATTCTCCGCAATGCGTCATAGCCAAAGCATGGGTCGGTATGCCTTGTTCTCTGTCCCTTGGTGGCAGTTGTTCGTTGACATGGGTGCCACCCGGGCAGCATTTCCCCTGCCCTTGTTCGAGCGACGCGAGTCGTTCGATTTATTTAGCGCCTCGCGAGCGGACGTATGTGCGCGCGTTGAGGCTCACTTCCTGAGGTTGATCAATGCCCCGCAGCTACCCGCTCTCCACAGTTCGTAACATCGGCATCATGGCTCACATCGACGCCGGCAAGACCACCACAACCGAGCGTGTGCTTTACTACGCCGGGCGCATCCACAAGATGGGCGAGGTGCACGATGGTGCCGCCACGACCGACTGGATGGAGCAGGAGCGCGAGCGCGGCATCACGATCACCTCCGCCGCAACGCGTTGCGAGTGGAAGGACCACCAGATCAACATCATCGACACGCCGGGCCACGTGGACTTCACGGTCGAAGTCGAACGCTCGATCCGCGTTCTTGACGGCGCCGTCGCGCTCTTCTGCGCGGTGGGTGGCGTCGAGCCGCAGTCGGAAACAGTTTGGCGTCAGGCCGACAAGTACGGCGTCGCTCGCCTCGCATTCGTGAACAAGATGGACCGCATCGGTGCGAACTTCTTCTACGTCGTCGACATGATGCGCGACCGCCTTCGTTGCCACCCGGTGCCCATCCAGATCCCGATCGGTGCCGAGGACAAGTTCGAGGGCGTCATCGACCTCGTTCGCATGCAGGCAGTTGACTTCGACGAGACGGACGTTTCGGGCCGCAAGTATGACTTCGTGCCCATTCCGGCCGATTACCAGAAGCAAGCGGAAGAGTGGCACGAGAAGTTGCTCGAAGCCCTCGCCGAGTACGACGACGTCTTCGCCGAGAAGTTCCTCGATGGAAAGAAGTTCACGTCGGAGGAACTCGCCGCTGAGATTCGTCGCGCGACGCTCGCCGCCAAGATCACCCCGGTGCTCTGCGGTTCGGCCTTCAAGAACAAGGGCGTTCAGCTCGTGCTCGACGCCGTGCTCGCGTACCTTCCCTCCCCCGTCGACATGAAGAGTGTCGTCGGCGAGAACCCGTCCACGGGTGAAGAGGAAGAGCGTAACCAGAATGACGAGGAGAAGTTTGCCGCTTTGGCGTTCAAGGTCATGCGCGACCCGCGTGGCGTGGACAAGCTCACCTATCTCCGTGTGTACTCCGGCGTGCTCAAGACGGGCAGCTATGCGTACAACACGAACAAGGACCAGACGGAGCGCATCGGTCGTCTTTACCTGATGCACGCCGTGACGCGCGAAGCGATCGAAGAGGCTCGCGCAGGCGACATCGTTGCACTCGTCGGTATGAAGAACACAACGACCGGCGACACGATCTGCGATCCGGATCACCCGATTCGCCTCGAGTCGATGACGTTCCCGGAGCCCGTGATTTCGGTCGCCGTCGAGCCGAAGACGAAGGCGGACCAGGACAAGCTCGGCAAGGCGCTCGCCCGCCTCGCAGAAGAGGATCCGACGTTCCGCGTGCAGTCGAACGAGGAGACCGGCCAGACGCTGATCTACGGCATGGGCGAGCTTCACCTCGAAATCATCGTGGACCGCATGAAGCGCGAAGACAAGGTGGACGCCAACGTTGGTGCTCCCCAGGTCGCGTACCGCGAAACGGTCACGAAGAGCGTCGAAGTTCAGGGCAAGTTCGTCCGTCAGTCGGGCGGTCGCGGTCAGTTCGGCGATTGCTGGCTGCGCGTCGAACCGAACGACCCGGGCTTCGGCTTTACGTTCAAGAACGAAGTCGTCGGCGGATCGATTCCCAAGGAATTCATCCCCGCGGTTGAAAAGGGCGTCATCGAAGCGATGCAGACTGGTGTCCTCGCCGGTTACCCGATGGTGGACATTCGCTGCGCCGTGTTCGACGGCAGCTTTCACGCGGTTGACTCGTCCGAAATGGCGTTCAAGATCGCGGCATCGATGGGCTTCAAGGATGGCTGCCGCAAGGCCGGTCCGATCCTTCTCGAGCCCGTCTTCAAGCTCGAAGTCGTCACTCCGGAGCAGTACCTCGGCGACGTCATCGGCTCGCTGAACCAGCGCCGCTGCCGCGTGTCGGAGATCACGGACCGCAACGGCATCAAGACGGTGTCGGCAATGTGCCCGCTCGCAGAAATGTTCGGATACGCCACGACCTTGCGTAACATCAGCTCGGGCCGCGCCAGCTTCTCGATGCAGTTTGACCACTATGAGGCAGTTCCGAAGTCGGTGGAAGAGAAGGTCGTTGGCGAGCGTAGCTCGATGATGGCCGGCTCCTCGAACTGACGAATCAGGCACAGAACGCCGGAAGGTTCGGCGGAACGCCGCGGGGATGCATTCCTCGCGGCGTTCCGCATTCATGGGATCACGTGCCCCTTCGAAGTCCGACCACAGGAGATTCCGCCGATGTCCATTGAACAACTCGAAGCCGAAGTTCTGCGCCGCAGAACGTTCGCCATCATTTCACACCCGGACGCGGGCAAGACGACGCTGACGGAAAAGCTGCTCCTCTACGGCGGGGCGATTCACCTCGCGGGCGAAGTGAAATCGCGTCGCGCAGCGCGCACGGCCAAGTCCGACTGGATGAGCATCGAAAAGGAGCGCGGGATCTCCGTCACCACGGCGGCGATGCAGTTCCCTTATCGCGAGTTTCAGTTCAACCTGCTCGACACACCTGGCCACCAGGACTTCAGCGAGGATACGTTTCGCACGATCTGCGCGGCGGATTCAGCGATCATGCTTATCGACGCCGCAAAGGGCGTGGAGCCTCAGACGCAGAAGCTCTTTCAGGTCTGTCGTCTCCGCGAAATGCCGATCTTCACGTTCATCAACAAGATGGACCGCGAGGGCCGCGATCCGCTCGAGCTGATGGAGGAGATCGAGAAACTCCTGGGCATCCATTGCGTCGCGGCCAACTGGCCCATCGGGCGCGGCAAGGAGCTCTGCGGTGTGTTCGATCGCACCACGCGTAAGGCGATCCTCTTCCAAAAGTCCGACGAGCGCGGGCAGGGTTCCGTGCACGAGGAGATGGAGATCGACGACCCGCGCGTGGAGAAAGCGGCGGGGCATCTCGCCTACAAGGAATTCCGCGAGTCTCTCGATCTGATCGAAGGCGCCGGCGAGGACTTCGACCAGAAGAAGTTCCTCGCAGGGGACATCACCCCGGTGTTCTTTGGATCGGCGCTGACGACGTTCGGCGTCGAGCCGTTCATGGAGTCGTTCGGTCGTCTCGCACCCAAGCCTACACCGCGCGACGCGAGCGACGGCGAACGCCAGCCGACGAATCCGGAATTCGCGGGTTTCATCTTCAAAATTCAGGCGAACATGGACAAGAACCACCGCGACCGCGTGGCGTTCCTGCGCATTGTGTCGGGGCGGTTCGAGCGTGGGATGGAAGTCCTGCACGTTCGGGACGAGCGCCGGATCAAGCTCGGCAATGCGATCACATTCTTTGCCGACGAGCGCAGTCAGGCGGACGAGGGTTTCGCGGGTGACATCCTTGGCCTCTACGACCCGGGCATCTTCCGCATCGGCGATACGTTGACGCTGAAGAGCCAGATTGCCTTCGACGGTATCCCACGTTTCTGCCCCGAAAAGTTCGCGCGGGTGCGCACACCGAATCCGCTCAAGCGCAAGCATCTCGCGAAGGGCCTCCTCCAACTCAGCGAAGAAGGTACCGTGCAGGTGCTAACCAACCCGCTGCTTGGTGAACAGGACCAGGTCCTCGCGGCGGTTGGCCAGCTCCAGTTCGAAGTTACCAAGTACCGCCTGAACGAAGAATACAACGTCGAGGTCGAGCTCGAGGGTCTCCCCTATGCGGCGGCGCGTTGGGTTGAAAGCGACACCTTCAACCTGAAAGAGTTCAACCGCCCCGGCATCAGCCAGCTATTCCACGACGGCCACGGTCTCCCCATCGTGCTCTTCCGCGATGAGTGGACGCTGAAACACGCGATCCGCACGTACGACAAGGTCACGTTCCTCCAGGCCGCTCCAGACAGCGTCCGGGCGAAGTAGGTCAGCCGGGCGAACAACGCGCTCGCACACGGCGGATTAGGGTGATCGTGGGATGCAATGACCCCGCCTTCTAAGCAGGGTTGCCTTTGCACGCGGGAGTGAGTCTTGCTCACTCCCGGAGTTTCATTGGAGCGCGCAAGGGGTTCCTCACGCCTGATGTTCCAAACCGTACAGAACGAAGCCAGCCGTTGGGCTTGGCGGGTGCGCATCGCGCTCGGCGGCGTGACGCTGATGTTGCTGGCTCTGACGGCGGGCGGTGCGTTGTTTGTGCGTCGGGCGGCCCAGTTTCAAGAACGCGCGCTGGAAAACTCCCTCGTCACGCTGGGCGGGAAAGTCGCCAGCAGCCTCCCGGCGGAGGACGTCCTGTGGGTGCTGCCCCTCCTCTACGATTCCGAAACGGGGGAGGTGTTCGCCGATCGCATTGCCGAGTATCAGGACATTCCCGCCTGGGGGAGCCTGAAGCGCGCGACCTCGGAGTTGGACGAGGTTGATTCGATCGCGTCGGTTTGGCTGCTCGCGCCATCTGGTGAGCTGATCCTCAAAGGCGACGGTTCTCCGATTCAGGAGGGCGAGCGTCGCACGGCGATCGAGGCCAACCCGGACCTTGTCGCGCGCGCATCGGCTGGCGAAGTTGTTGCGTCGGCGCGTCAACCCACGGAGCCGCTCAAGCGTGTCTTCGTCCCACTGCGCCGTCCCGCGCGGGAGAACGAACCGGCCAAGGTCGTCGGCATCCTCCGCATCGAGGCGAATCGCGACTACTTCGACGCAGTGCGTAACGCGCGGACGAGGAGCCTGATCGCGCTGGCCGTCGCATTCATGCTGATCGCCGCCGCATGGTATTCGTTCATCCGTCTGGTTCGGCGCGCGGCCGAGGCAGAGCGGCAGGCGACGCTGTCGGATCGCCTGAGGGCGCTCGGCACGTTGACCGCCGGCATCGCGCACGAGATTCGGAACCCGTTGGGGATTCTGACTCTCGAGATCGAGGAACTGCGCGCGATCGTCCGCGGCATGGAGGAATCACCAGCACGCCGCGACCTTGCCGGGATCGAAGCCAACCTCCAGTCGGAGGTCTCCCGCTTGCGTGACCTGACGGAGCAGTTCCTCGACTACGCGCGCCCCGCGCAGACGGAGTCAGGTAAGACGAATCTGGCCGAATCGCTCCCCACGATGCTTCGTCTGTTCAGCAAGGGAATCGCCGCCGAGAAGCGAACCTTTCAGGAGGAAATTCCTCCCGGGGAAGCGACCGTCGCCCTGTCGGAACCCAGGTTGCGGCAAGTCGTGCTGAACCTCCTGCGGAATGCGGACGAGGCTCTCGGTGATCGCCAAGGGACCATTCGGGTGGGGTTGGCTCTGGAGGGAGGGCAGGCCCTCCTGACGGTTGCTGACGATGGTCCGGGGATGACGCCAGAGGTTGCTGCTCAGGTTTTTGACCCCTTTTTTACCACAAGAGCCGAGGGAACCGGACTGGGACTCTCTCTTTGCCGGAACATCGTGGAAACCGCCGGGGGCTCGATTTTGCTCGAAACTTCCCCGGGGGTGGGAACCACCTTCTCTGTCAGACTTCCGCTGATGAAGCGTTGAATTTCGCTCGCATCACGGAGTACCTATGGGCATCATCGTGTCGAATCACTTAAGACTCTGGAAGAGGTGCGACCCGTGCGCGCGGATCCGACAGTCCTTCGAACAGAGGAACGCATGTTCGGGGCATTGGCCCATTTGTCGACCGCGATTCCCATCTGGGGACTCGTGATCAACATCGGTCTGTGGGTGTACTTCAAGGAACGCAGTCGCGAGCTACTCTTTCACATTCAGCAGGCCATGGTGTTTCAGGGGGTCCTCCTCGCTATTCTGATCCCGTGGGTGATCCTGCAGATCGTCGGAAACATCCTGTCGTCGTTGAGCGAGCGTTTGGGCAGCGTGCTCCTCGACCTGAATGGCTTCATGCTTTCGGTCCTTCTGGCCGTGTATGTGGCCTACTGCCTGTGGGGCGCGCTGATGACCTATGTGGGTCGCCCATTCTACTATGCGGTCCTTGGTCGTCGCGTTTTTGAGGGAGCTTTGCGCAAGACATCCGTGGAGGAGTAACATAAATGGCATCAGAGACCGCGACCCCGGCTCAGCGTCAGGCTGTCGATACGATCATCGGTGAAGTCCAAAAGTACCTAAGCGCTCGATACATCACGATATCCCGCGTTCGCCCAGAAATTGAACGCGTCTGGGACGACCTGGTCTTTCAGGGCGTCGCGCAGCTCCAGCTCACCCTTTCCAACAGCAAGCCCTTCGGCCCAGTGCGCTACCACGTGGCGGAGACCCTCGTCGGGGACGACGACCGTCAGGCCCGCGACTTCCTCAGCCCGTCCCACACGAACTCGATCATGGCCGAGATCGTCGAAGCGGATGACAAGGCCGGCGCGACCAAGCGCATGGAAGGCACGCTCGAGATCCACGACTTGCGCACGCTGTTCAAGATGATCGAGCCGAGCTTCACGACGACAGTCTCGCTCGTGCAGACGTTCATCTGGTGGGACTTTGAGGACGCGGTGGACCTCTCGCGATTCGAAATCAAGGCGCAGCGCACGAAGAACTATATGGACGGCAAGCTGACCGACCCTGTGCGCGAGTGGTATCAGGGGCGCATGCAGATGAAGATGCAGCCGACGGACGAGGAGATCATCACCTACGAACTTTGTCAGATGCGCCGTTCAGTGGATAGCTTCTGCACCCGCCGTGTCGGCGAACCCGGGTTCAAGAGGATCATCTGTCGCGAGCAACCACCGACGGATCCCAGCGATGCCATCGTTGCCGTCCTGGCGAACCATCTCCGCCTTCAGGCCCACCTGCGCGCGGGGAACGCGCTCGATGCGAACCTGCAGGGACAGATTGCAGCCGTGCTTTCCATGGAAGCCGCAGAGGTCACGCCCGAGGTCGCCCTCGCCTACGTCGATTCCCTCGTGGCGGACACTCGCACCTCGCTCCGCTCCGAGTTGAATACGTCCGGCCGTGGAGGGAAGCCGTACTTCATGAAGCCGCGGCAGGAAGTCATTCTCCGCGAAAAGTTCAAGGCGATCGTTGGGGACCGCGTACTGCCCGAGAAGAATGTCTCGATGGACAAAGTGCCCAAGGACCCCGGAACATCCGCCCAGCCTCGCCAGTAAGGCTCGCACGGTGGTCGGCGCTCGACTCCGATACTAACTCCCGAGTTGAAGCGTAGACTCCCCACAAGATGACCGAACCTAGGGAACCACCGCAGTCCCTGCCGCCGGACTCTCTGGCGTCATTCAATCCAGACAAGACGATGTTCTACCTCCCCTCGGCGGAGATGTTGGCTTCCGCTGGGCTTCCACCTGCTGGCGCTGCTCCGAAGAAGAGCGCGCAGACGGGGGACTTGGAACTGCGGCATGTCATTGGCCGCGGGGGATTCGGGGAAGTCTGGGAAGCCGTCCAGGTCTCGCTGGGGCGTGTCGTCGCGGCGAAGCGCCTGCGTGACGACTTGCTTCGTCGTGGCGACTTGGAATCGCAACGCGCAATGGCATTGCAGGGGGCCTTCCGAGCGGAGGCGCTGACGAGCGCGAGCCTCGAACACCCGAACATCGTCCCGGTCTATGACCTCGGAATCGACGGGGATGGGCGCACGATCCTCGCCATGAAGTACGTGCGCGGGAAGCCGTGGTCGCTCGCGCTGCAGGAAGACTTCAACGCGATGCCGGTGCCGGAGTTCCTCGCGCGGCACCTGCCGATCCTCATCTCGGTCAGCCAGGCGGTAGCCTATGCGCACTCGCGCGGGATCGTTCATCGCGATCTCAAACCATCGCAGGTCATGGTGGGCGAGTTCGGCGAAGTTCTCCTGATGGACTGGGGGCTGGCTGTCGCATTCGACCCAGAGGCGTTGGCCGCGCGCCTCCAGAACCAGCAGGGCGAGATGGTGCCGAATTGTGGCACGGCGACGAGTCCTGCGGGCACACCCGCGTTCATGGCCCCCGAGCAAACCGAGCCCAGCGCCGCAAACATCGGCCCTTGGACAGACATTTATCTGCTCGGTGGGACTCTGTACTACATCCTGACGGGTGACACGCCGCACTCGTCGGAGAACAGCGTCGCTGCCTTTTACGAAGCATCGGAAGGCGCGGTCACTCGCGCGGAAATCAAATGCCCCGGCAGAGAAATCCCCGGCGACCTCTCCGAGCTTTGCATGTACGCGATGGCATCGAAGCGCTCGGAGCGTCCCGCCTCCGCCGGAGACTTCATCACGGCGCTTCAGGACCACCTCTCCGGCGCGACGAGCCGCCGCGAGGCGCTATCACTGGCTGCGCAAGTTCGGACGCGCGTCGATGGCGCCCAAGGGCGTTACGCCGAGTTGGCCGAAGCAGACAACCTGCTGTCGCGCGCATTGACGCTCTGGCCCGGAATGCCGGGGGGAAATGCGCTTCGCGAGGAAGTGCTCGGGCGCTATGTGCAGTCCGCGCTCGAACACGGCGACCTGATGTTGGCGCGCGTTCAAGCCGAACGCTTCAGTGCCGGCGCGGAACGCGATGCCATGCTGGCCGAGATTTCACGCCGGAACGAACAGGAGCAGAGCCGCGAAATCCAAAGGCGGCGGCTGATCCTTGTCGCTGCGGTTGTTCCGTTCCTGTTCCTCATCTTCGGGGTCGTTTACTATTCGAAACAGACCGAGACCCAATTGGAGCGAGCGCGTGCCGAAGCGGCGCAGGCGCTCGCCAAGAACTCTGAACTCGCGCGCGCGGAGCAGGCGGAGCGCGCGGTCCTCTTCCAGCGAATCAACGACCTGCGCCGTCGCGAGATCGCGCTCGGATCCGAACTCGGACGCGTGCTTCCTCTTCCAACCTCGATGACGCAAATCGATGTTCCATCGCTCGGTGAAGGGGCCTCGACCAGTCAGATCGAGTCATTGCTAGCCCAGCGGAGCAAGTTGCGCGCGGAACGCGACGCCATCGCCTCGCTGGCCCCGGGCGCGTTGGAAGCTGAATCGCCGGAACTCCTCCTCGCGGACGCGAACATGCGCCTGCGCACCGCACGCGGGACAGCGGAGTACCTCGAGAGCTACGCGTTGTACGAGCGCGCCTCCAAGATTGCTCCCGACCGACCCGAGCCATTCATGGGCATGGGCGTTGCGGCCTATCACGCGGGGAGTGGTACCTCGACCACGATGAATTTGCAGCGCGCGGCGGAATTGGCTTCGACTCTTTTCGGGCCCGAGAGCGTCAAGTACTCCGACGCGTTGGACATGCAGGCACGCGCCATTCGCACGGGAGACTATGTGCGTGACGAAACGGCAGACATCGCGAAGCGCGCGGTCAGTCTCCTCGAACCGCATTGGATCGAACTTTCGATCAACCTCTCCAAGCGTCAGCGGATGATCGGCAACCTGCAGACAGCATCAGAGATGACCTCGCCTGCGCTGAAGCTCGCGATCGAACGCGAGCCGCGCGATGAGCGCCTGATCGCCGATGCCCGCATTGCGTATGGTTCGGTGATGCTGGAGCTCGGCGATTACACGGAGGCCCGCACGCAGTTCGAAGAAGTTCTCGCGTACATGAAGGAATCGGGAGTGAACGCACCGATCTCACAGATCAGCATCCTGTGCAGCTTGGGTGATACCTACCGCATGTCCGGTGAAATCCGCGAGTCGCTCCCATTCTACGAGCAGGCACAAGAGATCGCAGAGAACACCGAGGGGATTCCTCCGCACATGCGGGCGCTCGTGCTGAATGCACTCTCGGGGGTCGCGAGCATCGAGGGACGACTCGACGATGCGATCGAGCTATCCCTCGAGACCTTGCGACTCGTGGAACAGTCGCTTGATCGGGACAACCCCGTGCGAGCGCGAGCGCTGGCGAATGTTGGGACGCTTTATTCGCGCACGCGAAACTTTGAAATGTCGGAAAAGTATCTGCTCGAAGCACTGGAAATCACCGGGACGAACATCGATCCCAGGAACCCCACGCGTGCCACGCTTCTGAACAACATCGGAGCGCTTCGTTACAATCAGGATCGCCTCGCGGAGGCGGAACCGATGTTCCGGGAGGGCCTCGCCGCGTTGGAAGCGATCCTGGGTCCGGAGCACCCCACGGTCGCGACGGCGGTCTGCAACCTATCCCACCTGAATCGTCAGTTGGGGCAATTGGACGATGCGATCGCGCTCGCTCAAAGATCACTCGAGACGCGGGAACGACTCCTCCCCGCCGATCACCCGGACACAGCGCAGTCACTGAGCGCGCTCGGGCTTGCTTACGTCGCTGCAGGCGATGAGGCGCGCTCGATTCCGATCTTTGCGAAGGCCGCACTGATCCAGGAATCACGGCTCGGGGGAGATCACCAACAGACGCAGATCACGCTGACCAACCTGGGCGATGCGCTGTTCATCGTCGGGCAGGAGGAGCTCGGAGTCCTGATGCAGTATCGCGCGCTCCAAGCCACGATGAACGCGACCGATCCGCGCATGACAGGCGACCGGCGCCCCTACGGCAACTACGCGACGCTCCTTACCCTGAAGAAGAGCATCCGCCCACGCGACCGCGACGACATGATGCGGATCAATCGCCTCAGCGAGGGATGGATGCGCGCGGGCGCCCGGTCGACGACGGCAGAGGCCGTGCTCGTCCACTATGACCGCGTGACGAGCAGCGCACTCGTGCTCGATCCGCCAAATGAGGATCTGGCGCGAAGTGCGCAATTGGCGGCGGCGGCATTCGCGGAGCTCGCCGATGTCGAGACGACGTCTCCGCTGAGGCTGAGAAGTGAGCGTCGCGCCAAGGAACTGAATCTTGTGGACGAGGCCGCCAAAGTTCGCGGCGAGGCGTTGCGCGCGGCGGCGGAGTTCCCCGCGGATTTGCAGCGCGTCAATCCGATCGCACCGGAGTTGTGGAGGGCATTGGATGCGATCGTTGCGCCGATCGATTGGGAGAAGCTATTCCCCGCGATGGAGAGCTGGGAAGCGAATGCGATTGGCAAGGATCTCGGCGCATCGGAGGAGCGCATCCGATCAATCCTCGGGACGTTGGCCGCCGGAGAATACCCGAGTGTTGAGTGATACGGCGATTCTGTTGCAGGATGTCTCGAAGGGCTACAAGGTCCGGGTTCGAGCAACGCCGCGCCTCGGTGCGTGGGTGCTCGACAAGGTCTTCGAGCACCTCAGGAGCGAGCCGTTTCAGGCACTCAGTGATGTCTCCCTGAAGGTCAAACGTGGGGAACTGCTCGGCATTGTTGGCAACAACGGAGCGGGAAAATCATCCCTCCTCCGGCTGATCGCTGGGATCTCGCAGCCAGATACGGGCACGGTCGATGTGCAGGGTCGCGTAGCGTCACTGCTGGAATTGGGCGTGGGCTTTCATCCGGATTTGTCGGGGATGGAGAACATCTTCTACAACGGCGCGCTGATGGGCCTGACGCGCACGGAGATTCTCGCGCGGCTTGAGGCGATCGTCGAATTCAGCGGCATCCGCGAGTTCATCTACGACAAGGTGCGCCTCTACAGCACGGGGATGTACATGCGCCTCGCGTGCAGCGTCGCGCTTCACCTCGATCCGGACATCGTGCTCGTGGACGAGATTCTGGCCGTCGGCGATGCAGAGTTTCAGGAGAAGGGGATGCTGCGGTTGCTCGACCTGCACGAGCGGGGAGCGACGATGGTGCTGGTCACGCATGACCTGACCACGGCGAGGCACCTTTGCGATCGGCTGGTTTGGCTCGAGGGTGGACGCGTGCGCATGGATGCACCCGCTGCCGAGGTCCATCGAGAGTACGTTCGTGCCATCGCGAAGCGTACGCTGCGCAAGGCGAGTCCGTTCCACCCCGAAGCGCAACGATCCCCATTTCAGGCGCGGGTGGATGCATTCGAAGTGAACGGCGCGGCGATCCATTCCGCCGAGGTAGCGCGCGGCGAATCGGTGCGATTCACTCTCCGGTGCAGCGACGCGCCGCCGGACACAAGGGGAGCGATTTTCGTCCGCTACGGCGATGGGCGGACGCTCCTCGAATCCGTTTCGGAAGTGCTCCCAGGCGATGGCCAAGTGAGTGGAAGTTACGAGATCGCCTCTTGGGAATATGGTGGCTTTGTCGGCGAAGTTGCAATGGCGCTGATCGATGCGGAGGATCGCGTTGTGGCGCTCGGCCCGACGTGCGCATTGGCGAGCAAAGCACCCGGAATGACGCAGCCGGACTTCCTCCTCCTCCCGCGCGCGAAAGTTTCCGTCGAACGGCTTGCATGAATCGCTCTCGACCCGTTCGGCGCCGTTCCTATCACTGGCGGACATGCACACGAAGGCAACCTCGCAAAAAAGTGACGTCTGCGTCATCTTCCACCGGCTCGGTCCGTATCACCGCGCGCGCCTGGCGGCTGCGGCGAGGCGTATGCCTTTGGTCGCGTTGGAACTCGCTGCGGAGAGCGACACCTATGCGTGGGAGCGTGTCGAGGACTCTCCCGACTTTCGGCGGGTGACGCTGGACGATGGCGAGAGCGTGACCGAGGCCCTCGCGCGGATCCGCCCCCGCGTGGTTGCGATCCCGGGATGGGCGCGGCCTCAGGCGTTGGAAGCCCTCGCGTACACTGCGCGCCACGCAACGCCCGCGATCATGATGAGCGAGTCGCAATGGTCGGATGCGCCGCGCCAATTGATCGAGGAGCGCGTGAAGGCGGAACTGCTTAAGGCATGTTCAGCCGCTCTCGTCGGTGGGCGGACGCACTTGGACTATCTCAGGCGACTCGGATTCTCCTCCAAGCGTGTGACATTGGGATATGACGTCGTGGACAACGAGTTCTTCACGACGGGCGCCGAGGCCGCGAGGACTGACGCTGTTGCAATGCGTGCAAGACTCGGACTACCGGATCATTACTTCCTCTGCGTTTCGCGACTTGTTGCAAAGAAGAACCTCGGCGTGTTGATCCGCGCATTCGCGAACGCGCGCGAACACCTGGAACCGAATTGGGGACTCGTGCTCGTCGGTGATGGGCCGGAGTTACGCGTGCTCAAGGACTTGGCGAACAGCCTCAGCTTGGGGGACGCGGTGCAATTCCCGGGCTTCAAGCAGATCCACGAACTCCCGGCATACTATGGGCTCGCGGATGCGTTCGTTCTCCCGAGCACCGTTGAGCCCTGGGGCCTTGTTGTAAATGAGGCGATGGCGAGCGGCCTCCCCGTGCTGGTGTCGCGCCGAGCGGGTTGCTCGGCGGAACTCGTGCGACCGGGCATCAACGGGCACACGTTTTCGCCGCGGGACATCTGCGGATTGGCGGCAAATCTGGTGACGCTCGCGCATGATCCTGTGCTGAGGAAGCGCATGGGCGAGGCATCGCTGCGCCACATCAAGCGCTTCGGACCCGAGCGCTTCGGCGCGGGACTCGAGCGCGCCGTCGAAATCGCCGAGTCACGCCCGATGCGCGTCACGATCGCGAATCGAGCCGCGATCGCAATCATCCGGAACGTGAGGCCATGGGGTTGAACGTCTTTGTCATCACGCCGGACGTAACGCGCAGCGCGGGGGGAATGCGTTACTCGGTTCCGGCGTTGTGGCGCGCAACCGCTGAATGCGGCCTCAACGTTCGCATGTACACCGCGCGCAAGCCGCACTTCGCCGAGGACACGTCCGGGTGGAGCGGTCCTGATCTATGGAGTGGATCGATCGCCGGGCCCAGCGCGTTCCACTGGATTCGTGGATTGCAGGATCGCATCACCGAAGATGTGCGTTCCAGTTCTGGTCCGTCGATCCTTTCGCTACATGGGCTCTGGCTGGGCACAGGGCTGGCCGCTTCGCGACTGAGACGCGCTCTGGACATTCGCCTCATCGTGCATCCGCACGGTATGTTGGAGCCGTGGGCGATGGCCGCACCTCGCTTGAGGAAGCGGGCCGCGGCGAAGCTCTTTGAGGAATCGAACCTGCATGAGGCCGCGTGCCTCCGCGCGCTGAATCCCGTCGAGGCGCGCAACTTCCGTGCACGGGGGCTTGTTGGCCCGATCGCGTGCATTCCAAATGGGGTTTCCGTCGAGGCTCCCATCGAGCGGTCCCGCGCTGGTCTGGATGCGATGTTTCCCCAGCTCGCAGGAACGAAGGTGGCGCTCTTCCTCGGGCGCATCCACCCGAAGAAAGGTCTCCCCATGTTACTCCGCGCACTGCGCCAGATCGGGCGCGGCGCGGTGACGTGGCGGCTCCTCATCGCGGGACCGGACGAGGTGGGGCATGCGCGGGAGATTCTCTCGCTCGCCCAGAGTCTGGGGGTGGACTCTCAGATCGTCATGACGGGAGCGCTGGAGGGAGACGCGAAACGCCGCGTGCTGGCCGGGGCGGATGCGTTTGTCCTCCCTTCGCACAGCGAGGGCTTCAGCATGGCGATCCTCGAGGGCGCGGCGGCGGGGCTTCCCGTCCTGTTGACTCGCCCATGCAATTTCCGTGAACTCACGGAACACGGTGGCGCGGTTGAGGTCGCCGACGACGAGGCTGCGATCCGCGAGGGATTCGAACACTTGATCTGCATGAGCGACATCGAACGACGCGAGATGGGGGAACTCGGGCGTGCGTTCGTCGAGGAGCAATACTCCTGGCCGATGCTCGGCGCGATGATGGCCGAGACATGCCGTTGGATCGCCGAAGGGGGCGCCACGCCGCCTCACGTCGATCCCGGATCGCGGACACGCTGATGGGCTCTTCACATCGCGCAAGGCGTCGGGAACATCATGGCGGCGGGGATGGACTTTCCTTCGGCAACAAGCTCGCCCGCACGGCATGGGCGTTCGTTTATCACACCATCTTTCGCTGGATTCCACCACCGCTGCATGGTGTTCGGCGCGCGATCCTGCGCGCGTTCGGCGCGCGACTCCGGGGGGATTGCCACATCTACCCGAGAGTTCACATCTGGGCGCCGTGGAATCTGAGGATGGACGACGGGGCCTGCCTCGGGCCGGGTGTGATTTGCTACAATGTCGCGATGGTGTCGCTGGGCCGGAATGCGCGCGTCTCGCAGTATGCGCACCTTTGCGCTGCCTCGCACGATCATGAAGTGAGGAGCATGCCACTCATCAGCGCACCGATCACGATCGGGCCGGGTGCGTGGGTTTGCGCGGAGGCATTCGTCGCGATGGGGGTCACCATCGGGCGTGATGCGGTTATCGGTGCCCGCGCCGTCGTGACAAAGGACATGCCTGCGGGGATGGTCTGCCACGGATTCCCCTGCCGACCAGTGCGGCCCAGGTGGAAGGACGCCTCGCGGTGAGTGGCATCTCCGTCCTGATCCTGACGCTCAACGAGGAACTCAACCTCCCTGGCTGCCTGCGGAATGTGCGTTGGAGTGATGACGTCGTCGTGCTCGATTCTCTCAGCGGGGATGCGAGCGTTTCCATCGCGCGCAAGGCGGGTGCTCGTGTCTTCGAGCGCAAGTTCGACAACTGGTCCGCGCACTGCAACTGGGCGCTGGACACGATCGATTTCCGCAACGATTGGGTCTTGATGCTGGATGCCGACGAACGCGTCACGCCTGCTCTCCTTCGCGAGATGCGCCGCGCCGTGGAGCGCGTGGGCCCGCACGTCGGCGCCTTTGCCATGCGGCGCAAGAACATGCTGATGGGCAAATGGATCCCCCACGCGAGCCTCTATGACACGTGGCTGCCGCGCCTGATGCGACGCGGTCGCGTGCGATACGAAGATCGCCTCGTCCATCCGCTCACGCTGGTCGAAGGAGAAACGGGCCGCCTTCGCGAAGCCTACATCCACCACAGTTTCAACAAGGGCTTTGCGGACTGGTTCGAGAAGCATAATCGCTACTCCGATTTCGAGGCGGTCGAAACAATTCGTCACTTGCGCGAGGGGCGCGTCGAGCTCGGCCATCTCTTCGGACGCGATCCGATCATGAGGCGACGCGCGCTCAAGACGTTATCATTTCGGATGCCGATGCGGCCGTTTGCCAAGTTCGTGTATTACTACATCGTGAAGGGGGGATTCCTCGACGGGGGCCCCGGCTGGACGTATGCGACATTGCAGTCGATCTACGAATACATGATCTGCCTGAAGGTGAAGGAAATCCGTCAACGCGAGAGGGGCCGCCCGGTCTAATGAGCGATCACGATTACTGGAATGACCAACGCGTGACGGTGACCGGAGGTGCGGGGTTTCTGGGTTCATTCATCGTGGAGCGTCTCGCGGCAAAGGGCGCACGCGAGATCGTCGTCCCGCGATCGGCTGAATTCAACCTCACGCACGATGAGGCCGTGCGACGCCTCTATGAGATCGCGCGCCCGGACATGGTGATTCACCTCGCAGCTACCGTCGGGGGGATCGGAGCCAATCGCGAAAATCCCGGGCGCTTCTTCTACGAGAACATGGCGATGGGCCTGAACCTCATCGAGCAGGCACGCATCTTCCAGATTCCTAAGTTCGTTTGCCTCGGCACCATTTGCGCCTATCCGAAGTTCACCCCTGTGCCATTTCGAGAGGAAGAACTCTGGAACGGATATCCTGAAGAAACGAACGCCCCGTACGGAATCGCGAAAAAGGCGCTGCTCGTCATGCTTCAGGCGTATCGCCAGCAGTACAGCATGCGCGGAATCTACCTGCTGCCGGTGAACCTCTACGGCCCGCGGGACAATTTTGATCCGCAGTCTTCGCATGTGATCCCTGCCTTGATTCGCAAGTGCGTGGAGGCGAAGCGCGCCGGTCTCGGCGAAATCGAAGTGTGGGGTTCGGGGTTGGCCACGCGTGAGTTTCTCTATGTCGAGGACGCCGCGGAGGGGGTGCTGCTGGCAGCCGAGAGATACGACGGCGAAGCGCCCGTGAATCTAGGCATTGGATTCGAGGTCACGATCCGGGACTTGGTCGCGATGATCGCTCGCGAGTGCGGATTTGAGGGCGAAATCCGCTGGAATCGGGATAAACCCGATGGCCAGCCGCGCCGCATGCTCGATGTGACTCGGGGAGAAAGTCTCTTCGGATTTCGAGCCACGACGCAACTTGAGGCAGGTCTCAAGCGCACCGTCCGCTGGTACCTCGATCAGTCCTAGCGGATTTTCCCCGCTTGTCGCACTTGCGCATCCGCGAACCTCGGCGCACGATTCTTGGCATCGAGACATCGGACGAGGACCGCTTTGCGGATATTGTTCATCAATCAGTACTACGCGCCGGACTTCGCGGCGACGGCTCAGCTCCTTGCGGACTTGTGTACAGGTCTCGTCGCAAGAGGGCATGAGGTCCATGTGCTCGCGAGCCGCGCGATCTACGATGGCCGAAAGCTCGATCTCCCCGCAGAGGAGATTCTGGACGGCGTCCACGTTCATCGCATCGAGATCGGTTCAGCGAGACGTGGCCGTTATCGCGAACGCCTCGAGGGCTATGTCTCGTTCCTGTCTCGTGCCTTCGCGAAGGTCCACGCTCTCCCCCGCTATGACGTCGTGGTGACGCTGACGACGCCGCCATTCCTCTCGCTGATCGGCATCTGGCTGAGGCTTTTTCGCCGATCGCGGTTCGTGTACTGGGTGATGGACATCTATCCGGACATCGCGTTGCGTGCGGGGGTGCTCAGGACATTTGGGCCGGTGCGGCTCGCGTGGTCGCTGCTCGGGCGCATCAGCTACACGGGCGCCAACCGTGTGGTGGCTCTCGGTGAATCCATGCGCGCAGTGCTCTCACGAAAAGGAATCGCCGAGGAGAAACTCTCCGTCGTGCCGTGCTGGTCGGGCGGCGACGAGGTGCGACCTGTCGCGCATGTGGCCAATGCATTTCGGCGTGAACATTTCCGCACGGATGATTTTGTCGTGATGTACTCTGGAAACGCGGGGACCTGTCACCACTTCCGATCCGTGATTGACTGCATCCGGGAGCTCAAGGATTCACCCAACATCAAGTTCGTCTTCGTCGGAGGCGGTAAGCGCTTACCCCAGATTCAGACCGAATTGAGTGGAGTCCAAAACGTCAAGTTCCTCCCCTACCAGCCGCGCGAGACATTGGCGGAATCGCTCTCAGCCGCGGACATCCACCTTGTGACCCTCGAACCCGCGTTCGACGGGCTGATGATTCCGAGCAAGATCTACGGGGCGATGGCCGCGAATCGCCCGCTGCTCTTCGTGGGGAGTGATTCGAACGACATCGCCGCCCTGATTCGCGAGAACAACTGTGGCGAAGCAATCGTCGTCGATGACGCGGAATCACTGAGGCACACGATCATCAGGCTTGCCGAGGATCGCGAAGGAACCGCCGCGATGGGCGCGCGCGGAGGAGATCGCTTTCGCGCGTGTTTCGACCGCCCAATCGTCGTCGAGCAGTTCGCCCTCCTGCTGGAGCGAGTCGCCGAGGAGAAGGGGGTGCGCGGCCACCGGACGCCGGCGCATCGCGTGCAAATGTCTCCCGTAGGCGAAATGCAGGAGTCGGATTCGCCCCGGTGATATTCAGCGCATGAAAAAGGCGACCCAGTTGGTGCGTCTCGGAATCGCATCCTTGCTCGCCGCAGCCTCAGTGTATTGGGGGGTGCGACAGTGGGATCAATCTTGGAAAACAGCCGAGTGGCACGCGCGCGCCGCATTCCCGAAAGTCGAAACGCTCAATACTCTCCCGACCCCACCAGATGAGCCGCTCGCGTGGCATCGCATGGGGAGCATTCTCGAGAACGTCATATTTCCGCCCGCGTATGATCAGGCTGCGGCAGCGTATGCGGAGGCGATCAAACTCGATCCGCAGCGCTCCGCATCATGGATGCAACTGGCGCGGGTAAAGCTGCTCTCAGGAAATGTGGAACAGGCCACGGCCGCGCTGGCTCAGTCCGACAAACTCGATCCGCGGTTTCCGAAAGAGCGCGCCGAGGCAATCCAACTTTGGGCGCTCGCTGGTGATTACGAAGCCGCGATGAATCTCGCGAAGCACATCACCGACATTGGCCCAGAGGGGCGCCGGGTGGCATCGCGCGAGTTGCTCCTCGCTGGATTCGGCGCGGAGGAAGTCTTCGATCGACTGGACGCGGTCAACCAGCGCGGACGTGCTCTCGCGGAGCTGGTTGTCCCGCTGATCACGCGCGACACGAGTGCCACGCGCGCCTTGCTCGTGAAGCTGCCCGAGGAAGTCTGGGACGATCCCTCGTTCGCGCGCCCGATGCTCTATCCGCTGACGAGGCCGCTCGTGCACGAGTACGCGATGCGCGCGTGGGACACATCCTTCCGCACGAGCAAGGAGGGCGTCGGCATCCCGCCCGTGGGGCTGGTGAATGCGACGCTCCAAGCAAGGCCGTTCGACGACACACGCGTGCTCGGCTGGCAGCCCGCCCCGCGCGGGGGTGGCGTCGCCGTTCGCCATCGCGATGGAAAGGAAGTGCAAGCCCCGAACAATCGCGGAGTGATTCGACTGACGTTCACGGACACCACCGCAAACGTGGATGAGGAACTCTCGTGGCGAATGTACCGCCTCCCGGTCGCGAGCGGCACGGCGGTTACGATTCGCGCAAAGGTGCTCCTGCGTCCGCCAGATAGGTCCACCTGTCAACTGATCGCGCGAGCCGAAGGGCAGGCCTGGCGCAGCGGAATGAGCGATTGGGCGGACGAGAAGTGGCAAACGCTGGAAGTCACTATTCCCTCCGCTGGGAAAGATCGCATCGTCGAGCTCTCGTTCCAGCGCAACCGACGCGGCGCGAGCGACACGACCCGCCCGGAGATCTACCTCGCCGGCATCGAGGCAATCACCCACGAGGACCTCGGGGAGATTAGCCTCGAATGAGCGAGTCGCATCACGCACCGACCCCGAAGTGGATTCGCATCGGCGATCGCATCGCGATGTTTGTGATGACGCTGGTCGTCGCGGGGGGGCTCTGGGCCTGGGGGTACGCTGGGGCGAACTATACTCGCGCGTGGGGGTGGCTTGGTTGTTCCCTCATCGGCGCGTGGGGGTTGATCGGCTGGGCCGTGGGACGCCTTGAGGGTGAGGATCGCGCGGGCTTGCGATGGCTGCTCGTCTGGCTGGGGGCCTTTGTTGTGATTTCAGGCGCGCAGACGCTCGCACTCGAGCGCGCAACGGTCGAGGGTCTCTCCGCTGAGTGGAAGGCCGTGATCGCGGCTCAGGAAGCGGCGGGCATCACACCATCGGACAAGCTTCCCATCGCATTGAGCCCACACAAGGCGCGCGTCGCATGGGAGCACGCATTCGCGATCTTCCTCTTTGCGTGTGGTGTGTGTACGATGGGCACGCGGCGTGGAGGGGCGCTGTTCCTCCTGACGCTCGCCGTGGCCATCAGCCTCATTGAGGGGATCCTTGGCGTGGGCGTCTTCGTCTTCAAGGGTGTCTCTCGCGCCTTCGGAGCGATCTACAATCCCAACCACCACGCGGCTCTGGCGGTGATGGGACTGCCATTGGCGATTTCGCTCCTGCATGTGCTCCCCCACTACCGGCGGCGCTTTCGCTCGGACATGGGAGGGGGCCGCAATCCGCTCCTCCCGCTGTACGCCCTGATTCTTGGCTGCGTTCTTGGGTGGTTGGCTTCCTTGTCTCGCAGCTCGATCGCCTTTGGGGGTCTCGTGCTGGGCGTGTGGGGGTTCTTTGAGTATCGCCGAATCACGGCGCGCAAGAAACGCGCTGGCGAAGAAGACGACGGCCCTCGCACGGCAGAGCGCATTGGCAAGGTCGTCATCGGGATCGGTGGCGTTGGCGCATTGGCGATTTTGGCGACGCTCTTCGCGGGGGACTTCGTCGGGCGCGTCCAAGAATTGCAGGACGTGCGCGCCATCGATCGTATCGAGAACGCGCGCGCGACCCTCGAGGGGCTCCAGATCACGGGAGGGCTCGGCTCGGGGTTGGGTGGCACCGAGTACATCCTGAATCGCGAAGCCGAATACTCCACCAGCAGTGCAGCGATTCACACGCACAACGACTACGTCGAGGTTTTCGGCGATCTGGGGTATGCAGGCACCGGCGTGCTGGTGGTTCTTGCTTTGATCTTCATCTGGCGAAGCGCGGTATCGTGGATGGCTCGTCGTGAATGGTCTTCTGAGAACCAGCGCATGATCCCCCGGGCCGCGATTGCCGGAGCGATCACGGTGCTGCTTCACTCGGCGACGGACTTCCCCCTGCGCATTCCGCTCGTTGCGATGCAGTTGGTCATCCTAACGGTGATTGCGTTTGGGGACGGCGCGACCCGGATTTGGGGGCGAAAATGAGCTGTCGGGTTTGCCCGCCGGGGCCTTGTTTCGTTTGCGCTCCGGCACCCTCGGAAATGGAATGATTCACATCAGGAGGATGGACCACATGCGCTACCTTGTTTCTCGCGCCATCGTGCTACTGCTCACCATCGTGGTGCTTGCTTCGGGCTGCTCTCGACGCGACCCGGGACTTCCCATCGACGTGACACAGTATAACCAGGCCAAGAGCCTCATGGACGACGTCAACCGCGTGGAGCGTCAGTTCTCTGAGGGCGAAGACTATTACCTCGGGCCGGGGGACGTGCTGTATATCGCGCTCCTTGGACGCCCCGACATTTTGGACGAGACCATCCAGCGCGATCCTGATCGTGGATTCGTGGTGACCGACAGCCCTTATCTAACCCTGCCGCTGATCGGTCAGATCAAAGTCCACGGGCGCACCGTCAGCCAGTTGCAGGTGGACCTCAAGGCGTCCTACTCGAAGTTCATCCGCGACCCGGAACCGATCATCTTTGTTAAGAAATTCAGCTACAATCAGATCTCGGTCGTGGGCTCGGTTCAGAAGCCGGGGCGCTATCCGCTCGACTTCGGGGACACACTCCTCGACGGCGTGTTCAAGGCCGGAGGCCTGAGCATGGGTGGTCGCTCCGGCGGGCTCGCTCCTTCACGTTACCTTAAGGTGTACCGCGAGAAGCTGACGCGCAAAGACAAGGCAGACATGTCGCTCGAGCAGATGCTCGATCTGGTGACCGTGAACGACCAGGTGATTCCGCGCGAAGAGATAGTCATTCCGATTCAGGAATTTCTCTTCTACGGTCGTCTGAACTACAACATTCCGCTCTTCCCAAATGATATCGTCTATGTTCCGCCCGCAGGCACCGCGTCCGTGATTGGCCGCGTGGAAAACCCCGGCGTCGTCTTCCTTGGCCCGAGCGTGAGCACGTTGACGCAGGCGCTGACGGAGCGCGGTGGCATGCGATACGGTGCCGAGTCCGACGTCGAAGTCGTGCGCATGGGACTCGATGGCGAGTCCATCTCGTACTACGTCAATGCGCGCGCGATGCTGAAGCGCAAGCAGCCGGACTTTGTGCTCCAGGACGGCGACCAGATATTCGTTTATACGCACTCCTTCAGGAATATTCTCGAATGGGTGGGCAACGCGCTTCGGACATCAGTACGTGCCGGCGCATCGGCCACCTATAACCCGGTACAGTGAGGCAGCGTGAGCGATCCGACGAGCAATGAACAGAATCCGACTGAGGAAACGCGGCTGCTAATCTCGCCGCGAGTCGTTCAGGAACGCCCCGCGCTCGCAGCGATGGATGCCGACGAAGCCGGTGCCGATATCGGCCAGTATGTCGCCATCGTGCGGCAGCGCATCTGGCTGATCATGTTCTGCACCCTGATCGCCCTGCTGATCGGAGTCGTCGTCCTCAAGTACGCCGAGCCGGAGTACACGGCCAAATCCTCGCTGAAGTACGAGCCGCGCGAGTCGCGCATTGTGTCCTTCGAGAACGTCGAGGCCAAGGCGCGCTCCCTGAATGAAATCGACACGCAGATCGAACTGATCCGCAGCCAGCGGGTCGCGCGTGCCGTCATCGACACGCTCGGCCTCTACGACGTGCCGGAAACGACGGAGCCGGCGCCGGAGCCCTCGCCACTGACGATCGCGCTGCGTCGCATGCGGGCATTCATGGCTGCCGTGCAGGCACGCCTCGTGTCCTTCGGGCCTCCGGTCGTCGATCCCGACCTCGTGCGCGAGCAGGCCGAGGTCAACATGCTGCTTGAGGACGTTGTTGTCACACGTCGCCTCGAGACGGCGATCATCGAAATCTCCGTCACACGCAAGAACCCAACGGAAGCCGCACGCATCGCGGATGAGTTCGCGGAACAGTTTATCCTCGGCCTCGCGGCGGATCAGTCCGAGGCGTACCGCTACGCCCGCGAGTTGCTCGTGGATCAGGTGCAAGGGACGAAGGCACGTCTCCAGCAGGCGGAACGAAAGCTCTTCGAGTACGCCGCGCACATCGATGATTCCGATACGACGAGCTCTGTCGAATACACGCGGTCGGACATCCGCGTGCTCGAGCAGAATCGCGAAATCGCCATCAACACGATGCGCGACCTGAACAACGAAATCGAAAACGTCAAAACGGAGATTTCCAACTTCGAGGCGGAGACGACGGCCGCCGCGCGCGAGGACATCCGCACGGTGCTCGTGGCGAAGGACCCCCAGTTCGCCAAGATTCTCGATCGCCTGCGCCAACTCCAGATCGAGGCAATCACGCTCGCGGCGGAAAACACGCCGGACTACCCCGCGCTTCAAAAAGGTGAACGCGAAATCGCGACGATCAACTCGCAGCTCACCGCCGCGGCTGAGACCGTCCTGATGGAGTCACGCGGGCGCCTTGAACTTGCAAAGGCGAAGTATGAAGGCCTCATGCGCCGCTTGATGGAACAGGAGCGCATCGTTCTCGACATTCAGGCCCAGATGATCGCGTTCAGCGTTCTCCAACGCGAAGTCGATTCGGAGCAGGAACTCTATCGCGCGCTCCTCGATCGCTCGAAGCAACTCTCCGTCACGGAGAAGATCGCGCCGAGTGCCGTGACGATCGTTGCCAACGCGACGATCCCGATGATCCCGACAGCTCCGCGCGTCTGGCGGACCTTGTTCATCGCGGGAATGCTGGGCGCATTCTTCGGCGTCGCGTTCGCGATTTTGGTCGCGACGATGGATCGCTCGGTCAAGGACCCCGCGATGGTCGAGTCGCAATTGGGGCTCCCGTCCCTCGGGTTTGTACCGTTCCTGTCGAAGGGAAAGGGCATCCTCGGCATCGGTGGAGCATCGCACTCTCTGATCACGAACTATGACACAAAGGCGCCCGAAGCCGAGGCGTTCCGCTACATTCGAACCTCGCTCCAGTACGCTTCTGCAGGGCGTCCGCCGCAGGTGGTCCTCGTGACGAGTTGCGTGCCGCAGGAGGGCAAGTCCACCACGGCGGCCAACCTCGCGCTCTCCTTCTCGGAGAAGGGCGCGAAGACGCTGTTGATCGACTGCGATCTCAAGGCACCGACCGTTCATAAGATTTTTGGCGTCGCACGCATCAACGGGCTCTCCGATGTCCTGACGGGACAGGTTGAGTTGGCGCGCGCAATCCGCCCGCGTGTCGGTGCGGAGAATCTGGACGTCCTGACCGCAGGGCCACCGACGCCTTCGCCGGTGGATCTGCTCGACAGCCCGCAGATGGGGGCGTTGCTCGCCGAGCTGCGCAAGACCTACGCGACGATTGTCATCGACTGTGCGCCGTGCCACGGCATGGCCGACGCACTGGTGCTGTCGCGGCGATCGGACGGTGTCTGCCTCGTTGTGAATCCGGGACGCACGATCAACGATGTGCTGCACAAGACGGTCGGGAGCCTCGATCGCATCGGTGCGCACCTGTTCGGTGTAATCTATAACAGCAAGACGCGCAGCATCGGTGGTGCGGCCGCGTATGGGTATGGCTACGGCGATGGTTATGGTCGCGCCGAAGATGCGAAGGACGCCAAACCCGCAGGAAAGACCTGACGGAATGACCCTCCCGGTGCGGGTGGGTTTCTGCGGCGCACCTACGATGGGCGGCCCGTGGAGTGTGTGCCTGACGCTGCGAGAGGAGTTGCTCGCGCGTCAGTTCTCTCTCAGTTGGGTCGGGCTCGGTGGTCCGCAGGATGGACCTGATCCCGGACATGAGCAGGATGCCGCGTGGGGGACGTACCTCCGAAGCGGTGAACCGCGCGGACGCGCTGGTGCGGAGATGTTCTGCAAACACGTGGAGGCGCAGTGCGACGCGCTCATCGTGAATGTCTTTGCGAACATCGGGCAGATGAACGCGGTGCGATTCCTTCCCGAGCGCGTCCTGCGCATCGGTCTCGTGCACAGCATTTCGCGCGCGACGTACGCAGCGGCCAATGCGCTGGCTCCCCACTTGCACGCCTTTGTCGCGCCAAGCCCGCGGATCGTTCGCGATCTGGGGGGACTCGGAATCGACGTCGCGCGAATCCACATGATTCCCCACGGCGTTCCCATCGAGAAGTACGTGGCCCAGGCACGCGCGCCTCGTGCGGGGGAACCGTTGCGCCTGATCTTCCTTGGGCGAGTCGAGGAAGCCGACAAGGGAGTGATGCTCCTCCCCAAGTGGATTGCCAACATTCTGGAACGCCAGGTCGACGTTCGCCTGACCGTAGTCGGCGATGGTCCCGATCGCGCTGCACTGGAGAGAAAGTTCGCGGACCTCGGGCTCTTGGATCGTGTGGACTTCATCGGCGAGACATCGCGCGGCGACGCCCCCGCACTTCTGGCACGGCACCATGCGTTGCTGGCGCCCTCGCACTTTGAGGGCTTCGGTCTGGTCTTCGTCGAGGCAATGGCGGCAGGCTGCGTGCCCATCGGCACTCTTGTCGAGGGGACGACGGACTTCATCGTCAAACACGGTCAGTCGGGGATGCTCTTCCCGCGCGAGAAACTCGCATCCGAGGGAGCGCACGCGGTTGCGTCCCTGGCCGATCCGATGATCTGGACACGACTCTCGCACGCGGCGAGGGAACGCGCGGCGCATTCATTGGCCGCCGCGAGAATGGGTGAAGCGTGGGCGGAGTTGTTGCGCAGTCTCGGGGAGGCTCCCCCGCCGACCGCGACGCCGCTATCATTGCAGAATTGGGACATGCATCCCGCGTTCAAGCAAAGCGTCGCGGGGAGATTTCTGCCTGAGAGATTAAAGCGAATCTTGAGGAACCTGCGGGGGCGTTAGCCGCATCAGTTGTTCCGAGCCAGCATGGCCATTGCTCGCTCGAGTTCTGCGCGCACGCGATCCTTGTCTTCTGCCTCCGGGGCGGACTGAATGTAGAAGGCGATGTCCTGAACCGCGCGCCCGTACTGCCCGAGATGGAGGAGAACGAGCCCTCGATTGCGAATCTCGGGCAGGTTCGCAGGGTGGACCTGAATCAACCAATCAAGCGTGACAATCAGGCGCCTCGCATTGCCGCGTTCCGCGTAGGTGTTCTTCATGTTGTGCAGCATGCGCGCGAGGATATCTCGCGAGGTCGTTGGGCGGAGCATGTGGTCACAGACATCGTTTGGAGCATCGCCGATCATCCCCCGCACGCGGTCGCGCGCGGCTTCGTGCGCGATGAATTCTCCTCCACGAAAGGGATCGATGAACATGCGCATCCCCGATTCGACCGTGACCGAGCAGAGGAAGTGACCGGGCGCGCCGACGCCATCGATCGCCACCCCGGCTTCACGACTCACGGCCATCAGCACCATGCCGAGCGTGATGGGAATGCCGACCTTCCGATCGAGCACATCGCTGAGGCACGAATTGCGCGGGTCGCCGAAGTCCTTCGAGTTCCCCTCGAAGCTTGATTCTTCAAACAGAAAGCGGCACACGGATTCCGCACGCGCCAGCACATGCGCGCCCTCGTCGAGACGGAGGCGGGCCTCGCGCCCGAGTTCCGCGATTTGCCGCATGCGCTCGCGCATCCAGCCCAAGGGCAGATCGGGGTGTTCGATGGCTGAGATCTGGAGTGCCGGCGCGAGACCCGTCTGCATCAGGCGCTCTTGATTCAGCATGGCACCAAATGTCGTCAGGTGACGATCGGGGCGAGGGAGGCTTGGGCGGGTGACCATCATGTCGCGCGATGCGGGCTCCGAGGGGATGGGATGCGGCATGCCTCACGAAAAGTCTGGAACAGCCTTCGCGATTCGGCAAGGGAACTCAGAATCCGAGGACGATGTGGAAAGCTGTGCCAAAGCGGGGGATCCAGTTTTTGCTATCCTCCTCCTTGATTCGCCGCGCATGAACGGAGAGAGGAGATGCAGAGAGAGAAATGAAGTACTTCAACGCCCATTGTCACTTGGAACTCGGCTGGCTGCGCGGTGCGCTGCCACAGGGTGTTCCGTTTTGCGATTGGCTGAAACTGCTCGTCGCCGAAAAGCGTGCAGTCGATCCCGCCGCCAGCGCGGCCTCGGCCAATGCAGGCATTGAGGAATTGCGTCGGACGGGGACGGTCGCCATCGCGGACATCGTCGCGATGGACACATCGGTGGCGGGGCTGGTGTCGAACGATGACATGGAGCGCATCCTCTTCCGCGAGATGATCCGCTTCGAGGAGGATCAAGGAGCCCAAGCGGTCGCCGAGGCACTCACCCGTCAGGGGGATGCGCCCGAGGTCGCTCAACGCTTCAAGCACGCGCTTTCCCCGCACGCGCCCTACTCGACCACGGGATCGTTGCTGAGAGCCGCAGCCTCCGAGGCGCGCTCGCGAGGGCAGTGGCTGTGCATTCACGCCGCGGAAATGCCCGAAGAGACCGAGTTCATGCTGCACGGGACGGGGCCATTCGCGGCCTATCTGGCCGAGGTCGTGGAGCGCACCGGTTGGCGCATTCCGCATCGTTCCAGCATCGAGTGGCTCGATGCGAACGGCGCGCTCGGGCCTGGGACGTTGCTGGCGCACTGCAACGAGGTGACCGATTCCGACATCGCGTTGATTGTAGAGCGAGGCGCGCGCGTCGTCGTCTGTCCGGGGACACACGTGTTCTTTCGCCGCGGGCGGTTCCCACTGGAGCGTCTCGTGCGCGCGGGGGTGCCGTGTTACCTCGGGACGGATTCCCTCGCGAGCAACGAGGCACTGGACATGGGGAGAGAGGTGAGACTGGCCCAAGAACTCGCTCCCGGACTCGATCCGAATCTGGTCGAGAGCCTCGCATCGGCGGAGCGCGCCGCAGAATTCATGGCGGCACCGCTTTTCCCTTCACGACCGGGGGGAGTCGCGATGGATAGTGCCTCCCTCACGGAGAGGTGCGACCCATCATGAGCATGCAGGAAATGGCGCGATACATGATGTATGCAGGGGCTGCGCTGCTTATCGGCGGCGCGCTTCTCTATGTCGGCTCACGCTTCGGGCTGGGGCGGCTACCGGGAGATTTTTCGATCACCAAGGGTGGAGTGAAGATCAGCTTTCCACTGATGTCGTGTTTGATCGTGAGCATCCTGCTCACGGTGATCATGAACATCGTTCCGAGGCGATAGAGATGGCACGCGCGCGGGGAGCCGACCGCCCAGATCCACTCGAGTGGTTCCTCCACTCGCTCCACCATCTCGGGTGGCCGGGTGGAACAGTCGCGCGTCACAAGCTGACCGGATTCAAGGAACCCGGCGGGAACGCGCAATACTGCGCACTGGCGCTGCCGGATGGGCAGCCACTCGTGATCGTCTCCGCCCCCGCTGAGATGCCCTCCCCTTCCGCCGCATACGAAAACTTTGAGGACTTTGCGACCGAACATCGCCTGCTCGCGAACGCGTTCGCCAAGCTCGGGATCGACCTGCGTTACGTCGTCATTCTCGCGCCGTCGGGGCGGGCACAGCTCGTGGACTTCGTGCAGGAGGAAGTCCTTGTCGCGGCGGATTCGCGGTCGGAAACGGGTGATCGCATTTTGCCGCTGCTCGAGACGGCCTCGGTGCTTCGAGGATCGCTCGTCTCGCACCCGCGCAAGTCACCCCTGAGGCGGGCGCAAGAACTGGAGCACTGGACGCGCCTTTGGGAAACACGCCTGGGTTCATCGCTGGAGATCAAACGGCCTCCGGTGGAGCGCTTCTTTCGCGCGCTACACCTCGCGCGGCTTGCAACGCGTCTCGGCTATGCGCCGCGCAAGGGCGCGTCATTCGAGGACTTCGCGGTCACGGGATGGTCGACCAATACGCTCAAGTTTCTGCGCGCGCTCTGGCGCCACCTCGGCAGGAGCACGGGACTCCTCCACGGGCATCGGTTGGATGAACTCGAGGGAATCGCCACACTCGCCGCGGAGAAGGACCTGCTGCCCGGATTGCTGTCGAGTTTCGCGCGACTGAGCTCCTCGAAGTTCAGCGCCGAGATCTTCGCGGAGGCGTTTGCAGATGCGGACCTCAGGTCGCTCTCGTGGCGCGAGGGGATCCTCGATCCTGCGCTCTCCGCGCGTGAAGAGAGCTCGTCCCGGCGTGTCGTGGAGCCTTGGTCCGCCGACATCGACTCGTGCGGGTTGACGATTCTGCTGCGGGGATTCGATCGCATCGCCGAGGACCTCAAACACTGTCGCGCGGACCTTGCCATGCGCGAACGGCAAGGCGAGATCGCCGGGCTTCAGATGGAGTTCTTCGGCATCGATCCCACCGTCCCCGAGGAAGAAGACACGGTCGCGTTCATTTTGACGGATGCCCTTCGCGCAGTGACGTCGTCGGCAGCACGCGCAGAGACGGCGCGCATGGTCTTGCTTGCACGAGGTGCGGAGCTGAACGCGCGCATCCATCGGCTGGACGCGGTGCTCCCCAATCCGCGCATCGAAGTGAACGGCCCACCAGCGGCCCCTGCGGTGGACCGTGGAGCCCCCGCTCCCGCGCCTCGCGCGCGCCTTGACCCGTCCTCGAATTGAAAGCCCACGCCTGATGATCCTTGCAGGATTGCTGGTGGCTCACGTGGCGCTTTTGGGGGGCTTGGTCTCGCCTCGGGCACGCGCGCATCGCAACGCGCTGCGCAAGCTGGGAACCTCGCCGGGTGAATTGAAGCGCTGGCCTTCTGTCTGCGTGTTCGTTCCCGCAAGGAACGAGCAGGACGCGATTGGCCGCTGCGTTGAGAGTCTCATCGCGCAGGAGTATCGCGGAAAATACCACATCGTCGCAGCGAATGATCACTCGGAGGATTCCACGGGCGAGATCCTGCGCGCTCTGGCCGCGAATGCCCCCCCGGAGCGCATCACGGTGTTCGATGTCCCCGACCTTCCACCCGGATGGATGGGGAAGAACCACGGGCTTTGGAATGCCGTGCGCCGCGCGCCTTGGAAGGCAGATCTCTACCTCTTCACCGACGCGGATATCTTGTATCATCCGACGATGATTCGTCGTGCCGTGGCACTTCAGGCTCGACTGCGCGCGGACATGCTCTTCGCGATTCCTGCTCTCGACGCGGTGGGATTCTGGGAGCGTGTGGTGCTCCCGGTGGCGGGGCAGTTCATGATGTTCTCGCTCGATCCGAAGAAGATCGAAACGCCCGGGCGGCGCGAAGTCATGGGTGTCGGCGCGTTCAATCTCCTGCGGCGCGAGATCTACGAATCCTTCGGCGGGCACGAGGCAATCAAAGGCGAAGTGCTGGACGATGTCGCCCTCGGCATGAAGACGAAGGAGGCCGGAGGAAGCCTTCGCTGTGTGGGCACGGGGCGGGCGCTGCGTGTCCGCATGTACACGAGCCTCGGCGGGATTATCGACGGGTTCTCAAAGAACTTTCACGTCGCCGTTGGTGGTGGATTGCTCCCCTGCTTCTTCATCGCGTTCTGGAACATCTTCCTGGGCCTGGTTCCGACGATTGTGTTCATCGCCAACGTGGCCGCTGGATCGCCACTAGGTGCGCTGGCCGCACTCGGCTGGCATCTCGCGTGGGGTGGGGTCCTCGTCGCTGGTGCGCGAGGAATGGTCGGTGGTGCGCCGCTGTGGCCGACCGCGATCTTTCATCCGTTTGGATACCTGATCCTCGCTTGGATCGCGGTGCGCTCCTCCTGGATCGGAGCCGTGCGCGGAGAAATACACTGGCGCGGACGAAAGCTTCCTCGTCCGCGCCAGAAGGTCAAAATCGGGCTGCACTGAACCTGCCATAGAGCGGGTTACTTGCGCTTCCGTGTCGTCTTGAGCTTAAGCGCGCGTGCTTCGCTCATGCCGACCTCAAGATACGGCAACTGCTTCGCAAAGACCTGAATCCGGTCTGAGCGAACGGGGTCGGTGGTGTAACGAATCAGCCGGTGTGCTGCGGATGGATCGATCGCAAAGGTCCACGCGCCTGCAGCCTGCTCCGTGGAGCCGAGGTACGACACGCGAATCTGCCACGAGCCTGCCTTGAAACGGTTGCTGATGATTTCACCGGGCAGCATCGTGACTTCCTTCGTCTTCCCAACCGGGCGCTGCTTCGAATCAACCTCGGAGAACGTCAGCACGATCGGATCCGGCGCGAGGTTCTGGATGTCGACCTCGTCCCAAAGTGGCGAGTACGATCCATCGTAGTAGTGAACGGCTTCCTTGGCGCGCGGGAGGTCCTCTCCCTCGATCGACTTCGTCTGATCGAACAAGGACGTGGGCAGCAGCATCGAGAGACCGTCGGCCGCTGAGACTTCACCGACGTTCATCACTTCCACCACGTTGCCCGTCTCGTCGAGTCGAGCCACCGCGAGGTAGGTCGACTGAATCGGCTCGTAGAAGGGCACTTCGATTTCAGCAAACGTACATGGCGCGATAAGGTGCCCTGGGAGAGAGACCTCTCCCTCTTCCGTGACGTACGCGATCTTGATGTTGTGTGGAGTGAAGTTGCCCAGCTCGGCAGAGACAGTGCCCTTGGGAACAGGTGCACGCCACTCGGCCTTGGAGTTGGAGTTCTCCCAATCGGTGGAGAGACGCTCCATCGCTGCATTGACGCCTTCCATCGGATCATACGGGATGGGAGTCGGGGCAGGTGTCGGTGTCGGTGTTGCGGCGGGCGCGGGGCGGAGCACGAAGACGGTGCGGAATCCCACGTCGTCGCGTGTCTGCGTCGGGACTCCGGGCTCGCGATGGGTCAGGCGCGCGTTGTCCGGCGTCGCCTCGCTAAAGAACGAGGCACCAACGACCACGCATGTTTCGCCCTTCTCCGGCCCCCTTGGGTTGTGCTTGTCGTTGGGCAGGGAGGTGTGGCCTTCGCGACTGTACCAGTCGGCCACCCACTCTTTCACGTTGCCGGTCATGTGATAGATGCCGAACGGCGAGATGTCGCCTGTGTCCTTATCGACCGGGACCGTCGGACCATTGCCGCCGATGCCCATGACGAATTTGGAAAAGTCCGGCGCGCTCCCTGAGGTGTAGAGGTTGCCCTCCACGCCGCGCGCGGCCTTCTGCCACATCGCCTCGGACGGGAGTTCCTTCAGCGCCCAGCGCGCGTACTCGCCGGCGGAGGCGTGAAGCACAGCCGCGACGGGGAGTTCCGGACGCGCGAGCGGAGAGCCTGACAGCAACGAGGAGGGGGTGCCGCCGGTGGCTTGGACGAAGACCGAGTAGCTGCGATTCGAGACTTCGAACTTGTCGATGTAGAAGGATGGGAGAGTGATCGTGTGTTCAGGGCCCTCGTTCGAGCCACGTTCTCCGGTCGTGTCGCGGCCGAGTTTCGACTCCCCGGCAGGGATTAGCACCATGACGGCGCCATCCTTGTTCCAGATGACTTCCTTAGGAAGCTCGCCGAAGTCGGACGTCTTGACCATCGGCGTCCCGGGGACGGGCTTGAAGGGGGCCTGTGCGAAGGCACCTGCGGTGGTGAGGAGGAATGTCGCGGCAAGGAAAGGGCGGAGAAATCTCATAAATCGAATACCGTAAGGGTTGAGAGGGCCATCTGATGAAAGACGACCCGATTGGGCGTTATTGAGTTTGGAGCGTCAGATTCCCCACAATTCCCCCACCAGCGCAAGCCGGGAGGATAGGATTCCTCTCGCCGACGAGGGGATTCCGGGTCGCAATGGAGGGGTTCCCATCCTGGTTGGAGAGCTCCGCCTGGCCATGAAACAACGCAGCTTTGTCGTGATCGGACTTGGTACGTTCGGCAGTCAGGTCGCCCGCGCATTGCATCGTGGTGGCTCGGATGTGCTCGCGATCGATGTCGTCGAATCAGAAGTCGAGACCATCAAGAACGCGGTCAGCAAGGCGATCTGCCTCGATGCGAATAACGAGGAAGCGATGCGAGCTGTCGGCGCATACGAGGCCGACGTCGCCATCGTCGCGATCCGCCGCCGGTTCGATATCACCGTTCTGGTCACGCACACCCTGCGACGAGAGAAAGTGGGCGAGATCCTCGTCCAAGTGGACACGGAAAAGGAAGCGAGCGCCATTCGTGCGGTGGGCGCCACGCGCGCCATCTTTCCCGAGCGCGACATGGCCGAGCGCATCGGTCGCGAATTGCTCGTCCCCGATCTTGCAGGGCAGATTCCGCTCGGGCCCGAACATGGCATTGTGGAGGTCGCCTGCCCGCCCTCCTTCGTGGGGAAATCGCTCATCGAACTGGATGTGCGGCGACGCTGGGGAGTGAATGTGGTCGCCCTCAGGACGCCGCGCGCGGGGCGGGGCGGTACGGACAAGTTCGATGCGTCCCCTGCCCCCGATCAGCCGATTCAGTCGGGACAGATCCTGCTCGTCCTCGGCGCCACGGATCGCCTCGCGAAACTTCGAGAAGACGTTTCCTAGAAAATCAAGAGGCGCCCCCGTTGCGAGGGCGCCTCAAAGCCTGTGCTACCCGGCGGAGGCTCAGTGCCCGCCGTGTGAGCCGTGCCCTTCCTCTTCCGGCTGAGGGTGGCTCTCGTCGTAGTCCAGTTTCCAGACCTTGTACACGACGGAAACGATCCCGACGAACGCAAACAGTGCGAATCCGAATAGGGTCCACATTTCCTTCGATGACATGAGGTCAACCTCTAGCGCGGGTGTTCAAAACCGACGTGCGAGTATCGCTTTCCCAATGGCGTGGGATCAAGCTGGAACAACCTTTCAAGTGCATCACAGAAATCGTTATCTGCGCCGGATGATGTCACCACCGGACACGGTGCCGTTGGTCGGATCGTAGCGGACACGGTCGATGGGTCGGATCGGGCCCCCGGTGAGCGGGACATCCTGATAGGCATACGGCCCCCACATGCGATCGGGGCCCGAGGACCATGCCTCGTACTCGCCGAACTCGGCGGTCACTTTCCCTCCGGGCTCCGTGTGGAGGATGTCGTTTTCCCACTTTGGGGTGAAGCCGTAGAACCTGAACAGGGAGTAATCCACTCCCCCAACCATGCCGCGGTTGATAACGCTGTCGTTCTCGAACGGGTCCACCATCGAACCCAGCGATGTAAGATACGCGACTGGTGTCGTGAGCGCACGTGGCACGACCTGAACAACCTTTAGCCCGGTCGGGGTGTAGAATCGGCTCCCTCCCGGGAGATTCGAGTTATCGAGTCGGTACACCTCGAGCGCGAGGGAGAGCGCGCGTAGGTCCGCCGTCGCGCGCACCCCCTGGGTTCGCACGAAGGCATCGTCGAGTCGCGGCGCTGCGACAGCGACGAGCATGCTGATGATCGCGACGACGATGATCATCTCAAGCATTGTGAATGCTCTACGTCGAATCAACATGACACTCCCTTCTGCGAGGACACGGATGGCTATACCATCCGCTCATGAGGGAGCAGGGCGCGTGCCTTTGCGTGGTTTGTGTTTCCCCCCGCGCCGACACGCACAACCTGTTGGGGTTCGACGGGCGACAGGGCCGAGGGTGGCCCGCCCTGGATACGACTTCGCGAGAATCGATTGGCACTCGACCCAAGAAATCGCTGGCTGATCCCGCTGCTCGTCGCGTTCGTCGCGATCAAGGGGCTCTTCTGGGCATTCGTGGTGCCGCTCGCGAGTGCACCCGACGAACCGGCGCACTTTGACTACGTCAACTGGCTCGTTGAGGACCGCCGCCCCTCCGCCGTGCGCGACCGCAATTCGGTCGTCGCGGAGAAACTCCTCCTCCTCACCCACGGCATGTGGGAAGTCGATCGCGTGGACGAGTTCCGCGTGCGCCGTGATCGCTACGACATCGCGCTCGACGAGTTTCGCGACTACGGCTACTCGTTCACGTCGAACATGGTCCTCGGCGAGGGAGGCCAGCCGCCGCTCTACTATCTTGTTTCCGGAATTGTCACGCTCCCCGTGCGATCATTCGCGGGGGTGCTCGGTCAGTGGCACGCGATGCGTGTAGTGAGCGTTGCCTTCGGCGTGCTGGCGGTTGTTGCGGCCGTGCGCCTGGGGACACGGCACGAGTCCCTGCGCGATGGCCTGTGGTTCATCTTTCCCGCGCTCGTCTTGGCCACCCATCCGATGTTCGGATTCGTGACCTCCGTCGTGAACAACGATGCAGGTCTGATCGCGCTCAGCGCAGTCTTCTTCGCGATGGTCACTCTGGGTGCGCATCCGCGCGCGAGTGCGGCCATGCTTGGCGCGCTGCTGGTTACCAAGGCATCCGCGCTGGCGCTCGTGCCGTGGTGGTTTCTCTGGGTCGGCGTGGGGCTCTGGCGTCGTGATCGACGTGAGTTGCTGCGCTGCATCGAATGGATCGCCGCGCCGGTGCTCTTTCTGATCTTGGTCACCTTCCTCCTCCGGGGTCAGGTCAGCTATCTCACGTTCGTCGAAGACAACTTCGCTCAGTTCGTCGGGAAACGCCCGTTGATCGATACCCTCTCCGAGTGGTCGTACGGTTCGATCCATCGAATCTGGCTGCAGTTCGGCGGTGTCTTCGGCTGGGCGGATGTGCCTCTCCCCCCCGTGTGGCATGTCGTTCGTGCAGCGATCACCATGGGCCTTGGGTGGCTGCTCTTTCATCGCCTTCGGCGCGTGAAGACGCCCCTGCCCGACGCGGATCAGCGACTCTTCCTTCAGAGTGCGTCATTCGTCGTCCTGTGGTTCACGCTGCTGATCGTGGGCGGGACGAAGGCGCTAATGTGGGCCGGGCATACCACGCTTCAGGGGCGCATGGCGCTGCCATGTCTCCTGCCGCTCGCTGTGATCGGGGCACTGACTCTCAAGAACGCGTATGTGCTATCGCAAGCAACGCGCGAGCGACTCTGCATTGCCATCCCTGCGATCGGGTTGCTGGCATCGATGCACGGGTTGTTGATGGTCGTGGCGTGGGATCAGCTCAACACGGCGAGCCAGGTCCTGACTCCCGCCGGGTTCGCGTCATTCGTGATGCAAGCAGCCGGAGGGCGACCGGACGTGTTCAACGACGTGCGCCTCTTTGGTGCATTCGCGGTCGTGGGAATTGCGGCGCACTTCGCCGCGCTCGCGTGGGCGGGGCAGGAGATGGCTGGCCGTCGCGGCGTCGCGCTGATGCTCGTGCTTGGGTGGTTCGTGACCTACGTTCACTCTGGTGGCTGAGAGGGCGCGGGTCTCAGTCCGTCTTCGCGGTCTCGTTCGATAGCAACGCCATGATGCGCGCCCAGTCGGTCTCCGCAGCCGTGTTCCCCCACACAGATGAATCCACCGCGAAGAGGTTCTGGAGCCAGAGAACCGCAGACTCGATGCGCTCCGTCGAATCCTCGGAATCGGAGAGTCGCACGCGCTCGTGCGCGCACTCGCGCATCGCGTACATCCGAAGCCCAATCGTTCCCTGATCCTTGAATTCTTCCCAGCGCTCGGCGTCGGCGGACTCGAAGTATGCGACCCATGCTTTCGAGGCCGCTTCAGGTCCACCCTCGGTGAGGCAGATCGCGGACTTGATGATTTCCTTCGCAAAGAGATCGTAACGCACGGTCACGAAGTCGATGAGGTGAGGAGAACCCTCCGCATCGAAGAGAAAGTTCCTGAAGGTCACGTCGCCATGCATCAGGCGAAACGCGAGGTGAGGGCGGCGTCGCACGAGACCAAGGAAGTCGGTCTCCATTTCCTGCAGCACCCAGTCCTTGATTTCGCGTGGGAGCCCATGCCCTCCAGCGATGCGCGAAATGCGCTCGAGGAAGAAGTTTGCCTCGGGGCGAACATGCTGAAGCAGGTACAGCGAGAGCGAGCGCGGCTTGTCGTCGGTGATGCTTCCCCACTTGTCGCTGACGTGCCCGTGCAGGCGTACGAGGAGTCGCATGGCCGTGGCAACTTCGGCGGTGTCTTCCTTTGCCAAGGGGCGCCCGACGAGGAATTCCTCGACGCTCAGGAACAGGTGCCATAGCCCGAACGTCTTGGGAGGATGGCTCTCGACCCAATATGTGCGCGGGACGGGGATACCCAATCTTTCGAGCAGAACCGACGCGCGAGCACTCTCCTCGTACCCGCGAATGCGTCGTGGTACGGTGATGATCCCGCGCAGACGACGCGCGAGCTTGACGACCAACACCTCACCCACGGGCAGCATGAGGAAGCGGACATATCGGCTCGCACGTGATGGTGTATCGCCGATGACCGGGGGTTTCTTGCTGAGCTTGTATTCCTCCACGCCGGGCGCGAGCATGGGGAGGACGCGTCGCTCGATCATCTTGTGCCAGAGGGCTTCCTGCGACTTGACGCGTGCCTTCGAGTGCGTGCGCACAGATCGACGATCCGCCGCGAGAATGCCGAAGTCGCCGCGCTGGAAGTGTCTCCAGAAAAGAGCGACGAAAGCATCCTCCGATTTTCGCTCGGCCCATTGCAGGGGCCGCTGCAGGGCGAATACCCAGAGTCCGCCGGACATGAGTCCGAGCAGCGCGGAAATCATCATCGTGCCAGCCCATTGATACCCCATCAGGACCTGACCCGCAGTGTACGTTACAGCGAGCGCCAACCCAGCCATCCACGTGCGCGGAAGTCGGCGATGATAGATGACGAGGAGGAACATGAACGTGACCAAGTTCTCCTCGGGGACACCGGAGTCTTTCCAGTCGTCGACGAGATCCTTGGAGATGTCGCGCGAGATGGGAGCCTTGCCGAGAATCGTCCACGGCGCAGGGCGTTCGACCGAGTCGGAAACAAAGTCGCAGAGCTGATGGATTCCGATCACGCCGATGACCGACATCAGGACGAATCCGTAAACGCGGCCATAGTCCTCGTGGCGCCGGTACCAACCCTCAAGAATCCAGCCGCCGATGCCCACTGCCACGGCGAGGAAGTACGTCCACTTGGAGCCGGCAAGTGTGAAGAAAAGGTCCCACCCAATGGTTCGGCCAAAGGTAGCGCGCGCCGCGCCGAACAATTTGACCTCGAGGACATAGACGAATTCCTCGGTCAGGTTCAGCGTCGCGATCAGGTAGCAGATCGTGAAGAGAATCCCGCTGATCCAGAAGAGCAGGAACCCCGGCTGGCGATAGATGGACTGGGTGGGTGCTAGCTTGGCCAAGATGAGAGCTTTGCTGGAATTGAATCTATCATTGTGAGGCACCGCGCCGGACTCGGGCAAGGGCGACCCGAGCCCCTCCCCGATTTGTGGCGCCCATTGGCAGAAGAATTCCTTGCCAGTGGAGCCGGTGCGTCCTAGGAATATCGTCAACGTCCCACGGAGCACCCACATGATTTCGATTCGTCCGCGGAAGTCCTTGAGCGTTGCCTTCGCGATTGCGGCCATTGCCGCGTTCGGCGTCGGAGGCGCGCTTGCGTACTCGACCACACTGAGCGGCCACGCCCATGCGGAAGAAGCAACGACGCAGGGAGGCGGGACGGCCCTCACGCCTGCGAATCACTTTGTGAACATGAACCATGGAGCTATCGTCGCGGGACATGGCGCGACCGTATCCGGGTTCTCAGCCTTCATGGGCCCGAACCTCGAGCCCTACACCGCGGCCCCACCCGCCGATGCCCAGAGCTGGACGGCGTACGAGTAACGCACACTCGCTCGGCAGTTCCGTTGAACAAGACCTAAACCACCCCTTTGTGTTCTCTGCGCTCCTTGTGGCCATTTTTTTGCCACAAAGAACACAAGGATCACAGGGAACCGTCATACCTCACCCATTCACTTGAGCTTCCAGACTCGGCGTGGGCCGTCGGGTTCGCCCGCCGGTTCTTTCTTCTTCTTGGGCGTGGCGCGGACCTTGTCCACCGGGGGGAGATCATCCTCCGTGACGCCGACTTTCACCGCGCTGGAGAGCATCTTGATCGCCACGAGCGCCGCGCCGAGAATCAGCACGATCGAATGGGGCAAGTCGGCAAGCACGGCATCCGTGATTCCGACGAGGAGCGATGATACCACGGCAGCCCAGCCGAACAGGCGCGGTGTGTTGGGCCAGCTCGACCAAGCAAGGATCAACGCGGCCAGCAACGTCGGATGGGGAATGGCGCCCGTCGGTGAGTAGAAGATCGCTCCAATGATTTCGAACGGCGTTCTGGGGTAGTTGTACACGGGGTACCAAAACGCCCACACCCAGGCGAGGAACACGACGAGCTTTGCCATCGAGCCCTTCTCGGGAAATGCGCGCAAGGCACCCTCGGGCTTGGCCACGACGATCAGAGCCGACGCCCCGAGCAGGATGCCCGCCATCGCCACGAGCAAGAGCTCGATCTGTTCACCGAGAACGAGAAGCGCGAACGCCGCGCACTGAGCCGCGATCACCATCGACACCAGCTTGACGGGTGCTTCGCCGCGAATACGCGACAACAGCATCAGGCAGGCAAGCAGCGCGACTTTCCCGACGAACCCCGTCCACCCATGGAGGGCCGCCATCGTCACGTAGTGGCCTAAGAGCAGTGGCGTCCCGGACATCCGCAGTCACTTCGAGGTCAAATGGTCGGGCTCGCGCCCAAACGCCAAGTAGGCTCCCGAGTGACGGCAGTAGGTCAATCGCCGATGCAGGCGGCGGGCGTTGCGTCTGCGGCTTGCGAGTTCTCCCGTTGGGCTTTCTCCGCGCGATAGTACTCCTCAACCCAAGCTTCGATGCGTCGGTACTCTTCCAAGGTGGCGGCAATTTCTGCGGCCAGGGGGCCACTCTGAATGGAAGTCGCCCACCTTACCGCGCTGCCGGACGAGACAAACTCGAATTCTGTGATTCCCGCCGCCTCGATAAAGATGCTTGTGAACGGACTATCGGTATCTCCTCTGAAGAGCCTAGATGCACGAATATCATAGGGCTGGCGGAAGTGTCCCATGTAGTAACAATGCAGCTTCAGAGTCATGAGCCCGGCGCACTGAATCGCCAGCTCGCGATCCTGTTCGAGGGTTGACCGGAGACATTCCTCAATCGCTTCGGGTGGCATTGGGAGATGCGGAAACTTGCCATCCGGGTATTCGTCGGTCTCAATCCACTGCGGCTCATACTTAAGGGCGTACTGAAGGAGTGCTGCGGCACAGTCCGCTGATTCTACATCGCTGCTGGATTCCGTCGACCGAGCTTGCTGTAGCAGAGCGCTGGTCGCCGCGTGCGGTCGGCTTGTGGCGCACATGGGTGCCACAACAAGAAGAAGGATACCAAGGGTGATGCGTATGAATTGATTCGGCAGCGATTTCATGCGTGGAGTGCACCCCGATCGAGTTTCCTCGATCTTAGCGAGGGCGGAGATGAAGAGGATCAAGGAACTTCGGGTGTTGTTCGATGCGGAGTTTAGTTGGGGAGCGCGACGTGGGGGTCTCCCAGCGGTGGCTCACCCCCGCCCTACGCTCTCACCTGCCTCCATGAACTGATCGAACATTTCCTCGAACGAGCCGTATCGCGCCATGACGCGGCGGAGGCGCCAGGTCTGCCACAAGCGGTTTGGGTACTCGCCGATGTAGGACGCCGCGAAGAGTGCGCCGAGGTAGAAGTACACGCCATACGGCGCGAGGTTGAAGTTCGCGAGGCCGGCCAGGTGGGAGCCTCCGAATACAATTGCGAGAAAGATGGAGAAGAAGATCAAGAGCGGCACGATCACGGAAAACCCGATGAGGTAGAGCGAGAGCGCTCCTCTTTTGCGCACGTGCATGTCGATGTCGGCGAGAAGGATGAATGGAGGCTCCATCATCGACTTGATGCGCAGACAAATCAGCAGGAGGAAGACGAGTCTCCACGAGGTATCATTCGTCGCGTACAACCACCACGCCATAATCATGATGACCGACAGTCCCTCGGCGATGCGCGATGGATAGATCACCCCCATCGCGACGTCGGCGGTCGAGAGGCCTGAATTCAAGTAGTCTGCCAGATTCCCGGACTTCCCGAGGAGCGTCAGTTCCAGCCAGCAGAAGTAGTGCTGGACTGCTTGAATCAGAAACCAGAACGCCACCACGAGCGCGAGAGCGCCATAGGGGTTCAGCAGTCCGAGAATGACGTGCTCGTACACAGCGAGCATGATCGCCGTCAGCACCACTGCACGCACGACAGGACTGCGCACGATGGCACGCATTGCCCCCGGCATCAGCGTGCGGCGAAAGACTGGGTTCGCCCGCAGCGAAGTCCAATCGTCGATGATCCCAGATGCCACGACGGTTGCCATAAGCCCCTCCGAATCGAGTGACAAGCGGCGGGAGCATTCATGCTTTCCCCCGTCGTTGCAACGAGTGATACTCCGGCGCTTGTTCTACCCCCGCCAGAGGAGCCCACGCATGGCCGTCCATGTCGTCGAACACCCCGTCATCCGCCATAAACTCTCCGTCATTCGCGACAAGACCACGAGCATGCGCGAGTTCCGCGACATCGTCGGCGAAATCACACTGCTGCTCACCTATGAAGCGACGCGCGACTTTCCGATGGAGAAGCGCCCCATCGAGACGCCGCTGTGCGGCATGGACGCACACATGCTGGCGGACGAAGGACGCATCTTCCTGATCCCGATCTTGCGGGCAGGGCTGGGCATGGTTCCGGGGATGCTCGCGATTTTCCCTCTGGCAAAGGTATCGCATCTCGGGATTCGCCGCGACGAGAAGACCGCGCGTCCCTCGACGTACTTCTACAACGTCCCTCCCGACTTGGCCGGATCGACCGTGATCGTAGTGGACCCGATGCTCGCGACGGGTGGCTCGCTGAATGCAGGGCTGACCATGATCAAACGCAGCAAGCCGAAGCTGCTGCGCGCCCTATGCTTGATTGCCTCACCCGAGGGACGCACGGCGGTCGAGTCCGCGCATCCCGATGTTGAGGTGTATGTCGGCGCGATGGATGATCGCCTCAACGACAAGGCCTACATCGTGCCCGGCCTCGGAGACGCTGGCGACCGGATGTTCGGGACATGACGCGCGGCGCGTGAGGGTAGCGTGCGGTTGAATGAGCGAGGCTTGACCTGCGCGGGGTCCTCGCGGACACTGTGGACATGTGGGGGCGATCGGTTTCGACGGGTTGCCGAGGAGAGAATGGCTGCAGGCCGGGATCAGGCAGCGTGCACCCCGTAAAACTGCGCGCGGCAAACCAATAAGTGCCAACGAAGACTTGGCTCTCGCTGCCTAATTGGCAGTGACGTTCTAGGCGGACTGGGCCCGTGGCCCGCCATAGAGCGACACTCAACGGGCTTGGCGGAGGAGGCCCCGGCGGGGGCGTCCGAAGCGACTCCAATCCCGCCTGGCGCTCCCGGGAGGACCCGTGGATTTCCATCCGGGCGCGCGAGACCCTTAACTAGCCACTAAGCCTGTAGACGCTGCTCTCAAATCCAATTCGGACGCGGGTTCAATTCCCGCCGCCTCCACCACCAACCCTCTCCCAAAGCTCTATCGCAGCTGCATTTCTTGCCGCTGACGCAGCGCGCCCCCGGTGATCGCTTCACCGGGGGCGCTCGTTTTCCGCCACACTGGCGCGTTTTCTGCGCGATGTGGCCGTCTGCGCCCGTCCGAGAAACTTCCGGACGAGCCGGGCGCCCGGAGCGAAGCGTTTCCCACGCATTTTCCTCTCTCGCGCGGTTTCTCTGACAATCCTCAGCTCGAGCCTGTTCGCCATCCTGAGGGAGTCCCAAACTGGCATCGCCGTCTGGGACTACGAGTACGGCGGGGCGTACCAATTGACGGGCGCGTTGAAGTCTGTTGCCGGGGCGATCACGAAGCGCTACCACTACGCGTATGACGCGATGGGCAACCGCACCGGAGAGCAGATCGACTACACCGTGACGACCGGCGTGTTCAACAACCTGAACCAGCTCGGCGAGATCGTCGGCGGTGGGAAGCTGCGCGTCTCCGGCGCCGTAAGCGAGCCCGCGCGCGTGACGGCAGGCGGGCAGGAGATCGACGTCACGGCGGCGGGGAACTTCTCGGGCGATGTGCCTGCGGAAAACGGCGATGACGTCACCGTGCGCGCCGAGGACGCCAGCGGCAACGCGACCGAGCGCGTCGAGTCCGTCACCGTCCAGAACGGCGACCGGAAGGTGTTCGAGTACGACCTGAACGGCAACACGACGAAGATCACGACGCACCCGGCGGACGGCTCGGCGACGCGCGTCATGGAGTTCGAGTGGGACGCGAAGGACCAGATGGTCGCCATCACGCAAAGCGACGGAAGAAGAAGCGAGTTCTCGTACGACGGCTATGGCCGCCGCGTGCGGATCGTCGAAACGGATAACAGCGCGGTGGTCGAGGATCGCAAGTTCGTCTGGCTCGGACTCGCCATCGCCGAGGAGCGCGGGGCGAATGGAAGCAGTGTGGCCAAGCGGTTCTTGCCCGGCGGCGAGCAGCGCGTCGGTGCAGGCGGCGCGGCGACTGGCCTCTACTATGCCAAGGACCATCTTGGTAGCATCCGCGAGGTGGCCGACGCCAGCGGGGCGGTTCGCGCGCGTTATGAGTATGATGCCTACGGTCGGCGATTGAAGATCGCGGGCGATTTGGAGAGCGATTTCGGATTCACCGGCCACTTCTACCATGCCGCGAGCGGGCTGCACTTGGCGCCGTTCAGGGCGTATGACCCGGAGACAGGGAGGTGGTTGAGCCTGGACCCACTCCGCGAAGTCGCTGGCCTCAACATGTACTTGTACGTCTCTTCAAATCCCATTGTCTACTCCGATCCCTTGGGATTGATGAGCAGACGCGAGAAACGGAAAGCCATCGCCGCATACGCCGCCTCAATGCTCAAGCTGGTAAAGGCAGGGAAGACGACGAGTTGCGAAGCCCTTGCTGGCATCTTGGGATATGCAGCTGGCCTCTATCGAGACACGGGATTCCTTGGCGTGAACGATGACGAAGAGCATTTTTCCGAAGACGTTTCCCGGATTCTGGCTGGAATCGATGAGTGGGGGAACAGAAACCACACCAAGGACCAGGTTGAGGGGGGGCCGAAGGGGTTTGATGATTCGGGGTTCAAGAAGCAGTTTCAGGATTGCAGCAATCAGGTCCAGCATTTCGCTGGTGGTATGCAGATGGGAAACCAATATGGGAGATGGACCGACCTAGTCGATGGAATCGTCCGCCCCGACACGCAAGCAGACTTGAATCTCAATTCAGAGTCGATTGCTATTGGTGCGGGTCTTGATGGTGTCGGGGTTGGACTTGGACTTGGGTCCGATGGTATCAGCGACATCGAACAGACAATCCTCGATAGAATCTGTGATCCGAAGAATCCCGCGGGTGCTGGTTGCAAGGACAAGCAGATACCGATATGGGAGTATGGGTCGCTAGGAGGCGACTAGTTCGTGGAAACCTCTACCTCAACCCTCCCTCCGAAGTCAGACCCACGCGGTGTCCGACGGAAGTATTGGATAATTATGGTCTGCGTGCTTCTCAGCGCTGGGATTGTGGGCGGGCTACTGCAGTTTCCCTACCAGCGATCAGCGGAGGCAGGCCGATTGGTGGCACTATACCCTTCAAAGGACTTACTTCTTTTCGAGCAGTTCGAGTTCCCTTGGCGCTTCTATCGTGAAAAAGCACGCCGCGACGGACTCGTGACACGCAAGGAGATCCACTCCACGGTCAAGGGCTTCGACTCCATGTCGACCCGACAAGGGACTGATGGGCCGATTGACACGTACTACTTTCAAGGTCTGATCCCCTTTGGGCGCCTCGAGCTAGAGGTATGGTACGATAAGGATGAGCGACTGTTAGGGTTCCAGGACACCGGCCCGGAGATTATTCTTCGACGTGTGAAGTGATCGGTCGAAGACGAGGGATCAGAGAGGGTTCTCTCCGAGTAACGCTTCCTCCACCACCAACTCTCTCCCAAAGCTCTATCGCAGCCGCATTTCTTGCCGCTGACGCAGCGCGCCCCCGGTGATCACTTCACCGGGGGCGCTCGTTTTCCGCCACACTGGCGCGGTTCCGCGCGATGTGACCGCCTGCGCGACTCCGAAGAACCTCCGGACGAGCCGGGCACCCGGGGCGAAGCGTTTTCCACGCATTTTCCTCTCTCGCGCGGTTTCTCTGACAGACTTCCGGACGAGCCTATTTACCGTCCTGGAGTCTTTTCTACCTGACGTTGGCTGACTTACGTCCGGACGCGGAGAAAAAGACTCCGATTCCTGGGAGCCCCGGGCTGCCCGGCTCGTGACAGGGTTTCAGGCGGCGCAACGGTTCATCGACCCCGACCCGACGCTTCTCCGGCCGCTCCGCGCCGTTCGGCAGCAATGGGGTGCCTCTTATCTTGGTCGCCTTCACCATCGTCATGCACGGCTACGCGCCGCCGACCTTCAGCAGCCGGGACGGCGTCGCCCAGCGCTTCGCGATGGCGTGCCCTGCGCGGCGGTAATCCCGAAGCAGCTCGATGGAATGGAAGGGGGGGTGGACCAGCGGGTTCCCCCGGGGCGAGAACGACGGCGCATCCCACTTGAGTTGGAGCACCTGTTTGCGCACACAGAAATTCGGCAGGAGAGGCCCCGGGCAAAGCCCGGGGCCTTCTCTGATTCGCCATCCCACTTAGTTCACGTTCGGATCCGGGTGCTCCAGATGCTCTGCATCTTCTTCATGCAGCAAGCGGTCATCCTTGCGATGCCAAAGGCGATAGAGCGCCGGAAGCACAACAAGCGTCAGCATCGTGGAAGACACGATGCCGCCAATGACGACGGTCGCGAGCGGACGCTGAACTTCCGCGCCGTTCCCGGTCGATAGCGCCATCGGCACGAACCCGAGACTCGCGACGAGCGCCGTCATCAGCACCGGACGCAAGCGCGTCATTGCGCCGTCGACGATCGCATCCTCGAGCCCCGAGCCTTCCCTGCGAAGGTGGTTGATGTAACTCACCATGACGAGCCCGTTCAGCACAGCTACGCCGGAAAGCGCGATAAATCCAACTGCCGCAGAAATCGAAAAATCGATCCCGCGAATCCAAAGCGCGACCACCCCTCCCGTCAGCCCCAGCGGTACGCCACTGAACACCAGCATCGCGTACTTGACCGAGTTGAACGTGGAGAATAGCAGCAGGAAGATGACGAAGAAGCACAAGGGCACGACGATCATCAACCGCTCTCGTGCGCGTTGCAGGTTCTCGTATGTGCCACCGTATTCAACCCAGCTACCCGGTGGCATGGTGACTTCGCTTCCCAGTTTCGCATGCGCATCCTCCACATACCCGCCCAGATCGCGACCCCGCACGTTGGCTTGAATCACCACGCGGCGCTTGCCGTTCTCACGGCTGATTTGGTTCATACCCTCCGCGACATTGATCTTTGCGATGGAACCCAACGCCACATAGGGGGCAGCGGAAGTCGTCGCCCCAAGTTCCGGATCGCGCTCGGCGTCGAATTCAGGTATTGGTATCGGAAGCGCCTCGATCGCGGCGATGTCGTGTCGCAAGCCTTCGGGAAGCCGCACCAACAGATCGAATCGGCGATCCCCCTCGAACACGAGACCGGCCTCTCGCCCACCAATCGCGATCGAGATCACGTCCTGAACATCCTTCATCGTGAGCCCAAATCGCGCGACGGCCTTTCTGTCGAGTTCGATGGTCATCACGGGCAGTCCTTCGGTCTGCTCCACCTTCACGTCCACGCCGCCGGGTATGCTTCGCAGCACGCCCGCGATTTCGTTCGCAACTGGGAGCATCACGTCGAAGTCGTCGCCGTACAGTTTGATCGCGAGATCACTCCGGACCCCCGCGATCAGTTCGTTGAATCGCATCTGAATCGGTTGCGAAAACTCGTAGTTGTTCCCGGGAACCTTTTTCGCGCGATCCTCGACGGCTTGGCGAAGCTCCTCGGCGGTGGCATTGGGATTCGGCCACTCGTGCTTTGGCTTCATGATGATGAACGTGTCTGAAACACTGGGTGGCATCGGGTCGGATGCCATTTCCGCCGTGCCGGTTTTGGAATAGACGAACGCAACCTCGGGCATATCGCGTATCGCCAACTCCACCTGACGCTGCATCTCCTTGGACTGGGTCAAGCTTGTGCTGGGGATGCGCATTGCATGCATTGCAATGTTCCCTTCGCTCAGCGTCGGGATGAATTCCTGACCCATTGTCATGAAGAGTGCGACCGACCCGGCAAACGCCGCGACGCCGACGCCCACAGTCACCACCCGAGCCCGTATCGCAGCCGTCAACACGGGGCGATACAGCCTCGATGCAAATCGCATGATCGGGCTCTCCTTCTCCGTGACCTTTCCAGTCACGATGATCGCCACCGCCGCGGGCACGAATGTCAGCGACAGAACGAACGCAGCCAGGAGAGCGAAGATCACCGTCCATGCCATCGGGTGGAACATTTTGCCTTCCACACCCGCCAGCGATAGAATGGGAAGATAGACCGTCACGATGATTGCCTGGCCAAAGACACTCGGCTGCACCATCTGCTTCGTCGCAAAGAACACCTCGTGCAGGCGTTCCCGCACTGTAAGCATACGCCCCAGCTTGTGTTGTCGTTCAGCCAGCGTGCGCAGGCAGTTCTCAACGATGATCACGGCGCCATCGACGATGATGCCGAAATCGATCGCGCCGAGACTCATCAGATTGCCGCTGATCTTGGACTGCACCATGCCGATGCTCGCGATCAACATCGATAGCGGAATCGCCATCGCGGTGATCATCGCCGCCCGCACGTTTCCCAGCATCAGAAAGAGAATGACGCTGACCAGAATCGCGCCTTCGATCAGATTGCGCTGAACCGTGGCGATGGTCGCGTCCACGAGTGAAGTACGATTGAGCACTGTGTTCGCCAGGATGCCCTTCGGCAGGCTGCGCCTGATCTCGGGCATCTTTTTATCGACGGCTTCGGAAACGGTCCGGCTGTTCTCACCGATCAACATCAGCACCGTGCCGACGACCGACTCCGAGCCGGATTGGCTCCCGGCACCGGTGCGCAACTCCTTGCCGATGATCACGTCGGCGATGTCGCGGATTGCGACGGGCGTCCCCCGATGCTGTCCAACGACAATGTTGGATATGTCATCCAACGTCTTCACCCGTGCATCTGTGCGCACGACATAGGACTCGCCCTTGTGTTCGATGAATCCCGCACCGGTGGAGACGTTGTTCAGCTCCAGCGCATTGATCACATCGTGCAGAGTGAAGCCATAGCTCATCAGCCGTTTCGGATCGGGCTGCACGTGATACTGCTTCTCCCAGCCACCGATGGAATCGACTCCCGCGACACCCTTTACCATACGGAGTTGCGGCTTGATCACCCAGTCCTGGACGGTGCGGAGATACGCTTCCTTCTCCACGTCCGTCGTGAGGCGGTCACCCTCCGCAGAGATGTACGAACCATCGGATTGCCAACCGGGTTCCCCGTCCACGATCGGCGCGCCCACCCCTCCGGGGTGCTCGTAGGATACGACATACATGTAGATTTCACCCAGGCCCGTTGAGACCGCGCCCATGCGGGGTTCCGCGCCCGGTGGGAGTGATTCCTTGGCCTCGCCCAGTCGTTCAGCCACCTGTTGACGCGCGAAGTAAACGTCCGTCGAGTCCGTGAAAACGGCCGTGACCTGAGAGAATCCACTGCGTGAAATCGAGCGCGTGTACTCGAGCCCGGGAATTCCCGCGAGGGATGTCTCCACGATGAACGTCACCTGCTTTTCGATCTCGGTGGGGGAGAGCGCCGACGCCAGCGTATTGATCTGAATCTGATTGTTCGTGATGTCGGGCACGGCATCGATCGGGAGGCGTTGCAGCGAGAAGGCTCCTAACAACGCCAAACCGAAAACGAGTAGCAGCACCAGGTAGCGATGTTGGATCGAAAACCGTAGCACGCGTTCGAAGATGTTGGGCCCTTGTTGATCCAGAACGCCGGTCTCGTTCTCCGGCGTGGGGTTAGTGCTCATGTTCGGCCCCCGATTTGCCTTGCTCGGCCTTGAACATGTAGGAACCGCTCGCGATGAATTTGTCTCCCTCGTTCAAACCTGAGAGCACCTCGACACGACTGCCAATGCGACGCCCCAACCGGACTGGCGCCGGCTTGTATGTATTCGGTTCATCAGAGGGGACGAACACACAATCGCGCCCCTCGACGGTCTGCACGGCGGCCTCCGGCACTGCGATGGCGAGGTCCGGCTCCGCGCCGACGCTCGACTGCAATGCGATGTCGACATGTGCGAACATGCCGGGACGAAGTACCATTGGCGACTGCGCCGGCGGCGGGGCAGCGTGCCCTTCCTCCCCGTGATCGTGTTCAACTGCGGGTTCGTGACCATGCTCATCTCCACCACCGTCCGCGTGGTCGTCGCGGGATCCCTCCGGCGCGCTGCCGTGCTCCGCTGGTGCGAGAGGGAGTGTGCGAGTGTCCACGGCAAGGCGGAATTGCGCAGTCCTGGTGCGAGGATTCATCTCCGGTGAGACGTAGGTGACCGTGCCGGAGGCGGCGGCTTCATCCAACGCATCAAACACGATGCGCCCCTCGGTTCCGATGGAAACGCGTTGCATCAGGCGTTCTGGAACGTCGGCCATGACCCACATGTAGTCCGTATTGGCTAGCACCAGGAGAGACCCGCGGTCCGGTCCGACAAACTCCCCCTGAGTGAGCTCGCGTCGAACTACCTTGCCGGAAATCGGCGCGCGCAATTCATAGCGCGAGGTAACATTACCGCTCGCGAGGAGGTCCTCGCGTTGACTGCGCGTGATTCCCAGCACCTTGAGGTGATTCTCCGCGGCAACGTAGGACGCCACCGCGATCTTGAGTTCGCCCTCGGCCTTCATCAGTTCCGTCTGCCGTGCGAGCAATTCCGTCACGCTGATGCTGTTCGTCTTCCGCAATTCCTCCGCCCGCTGATAGGCTACCCGGGCGACTTCAAGCGCACTGGCAGCGGCCTCGCGCATCGATCTCTGCTGAAGGAGGTCGCTTTCCGCGGTCCCCATCTCTGGTGACTCCACGACCACCAGAAGATCACCCTGTTGAACCGTGTCACCGAGCCTTACCAGAATTTCGATGGCACGCCCGCTGATCGGAGTTCCCACGTGTGCCATCGCCTCGGCATTGTATTCGACCCGTGCAGGCACGGTGGCGACTTCTGAAATAGGCGCGCGCGTTGCCGTTGCGATCGTGATTCCGTACGCCGCGAACGCATCCGGGGGGAACACTATCTCGTCGCCGTGTTCGCCTCCCGATTCTTCATCATGCCCATGTTCGTCGCCGGCGTTGGCCGGAACGGTCGGCAACATGAGCGCTGCCGCACTGAGGACGATCCCCGCAAGTTGCAGACGATCGAGTGTGTGATTGAGTGCCTTCATTGTGTGACCTCTTTCGCGTTCGAGTCAGTCGTCGGGTTGATGTTTGTGGTTGGGGCGAGTGCGCGGATCTCTGCGAGCAGTCGCTCGCGCTCGGAATCAAGCTCGATACCTTCGAGCGCGACTTCCTGCCGAGTTTGCAGAGCTTCCAGAAGTAGCAATGCGTTCACTTCCCCCTGGTCTACGAGGCGGCGGGCCTCCCGCAATTGCGACTCCGAAAGCGCCTGCACTCCGCGGTCGAATTCTTCGCGGCGTGTCTTGTTTCGGTGGACTTGCGCTTCCAGTCGCCCGAGTTCGGAGATCGCGGTCTGCGCTGCTTCCTCCCATGCGCCGCGCGAGGCGTCGCGATGTGCACGCGCCTCGGTGATCGCGCGTCGATTCGCGTTGAGAAACGGCAGCGGCAGGGAAACGCCGAGCCCAAGCGTATCCTGCATGTTGCCCTCCCGTTCGAACGAAGGGCCGAGCGTCAAGTCCGGGTACTGCTTGCGGACTTCGAGTCGCAATGATTGCTCAGCGACCTCGTACTCTGCTTCGCGCAGCACGACCGTTGGGTTGCGAGCGAGGAGCGCATCGCGGCCCGGAGTCTCAGTATCCGGAATCTGAATTGCATCGATCGCGAGCGCGACCGGCGCTTCGGGACGGAGCCCCATCATCGACACAATTCGCCCCTCGATGTCGGCGACCCGCGCCGCGCCGCGATGCGCCTCGAGGCGCGCCCGCGATTGTTCGACTCGGAACGCGACGGCCTCCGCGGTGATCAGTTCGCCCACGCCCTCCAGACGATTCGTGATCGTAACGACATCGTCGATTTGCTTCAGAGCATCATTCGTGACCGCCGCCGCACGCCGCGCGGCGGCGGCCTCGATCCAGACGAGTTCCAATTCATGCAGGAACTCCTGTTCAATCGTCCACGCCTCAACGAGGGCGGCATGCCCTTCGGCATTGGCCATTCGCTTCTCGAGGGAAAGCCGCCCGGAGAGCGGCAGCGACATCGCAAGCGACGAGCCGACCGTCCACGGGTTCTCGGCGAAATGGGCGAGCCGCGTCACATCGAAACTCAGTTCCGGATCACTCAATAGCCCAGCCTGCGTCGCGGACATGACCGCAACGTTGGCCCGCAAGCGTGCGGCGCGCAGCGTGGGATTGTAGAGCAGCGCGACGCGTTTCGCATCGGCCAACCCAACTGTCACGGAATCAGAATCGCTCGCGCCGGAGCGTCCGTCGGACGCATTGCGTTGCGAGATTTGCTGGATGAGCGCGTCGCGCGAGAGCGGCTCGCGCTTGTAGGTCGCGCAGCCCGCCGCGATCAGAGGGAGGGCGAATACGAGAATTGCTCGGTGACGCCGACGCACCATGGCGCCGGGCCACCTCGAAACGAGATGCACACGAGACTCCTTGATTTGAGGTGAAAAGTGGGGCAGCGGCACAGAGGTTGCCGAGCCCGGACGCTCCGCGACGCATCGATGTGATCTGTGCGTGGCGGAATAGCGGTCGCTCGTTATGAGGAAAGTTTGGGGGGTTGAAAGATGTCGAACACCGGCACATCACGTTCCGGGTCTGCGTAGGGGAGGCGGACAAGCAGGTGCAAGTCGAGCTCTCCGACGGTATTACTCATTCGCGGAAGCACGATTTTGATCACATGGCAGGGGCACTTGCACAAATCACTGCCGGGAGCTTTCTCACAGTTGCCATCTTCTTCAGAGGCCGGGTGATGACGACTGTCTGAGTGCGAGGCGTTTCCTTCGCGTTTCGCGAAGCCCTCGACACAGGTACCACGCACCGTCGACTGGGTCATGACAATCATCAGCACCACCGCGAGCAAGGTGGCTACAAAGCGTTGCCACAACCACTGTTTCGGTGTCGGGAGGGGGGGTGTCAGGCTGGTTTCGGGCTTCAAGGTGATTGGGGGGGTCTCCATCGCGAAGGCGCATCGTCGATCACCCCTGGCGTGATCGTCAATTCCAAGTTATCGCCGAACCGGCGAGGCGAGGTGACCAACTGACCGGGGCGGTGAAGTCTGTTGCGGGGGGCGCGATCACGAAGCGCCACTTCTACGACTATGATTCGATGGGCAACCGCACGAGCGAGCAAATCGACAACACCGTGACCACCGGCGTGTTCAACAACCTGAACCGACTCGGCGAAATCGACGGGGGCGGCAAGCTGCGCGTCGAGTCCGTCACCGTCCAGAACGTCGACCGCATGCAAGCGGTCGAAGCGATGAGCCGATTGGCCGGGGAGATTTGCCTCGCGCGAGAGAGCGCTGCGGATCACAAGGACGACTGAGCCGATTTGGTCTTAGTCCCTCGGAGCGAGGGGTGCGTCACGCCAGACTTCCCCCAAACAGATCCTGCTGCGCGAACGCTTCGTTCTGTGCGCGGGACTTGGTACTCTTTTGCCGCTTCGGTTGGCGACTCGTCCGCGGCGCCCAAGGGGGCGTGATTTCCCTTTCATTCAGTTCGATGCCGCCGGGCCAGAGCAGTGTATTCATCGCGCGGCGCAGCATGCGAATGTTCGCGACTGGATCGGCGGTTGTCTCGGCGTCGATCAGACTCTTGAGCCGGACACGGCGGGAACGATCGGGATCATCGGATGACGTGATGACGTAAGAAAGCGATTCGCCCGCGTGCACGTCGACCCCTGCCTCGACTGCCTGACGCGCGGCGAGCGCCTGCGGCCCGTTGCCCGTGTACTCTACGGGGTCCTGAGAGAGGTTTTGCCGGATGAGGAGTTCGTCGAGCGGCACCTCGTGGCGCCAGAGCGCGCCCTCCATTTCACCGATGCGGGCGAGCAGATCGGGAAGCATCGCGCGATAGGTTGCTGCGTCGGGCGCCACTGCAAGTTCCCGCAACAGCCTGAGCTGCGTATCCTTCACGTAAATGGGGAGGTCGTGGCGACGGCACTCGACACCTCGGAACTTGATGGAGCCATCACGAAAGGCACCAAAGTAACGCGACGGCACCGGGCGGTCTTGTACCTGTCGCGATGGGAGGAAGGCGAGCCAGCGATACACCCCCTCCAGCGCGATGGGGAGACTTGTCGCCTCGGTCACCGCCTCGCAAAGCGGCGCGATCTCCTCCTCGCTGAATCCGGGCTTGGTGATCCACACGCAATCAACGTTCGCGTGGAGCATGTGCCAGCCGCGTTCCTCGCACACCTCGCGGGCGCGCAGCAACATCTCGCGCGAGTAAGCGGAAACCGACTCGTGGGCCTCGATGCGCCCGAAACGTGCATTGCGATAACCGAGGTAGCCGAAACAGGAAACGAGCATCCACTTGAGTGCATCCTGCCTCGCATCCCAGCGTGCGTAAGCGGCGTTGTCGCCCGATGCCTTTGCGAGTTTGCGCAGCCGCTTGTACTCGACGCGTTTCGCGATGATCGGCGCGAGCGCGCGCGACACGAGGCCGCTGCGCTTCTCGCAAATCGTGTAGCCAATCTCCGGCACCCTGCCGTTGTTGCAGCAGCGGCAGTTCACGGTCTCCGGCGACACGTTAAAGCGTGACATGATGTTCGGATACATCGCGACAAAGTCGAGCTCGACGACGTTCTCGTGCAGTCCGGTTTCGGGTGCGTACACGAGGCCGCCGCGATCCGCCTTGAGCAGTTGCTGCGCGCTCTTCCAGCTCTCCGGTTGCGATTTTTTCCACGGGATCAGGAAGCCCTCCTGCCAGGCGTAGTCGAGTTGGATCGATGACATGCCCGTACCCATACTGCGCCGAGCGATTCGCTGCATTGGGACACGCGAAAGGCGTGCGACCTCGTAGAGACCCTCCATGCCGTCGTGCGATAGCGAGAACGAATTGCGGCGATCAAGATGCCAGCGTCCGCGCAACACGTACTCCGGTGCCTGATACAGAATCCTGCCGTAGGAAAAGTAAGAGCGCCCATCCGTCTTGATTTCGCGCTGGGGTGGCTCGTCCCGGTCGAGCCGCAGGGGAAAGCCCGACCGATGCGCCAGCGTTAGGAGAAGCGGCAGCAGCAACGAATCGCCGTGATCAGTCAGCAGCACATCCGGATCGAGATCGTTCAGCGCGCGCTGAAGGCCCGACAACATTTCCTGCGGATCGTCCCACGCCAGCGTCCGGCCCTCGCATTGCAGCGTCAACGAGCGCAGCGTGGGGCAGCGTGTGCACTGCAATGTGCCGCTTCCAGAAAGTTCTGCAACGCGCAGTGGCGGCGTGGCGTAACTCGTGTCCCAACGATCGTCCTCTCGCGCAAGTGACAGCAGGCGTCCCCCCTCGTGCTCCGCGCGACAGCGCATCAGCGGAAACACTTCACGATCGAAACCATAGGCTTGCTCTGCCAGAAGATCCGCGTTGTACCACGACAGGAGCGGAAACTTGTTCGCATAGCGATCGAGCGTGCGTCGCCACATCTCGATGTGGCGGGGACGGATCCCCAGCACTCGGCGGAGATCGCCGGTCCAAAAATCGCGCCGCTCCGTCCAGCCATCCAGTGCGGCATGGCCTGCCTTCTCCATCGCGCGCGAGCACGCAGCCACGTCGGATTCCGAACCCTCAATGAACACGAGAGGTTCGAACGTATCCACCAATCGCAGGCGCTCTCCATCGTCCGTCAGGAACCAAAGGACCATTTCGTTACCGCAAGCGTGGTAGTCAAAAAGCCAGCCCGTCGCGATCATGGCGCGCGCTCACCGCGTAACGCGGCCACCTCAGCCGCGAGGCGCTCCAGTTCCAGTTCCTGCTCCAGCAGGATCGCGAGGATCAGCGCGTCGAACGGTACCGGGCGGGCCGCGCACGTTGCCTCCGCCGTGTGTCTGCGGGCACGCGTGAAGAGCCGATCAAATGCAGGGCGTTGCTCGACCCGCAGCCCCCGACGGAAGTCCTTCCACGAGTCGATTTCATTCTGGAGCCAAGTGTTGAAGGTAGGAAGTGTCCGTCCCATCGTCGCACCTCTCGATTTGCAGTGTCCAATCGCCGTCGTCCCCGGCCAGCACGAGGGCATGCCGATCAAAACCATGGGCGTTGTCGGCGATGCGCGGCGGTTGATTCTCCCTCGAGAACACCGAAGCCAGCTCGCCGAGGATCGTCGCTATCGCACGGCTGGGCGTTCCCAGCAACAGCGCCGAGGGGATGGGGGAGTCGGGAAAAAAATCGGGGGTGACAGGCTCGCAGCACATGGCGAAATAAAAGCGAATGTCGCCGCGGCTGTCAATCCCTCCGTTTCTTCAACCTGACGGAAACATCCCGCTCGTTACAAGCGGGGCGAAACGCGCGAGAGAAAACGCGCGAGCAGGCGATTTACCTCAGCGGAGTGCGTCATGTTCACGGTGTGACCCGCGCCCTCGATCAACGTCGTGCCGCGCTTCGACATCGGCGTGATCAGCATATCGCGCGTGCCGTGGATGCGGAGGGTCGGGACGCCGCGCAGCGCCGGTGCTTCCCATCCAGCACGGCTCGCCGTGCCCATGACAGAAAGCGTGGATCGGAATCCGACAGCATCCGGACCAGAAGGCGCGTCTGATCACCTCGGCTGCCGTAGAGCGGCGCGGCGGGACTTCCGAACCGTTGCGAAATCCAGGTGGTGACTTCGAATGCAAATTCAGGGAAGTGCTTTCCCAATCGCATCGGCGCGAAAATCTCGTGCGAGGTTCGAAGCGATGCGATCAGCACGAGAGCGCACGGTGGCCGTATGGCCGCAATCTCCTGCGCGATCAAACCACCGACCGAAACGCCTCCGATCACAAACGGGGCCGGAGGAATTCGCCGCGCGAGTCGCGCAGCGTAACGAGCGACGCTCTCCCCCGCCCGAGGCCGTTCCCATTCGATGACGCGCAAGTTGGGGAACGCGCGAAGTTGCGCGGCAAACATGCGCCGATCCGCTCCCAGCCCGGGGAGGAGGTAGATCGTGCCGGAGAATCCACGCTCGGCCAACTAGCGCGACGCACCGCGCGAGCTACCACTGCGATCCAACACGATGTACTCGGCCACGAGCCCGCGCCACGCGTGTCGCTCCCTCCAGTGCGCGAGCGCGCAGAGCAGGATCGAGGCTGTCGCCACAAAGAGCGCCGCCGCCATCTCTTCCTTTCGGCGACTACTGGAGCCCATCACGGCTGAAAGTTGCATCGAACCAAAGATGACGAACGTGAAGGCGACGAGCATGAATACTGAACGAGCCGAAGCGCGCACCGTTGCTGGCAGGGAGCCGAACTCGGTCCCGCTCTTGCAGGCCTTGGTTGCCGACACCCAAAGGCTCTGCGTGGCGGTGCGATCGCACAGGATCGTCGCCATCCCGACCACGAAACCGGAGAACGTCAACGCGCGGTCGATATCGTTGTAATGCCCTCCGGGCGTGATGCCAAAGATGAGCGTACTCGCGGCGATCAATGCCGCCGTCACGAGTCCGATCGCCGCAGGGACGAAGGCCACCATGCCGCGCGCACGGAGCTTTCCGCGAAGGTAATCCCCGGCGGCGGTCGGTGTCGTCGCCAAGTCCGCCCGCAGGCGCGACTCGACTTCAGCGCGAAGCGCGGGCGCGATGCAACCACACACCCAGAGAGGGACGACGAGCGGAGGGACGAGGATGAGCAGCAGGTAGAAGAGATCCATCAAGATGCTCCGCATTGGGCTGTGCCTTGCGAAGCGGCACGCCGGGGGGGAGGAATCCGAAGCCGCGTCTGATGACGTGCGCATTCGGCGTGAATTCAGGACGTCGGTCGTGGTAGAAGCTGCAGGTGTCAATGCCGCACGGAGACTTGCTCATGGGCAAGAAGAGGCTGTTACTCCTGATCGTGCTCGGGCTTGGGTTGCTGGCTGGATTTTCCATGCTGGCCTATACGCGCACGACCTTGGAGTCCCTCCCACGCGCGCCAAGACCCGGCGAGGTACACTTGCGAACCAACGTCCAGCGCCCGAGTCCAGTCGGGATTCAGATGATTTCGAACGCGACGGGGCTGACGCGGATGGTTTACTTCATCGAGGTCTTGGACGAGAAAGGGATTCATCTCCCCCACGACCCCGAATCTTTTTCCATCGCCAAGTCTGCTCTGACCCAAGGCGACATGCAAGCGCACGCGCGACTCGCGGATCTCAAGATCACAGAGGATGGCCACTTCGTCCCGGTACGAAGCTACACCTACATCCTCCTCCCCGAGGAAGCCATCATCGCGATCGACGGCATGGATGCGAAGCGCAGCATCGATCCGCAGACGATCCTCGCACTGGCGCAATCGGGAGAGGCGCTCGAACCGCATCTCACCGCGAACACCTATGACCCGACGAATGGGGCCGAGAGCGGTGGTGACTTGATCGCGCGTGTGCGCTTCAAGGAAAGCCCGCCGGGGGGACAGGCCGCCGCCTTGAGGCAAAAATATCTCGGACGCCCGGACTCGAAACCCCAGAATTGATTTTGCCACGGGCGAGTCCTATGCGATGAGTGGACCATTCAAGTCAGGTCTCCCCATGGGCTCATCTCGCATTCTCCCTCCGTGCAGTTCGATGAACGATCTCAAGTCGATCACGAACGCGGCGTTTGCTCCCGCGGTCGAGCACCTGCGCGCCGCGCACAAGCTCCCGCCCGTTTCGTACGAGCGATTCACCCATGGGAGTTGCTTCACGTTCGACGCGGGCACGCTGGTCTATAAGTTCTACGCGCCGATTTTTCCTGAGGACTTTGGCCGCGAGAAACTAAGCTTGGAATTCCTCGCGAAGAAACTCTCCACACCGACTCCGGAAATCGTCGCGGCGGGAACCCTCGATGATTGGCACTTCATCGTGATGACGCGCCTTTCGGGGGTGACGCTGTTGGACTTTTGGCCATCGCTCGGGGCGAATGATCGCGCGCGCGTCTCCGCTGCCGCCGGGTCATTGCTCGCGGAGATTCATTCACTAACGGTCCCCTCCGATTTGGATGCACTTAATGACCCGGAGGGATGGTCACAGTTCGTCGAGAACCAACTCTCGAGCGTTGTCGAACGCAACAGCGGCATGGGCATCGCCGAGACATGGATCGAACAACTCCCCGAGTTCATGGCTTCGCAGGCAGCGGCCCTGCGCGTGCCCGGGCGAAAGTTCCTCCACACGGAATTCGGGACGCCACACTTGCTCGTCGATCGCGAGACTCTCGCGCTGACGGGCTTGGTGGACTTCGAGCCGTCCCTCGTCGGAAATCCCGGCTACGACTGGCCTTCGATCTGCTTGTTCATGACGCCGTGTGATCGAGCTTCCTTCCGCGAATTCGCGCGCGCACACGGCGCGACGCCGCCAGCGACGGAGATCCTCGCGTGGCACATGATGCACCGATACGGCAGTCTCCGACAGCTCTTCGCGCGGGCCGGTGAGTGCATCACTGCATCCCGACTCGAGGACGTTGCGGAGGAGGTGTTTTCGTGACGTACGCGCATGGGCGTTCACTTGCACTCATCCTCATCGGAACGATCGTCGCCATGCTTGCTTCGGGGTGCACGATCCTGCATGGACGCGAGCACCTCGGCGTGCCGATCCGCACGGTCGTCCTCACATTCGACGATGGTCCAAACAGGAATCTAGGCGCGACGTCCGAGTTGCTCGACGTACTCGCGAAGCACAAGGTGCCCGCCGCATTTTGCGTCGTGGGCGAACAAGTCGATGCGAATCCCGACCTCGTCCGTCGGATGGCCGATGAGGGGCACCTGATCGTCAATCACACTGAAACGCACTACACTCCATTCACGAAGATGCCCGACGCGATCATGGAAGAGTTCCGCGAGTGCGACATGGCGATCGGGCGAGCGCTGAGTGTGGAGGACTATCGGTCCGAGTACTTCCGCCCACCGGTCGGGTTGATGACGTTTGGGCTGAAGTCACGCTTGAAAGATGAGGGCATCACGATCGCGCCCGTCACCGTCTTCGTGCGCGACACAACGACCTCGGAACGTGGCGCCGACCGGATTCGCGATCTGCTGATGGATCAAGTCCGCGAAGACAACGGTGGAATTCTCATCCTGCATGATCGGCTCTTCCGGCTCGAAGAGGACGCGCGCGAATGCCCCGGCCATAGGTCCGACCGGCGTTGGGTTGCAAACGCCGTCGATCATATGATTTCCGAGCTGCGCGCAGAGGGATACACATTCCTGCGGCTGGATCGTGTCCGCATTCCGCCCGGATGAGTTTCTGCCGGAGTGATTCGCGCGGCCCGGCGTTCCTCTTGTCCACAACGACACACCAAAGGAATGCTCTAAGCCTCACGCTTCATTGAAACCCACAACGTCTGCACGTCCTTCGCGAGCAGACGAGACACTTCGACTAGGCCCAGAACCTCCTTGAGCACTGCCGCAGAGCAAGCTCCTCCCTCATCTCCGAAAGCCCCCGCTGCCGAAGAACCCAGCACCGGGTATGGCTTTGGCACGTTCAAGGGCGTCTTCACGCCGAGCATCCTGACGATTCTCGGCGTCATCATGTACCTGCGCTTCGGCTGGGTACTTGGGAACGTGGGGCTCGCGGGGACGCTGCTGATCGTCGCGATCTCGGTGTCGATCACGACAGCGACAGCGCTCTCGATTGCGGCACTCGCGACGAACACGCGCGTCGGCGCGGGGGGGGCGTACTGGATCATTTCACGCACGCTTGGGCTGGAGGCCGGCGCGGCGATCGGCATTCCGCTCTATTTTGCGAAGGCCATCGGCATTTCGTTCTACGTCTCCGGCTTTGCTGAATCCGTCGTGCAGATGTTCCCGATGCTCGATGTGAAGATGCTCGGGGTGGCGACGATCACGATTCTCAGCGTGCTCGCGATGATATCCGCGGACCTCGCGATGCGGATGCAGTTCTTCATCCTTCTCGTGATCGGCCTATCTCTCGGTTCGTTCTTTCTGGGGGGCCCAATCCCCGCGGATCCCGTGGAGGTTCTTGGCGGTCTCCAGAAGGCAGCGTTCTGGTCCGTGTTCGCCGTCTTCTTCCCGGCGGTGACAGGAATCGAGGCGGGCCTCGACATGTCGGGAGACCTAAAGGCGCCGTCCAAATCCCTGCCGCGTGGCACGCTCGCCGCGCTCTTCGTCAGCTTGCTGATCTACGTCGCGATCCCTGTCTTCCTCTATCGTACAGTCCCGAGCGAGGAGATGTTGATCAACGATTCGATGGTCATGACGAAAGTCGCGCGCTGGGGGCCGCTCGTGATCGCGGGAATCTGGGGTGCGACGTTGTCGAGCGCTCTTGGCTCAATCCTTGGCGCGCCGCGGGTCCTCCAGGCGCTCGCGCGAGACGGAATCCTGCCTCGCTTCCTCGGCAAGGGGTACGGTCGCGGAGACGATCCGCGCATCGCGACGGCGTTCTCATTCATGCTCGGCCTCGCAGGCATTCTGGCCGGCGATCTCAACCTGATCGCGCCGATCCTTTCGATGTTTTTCCTGACATCCTATGGCATCCTAAACACCTGCTCGGCATTCGAATCGATCATCGCAAGTCCCTCGTGGCGCCCAACGTTCCGCACGCCCTGGGTGATCTCTGCGCTGGGGGCCGTTGGATGTTTGGCCGCGATGTTCATGATCGATCCGGGCGCGACGATGCTCGCAATTGTCGTGACGATCGGGATCTACTACGGGGTCTCGCGGCGCGAGATGCGGGCACGCTGGGGGGACATGCGTTACGGAATCCTCATGCTGATCGCGCGGTATACCGTGCTCGCGCTTTCGCGCCGCAAAGTCGATCCGCGAAACTGGAAACCGAACGTCCTGGCCTTCACCGGCCACCCCGAATCGAGGTGGCACTTGCTCGAGATCGCCGACGCGCTCGCACGCGGAGGGGGTCTTCTCACCGTGGGCGCCGTCGCGACACCCGACAAGTTGAAGGGGGATGGTTCGGTCGCGGAGATGACGGAAGAGATCGACGCTTCCATCCGCAAGGCGGCCGTGGATGCTATCGCCAAAGTCGTCGCAGCACCGAACTATGTTGACGGAGCACGCTCGCTGCTCGACTCCTACGGCTTCGGGCCGGTTGCGCCGAACACGGTCATCCTCGGACTTTCCGAGAAGGAAGACCGGAAACTCGGCTTCGCCGAACTTCTCATTCACGCGCACCGCGCGCGCAAGAACGTCATCATCGTGCGCGAGGGCGTGCGCTCGAACACGGCAGCCGCGCCGCAGATCGACATCTGGTGGGGCGGACAGACGCGAAACGCGGGGCTGATGCTCGCGCTTGCGTACTGCCTGAAACGCACGGCGGAGTGGGGTCTGGCGACGCTCGCCATCAAGCTCATCGCGCACCCCTCGAAAGCGGCAGAGCGACGCTCTGAGCTGGCGGATTTCGTGGGCGCGGCACGCCTCGACGTCGTTCCCGAAGTCTTGGAATCGAAGCTCACCCCCGCAGCGCCGGAGTTCTTCGCGCTCCTGCGTGAAGCCTCGGCGGACGCGACGATGGTCTTCGTCGGCCTTCGCCAGCCCGGGCCAACCGAGACACCGCAGCAATTCTCCGATTACCTCTATCGCTTTGCGGAGCGTCTCGATTTCGACGCTGCGACCGCATTCGTCATGGTCGCCGAGGACATCGAATTTGGTTCCATTTTCGCGCCGCCGGAGCCTGCGCCCAAGGGTGCGCCGGTGCCAGCGGAGAAGAAGGCAGAGAAGGAATCCAGCAACGACGATCAGGAGGACCGGGAGCCGTCAGGGGATGCGGTGCCGCTCCCTGCCACACCCGAGAGCGACGCTGCGGAAGAGTCCGAGCTCGACGACGTTGAACCCGCAGCAGGCGATGAAGCGAAGGATCCGCCGAAGACTCGGTAGGGCCATCCGCAATTGTTTCAATCACCCCAGCGGTGCGCGAAGATAGACCGGAACCGCGCTTTCGACTTCGACGAAATCCCCGCGCCGCGCGGCCTCATACGCGAGCAGCGCGACGGATGCTGGTGACGCGAATCGACGATCCTCGCGGGCGAGAGAGACGTTCGCAGAAACTGTTCCCAGGGTAGCGAGCACACCATCCACAAGCGCACCTTCGCCGCACGCGAGCATCCTGCGCTTCACATGTTCACCAAGGAATTCAGGTAGTGAATCCGGGGCGACGCAGGCAGGTGGAATGATCACCTCACTCCAGCCTTGCGGACCTGCACCATAGAGCCCTGCGTACAGCTCCCCTCGCCGCGCATCGAGCAACACGAGCGTCGCGTCGTGGTCCTCCCCTGCCGAGGCTTGAGCAGCCATGGCCTGCATCGAGCACACGGTCACGAGGCGTCGCCCCTTGGAATACGCCAGCGTCTTCGCGAGAGTCATGGCGATGCGGACGCCGGTGAAACTCCCGGGGCCGCGGCCGCTCGCAAAGACATCGATGGTTTCCCACGTGATGCCTTCGGCCTCCAACAAACGCGCAGCCAAATCGAGACACTCCGCGCTGTGTTGGCGCGCCGCGTTGATTGCAATCACGCCGCAGAGTCGGCCCCCACGCATGAGCGCGGCGCCGCCACTCGGGGTCGCAGTGTCGAAGGCGAGGATGTTCATGCGTGCACCTTTACCGAGAACGTGCGGGCAAGAAGTGGCAAACCCACGGCTCGGGACATCCTCAGATGTCGGGACGATTCTCCGGTGGGATCGATCCGCAAATGCAGCGTGGACGGCCCGAGTGCCTCGGGGAATCGCTCTCCCCATTCGATGACGCGAAGGCGGCCGTCCGTGTTTCCCGAGTCGAACCCCGCGCTTTCCAATTCGCTGAAATCGCCGAGCCGATAGAAGTCCCAGTGCTCGATCTCGAGCCCGTGCGAGCTATAGTTCCGACAGAGCGTGTAGGTGGGGCTCGGGATGCGTCCCTCGACGCCGAGTGCATGGATCAATGCGCGGGCAAGCTCGGACTTCCCCGCGCCGAGCGGTCCGTCGAGAGCGACGGTCCCTCCTGCAAGGAACAGTGGTGCCAGCCCGCGCGCCAACTGTTGAGTCGCGTCGAGTGACTCCAGGTCAAGCTGGCGTTCACTTGCCGCCGCAGCCGAAGCGGGGAAGGGCCACTCAGGCTCGAGTCGTGCCGTATCGCGTTCGATGTCCAACCCAGCAATACTCGGTTGCGGAACCTGTGAGAGAGGAATCCCCGCACGCTCGTGTGCCTCGCGGAGGGGATGATACACGAATGGTCTGTCGGCCATGCGTGGGTGCGGGAGGAGCAGGCTTGGATCGCTGCTCAACTCATCGCCGCAATAGAGCAGGTCGAGATCAATCACGCGCGGGCCATTCAGGCAGACGACGCGTTTGCCGCGCAGATTCTCGATGTGTTTCAGGTGATGGAGAAGTCGGGCGCTTTCGCCACTCCATTGGCCGATGGCGGCGGAATTGAAAAACGCGCCCTGGTCGGCGAATCCCCAGGGCGCGCTCTCGTAAAGTGATGAAGCTGCGATCAGTTCCAGACCGGGAATCGCATCGACCAGTGCGAGTGCCGTCGCCATCTCGTGTGCGCGATCACCCAGATTGCTGCCGAGCGCAACCGCGACCGGTCGAGGTTGGACGCTCATCGACGGCGATCAGGTTCCGGCGGGAGCAGTCTGCCCCTCGGGCTTCTCGAAGATGCGCTTGTCGAGTTCGATGATCTTTCGCAAATCCGCAGCGAGCCAGTGCAACACTTCTTCGGCCCCGGGATAGCGCGTCGTGTCGATGAACCAATCCTTCGGGTCTTTGCCGTAGAGCGAGTCGAGGAAGGGCTTGAGATCGAGAGTGTAATCGTTCACGGCGATCTTGGCGCGCGTTTCAACCTTGCGCAGCCTGTGGTCGAGGTCGAGCACGGCCAGCAGGTCCACGCGAGAAACGCCACCTGCTGCAATCTCGGTTCCGTCGGGGCGAACGTGAACGATGCCGTTCGTCTCGCGCCAGACGCGGTGCTGCTTTCCATCGATGTTCACGGAAAATGGACGCAGGCGTGTGCGGACGGTGAGGTCCTTGTCCTTCTCGCGCTCGATGAGCTGCACCTGGATGGAATCTCGGTCAGCGCCGATGCGAGTCGGAAGCGAAGCTGCCGCGTTGCCGATCCCAATCCCGATGTCCGGAACGGGTGGTTTGCGCAGTTCTGCAACTTCGCTCTCGGCGAAGTATTTCTCGAGGCGTGTCGAAACCGAGCCGTCCTCTGGCTTGACTTCCACGACGAGCAGAGAGCCCGGAGGGGGCGCGGAGACGATCGGTGTCGAGTTGCCTCCGCCGCGCATGGTGCCATCGCGTTTTCCGTTCAAGCTAATGATCAGGTCGGGACGGGAACTCGCCACGGCGATGCGCGAGAGAACAGCAGGGTCCATCTCTGAAATGGCGATCGTGTACATGTTGACGTCGCCGGTGGAAGCAAACGCCGCCAGAGCCTCGTTCTCGTCGAAGACGAACTGCTCCTTGAGGCCTTCCCAGGCTGCCATCCGGGACGGGTCGGAGAGGCTGACCACGCGGACACGACGACCGGCGCGTTCCACTTCAATCGAGCCACGCGGCGTGTACACGGAATTGTCCGCGCCACGCACGCCGAGACGACCGACGTAGCGCTTGCTAATCTCAGGATCCTGGACTGAGGGAAGCCCCCAAGCACGCGAACCACCATAGAACGTATCCGCCGCGGTCAGGTGGTAGGCATCGGCGCGCAGCACACGCATCGACGCATGGGCAGGATAGCCGTAGCCGGTCTCCATCAGCGCGACCGGCGCCAAGGAGTACCCAGCGTCGATCAGGAAAGAATCGGGATCGGCCTCGCGCTGTTCGCGCACCTTTTCCTCAAACTTCTCCCACGGCTTGTTGGGCGCTGAGTCACGATCGACGTAATAGACTTTCTCCAGGTCGGCGGAAATCACGAGCCTCAGTGGTTTTTCCTGCGCGGCAAGGGGGACACCCAGGAGCAGGAATGCCAAGATGGGGAGAAGCTGCATGCTGATTCGTTGCATCGTGACCTTTAGTCCTTCGGTGATTGAAAGTTCGATTTGAGGAAATCGGCAAAGCTCCCCGGGGTCCAGCGAAGCCTGTGCCGAAGCTTTCGAGAGTCGAGGGAGACATCCCTCGCCCGGGGCGCCGCGTAAGTGGAGTCCGCCAGCCGGGTCGGTACAATGAGGGACTCATCCCCTCCGAGGTGATGGCACAGCATCCTGCCGAGTTCAAACCGTGACAGACGCTCCGGACCACCGGCGTGAAAGACTTCACCGCAGACACGAGCTGCCACCAGCCGTTCAAGCATATCTGCGATGTCGTCCGACCAGACGGGGGTCCGGAACTCGTCTTCGAAGAGTCGCAAGGGACGACCGCGGAGTATCTCACCTGCCATCCAGGCAGTGAAACCACCTCCGTGGGGACCACGCGCTCCGAAAACAAGAGCAGAACGAAGGACACTCCCCGCAGGCAACGCGAGAAAGCACTCCTCCGCTCGTAGTTTAAGACTGCCATAGACAGAGAGCGGTTTGGGTAGGTCCCCTTCATCATAGGGCGCCCCCTCTCCGTCAAAGACCAGATCGGTCGAAACGATGATCGCCGGGCTCTCGGGGGCGAACTCGCGCAAAGCGGCAGCAAGGTTGGCCGTCCCATCCACAATGACGCGGGTTGCGGAGTCGGGATCGCGCTCGCACGCAGCAACATCGGTCAAAGCGGCGCAGTGAAGTACCGCAGCGGGGCGCATATCGCGCACAAGGCGTCGAACCGCAGCTCCATCGGTCAGGTCGAGGGGGATGCCATCCACGCGCGGGATTTCGACCCGGTTGGAGCACCCCGTGCCGACGATGTCATGCCCGCGTTCGGCGAGGATGCCCGCGATCCTGCTCCCGAGGAAGCCGCTCGCTCCGGTGACGATCCAATGTGAGCTCATCGCGTGGGGGGGTGGTTACTCGAGTTCGCGAACGACGATCCGCGCCGCGGAACGGGCTTCGGCATCGACGATGCGCAGCGTCGCAAGATCGGGAACGGGAGAATGGTTGGCCATGTCCAGAACGGAACGAATCACGCGCGAGATCTTCCCGCACGTGATCCGCCCTGAAAGGTGCGCCTCGACCGCGACCTCGTTCGCGGCGTTCAGCACGCAGGGCAAACTGCCACCTGCCTTCATGGCCTCGTACGCCATGCCCAGGCAGGGGAACTTTTCGAGATCGGGCTCCTCGAAATCGAGACGACCAAGCGCCGAGAGAGAGAGCGGCCTGAGGTCCGTCTCCAGTCGCTCAGGGTACGTCAGGATATTCTGAATCGGCAGCCGCATGTCCGTTACACCGAGCTGGGCGATCATCGATCCATCGACGTACTCGACCATGGAATGGATCGTCGATTGGGGGTGAATCACGACCTCGATGCGATCTGCTCCGATGCCGAAGAGATGATGCGCCTCGATGACCTCGAATCCCTTGTTCATGAGCGTCGCGGAATCGACGGTGATTTTGCTGCCCATCGACCAGGTTGGATGGCGGAGAGTTTCCTCGGCTCCGGCGGCATCAATCTGCTCGCGCGATTTGTTGCGAAAGGAACCGCCGCTGCACGTCAGGATGATACGCCTCAGAGAGGAAACCGGCCCGCACGCGAGACATTGGAAGAGCGCGTTGTGCTCGCTGTCGATCGGCAGGACGAGCCGCTCTCGGCGGCGCGCCTCGGCCATGACGAGTTCCCCCGCACACACGAGAACTTCCTTGTTGGCGAGCGCAATGTGACGTCCTGCGGCAATCGCCGCGAGAGTCGGCGCCAGTCCCGTGAACCCGACAGTCGCGACGAGCACAAGTTCCGCCGGTGCCTCGGCCGCGAGTCGTTCAAGCCCCTCGTCGCCGAAGAGCAGCGTACCTTCCCATCCCTCGAGGGCGTGACGGACCTCGGCGTGCAGTTCGGCCGCGCCGATGTGGACGTACTCTGGCTGGAACTCGATGACCTGTTTGGCGAGCAGTTCGATGTTTCGACCTGCGCTGAGGCCGACCACCTTGAGGCGGCCCGGGAAACGACGAACGACATCGAGGGTTTGCCTACCGATGGAACCGGTCGAACCAAGGACGGATATGTTCTCAAACAAAGGGGGAGGTGACTCTTTGATGGCGTTGTGTGACGCTTTCGTTCCGGTGGCGAAGCGTCAAGAAGACTGCTTTGCCGTGATGCGTTTCAACCCCGCCATCAGGTCTTCGAGGTGGAACGGTTTGTTCAGGAAGCCGGAGTACTTTCCCTGAGAGAGCGCGACCGAAACCTGCTCGTCCGAGTAGCCGCTCATGATCAGGATCGGCACATGCGGGCGAATCGCGCGGATGGCTTCAAAGGCTTCTCCCCCACCCATCACGGGCATGGTCAGGTCGAGGAGAACGGCAAGATAGCGGTCCGGGTCGGCGCTGAACTTGTCGACGCCTTCTTGACCGTTCGCTGCGGTGTCGATCTCGTACCCTTCCCGCTTCATCAGGCGGCTCACGCTGCGCAGGATCGTCTCCTCGTCATCGACGACGAGCAAACGCCCCGTCCCCATCACGGGAGAGTGAGCGGTGGCACTGTGCGTCTGGTTGCGCGAAGGTGCCCCGACGACGGGGAAGGTGATGCGGATCCGCGTCCCGACCCCGCTCTTGCTCTCCATCGAGAGCGTTCCGCCGTGCGAGCGCACGATACCCAGGACAACCGGAAGCCCGAGTCCTCTCCCCGAGAACTTGGTCGTGAAGAATGGATCGAAGACACGCGACTGTAGGTCGTCGGGAATCCCCGGGCCGGTATCGCGAATCTCGATGAAGACTCGGTCGCCGGAGAGATCTCCCTCGGGGAGGAGGTCAGTGCCCGTCTGGTCTTTCGAACCCTCGACCTTGCCCGTTGTAATGAAGACCTCGCCGGGTGACATGCCGATGGCCTCGGAGGAATTGCTCACGAGGTTGATGAGCACTTGTTCGATCTGCGAGATGTCCGCCTCAACAGGAGGTTGGTTCTTCGCCAAATCGAAAGTCAGCGTGACATTCTTCGAGACCGATGCGCGAACGAGTGAGCGCTTGTCCTCGACCAAGGCACTGAGGTCGAGACCACTTCGCGTGATGATACTCTTGCCCGCATAGGAGAGCATCTGTCGGCAAAGTTCCGCCGCGCGGTTGGAGGCCTGCTCGATGGCATCGATGCTGACGTATGCCTTGGAACCTGCAGCGAGATCTCGCTTTGCCAGATTCGCATTCGCGAAAATCGAGGTCAGGATGTTGTTGAAGTCATGGGCAAGCCCACCTGCGAGCACGCCCAGGCTCTCAAGTTTCTGGGTCTGGATGACTTGATCGCGCAGGGCACGCTCCTCGGTGATGTCGAGGTGCACGCACAGCGCCCGGCGGATTTCACCCTGATGGTCGAGGATGGGAATCGCCCAAGTGCGCGCGATATGTTTCGTTCCCGCAAAGCCGGTGAATTCGACGACGTGGTCGAGGGTTGACTCGCCGGTCCGGAGCGCTCGTATGAGCGGGCTGTTCTCAAACGTATACGGTTCGGAATCCGACTCGGCGCGAATGACAAATTCTTCAAAATCGGGAACCGGGTCGTCCGCCCCGATGTCCCATTGAGCGCGTGCCGCAGGATTCGCGATGAGCAATTCACCGCTCTTGTCCACCAGCCACACGCCGACTGGGAGGAGTTCGAGGACCTGACGCCATTCGATGAGACGATCCTTCTCCCTCTGAGCGCGTGCCTTGGCCTCGGTGACATCTCGGGCCGTTGCGTAGATCAGCTTCTTGTCCGTGCTGACATACGCATTCCATTGCAGCCACCGCCAACCATCCGAGCGGGTGCGATAGCGGTTCTCGAAGCCAACCACACCACGCCCTTCGGCGAGTTGTTTGGCCGCGTGAATGGTCCCTTCGCGGTCTTCTTCATGAACGAATTCGATGTACTTGGTGGCGGTGAGTTCTTCATCAGACCAACCGAGCATCCGTTGAAAGGCGGGGTTCACCCGGAGGAACATCCCGTTCTGATCTGCGACGCAGCAGTAGTCAGGGCTGATGGCAAAGAACTGGTCGTGTTCCTCCTGCAACATCACTTGCTTGGTGACGTCCACGATGAGTCCCTCGACCGCGATGACGCGCCCGTGGGCGCCCACGATTCCCTGTGCACGGTCGAGCACCCATCGCACCTCGCCGGAGGCGGTGATGATCCGATATTGGATCTCGGTCTTGAGCCTCCCTGATTCAACGGCGGCGACCCAGTCCGTGTGGACGCGCTCGCGGTCATCCGGATGGATGATTTCGTTGAAACTGATCTTCATGTTGTAGAGGAGATCTGAAACTCGGTACCCCGTCAGCTCGGTGCAGCCACTACTGAGGAGTTCCATCGTCCAGTCTTCGTCGTCCTGGCATCGATAGGCCATGCCGCTGACGTTCTCCAAGAGTGCCGCGTTCGAGCGATCCTTCCGGCGGGCTTCCTCCGCGGCTTCGTGCTGGTCCGTCACGTCGATCAGAAGGCCGCGCATCCGGATCGCCGTCCTTCCTGACATGACCAATGAGACATAGTCGCGAACCCATCGCACGGAACCGTCTGCGGCGATGAAACGATAATCGAACTCGTGAGGTAAAGCTCAGGTACATAGTGCCCCCCTGCGTGTGTTCGGTCGGACGCAGTCAGCGGAGGTGCGCAGGTGGCTCGCTCAGTGGCTCCCCTCCCCCCGGCGTAGCGTAGCGTCCCTGCCGCCGTTAGGCGGCGGGGACGCGGAGCGGAGCCGGGGGGAGGGGAGCCAAAAAACACAAGCGACGGCGGCGACAACCCGGCAGCGTCTGGTGCGCCAACACCCAACGCACTGCCAAGAGTCACCGCCATCGCCA